>Ga0164297_10000039_pt1 | contig 160327 bp, 135 predicted proteins | sample GEODES058metaG_FD_113539 | JGI IMG/M metagenome (GOLD analysis project Ga0164297, IMG submission 113539) | Dystrophic lake water microbial communities from Trout Bog Lake, Wisconsin, USA - GEODES058 metaG | ecosystem: Environmental > Aquatic > Freshwater > Lake | place: USA: Trout Bog Lake...
CTTAGCTTTAAAAAGAAGACAAAAAATTTTAAGATGCATAACAAGACAATTGATTAAATGATTCCGCTTACAGCGGCTCAACTATAAACACCAGCTATCTTCTACTCAAAGTAGCGATGGTTTTAACTGGTGAAAAATGTACTTAAATGAAATAAAAAAAAGTAACACCTATGTAACGAAATCACTAAAACTTACAAAAGAAGAAATATTAACTCACAATGATTTCAGCAACTTATCTGAAACTGAATTACTAGAATTGTCTGAATTTATTTACAACCTGTCTCTAACACTTTATAAAATGAACGATCATGGAGAATCTTGATTATTTTAAAAAATATGTACCCGCTAAAGAACTTGTTTCATTAACAAACCTAGAGGTATGGTCATACACCCGTGTTAGTTCGAAAGAACAGTCAGATAATAATTCAAGTTTACAACGACAGTTAGAGGCCAATCTAGATTTTGCGAAGAAAAACGATCTACATATTCTAGAACATTTCGGTGGCACTTACGAAAGTGCTAAGTCCGATTTTACTAGGAAGGAGTTTAACCGTTTAATTGATCGGGTAAAAAGTAGTAGAAAAAAGCCATATGCAATTTTGGTATACAAGATGAGCCGATTCTCTAGATCGGGTGGTAATGCTATTGGCCTAGTAAGCTATCTTGTGGATGAATTAAAAGTAAACCTATACGAAGTTTCATCTGGATTAAATACTACAACAGAAAGAGGTAAAGCTGCAATTTGGGATAGTTTGTTTAGTGCTTACAAAGAAAACCTAGAGAGAAAAGAAATTATTATCCCTAATATGATTGCAGCTGTTAAAGCAGGATCTTGGTTTTCTAGAGCCCCTAGAGGTTATGACCATTATGGGCCAAGGGTCAAGGACCTAAGATTTATTAGCGCGGTACAAAAGATAATTGTTAATGAAGAAGGATTCATTCTACGTGATGCATGGCAATGGAAAAAAACAGGCCTCTATAGCGATGTACAAATTATGCAAAAACTAGCCAATAGGGGTCTAGATATTACCGCAAAAAAACTAAGTTGTACTTGGCGCAATCCTTTTTATTGTGGAATAGGTACCAATAAATTAGGCGGTGGCCCAGTGAAAGGTAATTGGGAAGCCATGATCTCGGTGGAAGATTTTATGAAAGTGCAACAGATTCTAGAAAAAAACCCATCAGGATACCAGCATAAAAAAGAAGTAGTTGTTAGGCCGCTTACCAGATTGTTACGATGTAATGATTGTGGCAACTATATGGTTGGCTATGAAATCAAGAAAAAACAATTACATTATTATCGTTGCTTAAAGTGTACTGGTGTTAGTATAAATGCACACGATACACCCAAAGCTTTAAAAAAGAGTGCGGATACCTTATTCACAGAGCTACTTGAAAAGTATCAAATATCAAAAAAGGTTGCACCACTTATTGAGCTGCAGTTAAAAAAACTTTTTGATCACTACCATAGCAGCGAAAATAATAACGATGAAAATTTGGAAAAGCAGCTATCTAACCTTAAAGCAGAAGTTAAACAATTGAAAATAAGGCTAGGTTTAGGCAAGATTGATCAAGAAACTTATACCATCACCCTTGAGCACTTGGGAGAGCAAATAAGCCAAATCAACAAAGAATTGAATAACGGGAAGGTGAAAATATCTAACCTCGACAATATGCTTAAAAAATCACTATCGAAGCTTGTGAACATCAGTAAAATATGGGGTTCTAGCGAATTGGCCGAAAAGAGAGCCTTGCATAAAAGTATCTTTCCTGGTGGAATTTACTACGATGCGCAAAATCACGAATATCTAACCAGGGAAACGAACAAATTTATTGAGCTAGTTAGCTGTATATCAACGAGTTTGGAGCAAAAAGAAAGCGGGATTCCTCAAGAAAATATTGAGAAATCCCGCTCGGTAGCGGGATCGGGAGTTGAACCCGAGACCTTTGGGTTATGAATCCAACGCTCTAACCACCTGAGCTACCCCGCCATTTTGGGCTGCAAATATAAAGGAATAAATAAAAGCAGAAAGATTAGTAGGCTAAAAGTTTAGTAATTCTGTCTTTTACTTTTTCAACTGTGGGCAGCATCATTGCCTCTAATGCAGTATTAGCAGGCACTGCAGGCAAATTCAAGGCTCCCAAAACTTCTACTTTTGCATCTAAAGAATGGTAACAATTATTTGCAATTCTGAGCGATAAAGCTTCTATAAACGAATTATTCTGCTGTTCTTCGCTCAGCACTAGCACTTTTCCATGCTTCGCAACCAACTCAAAAACCAAGATTTCGTCTAATGGATACAGGGTTCTTAAATCTAACACTTCTACATTCCCCACAAAGGCCGCTGCTGCATTGATGGCCCAATGTACCCCCATGCCATAAGTAACTATACAAACTGTTTCGCCCCTCTTCACTTTGGTAGGATCGGCATTTAAGGCTATTATCCCTTTGCCAAGGGGAATGATATACTCTTTCGAAGGCTCGATGGTCTTGGCCCTTTCTGTTCCTGCTACTTTACTCCAATAGAGCCCCTTATGCTCTAACATGACTACCGGATTGGGATCATAAAAAGCGGCTTTCATGAGTCCCTTCATATCGGCAGCGTTAGAAGGATACACTATTTTAATGCCTTTAATGCTCAACAAAGTACTTTCAATGCTTCCACTATGAAAAGGCCCTCCAGATCCATAGGCCCCCACCGGTACGCGTAATACCATTTGTACAGGGAACTTACCATTACTCAAATAACAGGACTTGGATATCTCTGTTACTAATTGATTGATAGCAGGATATACATAATCGCCAAACTGAACCTCTACAATGGGTTTTAGGCCCAATGCCGACATCCCTACGGTGGATCCTACAATATATGCTTCTTGAATAGCCGTATTAAATACACGTGTATCCCCGAATTTCTCTGCGAGTGTTGCCGCTTCTCTAAATACACCACCTAGCCTTCTACCCACATCTTGACCGTATAATACAGCTGCCGGACAATCTTCCATAATCTCTTCAATGGCGTGCAGTGCAGCATCAACCATCATCACTTTCTCTGCGCCCTTGGGTATGCGTTGCCCTTTTTCTTCTAGAATGGTTGTTGGGGCAAATACATGTGCTTCTACCGTATGCATGTCGGGCTCTGCCGCAGTAGCTGCTTTTGCAAAAGATTCCTCCACTTCTTTGATTGCAATAACCTCTACCCCATTAATTTCCTGCTCAATATACCCTACTGCTGCTAATAATGATCGAAGCTTTATTAAAGGATCTAACTCGCCATCCTTTAAAAGCTCTTCTCCAGCCCTATAAAACTCTTTTCGGACCCCGCTGGTATGATGGCCCAACAAAGGCAGTTTGGCGTGAACCAATACCGGTTTACGTTGCTCACGGGCATAATTAATTGCCTGGCTCATGGTTTCATAACTACTTACAAAATCGCTGCCATCGCATTCCAAACGATGCAGTCCATTAAATCCGGCTGCATACTCATAGGCATTTTGGTTGCGTATTTCTTGGGCCGTAGCACTGATACTCCACTGATTATCTTGTATTAAATAGATGATTGGCAATTGTTTTAATACTGCAAACTGTAAGGCCTCGCTTACTTCGCCTTCGGTAAAAGCACCATCGCCCATAGAGCAGAGTACAAGGGCGTTATCTAAATTAGCACCTCTTTTTAAAGAGGTTAGCTCATTTGTTTCGATGTATTGAATACCCTGCGCCAAACCTGTTGCCGGTATTGCTTGCATGCCGGTAGCTGCACTTTGATGAATAATCCCAGGTTTATCTTCCAATCTACTACTAGGATGGCAATAATAGGAACGTCCCCCCGAAAAGGGGTCTTCTTTTTTGGCTAGCAATTGTAACATCATTTCGTAGGGAGAGAAACCCATGGCAAGCATCATACTATCATCGCGATAATAAGGGCTTACCCAGTCGATAGCAAGTAATTGTAACCCTGTGGCTATTTGAATGGCTTCATGCCCTCTGGAAGTGGCATGTACATATTTACAAACCTGCTTATTCGCTTCGTAGGTATCGCACATGGCTTTGGCCTTAACCATTAGCTCATAGGCAATCATCAATTTATCTCGAGTAAGCATTTTTCAAAGAGGTTTAGATAGCCCGCTATTGTATGGTCAATTCAAACATTTTTTCTTTTTCTAAATACCCTGATAGTAAGTCACCAACCTCACAAGCACCAACACCTGCAGGGGTACCAGTAAAAACAAGGTCGCCCAGTTCTAAAGAAAAGTAGTTCGAGATATGCGATACAATATGATTGAACGAAAAGATCATATCCCTGCTATTTCCAGCTTGTACTATTTGGCCATTTTTTTCTAAGGAAAACTGAATATGATTGTTGATTGTGTGAGGAATAGGCACCCAATTGCCTACTACTGCCGAATGGTCCCAAGCCTTTGCCTTTTCCCAGGGCAATCCTTTTTTCTTTAATTCGGCTTGAAGATCTCTGGCTGTAAAATCTATTCCTACCGTAAACTTGTCATAATATGCTTGGGCCAAGGGTTCGGCAATATTTTTTCCGTTTTTAGCTATCCGCAGCACTAGTTCAGCTTCATAATGAAGCTCATGGGTGAAGCTAGGATAGTAAAAAGGAGTTGGACTCTCAAGGAGCGCCGTAGCTGGCTTCATAAATATGACGGGTGCCTCAGGAACTGCATTTCCCAATTCCTTTGCATGATCGGCATAATTTCGTCCAACACAGAATATCTTCATCTTTTTCTATTAATATGAATAAAATTGTCTTTTCTGCAACTAAACTATTCAATTCCTGAAGTCGGTCAATAATCTTGTATGAAACTTGATGATTAACCGGCTAACCCTTATAACTTATAATTTGGTTATTTTATTATTCGAACAACAAATTATTTATTCCATTCATAGATTTTTCAATACCAATCGTTGCAAACGATTCAATGGTTTCCACACATTTTTCTATTTTTTTCTGCACGAGGAGGCGTTCTTCGGGCAACCATCTACTAAGTACAAATTCGGCTTGCATACCCTTGGGATAATTATTTCCAACGCCAAACCTTAGTTTAGGGTATTGATCGGTGCCCAGGGTAAGTTGAATATCTTTTAATCCATTATGCCCCCCATCGCTACCCGAAGCACGTAATCTACATTTCGATAGTGGCAAGGCCAAATCATCAACAATGGTTAGAGTATTTTCGATATCAATTTTTTCTCTATCCATCCAGTATTTAAAAGCTTTACCACTCAGGTTCATAAAAGTGGTAGGTTTAATACAAATAAAGACCCTACCCTTCCATTTAACCTCAGCTACCGAAGCCAATCTACCTAGTTGAAACATACCACCATGTTTGATAGTAAATGCATCAACCACATCGAATCCAATATTATGGCGGGTATGATGGTATTCGGTTCCAATATTGCCTAATCCAACGATTAAAAACTTGTTCATGGTTGTAAAAATATTAAAATAATGGTGGCGACAGCCTATAAAAAAAAATCCCACAACAAAAGTTGTAGGATTCTAATATTGAAAAAATTAAACTTATTTTTTCTTAGCATCACCAGGTGTTGCAGCTGCTTCTTCTTGTTTCAATTGTCTAGTTAATACAACCGAAGCAATTGGAATACGAGGAGAGTTGAGTATTTCAACATTCTCAAGTTTCACATCTTCAACACGAACATTCCCGTTAAGATCAAGGTTAGTAATATCAACGTCAATGAACTCTTTTAAGTACTTAGGTAAAGTTTTTACCTTTAGTGCCTTCATTTTAACGATTAATTTACCTCCTCCTTTCACACCAACAGAAACGCCAGTAAACTTAATAGGTAGTGTAGCAATTACTTTTTTGTCGCCTACTAATTCCAGTAAATCAACGTGAATTAACTCGTCGCTTACCTTGTCGAATTGAAGGTCTTTCAAAATACATTGGTACTTTTTACCATTTACATTCACTTCTGTAAATTGGAATTCAGCAGTATACACTAATGGCTTGAAAGCCTTAGCCGGAGCAGAGAAACTAATCTCCTGAGCACCCCCGTAAATTACAGCTGGCACTAAATCCTGAGAGCGAAGTTGGCGGGTGGCTTTTTTACCAAATTCGGTCCTCAGTTGTCCTTCGATTGTAATTGTTTTCATTGTTTATGGTTTGTTTTAATTAAAACGCTTTATCTACTTTCCTAGTACCCCGATTATTGGCCCCTTTCTCTTCCTCTTAGTTGAGAATGAACGAATAAGCTCGTAATACTTTTGTTTTCGTATGCATTCCGAATAGCAATTGCAAACAAATCGGCTACTGAAAGAACTTTTATTTTGCTCGTTTGCGATCTTAATGGAATGGTATCGCAAACAACCAATTCTTCAAGAACACTATTTTCGATGTTTTCGTATGCATTTCCACTTAATACGGGATGCGTACATAAGGCTCTTACACTTCTTGCTCCTTTTTCGCGAAGGAGTGCTGCAGCTTTTGCAAGTGTACCACCCGTATCGCAAATATCATCGATCAACACAATATCTCTATCTTTCACATCGCCAATGACTACCATGCTAGCGATTTCATTTGCTCTTTTTCTATGCTTATCACAAATAACCATTTCACAATTAAAGAAGCTAGCGATTTCTCTAACGCGGTTGGTACTTCCCACGTCGGGGGCGGCAAAGGTAAGGTTTGCCAACTTAAGTTGCTCAATATAAGGGATAAAAATTGCCGAGCTATCTAGATGATCTACGGGAATATCGAAAAAAGCTTGAATTTGAGGTGCATGCAAGTCCATCGTAATCACTCGGTCTGCCCCTGCAGCTTCTAATAAAGTGGCAATTAACTTACTACCTATGGCAACACGAGGTTTGTCTTTACGATCCTGACGGGCATACCCATAATAAGGGATTACTACGATAATCTTGTAAGCACTAGCTCTTTTAGCTGCATCAATCATCAGCAAGAGTTCCATCAAGTTATCGGTTGGCGCATAGGTACTTTGAATCAAAAAAACATAATCGCCGCGGATACTTTCCAGAAATATAGGCTGAAACTCTCCATCACTAAACTTCTGGATATTTATTTTCCCTAGGGGGGCACCAAAACGTTGCGATATTTTTTCGGCTAAAATTCTTGAACCAACACCCGAGAATATTTTTACTGAAGGATTCATAAGTTTACGAATTGCCGCGAAGATAAAGATTCGGCGAAGAAATTGTACCTTGCTTCTCATTAATTTTATAATTAACAGCAATTAAGCTGCTCACAAGCCTATAGCCCCCATTATTATTTGCTTATTAAATAATTTTATGGAGAAAAGAACAATAAAAGCTTGGGCAATTGACGATCGACCTCGTGAAAAACTACTACAAAAAGGAGCCGAAGCACTCAGTCATTCGGAATTAATCGCCATTCTCCTGAATAATGGAACAAAAGACAAAACTGCCATTGATCTAGCCAAAGAACTATTAGCAGCCTGTAATAACGATCTTTTACAACTCAGCAGCCTTTCCGTAAAGGAAATAACCCATCTGCAAATAAAAGGTCTAGGAACCGCCAAATCTATCACAATTCTTGCTGCTTTGGAGTTGGGCATTAGAAGAGAGCTAACAAAAAATAAAAAGGAAACCATTAGATGCAGTAAAGATATTGCCGACTATTTGCGAACAAAGTTGCAGTACAAAAAAAGAGAACTATTTGTGGTGGTATTTTTAAATCATGCCAATAAAATACTGCAATACGAAACCATCAGTGAAGGAGGTATTACCGGCACCGTTGCCGATCCTAGAATCATTTTAAAAAAAGCACTCGAATACAATGCTACCTCTCTGATTCTCTCGCATAACCATCCTAGTGGACAGTTGAAACCTAGCAGGCAAGACCAAGAGATCACCCTTAAAATTAAGGAGGCTGCCAAGTACTTCGATATTACCATTACCGACCATATTATTGTGAGCCATGAAGGCTATTTTAGTTTTGCCGATGAAGGAATGATCTAGGAGAAGGCATATTTGAGACCAAGGTTTTGAGACGGGAGGCTTTAGCCTCAAATCTCAATACTCAATCCCTTATCTCAAACCTAGGCCTGTGCTGTGGGTCCTCCAAAATGCATGGGTATCTCAACTTGTTCAAGATCTTGTATGGCGCCATTGGCCGCTTCATAACGTTCAATATTGTCCATCATGGCCTTCATAAAACGTTTGGCGTGCATGGGGGTAAAGATGATCCTACTTTTTACTTTACTCTTGGGTGTACCGGGCATGACATTTACAAAGTCAATAACAAATTCAGCATGACTATGGGTAATAATGGCAAGGTTTGCATAAGTACCTTCTGCAATTTCTTCGCTAATTTCTATGTTGAGCTGATTTTGTGGTTGTGGTTCGGGCATGGTAATTAACTGTTAATATGATTGCTGTGAAACTTAAAATGGTAAATTTATGTTCAAATAAGGTTTTATGAAAAAAATATTTATTACAACAAGTTTTTTAAGCATCGTTGGTTTTACCATGGCACAGGATTCCAATGCTATTGGAATGCAAAACGAGTTAAGTCAAATGGCCAAATTTTCTACTCGACAAACCGGATTTGAAAGTATCCAGTCGTATTCTTCTAACAAAGTCATTGGCTCTCAGTTTTACTTTCCTAGCTGGTGTATTGGAACGGTAACTACAAGCAATAATGAAGTGATAAATAATCCTAAGTACCAATTTATATTTGATAAAGTTCGGCAACTTTTGTTTATCAAACAAAAGGATACTAGTGCAATTCTACTAGCTGAGATGGATCATATCTCAACTTTTACACTTATCAGCGATAAGCCGCATCTCTTTGAGAATGGAGCGCAGTTTGGAATAAACACTAAAGGGTTTTTCTTTGAGGTACTCATTAAAAATGATTCTCTTTTTTCGCTCACCAAACTTATCAAGACTAGCTTTATTAAAAGCAATCCAAATGATATGCTGAAAATAAAATCAGGTGAAAATTATGATGAATTCAAAGACGATATTAGCTATAGCATTAGCTATAAAGGAGGTGAACTTAAAAAAATTAACCTAAATGAACATAGCATCATCAAAGCATTTTCAAAAACACCTTATGCAAAAGCAACACAAGACTACTTAATGGAAAACCATGAAATCACAATCGACGAAAATTTTTTGGTTGCCCTAATAAATCAACTTAACAAGTAAGAACAATTACATTAGCTACATAAAAAAATGGCCCAAATAAATTTGGGCCATTTTTTTATGTAAAGTATTACTGTTATTGATGAGTAAATACCTCTTTAACAACTCTACCAGCAGCGGATGTATTATTATATCCAAAGGTTATAGTGTATGTTCTATGAGCTACATCTGCAACAATTGTTGGGCCAGATGTAACAGTTGCTAGTCCTGCATTTCCATAACTAGCCGGATCAATAGTACATGTAAAATTACTTAGAACTCCAGCAGTATTTGTAAAATCAATGATAAACGATAATCCGTTACCCTGACTCTGAACAGTCACTTCTGTAGGACTAGTAGCAGAGAATACATTAGCAAGGGGTGTAAAATCGTATGATGGTGTACCTAAGCCAGTTGTATTATTCCAACGAATCCATTCTTCGTTATATGCACCTGCAATTGGATTTCCAATCAGGTGATAAAAAATGGTTCCCATATTTCCACTAATGTTATTACCCTGTGCATCGGTAATGCTGATAGGATACATATAGTTTTTGGTTGGGTCAATTTTGGTAGGATAAAATACAACAGGTATGGCGCTAGAGTAACTTTGTCCAGCTTTAACAGTAACTGTTGTAGACTTGAACGAAAAGATACTGTCTGGACATTTTACATATTGAATAGTATGTGTACTATTATAGTTTGCAAGCGCCGTTGCATCATAGGCCAATGTAACGGTTACATCTTTTGGCGCTACAGCTGTTGAAGCATAGTTAGCGTGGAAGAAGACTGTATCAGATATATCTGAAGAAGGAAAGCTTAAAGAGGTATTGCCAAAATTTGTCATACCACCTTCATAAATCAACACAGTTGGTTGTAATCCACTAACCTCTGTACCACTATTGGTATCTTTAATACAGGAAGTTAAAGAAACAACAGCCAAAAACATCATTCCAAAAATAGCCTTTTGAATATTGTTGTATTTTTTCATTTTTAGAAATTTTAGTTTGATTGAATGCATAATAATTATGGCATCCAGAAAATTTTTGAAGTATGATGATTAATTGTGCCTTGTAAATTTACATTGGTAGCATTTGTTTGATATTCGCTTGTAGGATATAGAATTCTAAACGGTATCGTTGTTGCATCAACATAAGGTGAAACAGAAATTGGTATATCAGCAGGCAGTCCTAATCTTCTATAATCAGCCCATGCTTCAAATGGAGTAACCGTATTTAAAGCCATCCATTTTTGTCTGATAATACAAGCCAATTTTTGCGCTGTAGTAGTACAAGCGGCATAATTGGTATTTAGATTTCCAGTTTGTGCATAATAAGTAGCAGCACTTCCAGCACCTAGGTAGGTGAAAGATGCCTGAACACCGTTTTGAAACAAGGTTTGTGGGGTATTAGCTAAAAATCCTTCTAATCCTGCTTCTGCTTGTAAAAAATTACTCTCCGCTGCACTCAATAAAACTGCAGATTGGCTAGGCGATTTTAGAACGCCAGGTCCAAATGTAGAAGATGCATTACCAGCATGGTTTGTTGCCGAACCGATTATATTACCAACATAAGTACCTGTACTTGCAGCTGGGCTATATAAAAATTGATAACGTGGGTCATTATTGTTGGTACAGAAAGTAATCGGGAACTGATTAGCACGCCAAAAATCACCAATATAAGTACCAGCAGTATTATAGCATAATGAATAGAAAGGATTTAACTGTCCAGTATTGCTTGCATAGCCAGGGTTTACAGATGCATCGGCAGTAATGAAACCTCCACCATTTGCATTAATTTTAGCAATTTCGCTTTGGATATAAGTAGATCTTCCACTCATTTGAGTTTGACGTAATAAAATTCTCAATTTTAAAGTATTGGCAAATTTTACCCAATTCGAATTTACGCCGTTAAACATTACATCGCTACTTCCAGCAGCAATAGCATCTGCCCTTTTCATTAATGTAACAGCCGTATCCAATTTTAATGATAAACTTTCATAAATTGATTTAGCATCATCATATGCTGGCTGTATGGTATTTGTTCCTTGAAAAGCCTGAGAGTATGGAATGTTGTTAAACATATCTACTAACTGCTGAAAAAGGTAAGCTTTCATGATTAATGCAGAAGCTTGATAGAAAGGCTTGCTCTGCGCTTTAGCTGTTTGTTCTATATAATCATAATCTTTTAGGTTATGATAATAATTTGCCCATAATCCACCACCAAAATCATTGGTTTGACGGTATGATGCAAGGTCCGAAGAACTAATTGCATAGCTACCACTTGGACACCAATAAGCCATCCACTCATTTACGAAGGTGAATGAATTAATTTGGAATGAGGCGGAAACTGTTAATGCTTGCGGCAATACCAACTCGGGAGTGGTTGTAGTTGCAGCATTTGGATTGTTATTTACGTCGAAATAACTTTTAGAACAACCCAACTGCACTACCATAACTGCAGCCAATAGAATTATTTGGAATCGTTGCTTTTTCATTATTAAAAAGTTTATTTAAATTTTCAAAATTTTGTACTAACCAAATTAGAAGGTAACAGCAAGTTTAAATCCATAGAATTTTGTTGGAGGCAATTGATTAATATCGGTCAAGCCTGTTGCATTACCATTAGTATTTGCAAATTCAGGATCAGACCATACATTACCCTTTGCTTTCCATGTTGCTAAATTTCTTCCAACTACCGAAACAGTTATATTGCTAACTGCCTTGATTTGGTTAACCCATTTTTGAGGCACACTATAAGTTAAAGTCACTTCTCTTAATTTCCAGAAATCTGAACTATTTACATAGTTACTTCCTGCAGTATTCCAGATATTAGCCCAGAATAAGTTATTACCATCTTTTGTAACAACATTGGTATTGGCAACATAAGTAGAACCAGATAAATAAGAAGAATTAGGAATAACAAAAGGCTGACGACCTGATTGTGCAGAGTAGGCAGATACACCCGTGAAATCCATATTGGCTCCAAGACTGTTGTAAATAACACCACCAAATCTGCCGTCTAATACAGCACTTAATGTAAATCCTTTATAACTTAAACTTGTGTTGATACCTACTTTTGTAGGAGGGTTTGAAGTTCCGAATAATTTCAAGTTTGGATCCAAGGTAGGATAACCTGAAACTTGATCTACAATAATACGACCTTGTGGATCACGAAGCCAATCATTGGTTTGAACTTGTCCATAAGCCATACCTACTTTAGCAACTGAGTTACCGCTCACATTTACTTGTGATAGTCCATATTGAGAACCTGCATCTTTAACTGTATTCTTGTTATACGCAAAATTTACACCCAAATCCCATCTAAAACCACTCTTAGTTTGTAATAAAGGAGTGAATTTAAGATCAAACTCAGTTCCTTCGTTATCCATTTCTCCAGAATTCACATATGCTGTAGTGTATCCAGTAGTTGATGAAATACCGATTGGAATAGTTTGGTTCTTAGTGTGTGTGCTATAATAGGTTGCACCAAATTTAATTCTGCTTTTTAAGAACTCTAATTGAAGACCTAATTCATTATCTGTACTAATTTCTGGCTTGATATTAGAGTTAGCATATGCTGAATTAAGCGTAAAACCTGCTACACTTCCAAATGGAAAACCAGAACCTGTATTAAAGGTATTTTGCAATGCATATGCACCAATACTTACCTGTGCAGTTTGGCTATGTGCAACGCTTAATTTACCGAAGTTTAAAATGTTATTGTTTTTCAATGCTTTGATAGCATCGGTGAAAACAAAAGCCACATCAACTGATGGATACAAATAAGATCTATTAGCTGAAGATAATAAGCTATTCCAATCGTTTCTCAAAGATCCGTGTAAGAATAAGTAATTTTTATAGCCTACTGTCAAATCACCAAATACACCCATTACCCTAGTTTCTTCTTTGTACTCATTAACAGCAGGATTTCCTAAACGATTACTAATATTATAGAAATCTGGAATTACTAGTGCAGAGGCAGAAGCACTAAATAAACGCTTAGTATTGTCGATTAAGGAAGTACCTGCAATAAATTTAAAATCAAAGTCTTTGTATTTTTGGTGCACACTTGCGAGGAAGTCGCTAGTTAATCTTTGATTGTAACTGATCGCATCTCCTTCGGAAGGTGATAATTTTTTAACAGCAGAAGGGATATTACCTGAACCTAAAGTATCCGCAATTGCCCAATTGGCAAATGTGTAACCGGCTTGGGTATATTTATTGTTATAATCATTGCGAACAATACCTGCTTTATAATTCAATGTTAACCAACTAACTGGAGTTAAAGTTAGACTTAAATTACCTATCAAATCATTGCTTTTCTCATCTAAACGTGTTTGATCTATCTGCCACCATGGGTTACCATAATAAGCATTAAAGTATCCATCAGGTGATGCAAATGGATCAGTTTGCCAGTTTCTGTATCTTCTTAAATCAACGTTAGCTGGTGTATTGATAACAGTCCAATAAACGGGTCTGTTTTGAAAATAAGAACCACCACTAGTTGAACCATAAGAACCTGAATAACCAGAAGTACCATATTTAAAAGGAACGCCTGTGCCTGGTGAAGTATTGGTATGAGTAAGTGTATATCCTAGAGTATAGTCTGCTCTAAATATACCACTCTCCCTTGAACCATTAATCCTGATTGTATTTCTATGATTTACATCTTTAGGTAATACCCCGGCCGTATTTACATCCTGGAACGAAAGAAAAAACTTACTCTTTTCATCTCCAGCAGAATAAGCGATATCGTTGATAGTTGTAACCCCTTGATCAAAGAATTTTCTCTTTGCATCAGGAATTGCTGAATAAGTAGTTGAATCTTGCTGAATGCTATAAGTACCATCTGCTTTATATACTCTAATTGGAGCACCAATCGGTACTCTTTGTCCATTAAATCTTGGTCCAAAATTTTGGTTCTCATAAGGAACATAATAAACGCCTGGTTGACTACCTGGAATTGACACAATACCTGGATAAGCATTTGGATCCGTTTCTCCACCAAATTGTCCAAATTGATTTTGAAGCTCTGGCATATATGCAATCGACTCTATATTAACTGCACTGCTCACACTAACATGCGCTTTCCCTTTTACACCTTTCTTAGTTGTTACTACAATTACCCCATTCGATGCTGCTGAACCATATAAAGCAGATGCAGAAGCACCCTTTAATATTGTTACATTTTCAACATCATTTGGATTTAAAGAATTTAAATATGAAACGTCTGTCTGAATATCATCTACCACTACTAAAGCTTGGTTGTTACCCAAAAAAGAACGATTACCTCTTAAGGTAATACGTGTATCTGGATTTACACCATTATTTACTAGGTTAATCTGTAATCCTGAAACTTTTGCAGCTAAGCCTGTAGCAACATTTGTTCCCTGAGCTTGAGTTAATTCTGCATTGCTAATTTTTGCTGTTGAGTAACCAATTTCTTTGGGTTGTCTTTTGATACCCATTGCAGTTACTACTACCTCGCCCAAATTCTCGACAGATTTGGTTAACTTAATTACCAAATTGTCTCCTGTAACTTTAACTTGTTTTGCTTCATAGTCTAAAGCAGAAGCTTGAATTGTTGCTCCTGGTTTAACTTTAAGGCTGAAGGTTCCATCATCTTTGGTACTGGTTCCATTTCTGGTACCCTTTTCCATGATTGTAATACCAGCGATTGCGACGCCTTTTTCATCTGTAACCTTACCGGTTACAATTCGAACTTGACCAAATACTAATGAAAACATTAGCAATTGCGTCATGAGCAAGAGTGTGATTTTTCTCATTTGCATGTGTTTTAAACTTTTATGAATGGTAAAAATAGGGGATTATCAACAAAAAGTTAATTTTTGTACAATGAAATGTTAATTAGCCCGCTGATTAAACAACTATGACAAGCCGCAAACTCTAATCGCTGCAATGCTTTCGAAAAAAAATAAGAAACATATATAAATTAAAAAAATGTATTTTTTTAATGCTAAAAAACATAGAAAATGGGATATATGTCAAATATAAACTGACTTTATAAGAGCTATCTATCCTTTTTAGGCAAAAAAAAAATAAAAAAGTGATAAATAATTCGTTCATCTCTATTTTTACTTTCTTCAAAACTTGTTCGAGACTACCATGAGACTTGCTCGAGACTGCTTCGAGACTTATGCTGACAATCTGCCCCAATTGATGCAGGTTCTAAGTTCATGTCTCGAACAAGCCTCGAATAAATCCACAAAATGCTACTGATAAGCCCCCTAGTACTGATAAAGCGTTATCAGGACTAAGATTAGCGCTTATAACAAAGAATCAGCTAATTGTGGTACAACCTTTGTAAAATAATCCTTACCCTACTCCATGAACCAATAACGAAAAAAGGGGAATGTTAGGACGTATCAAAAGATGCAATTACATTTGCAGCTATGACAATCTTAGATGGAAAAATTGTATCCCAAGCGGTAAAAAATAATTTACAAATAGAAGTGAAACAACTTATTGAGGCTGGTAAACGACCTCCTCACCTGGCAGTCATTATTGTGGGTAATAATGGGGCTAGCGAAACCTATGTGGCTAGTAAAGAAAAAAACTGTGCCGAAATTGGCTTTGGCTCTACGCTTATTCGACTAGACGCATCGATTTCAGAAGAAACCCTACTGTATAATATCCAAGAACTAAATAACAACCAAACAATTGATGGCATTCTGGTGCAATTGCCCCTGCCGAAACATATTCATGAACAAAAAGTAATCGAAGCCATCCACCCTTCAAAAGATGTTGATGGATTTCATCCGGCTAGCGCTGGTAAACTAGTTCAGGGCTTGCCTACCTTCATCCCTGCTACCCCCTATGGCATCATGCTAATGTTAGAACATTACAACATTGAAACCAAGGGTAAACATGCGGTAGTTATTGGACGTAGCAATATTGTGGGAAGACCAATGAGCATCCTACTCAGCAGCAACCACCCACAAGGTAATTGTACCGTTACCATCTGCCACTCACATACTAAAAACCTAAACGAAATATGCCTACAAGCCGATATCATCGTGGCTGCCCTAGGTAAACCGGGCTTTGTAAAAGCCAATATGGTTAAACCGGGGGCCGTTATTATCGACGTGGGTATTACAAGAGTAGACGATCCTAGCGCTAAAAAAGGCTTCCGCATTAAAGGCGATGTTGATTTTGAAGAAGTAGCACCCATCGCATCGGCTATTACCCCTGTTCCGGGTGGCGTTGGCTTAATGACCATCGCTGGATTATTAAAAAATACCCTACAAGCCTATAAAGAGCGTTTTGAGGCAAATGTGGGTTAAAACCAATAGAGCAGCATACACCGGTAACCAACTATATACTTTTATCTTAAACTTAATTTTATCCTTCAAGATTTAACTACCCATACTGCCCCGCTTACAATTCCTGTGATGGAATCTTTTTATACTATTCAAGGAGAAGGATTCTTCCAGGGTCGTGCTGCCTATTTTATTCGTCTAGGTGGCTGTGATGTGGGTTGTGTTTGGTGCGATGTGAAAGAAAGCTGGGATGCAAATGCACATCCTAAATATAGTGTAGAAACCATTGTGGCTAACGCTATTGCTACAGTGAATCAGCATTCTGCATCTATCAAAAATGTGATTGCAGTGGTAACTGGCGGCGAACCTCTCATGCACCAACTCGATGAACTAACCAATCAATTACAACAAGCCGGTTTTCAAACAAATATAGAAACCTCTGGCTCATCGCCCTTAAGTGGCCACTGGAACTGGATTTGCTTATCACCTAAAAAATTTAAAGCCCCCCTACCAGCAATATTACCTGCTGCTAATGAGCTGAAAGTTGTAATATTTAATAAGTTCGATTTTAGCTGGGCCGAAGAATATGCCGCCAAAGTTTCCCCTAACTGTAAATTATACTTACAACCCGAATGGGACAAGGCGGCCGAAATAACTCCACTCATCATCAACTATATTAAGGCAAACCCGCAATGGGAACTGAGCCTCCAAATTCATAAATACATCAACGTACCTTAATACTGAATGCAAGAATGCTTGCTAGTTAAAAAAAAGTAGCTTCCCCAGCATTTAACATTTAGCATTTATTTTCTTTCCCGATCTTGGCACTATGAATCACGCGCCTAAAAAATATGGAGCCCTATTTTTTTGCTTAGTGGCTATCACAAGCCTTGCACAAAGCTATCAGCCTAGCAGGGTAAACCCTAGAGCCATAGCTGTGTATAATAGAGCCCTGGTTCTATTAGGCGACGATAAAATAAAGGAATCTGTTCCGCTCTTACAAAAAGCTATCGAACTAGATACCAATTATATAGATGCTTATCTTTCATTAGCTGGTGCTTATGGCGAATTGAAACAATACCAAACAGCCATTGACTATTATCAAAATGCTCAAAAAAAAGACAGCAGCTACTTTATTCCTTATAACCTACCTTACTCTATCAATCTTGCAGGACTAGGTAAATTCGAAGAAGCATTAACAGCTATCAATCGCTTTCTGTCTATCAATACCCTTAACCAACGAAGTGCAAAAAGCGGCTTATATCGGAAGCATTGCTATGAGTTTGCGGTACAATACCAACAAACACATCCACAACATAATTATGTATTTGTACCTATGAATCTAGGCGATAGCATTAATTCGGAAAAATCGGAATACTACCCCTCACTAACCATTGATGATAGCTTATTGGTATTTACGAGAAGAGGCGAAGGATATCGGGAAGATTTTATGGAAAGTACTTTTACAAAAGATCATTTTACAAAGGCAAAAAAAATAGAGGGCGATATAAATATAGAGCCTTCTAAAGGTGCCATCACCGTTTCGGCCGATGGTGAATGGTTAATTTTTGCTGGCAATTTCAAACAAGGATTGGGAGACTTTGATCTATATATTTCCTATTGGACCCCACAAGGATGGAGTGAACCCGAAAACTTGGGACCCAATGTAAATAGCGAATATTGGGATAGCTCTCCCTCTCTAAGTCCGGATAACCGTACCCTCTATTTTAGTAGTAACCGACCCGGAGGCTTCGGCGGCAAAGACTTATATAGCTGTTCGCGAACATCCAATGGAAAATGGTCTAAAGCAATGAATATGGGCCCCCTCATTAACTCTATTGGCGATGAAACAGCCCCTTATATTCATGCCGATAATCAAACCCTCTACTATACTTCTGATGGATTGCCGGGCTATGGAAATACCGACTTATTTGTAATTAGAAAAAATAAAAATGGAGAATGGAGTATACCAGAAAATTTAGGTTACCCCATTAATACCATTGAGAATGAAGGCAGCATTGCCATTTCATCGAATGGACTTACCTCCTACTATGCTAGTGATCGAGCCGATACCAGGGGCGGTCTAGACCTATACCAGTTTCAACTGAGAGCAGATATTCAACCCCATAAAACGCTATATGTTAAGGGAAAAGTAATCGACGCAAGAACCAATAAAGGATTACCCTGCGCCGTTGAACTAATCGACAACAGCAATAATACCGCCTTGATGCATATTCAGACCGATGAGTTGGGCAAATACTTTATTCCATTACCGTCGGGCAACGACTATACATTTACTGTAAATAGAAAGGGTTATATACCCTTCAGCGAAGAATACTTATTAAGCAGTAAAGCCTCCGACAGTACTTACCAGAAGGATATTGCCTTGCAACCGCTCGAAGTCAACAAATCATTTATTATCAAAAACATAGAGTTCGCCACCAACTCGTTCGAGCTCCTACCCATTCATGTAGCCAATCTAAATTTACTCTTACAATTACTGATCGAGAACCCATCGCTAAAGGTTCAAATTAATGGCTATACCGACAATATGGGTAACGAAAACGACAACCTTATTCTTTCTACACAACGCGCTAAGGCAGTGGCCTATTACCTTGCCTCAAAAAAAATAGACGTTTCTAGACTAGGCTATAAAGGGCATGGAAGTGCAAATCCAATTGCCAATAATGATACCGAAGAAGGAAGGGCCAAAAACCGAAGAACAGAATTTTTAATTACCGCACTTTAATCCGATGCTGTATTGCTTGGCCATCATCAACAATTGATATAAAATATTTATATTAGTACTGCCAACTAGCCCCTAGTTAATCAATCGTACGAGCAGTATGAACAACGAACTTCTTTACCAAGTGGCATTAACACTCATTCCCGGCATGGGAAGTGTACATGCAAAAATTTTAAGCGAACACTTTAAATCGGCCGAAGCTATATTTAAAGCAAAGAAAAAAGAGTTAACACATATCGAAGGTATTGGGGCATCGCTAGCCAAAGCCATTAAAGATTTTCATAACTATACCGAAGCAGAAAATGAAATTATTTTCTGCGAAAAACACCATATCGCACTCTTGTTTTTGACCAATACAGCTTATCCGCAACGACTACTTAATTGTTACGATTCGCCTACCCTATTATATTATCGGGGCAATGCAAACTTAAACAGTTCAAAGATTATCAGCATCATCGGCACTAGAAATAATACCGAGTATGGCAAACAAATTACCGAACAGTTGATAGCCGATATGCAACAACAAACAGGCCTTCTCATCATCAGTGGGCTTGCCTTTGGCATAGATGGCATTGCACACCGAGCGGCCTTACAAAATAATATTCCAACCGTGGGCATATTAGCTCATGGCTTAGATACCATCTACCCTCCTCCACATACCTCCTTAGCAAAAGAGATGTTAGGGCATGGTGGACTCGTAACAGAATTTAGAAGAAACTGTATACCCGACAAGTTTCATTTCCCTCGCCGCAATCGCATTGCAGCTGGCATGAGCGATGCAACCATTGTAATAGAAACTGCCCTAAAAGGAGGTAGCATGATTACCGCTGAACTAGCTTTCAATTATAACCGTGATGTATTTGCTGTACCCGGAAAAACAACCGACCCAAAAAGTGGTGGTTGCCTAAAATTAATACAACAAAATAAGGCCATCCTCTTTACCAATGCCAACCAATTACTGTTAGAAATGGGCTGGCAGGACAAAAAAATAACCCCCAACAAACAAAGAACATTATTTATTGAACTAACCGAAGACGAAAAAATAATGCTAGAGATCTTAAAAGAAAAAGAGCCCCAAGCCATCGATGATATTTACCTCAAATCGGCCCGCAGCAGCAGCGCTGTAGCGGCAGCACTCTTAAATTTAGAATTACAAAATGTTGTGATATCCTTACCTGGAAAAATGTATAAACTAGCCTGATTTTATGATAATATAAATTCGGGGTTGGAGGCAATCGTTCCCAATATTATCTTTGCACATGGCAACAACAAAAAAACCTACCAACAAATCAGAAAACTCCCGTTTATTTGGTGAAGGACTTACTTTCGATGATGTATTGCTCATGCCGGCATATAGCCAAGTTTTACCACGTGAAGTAAATATACAGTCCAACCTCACCAAGAGTATTGTACTAAATGTTCCTATACTTTCTGCAGCAATGGATACCGTTACAGAAGCTAGTTTGGCAATCGCCTTAGCTCGCGAAGGTGGTCTAGGCATTCTGCATAAAAATATGAGCATCGAAAGTCAGGCCGACCAAGTACGCAAAGTAAAACGTAGCGAAAGTGGAATGATTGTTGACCCCATCACTTTATTAGTGGATGCCACTATTGGCGATGCCTTACGCCTTATGAAGGACAACAAAATTGGTGGAATACCCATTGTGGATGCTGGCAAAAAATTAGTGGGCATTCTTACTAACCGTGACCTTCGCTTTGAAACAGACAAAAAAAGAAAAGTGTCGGAAGTAATGACTAAAGAAAATTTAGTGACTGCGCCCGAAGGAACGACGCTTAAAAAAGCAGAAATTATTTTACGCAATTATAAGATCGAAAAACTACCGGTTGTAAACAAACAAGGGCATCTTATTGGACTGATTACCTATCGCGATATCTTACAAATACGCAATTACCCCAATGCTGGAAAAGATGGTTTGGGCAGATTGTTGGTGGGTGCTGCCCTAGGTATTACAAAAGACCTTTTAGACCGCGCAGCTGCCTTACAATCGATTGGGGTTGACGTTGTTACCCTTGACAGTGCTCATGGCCACAGTAAAGGCGTAATTGATGCGTTGAAACTATTACGCAAAAATTTTAAAAGCTTACAAATCATTGCAGGCAATGTAGGTACAGCAGCAGGTGCAAAAGCCTTAGCCGATGCAGGTGCCGACTGTGTTAAAGTGGGTATTGGCCCCGGCTCTATCTGTACTACACGTATCGTAACAGGGGCAGGTGTACCCCAACTTACCGCTATCATGGAAGCTAGTAATATACTGAAAGCAAGAGGCATTCCTGTTATTGCCGATGGAGGTATTCGCTATACAGGCGATATGGTAAAAGCACTAGCCGCAGGCGCTAATATTGTTATGATGGGAAGTGTATTTGCTGGTGTAGAAGAAAGCCCAGGAAATACCATCATTTTTGAAGGAAGAAAGTTTAAAGAATATAGAGGCATGGGTAGCGTTAGCGCGATGAGTCAAGGTAGTAGCGACCGTTATTTCCAAGATGTAGAAGCCGATATCAAGAAGTTTGTTCCTGAAGGTATCGAAGGAAGAGTAGCCTTTAAGGGAAATTTAAGCGAAGTTATTTATCAATATGTAGGCGGACTTAGAGCTGGCATGGGTTATTGCGGCGCAAAAGACATTAAAGCACTTCAACAATCAACCTTTGTTAAAATCACAAATGCAGGCATGAAAGAAAGCCATGCACACGATGTAGACGTTACCAAAGAAGCACCTAACTATAGTAGAAAATAATTGATTTTCTTGCTCATTTAAACAATAGGTGGTTATAGCAATAACCACCTATTGTTGTTTTTAGCCTGGCCTTCCTTTTTTGGGAGTATAAATAAATAGTTATAGAACCCTAAAAGGCCATAAACTTCAATATTTCTTCCGAACTTCCGCCTCTAAATAGTTATTTGCTTTGAAAAAAATTCAACTACTGGGTTATAGCATTCTCTCGGGCTTATTATTGTTCGCTGCGTGGCCTAGCTCGCCATTTACTTTTGTTATTTTTATTGCTTTTGTACCCTTATTATGGGTAGCCGATAACACAAAAAAAAGAAACAGCTTCTTGGGCTATAGTTTTATTGCATTACTATTATGGAATGCGGCTACTACTTGGTGGATCTGGAATAGCACCGATATTGGAAGTATTGCTGCTATTGCCGCAAATAGTATGCTCATGTGCCTTCCTTGGTGGGGCTACTTTACTTTTAAAAATAAGTATAACCGCAAAGTTGGCTATGCCTCCTTAATTAGCTTCTGGATGCTATTTGAATATATACATCTAAACTGGCAATTAACATGGCCTTGGCTTACCCTTGGCAATGTATTTGCCCTGCATCCATCCTGGGTTCAATGGTATGAATTTACAGGCGTGAGTGGAGGTACTTTATGGGTATTTATTACCAATATTTTATTGTACCGATTTCTGCACCAGCTAAAAGAAAAAAAGAAAACCTTACGGTTGCATAAAGGAGCAGTCGTTATTGCCATTTCCTTGCCGCTAGTAGCCTCATCGATTATAGGCCTCTTTATTTCTGGGAAAATAACAAATCCCAAAAGCAATGTATTAATTGTTCAACCCAATATAGATCCCTATCAAAAGTTTGAGTCGGTGTCGATACCGCAACAAATAGAAAAACTGATTGCGCTCTCCGAAAAAGGATTAGACGGTTCTACCCAGCTGGTGCTTTGGCCAGAAACCGCTTTGTCGGCAGGTGTTCCTCAAAGCGAAACACAGGAAACATCGGTTTATCAACCTGTATTTAATTTTGTAAAGCGTCATCCACAACTAACTTTAATAACAGGCATCGAAGACTTAAAATTATACGGAAATAGCAAAGAAACAGCTACTGCGCGCAAAACAACCCAAGGCATTTATTTCGATGCTTTTAATTCGGCAGTAGCCATTAATTCGACTGATAATTTACAATTTTACAATAAAAGTAAGTTGGTTCCTGGTGTAGAATCGTTGCCCACCTTCTTAAACTTCATGGCGCCCATTTTCGAGCATTTTGGTGGCAGCACCGGCGGATATGGAAGAGATACAGCCGCGGTTGTATTTAGGGTAAAGAATAGCCCTTATATAGCCGCACCCATCATTTGTTACGAAAGCATCTATGGCGAATATGTGTCGACTTATGTAAAAAAGGGGGCTAACCTCCTCACCATTGTTACCAATGATGGATGGTGGGGAAATACACCCGGACATCAACAGCACCTAGAATATGCAAGACTCCGTGCCATTGAAACAAGACGTTGGGTGGCACGCAGTGCTAATACGGGCATTAGTGCCATCATCAACGAGCAGGGTAATTTTGTGGCTACCCAACCCTGGGATAAAGCTACTACACTCAAGTACAATATTCCTTCACTCAGCCGAATTACTTTTTATGTACAATTTGGCGATTATTTGTACAAAATTGCAGCCATCTTCGCCATATTATTATTGGCCTGGAATTTGTTTCAATTCATGAAGAAAAGGTCAAACCCAATCTAATCAACTTTGGGTTAGCCTAGTAAACGAACCATAAAACTATTATTGGTTACTAATTCATTATCATGCAAAAAACATGGCTATATCAGGGCGACGCCCTTTCATACAGGGTTGAGGGAAATGGCAAAGCTATTGTACTTATTCATGGATTTGGAGAAGATAGTAGCATCTTTGATCAGCAAGTGGACTTTTTAAAAGACCACTATTTATTGATTGTTCCCGATTTGCCCGGCAGTGGCAAGTCGGCATTGCTTCAGCCCCCTACTCACCAATCGGCATCGATTACTATTGATGATTATGCGCATAGTATACATGCGATATTAATACAAGAAAATATTACTTCCTGCATCATGCTTGGACATAGTATGGGAGGATATATTACACTAGCTTTTGCGGAGCACTATCCCAAAGCATTGGTGGCCTTTGGATTAATTAATTCTACTGCCTTTGCCGATACCCAAGAAAAAAAAGACAACCGAAAGCGGGGCATCGAATTGATAGGTAAATATGGGGCTTATGCTTTTTTAAAAAACACGATTCCAAATCTATTTGGCAAGCAGTTTAAAGAGAAATACCCCGAAAAAATAGACTCCTTAATCGAGGCGGGAAAGCAATTTTCAGCAGCAGCCTGTCAGCAATATTATACCGCGATGCTAAATCGACCCGACAGAACAAATCTGCTTAGAAATAATCCATTACCGATATTATTTGTGATTGGCACCGAAGATGTTGCGGTTCCGCTCAACGACATTTTGCAACAAACGCATCTTCCTGCTTGTGCATACATTCACATTTTCGAAAACACGGGTCATATGAGTATGTGGGAGGCAACAGCAGCACTAAATATTGAACTACTAAATTTTAGTCAGCTTCTTAACAAAACCAATATTCTTTTTTCTGTAGAAAGCGAATAATCGTTTAGGCGGGTCTATCAGAAAAGGGAAAATGATTACTAGTAGATAGCTAATAATTAAATGTTTAAATCTGTTATCCCCGTATGGTTTTCGTATATTTATAGAAGAAAATAGGCTTGATCAAGCAGTAAAAAATGGATTTTTTTTTGTTATCTGTGATAGTCGTAAGAGCCATTTGTTTAAAAATAACCGTTAGATGAGAATTGCATTGCTGATATTAGCACTATTTATATTTTCTCCTTCCTTTTCACAAATGGAAGCCTGTCCGGTTAATATCAATTATTCAAATAATAATTTCACGCATTGGTTTGCCTTTACGGGTAATTTTCAAAAAAGTTCGAGTAGGGTTCCTTATACCAAAAAATCATACGATACTGTTTCATCCTTACCTACAGGAACGATCAATGCAACCGTCATACCAGAGTTTGCACTTGGTTCTCAAGGGATACAAGTAATTAGCAATCCAGGAACCGATGTTTTTGGAAATTTTCCTACTATCCCCAATATTAATGGCTATCAGTATAACTATTCGATGCAGATTGGTTCTACAAACATCTCTTCGGCACAAGGAGGCCTTTTTCGCGGACTTGGTTACACCTTCTCTGTGCCGCCAGGATCGGCAAATGAACCGTATACGATGACCTATGCTTATGCGATGGTACTAGAAAGTGCACCGCATATATCGGACCAGGTACCCCTATTTTCGGCGAATTTAACCACGGCTGCTGGCACCATTGCTTGTGCCGATGCTACCTATATTTTGCCCACCATTTATCAGGCTAGTACAAAAACTTATGTTCTTGATCAAACAGCAGCACTTAAACAAGGATTTAGTTTAAGTTTCAAACCCTCCCCCAACAATAATGGCAATGCCAATGAAACACTCTATCGGGTATGGACAAAGGGTTGGACAGAAGTTACTTTTGACCTAGCACCCTATCGTGGACAGCAAGTTACCTTAACCTTTCAAGCCGACAACTGTGTACCAAGTGGCCATTTTGCTTATGCCTATGTTGCCTTAAGAAATACTTGTGATGGACTACAAATAAGTGGCAACCCGATTGGATGCACCAATAGCACCGTCACTTATTCAATACCAGCATTGGCAGGAGCAAACTATACCTGGACCATTCCACCATCTTGGAAAATGGTATCAGATTCTCTCAACATCATTCAAGTAATAGCAGGTGCACAGGGTGGCTTTATTACTGCGAGAGAAAACAATAGCTGTGCCGACTTAACCGACACGATTGCAGTCTCTACCTCTCAACCCACCGTTACCGGAAATTTAGCGGGAAATAATACTGTTTGTGCAGGAAATAATACGACTGCCTTATTATTAACTGGAAATATAGGTAGTATTTTAAAATGGATATCTTCTACCGATGGCATTCAGTGGAGCAATATTACCGATACCACCACTAGTTATATTGCACAAAACTTAACTACAACAACACATTACAAAGCTTTAGTCCAAAATGGGGCTGCTTGCACCATCGACAGTAGCTCGGATGTGATGGTTATAGTAAATCCAATCAGTGCAGGTGGTAGTTTCAACCCAAATAATGTAAATATTTGCGAAGGACAGAATATGGCTGCATCACTCATTTTAAGTAACTATACGGGCTCTATTTTAAACTGGCAGTCTTCGACCGACAGTGTTCACTGGACTAACTTTACGCCCACAAAAAACGATGCGATCTATCAAATTAAAAACGTTTTTGTGCCTACTACTTATCGCACAATTGTTAAGAGTGGTGTATGCCCTGCCGACACTAGCACATTAGCCCTCGTTGGCATTTATAATACCCCCTTTCCGCAAGCAACAGTGTCGCCAGCCGATACAACTATATGCTTTGGAACAGCCGCTCAATTCAATGCAAATATCTCTATTGGCACTTCGTATAGTTGGTCTAATCCTAGCTTGATTTATAACGGAGGTAATGGACTGATTAGTTCAACCCCCTTACTCATACAAGCCAAATCCGCACCCTCAAAGAACACCGATTATATTTTAACGATCAGCAATACAGGCTGTCCAAATCTTTTTACCGACACCATTCATGTAAATGTGTTACCTGCTTTTACTGTAAATGCAGGTCATGATACCATGATAGTTGCCAACCAACCTTTACAATTAGATGCTATTGTAGAGAATGCCACTAATATGAACTTTTCTTGGTCGCCAACCACCGGATTAGACAACCCCTATAGCCCCAACCCCATTGCTACCTTAGCTAGTGGTATTGACTCTATGAAATATACAGTAACTGCAACCAATAGTTTAGGTTGTACTGCTGTTGATGACTTGGTAATCACCATCTTTAAAACTACCCCTGAGATCTTTGTTCCTAGTGCCTTTACTCCAAATGGCGATGGCAGAAACGATATATTAAAACCTATCACCGTAGGTATTCGACAACTAGAATTTTTTAGCGTATATAACCGTTGGGGTCAACTACTTTATAGTACAAGCGAAATAGGTAAAGGTTGGGATGGAAACGCCAATGGCACCAAGCAACAAAGTGGTACTTATGTATATGCTACACAAGGCATAGATTACAAAGGAAATCCTATTTTTAGAAAAGGTACCGTAGTGCTCATCAGGTAATAAAATTTCCTTCTAGTTTTCTACTAACTACCTTACTGAATAGCTCATTATTTAGGCAGGAAGAAAGCAGCTAGCGCATAATCAGCAAATAAGATTAGGATACAACTAACTACAACCGCACTAGTACTTGAACGCCCTATTTCTAATGAGCCTCCTTTAACATAATAGCCGAAATAAGCTGGTATACTGCTTAGAATAAAAGAAAAGGTATAGGCTTTATATAATGCGAAAACAATATTGTAGGTATTCAAATTTTTCCGTAGCCCTATGTCAAAAATATCGGGTGCTAGGATACCTGTTAGGGCGCCAGCTTCTCTGCCACCCCAAATACCCAAAACAGCCGAGATAATAATCAAGCAAGGAACTACTAGCATAGCACCTAGTATTTTGGGTAGAATAAGATAACTTTTAGAGTTGATACCCATGATTTCTAGTGCATCAATTTGCTCGCTGATGCGCATATTACCCAATTCACTTGCAATTTTACTTCCCACTACGCCCGCTAATACAATACTTAAAACGGTTGGAGATAATTCGAGTATCATACTATCTCTAACAATCTGCGCAATGGTAGAGGATGGAACCAATGGACTCACCAACTGATAGGCTGTTTGAACGGTCGTTACAGCACCTAAAAACAAAGAAATAATCACCACGATTGGCAATGCACCAATCCCTATTTCAACACATTGATGCATGAGCTCTTTCCAATACATTTTATAGTTCTCAGGTTTGGTAAACATACCCTTGAGCATCAATAAAAAACTACCAAAATGGGTAAAGAAAGTCATGAAAAAAATATTTTAGATCCAATACAAAAATGTGTCCTAGTTAAGTTTAACAGGGACACAAATTAGTTTTAAGTTTTATAAAAATAACGCTTTCTACCTTATTTTTTTAAGATTAATCTTTGCTATTATGTTTTTTTAGCCTTGACCAATACCCAGTTTCTTGCACAGCAAGTTCGGTATTGGCTCGGCTTTTCAGTTGCGCATCTAATACCGCAATCAAAGCCATATTAGCAATACTTCTTTCATGGCTGCCCAATTGCAATACATGAACAGGCTTATTAAGCCCTAATAATATAGGCCCTACAGCGTCGGCGCCCCCTAATTCTTTTAATAAATTGTAGGCCACATTTCCGGCGGTTAAATTAGGGAAGATGAGCACATTTACATTCTGGTCTACTAGTTTACTAAATGGATAATTATCTTTTAGTATTTCGTTATTAAACGCCAAACTTGCTTGCATTTCTCCATCTACTATTAGGGAAGGGTTGCGTTGCTTAACAATCTGAACAGCATCGGATACCAACTTAGCTTCGGGCGAATCACTACTACCAAAGTTACTGTAACTCAACATGGCAATACGAGGCACCAAATTAAAGTTGCTTACTTCTTTTGCAACAAGCAAGGTAATGTCGGCCAACTCTTCGGCAGTAGGATTAAAATTAACGGTTGTATCGGCCAAGAACAGTGGTCCTTTCTTAGTTAATAGCAAATACATGCCTGCAATTTTTGAGACACCTGCTTCTTTACCAATAATCTGCAAGGCAGGACGGATAGCGTCGGCATAATTTCTAGTAAGACCCGATATCATGGCATCGGCATCGCCTGTTTCCACCATCATACAACCAAAATGGTTACGGTCTTTCATGGCTTTAAGACTCTCATATTGGTTATAGCCTTTACGCTGACGTTTTTTAAAGAAGAGTTCTCCATACGCTTCTCGTTTACTTTCCATTTCATCGCTACGTGGGTCAATGATGGGAAAATCGGCAATATCAATAAAATTATCTGCGGCAATCTGCTTAATCTTACCCTCAGATCCTAATAGAATAGGATAAGCAACGCCCTCATCGTATAGAATGCTAGCAGCCTTTAATATTTTTACATTATCGGCTTCGGCAAATACCAATCGCTTAGGATCGCTTTTGGCCTTGTTACCAATAGCACGCATCAATTGATTATCTAATCCCAACCGCTTATTTAATTCAATCTCATATTCTTCCCAGTTAGTGATTCTTTTTTGAGCAACGCCACTTTCAATAGCTGCTTTCGCTACGGCAGGTGCCACTGCTGCTAATAACCTTGGATCTACCGGCTTAGGAATTATATAATCTGGACCAAATATGATGCTACTTTTATTGTAGGCCATATTAACGATATCGGGTACTGGCTTTCTGGTTAATTCGGCTAATGCCTTTACAGCCGCCAACTTCATTTCTTCATTGATCTTTGTTGCACGCACATCCAATGCACCTCTAAAGATGTAAGGAAAGCCTAACACATTATTTACCTGATTCGGAAAGTCGCTCCTGCCAGTAGCCATGATAAGGTCTTTTCGCACAGCCATAGCCGCCTCATAGGTAATTTCAGGATCAGGATTAGCCAATGCAAAAACAATTGGATTTGCAGCCATACTCTTCACCATTTCGGGGGTAACCACATCAGCTACACTCAATCCAATAAATACATCTGCCCCATCAAAGGCAGAAACTAATGTCCAATCGGCTTTTTGGGTGGCGAATTCTTTTTTTGAACCTTTAATATCTTCACGTCCTTCATGAATGATACCCTTACTATCAAACATCAGCAAGTTCTCTTTCTTTGCACCCAAGGCAAGGTATAACCTACAACAAGACTGAGCGGCTGCACCAGCACCATTAACCACGATTCTTACCTCTTCAATTTTTTTTCCTTGAATCTCTAACCCATTCAATAAGCCTGCACTACTAATAATGGCGGTACCATGCTGATCGTCGTGCATCACAGGTATCTTCATCTGCTCCTTTAATTGTTGTTCTATATAAAAACATTCAGGCGCTTTTATATCTTCTAGATTAATACCTCCAAAGGTTGGCTCCAAGGCTTTTACAATCTCAACAAATTTTACAGGATCTTTTTCATTAATCTCAATATCGTAGACATCAATGTCGGCAAAAATTTTAAATAATACGGCCTTTCCTTCCATGACGGGCTTACCCGCTTCAGGACCAATATCGCCTAAGCCAAGTACCGCTGTACCATTACTAATTACCGCCACCAAATTACCCTTGGCCGTATATTTATAAACCTCTTCGGGGTTATTGAAAATCTCCATACAGGGTATGGCTACACCCGGACTATATGCCAATGAAAGGTCTCTTTGCGTTTTTGCTTCTTTAGTAGGAATAACTTCAATTTTACCAGGTCTTCCTTTCGCATGATATTCCAATGCTTGTTCTCTGCGTAAGTCTTTATTTTCCATAATTATTTTTATTAGTCTTTAAAACATGAATAGAGCTCCCTCTTTCATGAATGGGTTAATGAAGGTAATTACTACCCTAAAAATATTTCATGAGAAAAGTCACAGAATTATTAAGTCCAACATTCAGTAACCATCCCCACCAATAGCACAAATTACAAGTTTATGATACTGAATAAACTAAGCCTATGCTAATTATTCCGCATCCAAAAAGAAAAAAATACATTAATCACTTAAATACTATCAAGCAAATGAAGACTATTTATTTAGCCTATAAGACCGTTAACTGATGGTAATGCATAGCTTAGGAGGCATTTATCCCTAACCAGGTCATCATACCAATGCCTGTTTCAATTGCTTGCTCATCAATATTAAAATTAGGGGTATGCACATTATGTATAATTCCTGCTGCCTCATTGCGAACACCTAAACGGTAAAAGCAGCCTGGAATAACTTGCGTATAATAGCCAAAATCTTCTGCGCCCATACGCATTTCTGTTTCTTGTACATTTTCTTTTCCCATGAAATCTTCTGCCAATTGCCATGCAACAGCCGTTAGGTTATCGTCGTTATCAACTGTTGGATAGCCAACATCAATTTTTAAGTCAATTTCGGCACCCATACTTTCTACCAATCCTATAGATAGTTGGGTAATAATGGCATGTGCTTTGGTACGCCAAGCTTCATCCATGGCACGAAAGGTTCCCATCAACTTCACTTCACTTGGAATAACATTGGTAGTATGACCACCCTGGATAGAACAGATCGATAATACCGAAGGCGATAAAGGATTATTATTTCGAGAAATAACCTGCTGTAGTGCAACAATTAAATGAGAGGCAATCAGCACAGTGTCGGTAGTGAGTTGTGGGGCGGCTGCATGCCCTCCTTTCCCTTTAATGGTGATATATATTTCGTCGGCACTAGCCATCACCCTTCCCTTTCTGAAACTAAGTTTTCCTAGATCTAGTCCTGGATGTACATGCAAACCAATAATACCTTGAGGCCTTGGATTATCCAATACGCCTTCTTTAATCATTAAACTTGCGCCGCCTGGATTTTTTTCTTCGCCTGGCTGAAAAATTAATTTTATAGTTCCTTCCCAATCCTCCTTTAACTCATTCAGCATTTTGGAGGCTCCCAGTAAAATAGCCGTATGTACATCATGACCACAAGCATGCATTATGCCATCATTTAACGACTTATAGGCCACTTCATTCTCTTCTTTTATTGGAAGCGCATCCATGTCGGCACGCAAGGCAATCACTCTAGTTTCAGGATTCTTTCCTTTAATAATCGCCACAATACCTGTTGTAGCTTTTACTTCGAAACGAATCCCATATTCGGCTAGTTTTGATTGAATAAATTTCGACGTTTCAAATTCTTTATAACTTAGTTCGGGATGTGCATGCAAATGTTGACGAACCTGTATAAATTCATCAGCATATTTTTTTGCTAAGGTTTTTACTTTTTGTAGCATCATAACTTACCCCTTTTTATAGTTGAGTATTTACAAAATTTTTGACGTACTCCTATGCTTTATCTGCGCTGAATACAAAACTGTAGCACCAGTTCCTAAGCACTTACATCCAATTAGGAAAGATAGGCTAAAATTAATAACCCTTATCGGCACTAGGTGTTCCATTTACAATAGCAACGCCAGCACTACAACCAATACGTGTAGCACCTGCCTCTACCAATTGCTTGGCGAACGAATAGTCACGAATACCTCCCGAGGCTTTTATTTGTATATGAGCAGGAAGGTTTTTTCGAAATAGTTGTACGGCTTCAACAGTTGCTCCTTTTTCGGCATAGCCGGTTGATGTTTTTAAAAAGTCAATCTCTGCAGCACCATATAGTTGACAACATTTTAAAATCTCTTCATCGGTAAGTAGGCCACTCTCAATAATAATTTTTATGGTTTTATGGTTTTGCTTAATCACTGGCATGATATGATTAATCTCATTAGCCAGATATTCCCAATCATTATTTTTGATAGCTGAAATATTGATAACTACATCTAGATCATCTGCCCCATCAATAATGGCTAAAACAATTTCAGCAATTTTAGCTTCGATAGCCGAATAGCCAAAAGGGAAGCCAATAACTGTAGCAACTTTTACGCTACTACCTGCTGTAAACTCTTTTGCTTTCTTCACAAAATTAGGTGGCACACAAACGGCAGCAAAATGGTAAGCTTTTGCTTCATCGCATAGCTTTTCAACATCGGCAACTAGGGTGGTTGGTTTTAGAATGGTGTGATCGATATAAGCCGCTATATTCATAAAGATGATTTAATAAACAAATGTAAACAAAGCATATACACAACAAAAAACCTTTACACGGGGTAAAGGTCTTTATAAATTTATGCATCTTTTCCATGACATGATTTATACTTCTTCCCACTACCACAAGGACAAAGATCATTTCTTCCAATCTTAGGTCCTACTTTTATGGGCTCTTGTTTGATAGGTGTCGAAGGATCAATATAATTATCATCATGGCCTGCACCATCCAACTCAGCTTTCTGCGTGCGCATTTTACTAAGATCTGTTTTTTGTTGATGCCCTTCTTTTACTTTGTCGGCATCTTCTAAGGGGATAGCGGCATGACTTAAAAATTGTACTACCCCTCTATTCACTTCTCCATCCATTTGCTTAAATAAGCTAAATGCTTCGACCTTATAAATAACTAATGGATCTTTTTGTTCGTAGGTAGCTGTTTGTACACTTTGCTTTAGATCGTCCATCGCACGTAAATGGTCTTTCCATGCATCGTCGATCAATGCTAGTGTTACATTTCTCTCCAGCGCATTCACTAGTTCGGCTCCACCACTATTGAGTGTTTTATCCATATTAGCCAATACTTGCATTTCTTTTTTACCGTCGGAGAAAGGCACAATCACATTCTCCACATGTCTACCTTGTTGTAAGCGTATATTCTTAAATACCGGTAAAGCGCGTATAGCTAATTCCTCTTTTTTATGCTGATATTTTTCAATTACCTCGGCATATAATTTTTCGGCAATATCTTGTTCCGATAACTTATCAAATGCTTCTAGGGTGATGGTCGTATCTGTTCCAAAACCTACAATCACTGCCAAACGGAATCCTTCAAAGTCGTTCTGTTCTTTAAAGGAACTAACAAGACCCTCCGCAACCGAATAGAAAGCGTTATCAAGGTCTAAGGCCAATCTTTCGCCAAACAATGCATGACTACGTTTGGTATAAATGACCGTACGTTGTTTATTCATTACATCATCGTACTCAAGTAAACGCTTACGAATACCAAAATTATTTTCTTCTACTTTCTTCTGTGCCCGTTCAATCGATTTTGTGATCATGCTATGCTGGATTACTTCGCCTTCTTTATATCCGGCAAAGTCCATCACTTTGGCAATACGTTCGCTTCCAAACATACGCATCAAATCGTCTTCCAATGATATAAAGAACATAGAAGATCCAGGATCACCCTGACGACCTGCACGACCACGCAGCTGTCTGTCTACACGACGCGATTCATGTCGTTCTGTTCCAACAATCGCTAATCCACCGGCTTCTTTTACACCAGGCCCTAACTTAATATCGGTACCCCTACCCGCCATATTGGTAGCAATGGTAATGGCCCCTGCCAATCCTGCCTCTGCAACAATTTGTGCTTCACGAGCATGTTGTTTGGCATTTAATACATTGTGTGGAATTTGTTTTTGACGTAACATCCTACTCAGCAATTCGCTAACCTCAACCGATGTAGTACCCACCAATACAGGTCTTCCGGCATTACGTAGCTTGGTAACTTCATCGATCACTGCACCAAATTTTTCGCGCTTGGTTTTAAATACCAAGTCTTGCTCATCAACTCGAATGCAATTTATGTTGGTTGGGATGGTCACCACATCTAACTTATAAATATCCCATAATTCACCCGCCTCTGTTTCGGCAGTACCCGTCATCCCTGCTAACTTATGATACATACGGAAATAATTCTGTAGTGTAACCGTAGCATAGGTTTGAGTGGTCGCCTCGATCTTTACGTTTTCTTTTGCTTCAATAGCCTGGTGAAGCCCATCCGAATAACGGCGACCATCCAAGATACGTCCTGTTTGTTCGTCCACAATTTTTACAGCCCCTTCCATCACCACATATTCAACATCTTTATCGAATAATGTGTAGGCTTTTAATAACTGTTGAACCGTATGAATGCGATCGGCCTTCACGGAATAGTCGTTAATAATGGCTTCTTTTTGTTGTATTTTTTCATCAGCCGATAATGCTGTATTTTTTTCTGTATCGCCAAGTGCCACACTAATATCTGGAATAATAAAGAAGTTAGGATCTTCGCCTGCACGCGTAATCAGTGAAATACCTTTATCGGTTAATTCAACACTATTATTTTTTTCATCAATATAGAAGTAAAGCTCTTCGTCGGCCTTCGGCATCTCGCGCGATTGGTCGGCTAGATAATAATTTTCTGATTTCTGCAATTTTACACGAATGCCTGGTTCGCTTAAGAACTTTATTAATGCATTGTTTTTGGGTAAGCCACGTTGCGCACGAAAGAGGGCCAATCCGCCATCTTTCGGATCGTCATTACCCTCGGCTATTTTTTTCTTTGCTTCGATCAAGAACTGATTGACTACCTTCTTTTGTGTTTCAACTAATTTTTCAATCCTAGGCTTTAACTCAAAAAATTGTTCAATATTATCCTGACGACCGATGGGTCCCGAAATAATCAAGGGTGTTCTAGCATCGTCAATCAATACACTATCCACTTCATCCACCATCGCATAATGGTGCTTACGCTGCACCATCTCATCGGGGCTATGCACCATATTATCGCGCAGATAATCAAATCCAAACTCGTTATTGGTACCATAAACAATATCGGCCAAATACGCTTTGCGGCGCATTTCGCTATTGGGCTCATGTTTATCTATACAATCCACTGTTAAACCCAACCATTCAAATAAGGTTCCATTCCATTCTCCATCTCTACGTGCTAGATAATCGTTCACGGTTACAATATGTACCCCTTCGCCAGCTAAAGCATTTAAATAGGAAGGCAAAGTAGATACAAGGGTTTTACCTTCTCCTGTTGCCATCTCAGAAATTTTTCCTTGATGTAATACAATACCTCCAATGAGCTGAACATCGTAATGTACCATATTCCAGGTCACTTTTCCACCTGCTGCCGCCCAAGTATTACTATAAATAGCATTATCTCCAACTATCTTGATATATTCTTTTTTAACAGAAAGCTCCCTATCTAAGTCGGTAGCGGTCGACACTAATTCGGTATGGTCTTTAAAGCGGTGGGCCGTTTCTTTTACAACCGCAAATGCCTCAGGCAAAATTTGGTCTAAAATCACTTCTATTTGCTTGTCGCGCTCTTTTTTTAGTTTATCAACATCTTGATAAATGGCATCTTTGGCATGAATTTCTTCGGCAGGCAGCAAGTCCGCGTCTTTTTGTTTTAGATCAATTTGAGTATCTATCTCTTTGAGATGCGCTTGAATACGCTGCTTAAATTCTTGTGTTTTATGTCGTAACTCATCATTCGTGAGGCTTTGATACTGCTGATAAAACTGGTTGATCTTCTCCACATAAGGTAGAACTTTTGCCACATCTTTCTGGCTTTTATTTCCACCCATCAATTTTGATATAAATTTCAACATATAACTAAATAATAATTGTAAGGAATGATGTTTTTTTCCCAAAAAGAATGCTACAAATAACCAATAGCCAAATTGACACTCTTAATAGGGCCGCCAAAGGTAAAGAATTTGCGATGTTATTTAGTGTATGCTTATAGAATGGCTTGCAATTGCGTTAATTTAATAGATCCTAGCCCCTTTTATACAAATTGCCCCCTTTTTTTGGCCCCTAATTATTAAGTTTTGCCTTAGAGGCCAGTTATTTAAACAGTTTTTTGTGGATTAGTGGAATTTAGGGTCATTTCTGTTACTTTTGCTGCCGACTAAAAAAGTTAAAAGGTTTATGGGGTTTCTTTTTTCGTATAGAATTTATATTACCCTACTAAAACCCATCAACTAATAAATATTACAACCATGGCAGGTCAGTTAAAAGAAGTTCGTAATCGTATTAAGAGTGTTCAGAGCACACAGCAAATTACCAAAGCAATGAAAATGGTAAGTGCTGCCAAATTACGCCGTGCACAAGATTCTATTATACAAATGAGACCTTATGCAAAAAAATTACAGGAATTATTAAGCAATGTGGTAAGTAATTCGGAAGGTGCTAGCGGTTTAAAATTAGCGGAAGTGCGCCCTGTTCAAAGTGTATTATTAATCGTTATTACGAGCGATCGCGGCTTATGTGGTGCTTATAACTCCAATATTGTGAAGCTAGCCAAACAAACGATTACCGATAAATATGATGCCCCATTCAAAAAGGGTAAAGTGACTATTTGGAATATTGGTAAAAAAGGCTTTGAAAGCTTAACTAAGTCGGGATATACGACCAATGACACTTATAAAGATCTCTTTCTTCATTTAACTTTCGAAAATGTTCAGGCCGCCGCTCAAGCTGCCATGAAGGCTTTTGAAAATAATGAGTTTGATGCCATTGAAATTGTCTACAGCGAATTTAAGAATGCTGCTACACAAGCTTTTGTGGCAGAACAATTTTTACCCATACCTAAAATTGAACAAAAGGCCGGCGCTAAGAAGTCTGATTTTATTTTTGAACCAGAAGAAGACACACTCCTAGCTGAGTTAATGCCTAAAATTCTCAATACCCAACTATTCAAAGCAGTCTTAGATTGTAATGCCAGCGAACATGGGGCTAGAATGACCGCAATGGATAAGGCTAGTGAGAATGCCAATGAATTACTAAAAGGCTTGAAAATTTCTTATAACCGTGCAAGACAGGCTGCCATTACTACCGAGCTTACAGAAATCGTTAGTGGTGCGGCTGCTTTACAAGGATAAGTTTATCAATTATTCGTTTAAACAATAAAATTCCCAGAAGGGATCGAGGCATGGAACTTTCCTCAATTATACCACATATTGAAGCACTTATTTTTGCCAGCGAAAAACCGCTGACAAGCCTAGAAATTGTTGAATTAATCAACAATGCTTTCGGTTTTATGGAGGAAAGAGTTTCGTTAGATCAGGTAGAGAGTTGCCTTGATGGAATCCGCGAAAAATATGCTACCGAATTTTATCCTTTCGAGGTTAAAGAAAGTGGTGGTGGTTGGCAATTCCTTACCAAAAAAGATTTTCACAAAACCATTACCCAACTTAATGGCGATAAATTTCTAAAACGCTTATCGAATGCCACTTTAGAAACTTTGGCCATCATTGCCTATAAACAACCCATCACCAAAGGAGAAATAGAATCTATTCGCGGTGTCAATAGCGATTATAGCGTACAAAAACTATTGGAAAAAGAACTCATTGCTATCGCAGGAAGAAATGAAAAACTGCCCGGCCATCCACTAGTATATACTACCTCTAAAAACTTTATGGATTATTTTGGCATCAACAATACGGGCGACCTTCCTAAAATAAGAGAAATTCTGAGCGAGCAAATTGCAGAAGGCACCATGATTAACCCACAAGACTTTACCAGCAATACCCATATCTCTGCTGAAGAAGAAGCACTTACTGAACCAGTAGCCACCAACGACCCCTTAATGGAGGCTATTATTGAAGAAGAAGCCTTCATGGACGAACAAACGGCCGAAACTCCCGAAGAAAAAGACGAAACTCCCGAATAAAAACCATCATCCGCACAACAATAAATAGAGATACTGTTATCTTCGCAACATGTCAGTACAACTCTCAAACGAACAATTAATTGGTGCAGCCCAACAATTTGGCACACCCCTGTATGTATACCATGCCGAAAAAATTACCTCCCAATTTAATAGATTAAAAAGCGCTTTTACGAAAAGCGATGTGCAAATATTTTATGCCTGTAAAGCACTTACCAATATCAACATCCTCAAACACCTCAAATCGCTAGGATCCAATATTGATTGTAGTTCTATCAACGAAGTACAACTGGCAATCCATGCTGGATTTAGTGCTGATAGCATTTTATATACTTCCAATGGCATTGACTTTGCAGAAATCGAAGCAGCTAAAGATCTAGGCGTTCATATTAATATAGATAGCCTTTCGAACCTTGAAAAATTTGGCAAAAAATATGGGCATTCCTATCCTGTTGGACTAAGATTACGCCCTAATATCTTAGCGGGTGGCAATCTTAAAATTTCTACCGGTCACGATAAAAGTAAATTCGGTATTCCTATCGACCAACTAGATCAAATATTGGCATTAGTAAAAACGCATGATCTCTTTATTAAAGACCTGCATATCCATACGGGTAGTGAGATAAAAGATGTAGACATTTTTGTGAAAGGAATTGAAGTGCTATTCGAAATTATTCCTCATTTTCACGAACTTGAATTTATTGACTTAGGCGGCGGATTTAAAGTGCCCTATAAAGATGGTGATGCAGAAACCGATATCGAATTACTAGCCCAAAAAGTAAAAGAAGCATTCGACAAACATCCTAATCCCAATAATAAACCCTTACAGGTTTGGTTTGAGCCAGGCAAATTTCTAGTAAGCGACTGTGGCTACTTTATTACACAGGTAAATGTGATGAAGGAAACATCGGCCACCACTTTTGTAAGTGTAAATAGTGGCTTTAATCACTTAATAAGGCCTATGTTTTACGATTCATTTCACCGCATAAAAAATATTAGTAACCCCACAGGCGAAGAACAAAACTATTCGGTGGTAGGGAATATTTGCGAAACCGACACTTTTGCTTGGGACCGAAAATTAAATAGCGTTCATGAAGGCGACTACCTTGTTTTTTATAATGCTGGCGCCTATGGATTCGAGATGAGTAGCAACTTTAACAGTCGCTTTAAGCCTGCCGAAATATTATTTAAAGAAGGTACCGCTCATTTAATAAGAAGAAGAGATACTTTTGATGATCTGCTTAAAAACCAGATCGAAGTTTTATAGTTGATTATTTACAACTGTTTTAAAACCACCAAATGCTTTCTTGATAGAAAGCTAAACACATGATTGAAATTCGCAACATAAAAAAATCTTTTGGCGACCGTTTAGTACTTGAAGATATCAGCGCTGTGCTAGAAACAGGCAAATGCAACCTAATTATTGGCATCAGCGGTAGTGGTAAAACGGTATTAACCAAATGCATTGTTGGACTGCTACAACCCGACCATGGAGACATCTTGTACAATGGCCAAAATATGTTGCAACTAGATAAACATGAACGAAAATCGCTCCGCCAACAAATTGGCATGCTATTTCAAGGCTCCGCCTTATTCGATTCGATGACCGTAGAACAAAATGTACGCTTCCCCTTAGACATGTTTACCAACTGGACCATGGCCGAAAAAGTCAAACGTGTGAATGAAGTATTAGACCGCGTAAACCTTAAAGATGCCAATAAAAAATATCCCGCAGAAATTAGCGGTGGTATGAAAAAACGCGTAGGCATTGCACGTGCCATTGTACTGAATCCAAAATATTTATTTTGCGATGAACCCAACTCCGGGCTCGATCCTCAAACCTCCTTATTGATCGATAAACTGATTAAAGAAATTACAACCGAATTTCAAATTACCACAATTGTTGTTACACACGACATGAACAGTGTAATGGAAATAGGAGACCATATTGTATACCTACACCAGGGTAAAAAAGAATGGGAAGGTAGCAATCAAGATATTATTTATAGTAAAAACGAGTTACTAAATAACTTCATTTTTGCATCGGACTTTTTACAAGATGCCAAGCAGATGCGAATGATTGAAGCCTCGAAATAATCATTGAACCTATTTTCTAAACTTAATTTTAATACATGAAAAAAACTATCTGTTTATTGGTATTATTGATGTCCCTTGCCACTACTTCGTTTGAACAGAATCAAAAAAAAGACTCTTTACCTGTTTATGTTCAACATCCAGCAATACCTTCCTTCTCGTTGCTCACCACCGATAGCATTAGCTTCTCAGATGCAAATCTTCCCAAAAATAGACCCGTGGTCATCATCTATTTTAGTCCAGAATGTAGCCATTGCCAAGCGGAGGCTAAACTAATAGTTCAACATATCGACAGTTTAAAAAATGCCGTTTTTGTATGGGCAAGTTATCACCCCATGAATCAAATTAAAGAATTTGCTAAAACATGTGGATTAGACAAATTCGATAATATGATACTTGGAAGAGACCTTAAATATTTTATTCCTGCCTACTATACAGTAACGCAAACCCCCTTTATGGCTATCTATAATAGAGAAGCACAGTTTATAAAAGAATTTAGAGAAGGCGCAAAATCAGAGGAATTAATACCCCTATTAAAGTAGTAGGGCAAAATTATTTTATCAATTATGTTATTTCTCGCCTTGCTGCATTTGTTCTTACTGTAACTTAGCACACAAATTATTTATCATCTCATAAATCATATTTTCTTATGAAAGTAACTGTAGTAGGTGCTGGTGCCGTTGGAGCTACCTGTGCTGACAATATTGCCCGTAAAGAACTGGCTAGCGAATTGGTGCTCTTAGACATTAAAGAAGGATTGGCCGAAGGTAAAGCCCAAGACATGATGCAAACAGCTGCATTACTTGGTTTTGATACTAAAATTGTTGGATCTACCAACGATTATGCTAAAACAGCAGGAAGTAAGGTAGTAGTGATTACTTCAGGTATCCCGCGTAAACCAGGCATGACCCGCGAAGAGCTTATTGGCACCAATGCAGGTATTGTAAAAACTGTTGCTGAAAATATTTTAAAATATTCGCCCGATGCCATCATCATTGTTATTTCCAATCCAATGGATACCATGACTTACTTGGCACTTCAAGCTACAGGTATTCCTAAACACCGTATTATTGGAATGGGTGGCACACTAGATAGTGCCCGTTTCAGATACCAGCTTAGCCAGCACCTTGGTGCTAGCCCAGCCGATCTAAATGCTGTTGTGGTAGGTGGACATGGAGATACCACCATGATTCCATTAATTCGTTTGGCTACCTGGAATAGCGCTCCTGTTACTAACTTCTTAACCAAAGAACAACAAGAAAAAATTGTTGCCGACACGATGGTGGGTGGTGCTACCCTTACTAAACTCATTGGCACTTCGGCCTGGTATGCTCCAGGAGCTGCAGGCGCTGCCCTTGTAGAAGCCATCCTTCGCGATGAAAAGAAATTATTTACTTGCTGCGTAGCCTTAGACGGCGAATACCAACAAAAAGATATCTGCCTTGGCGTTCCTGTTATTATTGGAAAAGATGGTTGGGAAAAAATTCTTGACTTCCAACTAAATGCCGACGAACAAGCAGCCTTTAACAAAAGTGCTGATGCCGTTAGAAACATGAACGATGTATTGAAAACTTTATAATTTCAATAGTACAAATTGTATCGAAGCCCTCAACCAACATTGAGGGCTTCGTATTTTAAGCAATATTACTGCATATACCCCTTTTTTAACTAGATCCCTACCTCCAACAAATAGGGCAAAGAGCTGGCTAAATAAATTCTTTGAAAGATAATTCGTAAAAAATAAGGTAATTCGCGTAATGAAATTTCTGATTATTCGCTTTTCTTCTATCGGAGATATTGTACTCACTACTCCTGTCATTCGCTGCCTAAAGCAGCAAGTGCCCAATGCAACCGTACATTTTCTTACCAAAGCAGCTTATGTGGGTTTACTCGCCCATAATCCTTACATAGATAAAACAATTGTACTCGACGAGAGCTGGGAGCTGATGATGCACCAATTGCAAGAAGAAAACTACCAATATATTATTGATCTACACCATAATCTTCGTACTTGGAAAATAAAGAATGCACTAAATGCAACGAGTTTCTCTTTCAATAAACTCAACATCCAAAAATGGCTATTCACTACCTTCAAAATTAATAAACTACCCAATATTCATATTGTTGATAGATATCTAGCAACCCTCAGTAGCTTTGGTGTAGTGAATGATGGACTAGGGCTCGACTATTTTATTCCTGAAAAAGATAAAATAAAAGCCGAAGACCTCCCATTATCACATTCATGTGGATATATTGGCATTGTAATTGGCGCAGCATTGGGCACAAAAAGATTACCCATCCATCAACTTAAGTTGCTCTGCCAAAAAATTAACTATCCCATTGTTTTATTGGGCGGTAAAGAAGACCAGCAAGTAGGCGATGCCGTTGCAGCCATCAACAATACGACCATCTATAATGCTTGTGGAAAATTTTCTTTGAACGAAAGTGCCGATCTGGTTCGAAATGCACACCTTATTATTAGCCACGACACCGGACTCATGCATATTGCAGCTGCTTTTAAAAAGAAAGTCATTTCTATTTGGGGTAATACCACACCTGCATTTGGCATGAACGCTTACTATGGCCATTCAATCGTTCCGAACTATACATCCGAACTCACTACCCTTCGATGCAGACCTTGTAGCAAAATTGGCTACCAAGCATGTCCAAAAAAACATTTTAAGTGTATGGAACTACAAAATATGGAACAAATTGCCCAAAAAGCCATTGAGCTACTTCAATAACCGCATTATTTTATTGACGGCTTGAACTGATTTTTACTAGCGTAACAACATCTTTTTGACCTGTTTTTTTAACAGATTAGGAAGTGCTTATTCGAGACTTGTTCGAGACTTATTCGAGTCAAGCGCATGAAATCATGCATTTGACTCGAACAAGTCTCGAACAAATTAGGAAGAAGATAGCTTGATTAGCCAAAACTCTACAAATACAAGTATGGCTCGTGATTAAGGCATCATTTCTTCTAGTTCCATATAATTTAGGTCTTTATGGAAGGTTTCTTTGGTAAAATAAAGCGAGATGGTTCCAATAAGCATGACCAAAATACCCGTAATCCAACCACTGGTAAGATAGCCTACCGACGATTGTAAATAGGTAAAAAAGAGCGAAACCAATACTAAGGATCCTCTGACCATATTGGGCACCGTTGTGGCCACTGTTGCACGTATATTGGTACCAAACTGTTCGGCAGCCATGGTTACAAAAATGGCCCAAAAACCAACACCAAAACCTAGCAGCGCACAGCATAGGTATAGGGTAGCAGCAGTTTGTTGTTCTAAATTAAAAAACCAAATGATGCCCAATGCAGTAATGGCATAAAATAGATAAAGTGCCATTTTTCGGCTTTTAAACCATTGACTAATCAGTCCTATAAGCACATCTCCCAACGAAATAGCAGCATAGGCATACATAATAGATTTACCCGGATCAACCACCCCTTGAATATGCAAATGGGTGCCAAACTCTTTCGAAAAGCTAATCAGAATGCCAATCACATACCAAGTAGGTAAGCCAATTAAAATGGCGAGCGCATATTTTTTGAAACGCTCCCTACTGGTAAACAACATAAAGAAATTTCCTTTTTTGACTACCGCATGCTGAACCGCTTTAAACATACCCGATTCTAATACCCCTATTCTTAGAAATAATAATAAAAAGCCTAAAGCACCCCCAATAAAATAGCAGGTACGCCATTGAAAATTTTCTTTGATTACAAAGGCAAAAACAGCCCCGGTTAAACCAATGCCCGCAACCAACGATGTGCCAATGCCTCGTTTATTTTTAGGCAATAGTTCGCTTACCAATGTAATACCGGCACCTAGCTCGCCAGCAAGACCAATACCTGTGATAAAACGAACTAAGGCATATTGGTTAACCGTATGTACAAAGCCATTCAATAAATTACCGATAGAATATAAAACAATCGAAGCAAATAACACTTTGAGTCGCCCCTTTTTATCGGCCAATACCCCCCATAAAATACCGCCTAGTAATAATCCAATCATCTGAATATTCAAGATAAACAAACCTTCTTTGGCAATGTCGGCGTCGTTGAGCCCCATTGATCTTAAAGAGGGCACACGAATAATGCCAAATAGCAGCAAATCGTAGATGTCAACAAAATAGCCCAAAGCACCAATAATGACCGGAATAGATAAAATGCCATACTGTTTTTGTTTCATACGAATCCAATTTTAGGATTAGGATTTATATTGATTAAGGCCCCTAATAACCTAGGTGCTACAATGAATAATGGTGATTGAATTGCTCGCTTACTGCTCAATAAAATCTAGATCTTTTCCATAAGTTTCTTGCGTATAATAAGCCGCAGAAACTGCTAAGCCCATCACTACTACCCCACAAATCCATCCACCCGTTAAATAGTCATGGGTAAAAGATCGTATACCCTTGAACAACAAAAGAACCAATGGCAATGCCCCACGAACCATATTGGGAATAGAAATAGCAGCGGTAGCGCGCAGATTGGTTCCAAACTGTTCGGCACTCATGGTAATATATAAAACAGAAATGCCAGAACCCAATCCTAATCCTGCGCAAATCAAGTACATATTGGTAGCACTACCCCCCGCTTGCAAGAAATAAAGAACCATAAAAAGCGTACTAATGCCATAAAAAACAAATAAAGTTTTTCGTCTACTCTTCAGGTAATTACTAAGTAACCCTGCACTCAAATCGCCAAGAACGAGCGCGGCATATTGAAATAATACGGCTTTAGCAGGGTCTATATTTTCTATGCCCATTTCCTTACCAAACTTATCGGAGAAGGTGATTAATACCCCAATCATATACCATACCGGTAACCCGATTAAAATGCCCCTTAAATATCTGAGGAACCTTTCTTTTGTTCGAAAGAACTGTATAAAACTTCCTCTCGTAACATTACTTTCTTTTAAAGTAGCAAACATGCTGCTTTCCATCACGCTCACTCTTAAAAACAACAATAAAATACCCATGCCTCCACCCACAAAATAACAAAGACGCCAATTATCGTTCGATAGTTTAAATACAAAATAAGCGGTGATAGCCCCCAATACCCCAGTAGTTGCAATAACAGTAGAGGCAATACCCCTTTTTTCCTTAGAGAGCATTTCGCTTACCAAGGTAATACTAGCACCTAACTCGCCGGCTAAACCAAAGCCCGCAATGAATCTAAGAACAGTGTATTGCTGTACGTTGGTAACAAAACCATTGGCAATGGTGGCAAACGAATACAGGACAATCGAACTGAATAAAACGCTTAATCGTCCCTTCTTATCACCCATCATTCCCCATAAAATTCCTCCCACTAATTGGCCCACCATTTGAATACTTAGAATATTTTCGCCCTGCGTGAGTACTGCATTTTCCGACAATCCTAGAGAAGCTAAGCTTGGCTTACGAATAATATTAAAGAGTAGTAGATCAAATATATCTACAAAGAAGCCCAATGCCCCAACAACGACAGTAAGGGAAAATATACCCTGCTGATTTTTATTCATAAAGGATAAAGATTAAATAGAATTTTTGTTTTTACCAAACGCTAATTTAATAATGACAGGGGCTGTAGTGACCAACACAATGATCAAAACAATAATTTCTAAATGCTTGGTAAGATCGAAATTATATTTCTCGAGAAAGAATCGATATAAATAATGGCCAGAGGCTAACATGCTTGCTGACCAAGCAATACAGCCTACCCAATTAAAGAAATGAAACTTTTTAATATCCATCTCAACAATACCAGCTACAATGGGCGCAAATGTTCTAACTATTGGAATAAACCTAGCAAAAATGATGGCACCCCCACCATGCTTTTCATAAAAGGAATGGGCTTGTTCTAGATAATGTTTTTTATATAAAATACTATCCTTCCATGCGTACATTTTATGCCCTACCTTTTTTCCAAACCAATAGCCTACTGTATTGCCCATAATACCCATGAACGTAACCAAGGCAATCAGTAGCAATAGACTTATAATGTCGCTATGCGCATTAAAAAGATACATGGCTAAATTGGTGCTATATATACCTGCCACAAACAGTAAGCTGTCGCCCGGTAAAAAGAAGCCAACAAACAATCCTGTTTCAGCAAATACCACAAACAATAATACCCATAAACCACCATGCTGAATATAAAACTGGGGCTGAAATAACTGATGCCACTCGAATGCAAGCAATAACTGTGATAACATATTCGGCTATTAAATTGTAATTGATTTATTTTCTAATGCGCCCTCCCACTTACTAACCACACTGGTTGCTAATGCATTTCCTAATACATTGGTACCCGTTCTTAGCATGTCGCAAAAATGATCGATAGGTAAAATTAAGGCAATCCCTTCAGGTGGAATTTTAAACATGGAACAAGTTGCTAAAACAATGATGAGCGAAGCCCTAGGCACGCCTGCCACCCCTTTACTCGTTAACATCAAAATCAATAGCATGGTTAATTGAGTAGCTATCGGCAAATGAATACCATAAGCCTGGGCAATGGCAAGGCTAGCAAAAGTCATATACATCATACTACCATCTAGGTTGAACGAATATCCTAATGGCAAAACAAGTGCAACAATTTGGTTTTTACAACCGAAATTTTCTAATTCCTCGGTCAGCTTAGGAAACACCGCTTCACTACTGGTTGTACTAATGGCAATTAATAAGGGACTACTAATTCTAGCAAATAGCTCCTTCATTCTGCCTTTTAACACTAGGAGACCTGCAAAGGCTAGTAGCAGCCATAAGATAAGAATGCCCATGGCAAAAAAAGCGTAGTAAATAAAATAAAACTTAAAAATACTAAGTCCTTTCTCTGCAACCACAGCTGCCAATGTGCCGAATACGCCAATAGGCGCAAAGTTCATCACATAATTAACCACTTTTAAAATAATATGAGATAAGGCATCAATGGCCTTAATTACGGTCTTTGCTTTCTCGCCGATTGCAGATGCCGCTACTCCAAAGAATATAGAGAATACAATAATTTGCAAGATCTCATTGTTCGCCATTGCTTCAAACAAACTAGCAGGCACCACATGCTCTACAAATTTCTGTACCGAGAACTCCTGTGTTTTGCCCATTAAATCTTTTAGTCCATTGGTATCGGCATAAGAAAGATTGATATAAGAGCCCGGCTGAAAAACATTTACCAATAACATGCCCAACAATAAACTAACCAATGAGGCCGAGATAAACCATAACATGGCCTTACCGCCTACACGACCTACTGTTTTAAGATCCCCAAATTTGGCAATACCCACCACTAATGTAGAAAATACAAGCGGAGCAATGATCGATTTTACTAACCTTAAAAAAATGGTTCCTAATAGTCTTATGTTATTTGCAAAAGCAGCAACAAACCCTGCAGAAGCATTTTCGTGCACGATATATCCGGCCAATACCCCCAAAAACATGGCAATCACAATTGCCATGGTAAGTTTACTTCTTTTCATTCGGCCAATTAATTAGTGCAGCAATATAGTAATTAAGTTGTAAAGGAATAAAAGGAATGACATTTATAAAACTTTTATACATCTGAATGATTAAATGATTATTTTGCCTTATCGAAATTTGAAAACTTAACCAAACCAACTATGAGTTTATTTAGAAAAAAGTCGTTAGACGTCTTAATGGCACACGCGGGTAATTCAGAAACAGGACTAAAAAGAACCTTAGGAGCGGGCAACCTGATTGCATTAGGTATTGGTGCAATTATTGGTGCTGGCTTATTTGTTAGAACTGCCGCTGCTGCTGGTCAGCATGCAGGCCCTGCCGTTACCTTATCGTTTATTATTGCCGCCATTGGTTGTGCTTTTGCAGGACTTTGTTATGCAGAATTTGCGTCGATGATTCCTATTGCAGGTAGTGCATATACTTATGCCTATGCTACGATGGGAGAATTAATTGCATGGATTATTGGTTGGGCATTAATATTAGAATATGCATTAGGCGCCGCAACCGTTAGTATTGCATGGAGCGAATTTTTAAATAAATTAGTAGGGGGGACCATACCCTATGAATGGAGTCATTCGCCCTTTGAGCGGGCATTAGACGCTTCAAACGTGATGCATACAGGCATCATGAACCTGCCTGCCCTATTTATACTTTTAATGATTTCCTTACTACTCATTAAAGGAACACAGGAGTCGGCCATCGTTAATGCCATCATCGTTATTATCAAAGTGGCAATTGTGGTGGTATTTATTTGCGTGGGATGGCATTTTATTAATCCGGCTAATCATACCCCTTATTTAATTCCTGCAGATGCAAAACCAGCTATTCAACCCGATGGAACCGAGTATAGTTATGCCGATACTTTTCGACATGGCTGGGGTGGTGTGTTAACAGGTGCCGCTGTTGTGTTTTTTGCTTTCATTGGATTTGATGCCGTATCTACTGCAGCCCAAGAAGCAAAGAATCCTAAGAAAGATATGCCGATTGGTATTCTAGGTTCATTGGCCATCTGTACAGTGCTGTATATATTATTTTCTTATGTTTTAACAGGCGTTGCACCTTATACCGATTTTATAAAATCGGGTAAAGAAGCTTCTGTTGCTTATGCCATAGATACTTATATGCACGGTTTTGGCTGGCTCGCCAAATTAGTAACAGTAGGTATCCTTGCAGGTTTTTCTTCGGTAATATTGGTTATGCTCATGGGACAAAGTCGTGTATTTTATACCATGAGTTCTGATGGATTATTACCCAAAGTATTCTCCGACTTACATCCGAAATTTAGAACACCATATAAATCAAATATCATCCTATTTATTTTTGTAGGGGGATTTGCTGGATTTATACCCGGCGATGTTGCGGGTAATCTAACAAGTATTGGTACTTTATTGGCCTTTATCTTAGTTTGTGTTGGCGTTATCATCATGCGCAAAAATGATCCTACAAGGGTACGACCCTTTAAAACACCACTAGTGCCTTTAGTGCCTATCTTAGGTGCCTTGGTATGTGCCGCTATGATCTACTCCCTAGATAATAGAACTTTATTAACAGCATTTGGATGGATGATCGTTGGACTAGTTGTATACTTTGGCTACAGCAAAACAAAAAGTAAACTGCATAATCCTTCAGAGATACTACCACATGCAAGTGATTTTGAATAAATGAAATAAAAATCCCGCCCCATAAAGGCGGGATTTTTTTTATCCCATTTATTGAGCTTTCATCCTTTGATGGCATTAAATTGGGGAGGACTGGGACTACCTATTTTATCCTAGGCTAACATAATAAATCAATTGGTTTTTTGTTGGCAGTATGCAATCAGCTAAATTTGCAGCCGTTTCAATCAAGATCCTAGCAAACAATTGCGGAAGGAAGTTGAGATAGAAGGAAAACTATCCTAATGCATAGTTTGACAGTATTCGTTTGGAACCAACAGTTTTGAAATTATAAATACTATATAGAATGGGAAGGATTTTTGAAGTTCGTAAAGCAACCATGTTTGCCCGTTGGGACAGAATGGCTAAACAATTTACCCGCATAGGAAAAGAAATTGTGATTGCAGTAAAAGCAAGTGGACCCGATGTTGCCACCAATCCGGCATTGCGTAGGTGCTTTCAAAATGCAAAGAGCGTAGGCATGCCTAAAGACCGCGTAGAAGCTGCGATTAAGCGTGCAATGGGTAAAGATACCACTAGCTACGAAGAGATCATGTATGAAGGCTATGCCCCTCATGGAGTAGCTTTATTGGTGGATGCCGCCACCGATAACCATGTGAGAACGGTGGCCAATGTAAAAAGCCATTTTAATAAAGGGGGTGGCACAATGGGCAATAGTGGCAGTGTCAGCTTCCAATTTAAGAAAATGGGGGTATTTAAACTTAAACCCGAAGGGTTAGTACTAGAAGACTTAGAATTAGAATTAATAGATTTTGGCTTAGACGAATTGGGCGAAAGCGTAGACGATCAAGACAATCCGATTATTGTATTGCGTTGCGCCTTTGTTGATTTTGGTCATCTACAAAAAGCCTTGGAAGATAAGGGACTAACCCCGCTGAGTGCAGAATTAGAGTGGATTCCTACCACCACAGTGCCGGTTACAGACCTGCAAGCCGAAGACGTTAGTAAACTGATTGAACGCTTAGAACAAGATGAAGATGTAAATAAAGTGTTTCACAATATGGCTTAAAACAAAAAATACCGGAATGAAAGTTCCGGTATTTTTTTGGGTATGCTATTGTAAAATAGTACAAATCATTAGATCAGGCTACTTGCTTACTAAAACATAGTATGTAAAAAGCTCCGAAAAATAAATTTCGGAGCTTTTTATATAGTAAATCGTTGAGATTAGATCTTAAAGTGAGAGAACGCTTTATTAGCTTCTGCCATACGATGCGTGTCTTCTTTCTTTTTGAAAGCAGCACCTTCACCTTTACTAGCAGCGATGATTTCATTGGCTAGCTTGTCGGCCATGGTTCTACCATTTCTTTCACGGCTAAAACGGATTAACCACTTAATGCTTAAAGAGGTCTTTCTGTCGGCACGAACTTCAGAAGGAATCTGAAAGGTAGCACCACCTATACGACGACTACGTACTTCAACGGCAGGAGTAACATTAGCTAATGCTCTCTTCCATATTTCGTACCCATCTTCGTTGGTAATTTTAGTTACTTTATCCACTGCATCATAAAAAATGTTGATTGCAGTACTTTTTTTACCCTCCCACATTAAATTATTAATAAAACGGGTAACCAATTTGTCGTTAAAACGACCGTCTGGAGCGAGTGGTAATTTTTTTGCTTGTGCTTTACGCATGACGTATATAAATTAGCTTATTTACTTAAATTATTTTTTTGCCTTTTCTTTCTTAGTACCATATTTAGAACGGCTCTTCTTTCTGTCCTTAACACCTGCGGTATCAAGACTGCCACGTACAATATGATATCTTACACCCGGCAAATCCTTTACACGACCACCACGTATTAATACGATCGAGTGCTCTTGCAAATTATGACCTTCTCCAGGTATATAGGCAATCACTTCTACTTTATTGGTCAAACGCACTTTTGCAACTTTACGCAAAGCTGAGTTTGGCTTCTTAGGAGTAGTTGTATATACCCTTGTACAAACACCACGACGCTGAGGACAAGCATCCAATGCTCTTGACTTACTCTTAGCTCTGATGATTTCGCGGCCTTTTCTTACTAATTGTTGAATGGTAGGCATTCTACTTTATTTAAAATTTTTCGGACGGCAAAGGTAATAGCCTTGAAGTGAAATTCCAAAAAGAAAAGTACGAAACCCCAAAAAAATATATTTTAGGGCCTTTCAAGGCTGCTTTTTAGACGTAAATTAAATTTTTATCATCCAGCCAAACTTATCGGGCAATGTACAAGACCTAATACCGTCTAAAGTTTTTTTGAGTGCTGGGGCAATAGTATGCTTCTCCACATCAAAATCCATTACTTCATCCCTGTAACGTAATTTTTGAATCGGCGATACCGTAGCAGCTGTTCCGGTACCAAAAATTTCTTGTAATGATCCATCTTTATAGGCTGCTATAATTTCATCAATATTAATTCTTCGTTCCTCCACTTTTATACCCATATCGTGTAACAAGGTAATCACCGTATCTCTTGTTACTCCTTTTAAAATAGTACCTTCTTCTAACGAAGGTGTGATAGCTACATCATTGATGATAAAAAAAACATTCATCATACCCACTTCTTGTAACCATTTGTGTTCGAAAGCATCTGTCCATAACACTTGATCGTAGCCCAATTTCTTGGCTTCCTCCGCCGCAATTAAACTGCCGCCATAATTACCCGCATTCTTCGCAAAGCCAACACCACCAGGGGCTGCACGTGTATACTTCTCTTCCACAAATATTTTCATGGGCGCTGCATGATAAGGACCTGTTGGACTTAAAATAATTAAAAATTTATAGGTATCCGCAGGCTTTACCCCTAGTACATGATCGGTCGAAAACATGAAAGGTCGAATGTATAATGCATGGTCTTTAACACGAGGAATCCAATCTTTATCGATGCTCACTAACTTTTCCATTCCACCCAGAAATAGCGCTTCTGGCACAGCAGGCATACACATTCTTTCGGCCGAAGCATTGAACCTTACCAGGTTATCCTTGGCACGAAAAATATAGGCATCTCCCGCCTCATCTTTATAGGCTTTGATCCCCTCAAAAATGGCTTGCCCATAATGAAGCGAAGACAAGGAAGGATCCAATAATAGTGGCTGATAAGGCCTAATTTGCACATTGGTCCACTTGCCGTTTTCGTAGTCGGCCTCGAGCATATGATCGGTAAAATATTTGCCAAAAGGAAGATTATCTAAACTCAATTGACTCAACTTGCTCACAGGTACTTTCGTAACATTTATATCTATTGATGCTTTCATAGTTTTACATTTGAATGCAAATAAAAGAAAAAAAAAGAAAACTAACGCCCGTTAATATTATAATTAACCATGGATTTTAAAAAAATAAAATTGCCCGACTTTCTTTTGGCAGACCTATACCACGATAAATTGGTTGAATTACCAAAGGATGCACCTAGCAAAAAGAACATAGAAAAAGCAATGGCTACCCCGCAGCAATGGTTTTTAGGCGAAAATAAAAAGAAGGTGGTGATTGTAGTAAAAGATGAAGAATCGGTATACCTAAGAGATCAATGGCTTCAATTCTTGTCGAATATACTAGGCGCCTGTAAATTAAATTTAGGTGATGCTGCAATTGTAAACTACACCAGAACAAGCTACGGCTACGAGGAATTATTAAACAAATTAACCCCCCAATATTTATTATTGTTCGATATTACGGCCAACGAAATTCAATTGCCCTTTACCGTTCCTCATTATCAAGTACAATCCTATAATCATTGTAGCATTTTACTAGCCCCAGCTCTAGAAAAAATGTTAGGCAATGAGCCAGCATCCATGCTCGAAAAAAGCAAGCTATGGCTTAGTCTAAAAAAAATGTTTAACGTGTAACACAAGTAAATAAAACCCATGACTACCTTAATATTTGCAACAAATAACCAACATAAGGTTGATGAAATTAGAACAGTAATTGGAGCAAAGTTCCATATCATTACTTTACAAGAAGCAGGCATTGATATTGACATTCCTGAGCCGCACGATACTCTAGAAAAAAATGCAGCAGAAAAATCTTTTGTCATACATAACCTTACGCAACAAAACTGTTTTGGAGAAGACACTGGCCTAGAAGTAGATGCGCTGAATGGCGCCCCTGGCGTAAAGAGTGCACGCTATGCAGGCGATGGTAGAAACTTTCAAGCAAACATTGATAAACTACTGCAAAATTTAGAAGGCATAGAAAATAGAAAGGCTAGGTTCAAAACCATCATATCACTAGTGCTTAATAACCAAGCATACTTATTCGAGGGTATCTGCGAAGGATCCATCATCGCGAATCAAAAAGGAAATAAAGGCTTTGGATATGACCCTGTTTTTATGCCCATAGGCGCTACTAAAACATTTGCCGAAATGACGATGGAGGAAAAAAATAGCTATAGTCATCGAAGAAAAGCTACCGAAAAACTCGTTGAATTTTTAATGCTTCCCTCTTAAAGAAGCCTTCAAAAACTAACTATGGAAAGAATAAAAATAACCCCGCCCGAAACATTCCCTTTTACTACTAGTATTGCGATACGTATCACCGACTTAAACTATGGAGGACATGTTGGCAATGATTCATTTTTATCGTTAATACACGAAGCAAGACAGCAGTTCTTACAACATTACCAGTATAGCGAAATATCATTTGCAGGCGTGGGACTAATTATGGCAGATGCAGCGATTGAGTTTAAGAAAGAACTGAATTATGGCGATATCCTAAAGATCTCCGTTGTTGCTACTCATTTTGATAGACTAGGATTTGATATTTATTATCAATTAGAAGTAGACGTAGCAGGCAAAAATATCTTGGCAGGTAAGGCAAAAACAGGCATGATGTGCTTTGATTATTCCCTTAAAAAGAAAGTACCCGTGCCTGCAGAAGCCATCAAAACATTATCCTATTAGCTATTCCAAATAGCCCAATTTTCTTCTGCTTGTAGAGTCAACATCTCATATCCATTTTGGACAATGGCCCCTTGTTGCTTGGCTAAATATAAAAATTTAGTTTCGGCAGGATTATAGACAAGATCAAAAAAATAATGATTTCGGTTAACGTATTGATAAGGAATGGGAGGCGCTTCCTCTATCTTGGGATAAGTGCCTAATGGAGAACAATTAATAACAATCTGGTATTCGGTTAATACCGTTTCATTTAATTCTTCATACACCATTTTTTTTCCTTCCGGATCCTTCTCCCTCGAAACAAATCGATAAGGAATATTTAATTTTTTCAGTGCAAATGCTACAGCCGAGGCGGCGCCGCCCGTACCTAAAATCAATGCCTGCTGGTGCTGAGGCAACCATAATTTAGTGAATGATTTTTCGAACCCAATAATATCGGTATTGAAGCCCAAGTACTTACCATCTTCTATTTTAATACAATTACAGGCCCCCATCTCTTGTACAGAATCCGAAACCGTATCTAAATACTCAAGTACGGCTCTTTTGTAAGGAATGGTTACGGCCAATCCCTTTAAATCGGGATTTTTTAGAATATTTTCCAGCAACGCAATGTTTTCGATCGAGTAATTCTCAAAATAAGCCTCCTGTATCCCTTCTTGAACAAATTTGGCATCAAAGTACTTCTTCGAAAAAGAATGGGAAAGAGGGTATCCAATTAATCCAAATAAACGCATTGCTATAAGTTAAGGATACGAGCTGCTAGCTTAACTAGCCTTTGTATCAAAAAAAAATGGGTTGCTTATTTATCTTGGTTTTTGTCTAAGTATAAAAAGAAAGTATCGCCACGTAAACCTATACGCATGGCTTCTAAAGGAATTACTTCGTTTGGAGCAATATTACCAAGATTGACATTGCAATTAATTAATTCCAAGAAGTAGAGCTGTTGTGCCTTTTGTGGGGCTTCCCATATAATTTTTTCCTGCGGTATTTGGGTTAATATTTCCTGCACTAGTCCTTCGCGCACTTCTCCACTTCCACGGTAAATACCCACATTACCAGCCTCACGCGCTTCTGCAATGACATAAGAAGAGCCTGCTTCAAGTTCTGCACGCATTAATTCGATCCACTTATACGGAGGAATAATATGTGCCGCATCTTTACTACCCACTTCGCTTAATACCGTTCCATGCTTGGTCAATTTTTCGATATATCCACATTTTTCAGCATGGGGAATGGTAATGGAACCATCACTCACTTCCATATAAGTGATATCGAATTCCTTACACACATTTATATAATCTTCAAATTGATTGCGAATTAGAAAAGCTTCAAATAAGGTACCCCCAAAATATACGGGCATGCCATAATCTTGATATACTTTAATCTTTTCCTTTAAGTTAGGCGTCACAAAAGAGGTTCCGAAGCCCAATTTAACAATATCCACATGCGGACCTGCGGCATCTAAAAAATTATGCACTTCATTTATACTTAACCCTTTGTCCATTACCATTGTAAGTCCGTGTACTCTTGGTTTGGGCGTACGATCTGGTATCTGCGATAAGTTAAAATTCATGACTATTGTTTTAAGTAACCGCAAAAATAGTGGAATTGAAAGGAATACAGTTAATCCTCTTTTTTAATAAGCACTAAAAAAGTATTAAAATTTTTTCACCTTTTTATAGCGAGCAATAATATCTACCACTTGTGTGTTTTGCAAAACTGCTGGATTCAGTTCAATAAATTTTTTTAATAGTTTGGGCGATTTAGACATAGCCGTTTCTAATTGCAAGAGTCCTTCTTTATTTTTTCCCAATATAAATAAGATGGCACTATAATAAAAAAGGAAAACAGGCTTAAGTTCAGTAGCTTTTAATGCGGCTATTGACTGTTCTGCAGCCTCGTCGAAGTATTCGGCCTTCAGTAAACAACGTATCAATGCTTCCCATCCTGCTATGTTACGAGGCTTGGTACGCACTACATTCCCAAAGTAGATAATAGCATCTTTAAATAGGCCGAGATTCATCTTACACTCTCCCATTGCTAGATTATATTCTGGAATATTTCTTTGAATACGCATGGCATTTTCAAGCTGCTTGATAGCGCTTTGCCATTGTTCTTCTTGAATATAGGTTGAAGCGATCTTATAAAAAAGTTTACTATCATCGGGATTTAGATGAACTGCTTTTTTATAATGGAACCTAGCTTGCGCATAGTTACCCAGCCGATGAAAACAATGTCCAATGGCTTCATAAATAACATCTTCGGGCCTACTCAACTCCAAAACCTTCTGGAGCACTTCAATGGCATCTTTATACTTACGTAAGCGTAAATAGGCGTCTCCCATATTCCGATAAGCATAATCAAATTTCTCGTCAATGGCCACTGCATATTGGTAAGCATCAATTGCTTTTTCGTACAGTTTTAGTCCTTGAAAGGCCGCAGCTAGATTAAACCAAGCTATCTCGTTATAGGGGAATTCGTCAATGATTGTTTGATGCAGCTTAATACTTTCCTCATTACGTCCAGTAAAGTCGGTCCAAAAACAAATTTTATATAAGGCCTCCTCATTATTAGGGTCGTCTTCTAAAATTAGTTTTAAGCAGTCAAACACTTTTTCAAACTCCTCATAATCATCATAAACATCGGCTAGTTCAAATAAAAGGTCTACTCTTTCCTCCCCTTCAAATAATTGTAAGGCTGCTTCCAGCAGTTCCACGGCTTTGGATTGTTGATCTAATGCTAGATAAACATCTGTTTTTAAGATGTATAAATTAATATCTCGGCTATCATAGAGCTCCGCCGTTTCTAATATATCTAAGGCTTGGTGATACTTTCTAGTAGCTAAAAGCATGTCTGCTTTCTTAATCATCAGGTGCGAAGAGGATGGATATTGCGCTAATGCTGTTTCGGCAGCCTGCAGCGCTTCGTTGAAGTCATCTTTTTCGTCGTAATAATCAATAATCTTCTCAAAGGCATCTTCTTCGATAAAAGCATGCGAACGCCCCAGCTTGAGATTTTGATATTGCTTCAATAACTCATCTAATTCTTCTCGATCTTCACGATAAGGATTTTCGCTCATTCGTTGGATTATGACCCTAAATTAAGAAAAAATTAAAAAATAACCAAGATCCAGGCATCAGAATTAATAATTTATTCATCTATTTATTTAGAAAAAAATTGTGGAATATTTAAGAAATGCTTAAATTTGTTAAAATGTTAAAGTTTCGCTACATAAAGAAGATTGCTTTTGCCGCCCTATTTATTACAATAGTACAGGTGGCATTTGCCTCAGTTTCGTTCAGCGGTATTGCGAATGAGCGAAATAAAGGCAACAAATTTTCTTTAAAAAACTTGAATAATTACACGCATAGATCAGTCTCCATTGCGCTCATCAAAGCCGACTTGCAATTTAAGAGTTCCATGGCTTTAACACATAAAAACAATGGAAATGGTATTGATATGATTAATTCAACCATGCAATTTGACCATGGCAATACTACCTATATCTTCCCATACAAGCTGAAGATCAAAATTCCTCGGGATAAGATTATTATTCCCATTCGCTAATTTTATCACTTATTCATTACTCAATTCAATAATCTAAATCCACTGGTAGGTAATTCAAACTTAGAGGAGGGTACTGGGTTTAAGTTTATTTTTGTTGCAGTGAAGCGAATCTTTTTACCATCTGCTTCTTGTACCTCATAATCCAATACAAGCCCCGGAATATCTTTAAACTGATAGGCAAACTCCTTAACCGAAGGCACTATTTCAGTGGCAAAATAAAGACTGTATACAGTGCCATCTTTTAGCTGTATCGTACTTTTTTTACAATCATATCCTAATATGTTTTTACTGTCATTTGATATTAGAATATGAGCATCGTCTAATTTTAAATTCTTTTTTCTCCAGGCTTCGCTATCCAATTTGGTCATAAATTTATTATTCCCAAACTCTTTCAATATCACAGCTGTTCCATTACTCTTATCAAAGAAAGTTGATTGGGAGAAGGAGGGGCTTTGCAAGTCTAAGCGACTATTATTTCCTTTAATATAAACCGTTTGAGTGCTAGCACCTAATGATGCAATTAAATCTTTATCTCCAATGGTTTCATCGGGTTTAATGGCATAGGTGATAGTGCATTCGGCCACCACACGCTGTTGTGCCTGCAACCAGTTATTTACAAGTATCATCAACCCAATAAGAACTATTCCTTTTTTCATAGTTACTGTTTCTTATGCCCAACAAAATTACACACCAATATTAAATAAAAAGCCCCGCATATATGCGGGGCTAGTAAAAGGAAACTTGTTAACACTATTTTTTGCCTTGCGTTTTATTTTTAAGATCTTCTAGCTTCTTCTGACTCTCCATCATCTGTTGGTAGCGTTCTTGCCATTTACTCTGTGTTTTTGCTTTAGGCGTTTTACGCTTTTCCTCGATCTTAGCTAGAATCTTGTCATGATCAAGAATATATTTCTGTATAATCAATTGCAATATTAAAGTGATACTATTGGAAACCGTATAGTACCAAGTTAATGCCGATGGCAATGTATTAAAGAAAAATAGCATCATGAACGGAAAAATATAAGGCATATACTTCATGGCAGGATTGTCCTGTGTAGGGGTAGATGCCATATTGTAAATAGAGATGAAAAAGCTAGTAAGTACTGCTGTTATCGTAAATAAGCTAATATGATCACCAAAGTTGAAAGGAATACTAAAAGGCAATTTAGCAATCACATCGTAGGAAGAAAGGTCTTTGGCCCATAAGAAAGCTTGACCCCTTAATGCAATGTTTGAATTAAAGAAACTATACAATGCAAAGAAGATGGGAATTTGCAATAGCGCTGGAATACAACCTCCTAAAGGATTTACACCCGCTTCTTTAAACAACTTCATCTGTTCCATGGCATATCCTTGCTGATCGGTACCAAACTTTTTCTTCAATAAATCGAGTTCCGGACGAAGCACTTTCATTTTTGCACCACTCAAATAACTACTATAGGTTAATGGAGAGGTAACCAAACGAATAAAGAGGGTCAAGAACATAATCACCCATCCAAAATTCTTCACAAAGTTGGCAAAGAAATCGAATACCGGCATGATAATAAACTTGTTGATGGGCCTAACAAATGAGTAAACATCACGTCCCAGATTTACAATCTTGTCCATGCCTGCTGCTTCATTTTTGAGTATCCTGTAATCATTAGGACCATAATACAATTGAAAAGGCACATTTGCTATCGATGCAATAGGCAATTTAACCTGCAAGTTCGCATCCACGGTAATAAGCGTATTGGTAGAGTCCGTCAGCTTAGTTTTTTGTACTTCTCCATCACTAAATCCATTTTTTGCAACCAATGTGGTATTAAAAAATTGTTGCACCACACTTAACCACTGAACGGGCTTTTCAAATTTTTTCAAATCTTTTGAAAAAACATAATCAAACTCATTGCCTTCCGAAAAACAGATATTACTCTGCCTTCTTTCATATAGAATGGAACTTTCATGTTGCTGTGGTTGCGATTTCCACTGAACATTTAATAAGCCTCCTGTTAATAATCTATTGGCCCCTGTAATATTTACATTCCAATCAATCAAGTAATCGTCTGGCTTAACAATATACTGATGAACAATGGCTTCACCAGCAGCATTGGGCAAACTAAAGCTAATTAACTGACTACCATCTGGATTCTTCACAACTGGGGATGGCGTAAAAAACAAGGCACTTGTTTGTGCCGAACTACTATTACTCGTATTGATGGTATAGCTTAACTGATCTTTATCGTTACCCAATTGAACGAGACTGCCATCGAAAGACTTATATTTCTTAAGCTGCACAAATTTTACTCTTCCGCCTTTATTAGTAAAAGTAATTTTCATTACCTCATTTTCAATAGTAACCAGTTGTTCTGTACCAATAGCAGCAGATAGAAAATCACCAGCAATGGCTATCTTAGCACTAGAGTCTCTTTTTAATGAGTCGATCCTTGCAACCATCGTATCGCTTGGAAGGGCTCTTAAAGCATTCACCCTAGCAATGGAGTCTTCCTTATGCTTTTGGATATCCATGAATGCTTTTTGCTCTTTATTCGAATACCAAAAAAAGGCAATAAATAAAATTCCTAGCAGCACAAAACCTATCGTTGTGTTCTTATCTAAATTCATAATTTTAAAATATTGATCGGCAAAGGTAAGGGTTGAGGGTTGATTGCAAACTACCCCTATAATATTTTACATTCCAATAATATATATCATTCCATTCAGTGCCAGTCAATAATGGCAACTCAAACCATCTTTTCGATACCGTATGTCCTTTGAACTATTTTTCTATACGAATGCAATCAAGCACCATTTGGTTAACTATTATATTAAAGCATCTTTTAATGCGGATGCTTTATACATATTCGATTTTTCGCTATACAGTTTTGCAGCAGCAATAAAACTCACAAATAAAGGCGCTGGTTTTTCTACCGTACTTTTTAATTCTGGATGATATTGAACGCCAATAAAGAAAGGATGCGTGGGTATTTCAATGATCTCCACCAGTCCTGTCTCTGGATTTTTGCCACTGGCCACCATACCATGACTTTCGAACTGGTCAAGATAATCGTTATTGAATTCATAACGGTGTCGATGTCTTTCACTTATTAGGTTAGTGCCATAAATTTTTTCTGCCAAACTACCCTCTTTTATTTCGCATGGATAGGTACCCAAACGCATGGTACCACCCATCATTTTAATTTTCTTTTGTTCTTCCATCATGTTAATCACTGGATCAACAGTAGTTGCATTCATTTCGGTTGAATGAGCAGCGGGTAATTTGATGATATTTCTAGCAAACTCAATAACTGCCATCTGCATACCTAAACAAATTCCAAAGAATGGCAATTTTTTCTCTCTTGCATATTGAACAGCAATAATTTTTCCCTCAATACCTCGATTGCCAAAACCGGGCGCCACGAGTAGGCCATCTAGACCATCTAACTTCTCATCTACATTTTCTTTAGTAATAAATTCGCTGTGTACATTAATCACCTGCACTTTCACTTCGTTCATGGCACCCGCATGAATAAAGCTTTCGAGTATCGATTTATATGCATCCTGAAGTTCAATGTACTTACCAATTAATCCAATGGTAACCTTACTTTTAGGGTATTTTAATTTATCTAAAAAGCCCTTCCATTTGTCTAAATTAGGTTCTGGATAAGCCGTGATATTTAATTTTTTCATGCAAATCACGTCTAACTTTTCCCTTAACATTAATAAAGGAACTTCATAGATGGTGCTAGCATCCATTGCTTCAATAACGGCTTCTTGCTTCACATTACAGAATAAAGCAATTTTTCTTTTTATGTCGTTGTTTAAAGACTCTTCTGTTCTACAAACAATAATATCTGGATGTACCCCCGACTCACTCATCATCTTTACACTATGTTGGGTTGGCTTGGTTTTTAGTTCTTTGGCAGCCCTTAAATAAGGTATTAAGGTTAAATGTACCACCACCACATCTTCTTCGGGCAATTCCCATTGTAATTGTCGAACAGCTTCAATAAATGGTAAACTTTCAATATCGCCAACGGTACCACCTAGCTCAGAGATAACAATATCAAATTCACCCGTTTTACCCAATAACATCATTCTACGCTTAATCTCGTCGGTAATATGTGGCACTACTTGAACCGTCTTACCCAAAAAATCGCCCGAACGTTCTTTATTAATAACCGTTTGATATATTCTACCTGTAGTTACATTATTGGCTTGTGAAGTGTAGGTACTCAGGAATCGTTCATAGTGACCCAGATCAAGATCCGTTTCCGCACCATCCTCCGTAACGAAACATTCGCCATGTTCATAAGGATTTAAGGTTCCTGGATCTACATTAATATAAGGATCAAATTTTTGAATGGTTACCCTAAAACCTCTTGCCTGCAATAGCTTTGCTAAACTTGCTGCAATAATACCCTTCCCTAAACTACTAGTTACACCGCCTGTAACAAAAATATACTTGGCCATCATACATGGTTAAAAATGTTAAGAAAATATTTTTTGAACTTCTCTATTAAGCAATGCTGTTTTGTTTTTGCTAGGCCTTGTTGTATTGTAACCCATCTCCATCACCTAGCAAATAACAATAAGCGCACTTTTACAGTGCAATTTGCGATTTTTTGACCTTAAAGTGAAATGGAAATTAATACGAGAAACTCTAGAGGTCATACAAACCTACTGCAAAAAACTTTCTGCAAAAAATATCTATTGCTGGTTTAAACAAGATCAAGCTTAAATTGTTAGTTTGCGGTGTACATCTTTATTAAATTATAATTTTTTTTATGAAAAAAATGGTTTTGGTTACCGCTGCGGCTTTTTTATCTGCAGCATTGCTTAGTTATACATTTAAAACGCCTGAACCCTCCTTTCTATCGAAAGATTGTTACATTGATTGTTATACAAAAGAAACCAAAGAGATGATTAGCCTAGATGCAGCCAATCCTGCCTTTGCTAAACTTCACCAGAACCCAGCCAATTTTAAACTGCAAAACCCTGTTGGAGAAATGATTACTTATAAAACGGCCGATGGGGTTGATGCGAAAGGCTATTTAATTAAAAGTAAAAAGAAAACCAATAAATGGCTGATTGTAATACAAGAGTGGTGGGGATTAAACGATTATATTAAAAAAGAGGCTGACAATTTTGATGCGGAGCTGAAGGACGTGAATATTATTGCTTTAGATATGTACGATGGAAAAGTAGCGACCACACAAGACAGTGCCGCAAAATATATGCAGGGTGCAAACCCTGCCCGATTGGAATCAATTGTAAAAGGCGCTCTTTCGCTTGCTGGACCCGATGCCAAAATTTATACGGTAGGATGGTGTTTTGGTGGTGGATGGAGCTTACAAACTAGTTTATTGGCGGGTAAGCAAGCAGCTGGATGTGTGATGTATTATGGCAGACCCGAGAAAAATCTAGACCGTTTAAAAACCATCCACTGCGATGTCATTGGGTTCTTTGGCAATAAAGACCAAGGCATTAGCCCCGAAATAGTGAATGGATTTGAAAAGAATATGAAAGATCTTGGCAAACCCATCAGCATCTACCGCTACGACGCAGGGCATGGTTTTGCCAATCCCTCAAATCCAAGCTATCATAAAGAAGCGACTGCCGATGCCCATGCAAAAACAATCAGCTTCCTCAAAGCACATATGTAATAAGAACAAAAACGCTATGGATAAAGCTAGCGATAGCTTAGCCATGATTGATTGCTGAAATAAACTAATCAAACAATAATATTACTTACCGATAAGCCAGTTATAAGCTACTCCTTAAAGGAGTAGCTTATAACTGGCTTATCTATGGCTTGTATATAGCTTATATGAGGCTTATAACGAAAACAAAGCGGGCATGATACCTGCTAATATACGACTGCCTTAATCACAAAAAAATAGTCATGGATACAAGTAATTGGCTATTAAACAGCTAATTAGTTGTAACCCTGACTTTAACAGATTCAATATGTTTTGATGAATGAAAATTGCCAAGGGTTTAAAATAGTGGCGTAGCTATAAAGAGCCTTCGGGGGCAAAGGCAGGTATCTTTATCCTTATTAAAATACTTCTCCTAGATTTACAAAAAAGCCGCTAGACCCATTCCTACCAAAACCATAATCTACGCATAGATTAGCCCCAGAGTGTTTATTTAATTTAACACGCAACCCCAGTCCATAGCCTGGCATTAAAGAACTAAACTGAGCCGAGATATCGCTAGAGAAATTTTCTAAATTCACGAAAGCGACCCCTCCCAATAGGCCGTTTCTGGAAATTCGATACCTATATTCACTCTCAAAGTAAACCATATTTTTTCCCCTAAAACGCCCCTGAATATAGCCTCTTCCTGAATTATATTGATCGTCCCAACCAGTACTAGGTAATAAAAGATAGGGAGGTGTTCCATTGTTGGTTAGCCAATCTAGGTTCCAAAAACAAAGTACATTTTTAGAATTCTCTGGAAAATGAAAATACGAACGTACATCAATCATTAACGACTGCCAATTGCTATCACTACCCCATGATTTTAGACTGGGCCTAAAAACAATATTATAATATAGACCATTTTCCGGATTAATCTGATTTAACCTTGTATCATATAATAACCTAAATACAGGTCCAATAGCCGTTTCGGTCCTTCCTAATTCGGCAGAAAATATAGAATCCTTTCTTCTCGTTAAAGGATCTAAGGCACTGATATTCGAAAATTTGTCGTAATAAATACCTACACCTACATAAAAATCTTTTGATACAGCGGTCAGAACAGTTTCATGCAATTTAAGTCCCGTAAAGTTAATGGTAAGCCCCTTATTAGGGTCTGTTCTACCACCCAGCCCATAAATATCGGATGGGTATTGAATGAATCGATTGTCGGATACAATATTAAATTTATTGCCCTTGGTCCAAATGTCGGCCGTGAATGGAATAATTGTTTGATTGTATTGCGAATAAGTAATACTCGTAGAGATACTCGATAATTTGATATCGGGCCTATCGCTATTATGATAAGCCAAATTAGCACTCAAAATTCCCGCAAACCCTGTTTGTAAGGTATACCCAACCGCAGGAACAAAAGAAAAATGCTTTTGATGCTCCTTGGTCGTATTATCTCTTTCAAATAACGGTTTGTTAGTTTTAGATTTGCTTCTAAAAACATCCTTAATATCTCGCTCTCCTGCATCTACAGAATCAACTTGCGTATACGCAATCGATACAATAAAGCAAAAACATAAAAAGAAAACAGGGTATTTATGATTCAATTGGGTAGCTATTGGGTGATAAAATTTAGTTTATATTGATGCCAATAAACTGTAAAATGTTGTCTCGGCTTTGGCTATTTCAGCAAATTACATGCCATCTACGATTTTTCTATAACTAGTCACAATCCCTTTGATTAGGGACGAACTAAATCCTTGGTGTTCCATTTCATTTAATCCGGCAATGGTACAACCCTTCGGAGTAGTTACTTTATCTATTTCTTGTTCGGGATGTGTGTTTTTCAATAATAACAATTCTGCCGCACCCTTTACGGTTTGTGCCGCAATTAAAGAAGCCGTTGCAGCGCTGAACCCAATTTCAATACCCCCTTGAATATTCGCTCGAATATACCGCATGGCATAAGCAGTACCACAAGCCCCAAGTACTGTTGCAGCATCCATTAGCTTTTCTTCGATATATACCGACTTTCCCAATTGATTAAATACCTGAGAAACAAATTGCATTTGCGATGCATTGGCATTGTGGTGACTAATGCATGTCATGCTTTGCTGAATGGCAATAGCAGTATTGGGCATCACTCTAAATATGGTGAAGGGTTCGTCTAACAAATCTTGCATTTCTTTAATCCAGACACCGGTTGCCACACTAATCAATACTTGTTTATTTGCCTTTAAATGGGGCTTGATACCTGTTAAAACTTCTTTTAACTGAAAGGGTTTCACCGCAAGAATAACATAATCGGCAAAAGCCGCAGCTTCATTATTATTATTGCTTGTTTGTATGCCTCGCTCCTTTAATGAAGCAAGTGTTTCGGTATTTCTTTTGGTAATGATGATGTCTTGGGCCAAAACAAAACCACTGTTCATCAACCCTTCAGCAATAGCTGTTCCTAAATTACCCCCTCCAATAATTGCTATTTTTTTGCTCATATACTATACGTTAAGTATCATTAAATTCACGATTCCTATAAACGAATTCGTTCTATTCAACCCATTTAAAGCCAGCCCTTTTAGCAAGAAGAATATCATTCCCGATGCTTAGCCTACCATATTTTACCCGTCTGTAAATAATTTCTTACATAATCATCCACCCCTTCTTCTAAACTATAAAAAGGATTAGTATACCCAGCATCCGTTAGTTTTTTCATGTTTGCTTCTGTAAAGTACTGGTACTTATCTCTTATATCCTCTGGCATATTGATAAAAACAATATTTGGCGCTAGATCTAACCCTCTAAATGTAGCAGCGGCTAAATCGTAAAAACTTCTAGCTTTCCCCGTACCCAAATTATAGATGCCGTTCTTGTTCAACCCCCAGGTTCCATTCACCATGCCCTGCCGCATCCAGTCAATTACTTTCACCACATCTTTCACATAAACAAAGTCGCGCAGTTGCTCCCCATCTTTAAAATCGGGCCTATGACTTTTAAATAATTTTACAATTCCTTCCTTATGGATCTGAAGAAATGAATGCCATATTACACTAGCCATGCGACCCTTATGAAATTCGTTAGGACCATATATATTAAAGAACTTTAGTCCTGTCCAAAAAGGAGGGGCCATTTCTTGTTGCAATGCCCATTTATCGAACTCGTTTTTACTTACCCCATAAGGATTCAATGGCTGTAATTTTTCTATAACAGCATGCGTATCATCGTAACCAAATTCGCCAGCACCATAGGTAGCAGCCGAAGAGGCATAAATCAAAGGCACTTGTTGCTTGGCGCAATAGTTCCAAATATCTTGGGAGTATCTTACATTTAATTCTTCATGAATGGCATAATTAAATTCGGTGGTATCTGTTCTTGCACCCAAATGAATCACAAAACTGATAGTAGGCTGCTCTTGCTCTAACCAATCAAATAAAGAATGCCTTTCAACAATTCGAATATATTTTTTTGATTCCCAGTTTACGCGCTTTTCTTCGAAACCAAAATCATCTACTAATATTAAATTTTCGAATCCTTGTTCATTTAGGTATTGCACCATACAACTACCTATAAAACCAGCGGCACCTGTAACAATAATAGGTCCGATGCCCTCACTAACATTAGTGACACCCTTGTTTAATATATCTTCTAGGTTACGCATTTCAATTTTTTAGGCCTCTTGTTGCAACTAGGCTTGTAATAATTTTTCTATTGCTGTATCATATTTTTCTTTCCAGGCTACCGTATTACCCCAATCTTCGCCATTCACTTTTATAGCAGCGCTGGTTACGGTTCCTAGTATTGTAAAATCAATGGCCGCTTTAGTTAGTCGAGACTGCAATAGATCCATTTTTTCGTTCTTTACACTAACCACCACCCTACTTTGTGCTTCTCCAAACCAATATGCATCATTTCTGAGTCCTTTTGTATCGGCAGTGATATCAAATCCAAGATCCCGATTAAAGCCTTTTTCCAATAGTGTTACAATTAATCCGCCCTCACTAATATCATGTGCACTTTGCACTAATTTTTCTTTGATGATGGCAGCAATCAATTGTTGAAGGTCGTATTCCTCATCAATGTCAAAATGTGGCGCAGTAGAATATTCAATATTTTTTATTTTATGAATATACTCCGACGAACCTATATCGTTCTGTTGTTTACCAATGAGTACAATGGAATCGCCCGCTTGTTTGAAATCTAGGGTCATTCTGTTTTCAAAATCATCGATAATGCCCACCATTCCAATAGTAGGTGTTGGATATACCGGACCTTCCGGATTTTGGTTATAAAAGCTAACATTACCCCCTGTAACAGGCGTATTAAACTTTCTACAAGCATCGCCCATTCCAGTAACGGCCTTCACAAATTGATAATACACTTCAGGATCATAAGGATTGCCAAAGTTTAAACAATTGGTTACACCAATGGGTTCTGCACCACTACAAACCACATTACGAGCGGCTTCGGCAACAGCAATCATACCTCCTTTATAAGGGTCGGCAAACACATACTTACTATTACAATCTGTGGTCATCGCCAATGCTTTTCCAGTGCCTTTTGCTACCACAATCGCGGCATCGCTTGGTGCATTTGTACTTGCATTAGCGGCACCCACCATACTATCGTATTGAACGGTTACCCAACGTTTGCTAGCGATATTTGGAATTTGAATTAATTGTTCGGTTACCGCTTTTACATCAGTAACATCTTCAATAGCATTGATCGAGAATTTTTTAATCTCTTCAAAATATTTTGGTTCGGTATAGTCTCTTGTATATTGAGGTGCACCGCCGCCCAATACCAAATCGTAGGCAGGAACAGACGCTTCTAATACGCCATTCATATAAAAATTAAGTATCCCATCGCTGGTTACTTCACCAATTTCGCTACAAGGAAGATCCCATTTTTCAAACACTTTTAGTACGGCTTCTTCTTTTCCTTTCTGCACACAAATCAGCATACGTTCTTGGCTTTCGCTCAGTAATAATTCCCAAGCCTTCATATTTTTTTGACGTGTAGGCACTTTATCCAAGTCGATTCGCATACCTACGCCGCCTTTTGCACTCATTTCGGCTGTAGAGCAAATGATACCGGCTGCACCCATATCCTGCATACCTACCACCGCGTTGGTTTCAATGACTTCTAAGCAAGCTTCCAATAATTTTTTCTCCTGAAAGGGGTCCCCCACTTGTACTGCGGGCAACTCTTCTGTACTCTCGGCCGTAATATTAGCCGAAGCAAAAGAAGCACCTCCAATTCCATCCTTTCCGGTAGCACTACCAACAAAAAAGATAGGGTTTCCTACACCTTCAGCTGTTGCGCTAATGGTTTTTCCCACTTGTACAATCCCCACACTCATGGCATTGACTAAAGGATTGGTATGATAACATTCTTCGAAATAGATTTCTCCGCCTACGGTTGGCACACCAAAACAGTTGCCATAATGACCAATACCATGAACCACACCGGCTAATAAGCGCTGTGTTTTTTTGTCGCTTATTTTACCAAATCGAAGACTATTTAAAGAAGCAATGGGGCGGGCACCCATGGTAAATATATCGCGTTGGATACCCCCAACACCGGTGGCTGCACCCTGAAAAGGCTCAATAGCGGATGGATGATTATGCGATTCAATCTTAAATACTACGCCAAAACCATTGCCCATATCCATTAATCCTGCGTTTTCTTCGCCCGCAGCTACTAACATTCTACCGCCATCGCGTGGCAGGGTCTTTAACCATTTAATGGAATTTTTATAACTACAATGTTCGCTCCACATAGCACTGAATGTACACAATTCAGTGAAGTTGGGCACACGACCTAATTTTTCTTTAATAAGCTCAAACTCCTCGGCGGTTAAACGAAGTTCCTCTGCAGTTTTAACGGTAATTTCCATTGTTTAATTTGTAAGTTGATATGAATCGAGTACGATTGAAGTGCAAACAAAGGTTACAATCATACACTTAATTTAGCCTTATTGACTGCGCAAAAGTAAGGAAGCTAAAGGATGAGACAATCAGGAGTTTTAGCTGTCTGGCTAGTTTTTGTTTTTTTTACCTTTTTCCACCGCTGTCAATCACTAAACAGAATTGATTTTTAATAGCTTCATAACATCAACAATCTGTTACAGCACCCTAGGTTGTTGATGCATTGGTAGGCTACTTTGCTAGGCACACCAATTTTATAAGAAAATAATACCATAACATTTTATGACGCTTCGAGCCGTTTTCGCTTATTTCTATCTAACTATGATTAAATATATTTTTATAATAATATTTATGTTTTATTAACATTTTACTCAAAAAAATGAATAAAATGCATCATTTTATGATTTACGTTATACATTTGCTTGTAAACAGGCATATTTAAATTATTTTTCCATATATATTTATTGTTAATACGAAAAACCTTAAACAATGTCAGCAGTAAAACTAGAGTACATTTGGCTAGACGGTTACAAACCCACACAAAGCCTTCGCAGTAAAACTAAAATTGAAAAAGATTTCAGTGGCAAGCTAGAAGATTTACCTAATTGGAGCTTTGACGGTTCTTCAACAGAACAAGCACCAGGTGGTTCATCGGATTGTGTTTTAAAACCTGTATATGTGGTAAAAGATCCACAACGGAAAGATGCTTATTTGGTGATGTGTGAAGTACTTGCCTCTAGCGGTACTGCTCATGAAAGCAATGGACGTGCACTTATTGAAGATGATGACAATGATTTTTGGTTTGGATTTGAACAAGAATATTTTCTTTGGGATAATGAAACAAACAGACCCCTTGGCTTTCCAGTAGGTGGCTATCCTGCCCCTCAGGGACCTTATTATTGCTCTGTAGGCGCTGCAAATGCTTTTGGAAGACATATTGTTGAAGAACATTTAGACGCTTGTATTGAAGCTGGATTAAATGTAGAAGGCATTAATGCCGAAGTAGCTACCGGACAATGGGAATTCCAAATTTTTGCAAAAGGCGCTAAAGAAGCTGGTGACCAAATTTGGATTGCTCGCTACTTGCTCGAAAGAATTGGAGAAAAATATGGCGTTTCAATTAATTGGCATTGTAAACCACTAGGTGCATTAGATTGGAATGGCTCTGGAATGCATGCGAACTTCTCTAATACTACTTTAAGAACCTGCGGTAAAAAAGAAGTGTACGACGCTATTTGCGAAGCTTTCCGTCCAGTAATTAAAGAACATATTGACGTTTATGGTGCAGACAATCACCTTAGACTTACAGGTAAACACGAAACAGCCTCTATTCACGATTTCTCTTATGGTGTATCGGATCGTGGTGCTTCTATCCGTATTCCATTGGCAACAGTAGAAAAAGGCTGGAAGGGTTACTTAGAAGATCGTCGTCCTAATTCTGCTGCAGATCCTTATAAAGTGGCTGCACGCATCATTAAAACTGTTAAATCTGCTAAAATATAGTTCGCTAGATTTTAGTCTCAATACTTTTCACAAAAAATCTCCTTTGCCATCACAAAGGGGATTTTTTGTTTATAGGCGAATCAGCTTCCTCGTTACCTATTCTGCCTAATGCAAGAAGCTTGGATTAGGGACTCAAAGAAGTTACAAAAAAGTAGCTTCGGTTAACTGAATGAATTTATATTTGTTACACCTTAAACCAATTTCAATATGTCACTACGTTTTGAAGCCATCGGCAACCTCAGCAAAACTTCCAATGAAAAGCTGAACGTAACTACCAATAAAATTACTTCCCTATTTGGAGAAAATGTTTTTACCACAAAAACAGCTAGAGAATTTTTAAGCGACGAAGCTTATAAAAGCTTAACAGGAAGCATTAAAGGCGCTAAAAGAATTGATCGCACCTTAGCTAGCCAAATTGCGAATGGCATTCGTGCATGGGCCGAAAGTAAAGGTGTTACACACTTTACACATTGGTTTCAACCACTCACTGGAACCACCGCCGAAAAACATGATAGTTTCTTTACGATTAAAAGCGATGGAACGGCCATTGAAGAATTTGATGGCGGCGCCTTAATACAACAGGAACCCGATGCCTCCTCCTTTCCAAGCGGTGGTTTACGTGCTACCTTCGAAGCAAGAGGTTATACCGCATGGGACCCCTCTTCGCCTCCCTTTATCATTGAAATAGGTCAAGGAAAAACATTATGCATTCCTACCATTTTTATCTCCTATACGGGCGAATCGCTCGATTATAAAGCGCCACTATTAAAAGCCCTAGAAGCTTTAAATGATGCGGCAGTGGATGTATGTAATTACTTCGATAAAAATATTACGAAAGTAACGGCCACTTTGGGATGGGAACAAGAATACTTTGTTATTGATGAAGCGATCGCAAATGCCCGCCCCGACATTATTCAAGCCGGCCGCACTGTATTTGGTGCCGCGCCCGCTAAAGGCCAACAATTAGAAGACCATTACTTTGGATCGATCCCTGAAAGAATTTATACTTTCATGAGAGATTACGAAACAGAATGCTATAAACTAGGTATTCCACTCAAAACTAGGCATAACGAAGTGGCTCCCTCTCAATTTGAGGCTGCACCTATATTTGAGGAAGTTAGTGTTGCCGTTGACCATAACTCTTTGCTAATGGATATCATGGACAGGGTGGCTCGCCGTCATAAGCTGAGCGTACTTTTTCATGAAAAACCCTTCGCTGGCATCAATGGTAGTGGTAAACACAATAACTGGAGTATGGCTACCGACACTGGCATTAACCTATTATCACCTGGTAAAACGCCAAAGACCAACCTCATGTTTTTAACCTTCTTTGTTAATACTATCAAGGCCGTTCATGATTATGCCGACTTACTTAGGGCATCGATTGCCTCGGCTGGGAATGATCACCGACTAGGTGCCAATGAAGCGCCTCCTGCTATTATCTCCGTGTTTGTTGGCCAATATTTGGCAAAGGTATTGAGCGAAATTGAAACAAGGGTTGGTGGTAAGTTTGATGAACAAGATGAAGCTATCTTGAAATTAGATATACACCGCTCTATTCCTGAATTGATGCTCGACAATACCGATAGAAACAGAACCTCTCCTTTTGCTTTTACCGGTAACAAATTCGAATTCCGCGCAGTAGGCTCTACCGCTAATTGTGCAAGCCCCATGACCGTATTGAATGTAATTATGGCCGAAACGTTAACCAATTTCAAGAAAGAGGTTGATGGCTTAATTGAAAAAGGCGACAAGAAGGAAATTGCAATCATGCACATCATTCAAAAATATATTGTTGAAAGTAAATCGGTATTATTCGAAGGGGATGGTTATAGCGAAGACTGGCATAAAGAAGCCGAAAAACGTGGCCTCCCTAATGTGCGCACCACCCCATTGGCATTAGATGCCATGGTTTCGGATAAAGCCAAGCTACTATTTGAACGTAATAATGTGTATTCCCATGCCGAACTAGAAGCACGTCATGAAATTGAATTAGAAAAATACATTAAAAAAGTACAAATAGAAGCTAGAATTATTGGCGATTTAGCTTTGAACCATATTATACCTGCCGCTGTTAAATACCAAAATAGTCTATTAAAAAATATTAATGGATTAAAAGCAGCTGGACTTCCAAAAGCTGCTTATGCAGGCCAATTAGCTATCCTTACTAAAATTAGCGACCACTTACAAGTAGTTTTCGAAAAAGTAAACCAATTGGTAGAAGAACGAAAAATTGCAAATGCCATAGAAAATACCAGAACCAAAGCCATTGCCTATAACAGTCAAGTAAAAGCCGCGTTCTTCGACGAAATTCGCTATCATGTAGACAAGCTTGAAAATTTAGTAGACGACGAATTCTGGAGCCTTCCTAAATATAGAGAAATGCTCTTTTTGAGATAACTGCATCAAACAACACTAAGCCTTGCTATTCAATTAGCAGGGCTTTTTTTATGGATGCACACCTCAAAAAAAATAACTTCTACCGAAAAAAAATAAAACCATTGGCATTAATGACTAACTTTCATTTACAAAAAAATAAACAAATAGTTATGAAAAAATTAATCCTACTTACCTCACTCATCATGGCATGCTCAGCTACAACATTATTAGCGCAACCTCCTGCAGGTGGCGGTGGAGGTGGCCGTATGGACCCCGCACAGCAGAAAGAACAGCTTAAAACACAGTTAGGCTTAACAGAGGTTCAGGCCGACTCGGTAATGGCTATTAACGCCGCTATGAGACCCTTGATGATGGATCTAAGAAATGCTTCGGATGCAGAAAGACCTGCTAAAATGAAAGAAATAATGGAAGCTAGAAATAAAAGATTGGAAGCTGCTTTGCCAGCTGATGTTGCCAAAAAAGTAGAAGATATGATGGCAAAAAGAATGCAACGCATGGGTCAAGGCGGTGGCAGACCTTCTGGTGGTAACTAATCCTAGAAGTTAAATACATAAAAAATCCCCATCGAATTTAACCGATGGGGATTTTTTATGTATAGACTTGTCTATGATAGATTACTTCATTTTAAATGTTTCCATGAACTTAGTGGTAAAATTACCCTTTCTAAAATCTTCGTTTTGCATTAATTGTAAGTGAAAAGGAATAGTTGTTTTTACCCCTTCAATTACATACTCACTCAGGGCACGATACATGGTATTAATGGCTTCTTCGCGTGTTTGTGCAGTAGCAATTAATTTACCAATCATAGAGTCGTAATAAGGAGGTATTACATACCCTACGTATACATGGCTATCTACCCGAACACCATGTCCACCGGGTGTATGCAAAGTGGTGATTTTTCCGGGTGATGGCCTAAAATCGTTATACGGATCTTCTGCATTAATACGACACTCGATCGAGTGCATCTGTGGCTCATAGTTACGTCCAGAAATTTTTTCGCCTAACGCAATCTTGATTTGTTCTTTTATTAAATCGAAATTTACCACTTCTTCCGTAACGCAATGCTCTACCTGAATACGGGTATTCATTTCCATAAAGTAGAAGTTGCGGTTCTTATCAACTAAAAACTCAATGGTACCTACGCTCTCGTAGTTGATGGCCGATGCCGCTTTGATGGCAGCTTCCCCCATCTGTTTTCTTAGTTCAGGTGTCATAAATGGAGAAGGCGATTCTTCTACCAATTTCTGGTGACGACGTTGGATAGAGCAATCTCTTTCGCTTAAATGACAAACCGTACCAAATTGATCGCCTGCAATCTGTATTTCAATATGGCGAGGTTCTTCTACGAACTTCTCCATATAAATACCATCATTCTTAAAGGCAGCACCCGCTTCGGCTTTGGCCGTATTGAAGGCTCTTTCTAACTCACTTTCTTCCCAAACAACCCTCATACCCTTACCACCACCACCAGCTGTTGCTTTTAATATTACAGGATACCCAACTACATTTTTCGCCAATTCCTTGGCTTGTTCCACACTTTCCAATAAGCCGCCACTGCCTGGAACAACAGGTACCCCTGCTTTAATCATGGTTTCTTTGGCAGTAATTTTATCGCCCATTGCATTAATCATATCGGGTGTAGGGCCTATAAACTTAATCCCATGATCAGCACAAATTTGAGAGAACTTAGCATTTTCTGCTAAAAATCCATAGCCCGGATGAACAGCATCTGCATTGGTTATTTCGCAGGCTGCCATAATATGGGGAATATTTAAATAAGAATCTGCTCCGGCGGGTTTACCGATACATACCGCTTCATCGGCAAAGCGTACATGTAAACTGTCTTTATCGGCAGTAGAATAAACAGCAACCGTTTTAATCCCCATTTCCCTACAGGTGCGAATAACACGTAATGCAATTTCGCCTCTATTAGCTATTAATATTTTTTTGAACATTGAAATAATTTGATGATGAGAGAATGTGCAAATAACAAGACGATTTACATCTTAGATTTGCATACCTGCACTGTGAAAATAATCCATAGGAGTCAACTAGGCAGGCTCTACTAAGAACAAGGGTTGATCGTATTCAACAGGCATACTGTCGTCGACCAAAATCTTTACAATCTTTCCTTTTATTTCAGATTCAATTTCATTGAACAGCTTCATCGCTTCAATAATACAAAGTACTTTACCTGGTTCAATCACAGAACCTACTTCTACAAAATTGGGCTTATCGGGCGATGATTTTCTATAGAATGTACCAATCATAGGGCTTTTGATGGTAATTAAATTATCGGCTTTTACTTCGGCTGGAGCCAGGGGTGCAGCAGCCACGGGTGCAGCGGCAGCTACAGGTGCCTGAGCAGGTGCTACATTATACACTTGTTGTTGAGGCGCAACAGTAACAATTTGTTCTTCCTTTTGTTTGATGGTAACCTTACCATCTTTGTCTTCAATACTTATTTCGCCTATGTTACTTTTATTAACAATTTTTATTAATTCGTGAATTTGTTTCAAGTCCATGTTGGGCAAGTTTTTGGTGTAAAACAGTTATTTTTCGTCAAATACCGCGGCAAAATAGCCATTTTTTAATAAAAAATGGCATTTTTTGTATTTTAACTGTTTTATAAAAAAGGGTTTCTATTTTAAAAATAAAAAACAAAAGGAGCCATTTTTAGGTTGCTCCTTTGTAGTTTTAATCAATATTATTCAAAAATAAATAGAGCAGCAATTATTCTTTTACACGCTCTACGTAATCGCCAGATTTAGTATTAATACGTATTAACTCCCCGTCATTTACAAACAAAGGAACATTTACCGTAGCGCCCGTATCAATGGTGGCAGGCTTAGTAGCACGTGTAGCTGTATCGCCACGAAGGCCTGGCTCGCAATAGGTAATGCGCACTACAATCTTTTCGGGCAATTCTGCTCCAATAGGCAAATCTGTTTCGGTATTAATAAATACAAAAATTTCACCTCCATCTTTTAAGAAAGCGGGTGCATCAATCATCTCTTCGGATAACGTTATTTGCTCAAAAGTTTCATTATTCATTAAATTGTAGCCACTTTCGTCTTTATACAAAAACTGAAAAGCTTTCTTTTCTACGCGAACAGGAAAAATGTTTTCACCACTGTTCCAAGTTTTTTCGATAGAACGATTGTTATCCACCCCTTTTAATTTCGCCCAAACCTTTGCTGCGGCTCGAGCTGTTTTATTTTCACCAAACTCTACGATACTGTATAAGCTGCCGTCAAGCTTTAAAATCATACCACGGCTAATGTCTGAAGTTGTTGCCATAAAAAATATTTAGTGCAGCAAAAGTAGGGATTGCAAATTGATATACAATAAAGGAGTATTTCTAGGCTGTCTTAAACTGAAAAAGTTTGACTAAACTTCCAAATTAGGGTGGTATAAAAAGCTTATTATTATTGGAGAACTGAATAATAACCCAGAATACCATCATTAGGCTTACCCCAAATGGTTAATAGTTATATTTATTTTTCCATCTTTCTTTTAAAAATTTACGGAGCTCATTTTCCCTCAAATTATTGCCAGGCTCATAAAACACTTTACCCGAAAGTGTATCGGGTAAATACTCCTGCTCAATAAAATTACCCTCGCCTAGATGTGAATATTGATAATTTTTACCATAATTCAAGTCTTTCATCAGCTTTGAAGGAGCATTACGCAAATGCAGTGGCACTGGAAGGTCGCCAAACTGCTGTACCGATTGTAAAGCAGCGCCAATACCTTCATTGGCCGCATTACTTTTGGCAGAGGAGGCTAGGTAAGTAGCGCACTGACTTAAAATAATTTTGGATTCAGGATAACCAATTTTACTAACCGCATCAAAAGTAGCGTTCGCCAATAATAAAGCATTGGCATTGGCATTGCCAATATCCTCACTTGCAAAAATGAGCATACGGCGGGCAATAAATTTTACATCTTCTCCGCCGGCAATCATCCTGGCCAACCAATATAACGCCCCATTAGGATCGCTACCGCGCATACTTTTAATAAAAGCAGAAATAATATCGTAATGCTGTTCTCCCTGTTTATCGTATAGCGCAATTTTTTGTTGTGCCACCTGCATCACGCATTGATCAGTTATCACTAATTGTTGCTCCAGCGAAGCAGTTACAATTAGCTCCAAAAGATTTAATAGTTTGCGGGCATCGCCCCCACTAATATTGATTAATGCACCTGTTTCTTTTAACTCAATGGCATATTGCTGCAATACTTGGTCGGTTGCAATGGCATGTTCCACTAATTTTATTAGATCCACATCTCGTAAAGGTTTCAGTACATATACCTGACAACGACTTAGTAATGCCGAATTAACCTCGAATGAAGGATTCTCGGTTGTTGCACCAATTAAAGTAATGGTTCCCTTTTCAACAGCACCCAATAAAGCGTCTTGCTGTCCTTTATTAAATCTATGGATTTCATCGATAAATAAAATGGCATGGCTTGTTTGCCTAGCTTCTTCAATAACTTCACGAACATCTTTCACCCCACTGCTAATAGCACTGAGTTGAAAATAGGGAAGATTCATGGTATGTGCAATGATGTTGGCAATGGTTGTTTTTCCACTGCCAGGCGGACCCCATAAGATCATGGAAGGGATTTTTCCTTGCCCAATGGCTGTTCGCAAAATACTGCCTTTACCAGTAAGATGCTCTTGTGCAAGTAAATCGTCCAAACTGTTTGGACGCATTCGTTCGGCTAAAGGCGTAGAAGAGTTCATACAGCAAATTACGCAAAACTAGGTTTCTAATGATCTTATTGGAGGAAGAAATTATCACTCTTCATGGGTATCATGGGCAATAAAGCTTTCCTGATACTGTTTGATTAGTTTAAGCGTTTCGTACACATGAATAATCAGGGTTGTTGCAAAAAATACCATAAAATATAAAACCCCCTTAAACACTTTAACCATCAAATCGGATGAAATAGCGGGCATATTTTTTTGCATGGCCATACTCTGATCGATGGTAGTTTTAATTTGATCGGGAGCATAAAATAATGCGATACAGTTAAATAAAGTTGTGAAGGAAAATAGTCCGGCAATGATGCCAGTGGCGGTGATCCATTTTCTTAGGGTAGGCTTACATTTTTTGCCATTCTCCACTGCTTTCATAAAAAATATAAAGCTGAGAATAATATAGACCACTATGACCATTATGATGAGTGTAGGAATCATAATAGCGGGATTGGATAAAGCCAGTATTAACATAAGTAAACCCATAAAACCAAATAATGCTGCAATGGGTAATAAGATATAGGAGATAATTCGGTAAGGTGCAATCGCTGTCATTTCAATTAAATTTATAAAAGTGCAAGATGCAAAAAATTATTGTTGCTGTTGTTGCTCAACAAAATCAGTAATGAATGGCTCTTTATCTTGTTCATCGAGGACCTGCATTTGAACATGGTTTTTTTCTTCAAAAACTTGACCATCTTCATAGCCCACCGATACGTAGACCGATAATCTTTGTCGTGCTAATCCTTTGAATATACCTTTTACGGGGGTACAGTCGGCAAAATGGTTTCCCACGGCTAGTTTTACGTGATTATTGGCCACCCAAACATTATTGGTAGGGTCGATGCCCGCCCAACCATAACCGGGGATATAGGCTTCTACCCATGCATGGGTAGCACCTTCACCCCGCATACCATTTTTATTAGGGCAAATATAGCCACTAACATATCTACTAGGAATAGAAAGGGTACGCAACACCTGAAGCAGCACATGTGCAAAATCTTGGCAAACACCTGAACGATGTTCTAAAATTTCATCTACCGTAGTTTCAATGGTGGTAATTCCCTTAATATATTTAAACTGTTCAAAAATATAGGCATTACCATCTTTTACAACTTGAGCAATGGTTTTATTTTTAGGCTCTAAAGCTACTATGATGGCATCGATGTCTTTACTTAATTTTATTGCATCGGGCGTACTCAACTCCAATAGTTGAAGATTGTTCTTTACATCGGCTTGCAACTCATTCCAACCGCTTGTGAAATCCATTTCAGATATATCAGATGCCGTGGTACGAATGATCAGTTTACTCTCCACAATCATTTCTCTATGAGGATGCATCACATTAAATAACCCCGATTTATTACCCCAATAATCCGAATATTGAAGTATATCTGGATGGTCTGTAATAATTAATTCGTGCTGCAATACTTCCTGTTCCTTACAATTAAAAGGGAATATTTTTATTTCATTCGTATTCTCAATTACCGGCCTGTCATACTCGTATTTGGTAATGTGATGTATATTAAAAATTGCCATAAAAATAATTAGTTAAGAATAAGAAAAGAAACTCTGCCCCAATCCATTACTAAATGCCAACAGTTCTTTTCTTGTATCACTCAAAAACTTCTGCAAAGTAAGCTGATTGAGTGAATCAAAATCGGCATATTGAAATTTACTAACTAATCTTCCCAACAATTTTGCCAAATCTTCTTTTTCTTTATTGATATCATATCCTAAAATATGATTAAAATATTTATCAATTCGTTTTAGGGTATACAAGATACTACGTGTAAAGTTCTCATTAAATAATACTTGATGAATTGTATTCTGGTTATGCTGATTACTTCGGTATGTTTTTAGGTGTAACTCATAGCCAGACAATGCAAGTAATAAGGGCCTCCATTGTAGTATATCGTTTTCAACGTCTAGTTTATACTCTATCTTTTCAAGATATTGTACGGTCATTTCGATTGTTAATAAGCAACGTTCAATATATTTTCCTAAGCTCATAAAATTCCATCCCATACCGCGCGGCATAGTGGTATCGGAAACGCCATTGTATAAAATACATTGATTAGCTAGTGCATCTACTGTATCAATAAATTGAAAACCCTTGAGTTGCTGATCATAAGCAGGCTGATTTACAAAATGATAAATTTGGTTTATTTGTTCCCAAACTTCTTTGGTAATATGATCTTGCATACCTCTTGCATTCTCCCTCGCCTTATTGATCAGAATTTTTAACGAATTTATATTGGCTGTATCTAGAAATAGTTGATGGATGACCGCTTCAGAATTATCTTGTAGCAATTGTATTTCCTCTTCTGAACTATAGGTATATATTTCCAGCATTGGACGCCAAGAAAGATTTTCATTAATACCCTTATCTAGTAATAAAGTATAATGAGTTTTTACGCCACGAAGTAAGCCATCGCTTCGTTCCATATATCTATTAAGCCAAAACATTGAATCTGCAATTCTACTTAGCATGGTTCTAAATATTAATGAGTTAGATGAGTTAGATAATTATTAACTGCAGCCTTTAGAGGTCTACCACCCAGGTATCTTTACTACCGCCACCTTGCGATGAATTTACCACTAGTGACCCTTCTTTTAAAGCCACCCTTGTTAAGCCACCTGGCACTATCTTAATGCCATCTGGACCACATAATGCATATGGCCGAAGATCCACATGACGGGCCTCCAATTTGCCATTAATAAAGCAGGGCACCGTTGATAGCTTAATAATGGGTTGCGCTATAAAGCTGCGAGGATCTGCTTCTACTGCTTTCTTAAACTCGTTTACTTCTGCATCGTTTGTATTGTTTCCCATCAACATACCATAACCACCAGATTGATTGGTTCGCTTAATTACCATTTTATGAATATTATCGAACACATGCTTTCTAGCATCTACATTGCTTAATTCGTAGGTAGGCACATTGGGCAATATAGGTTCTTCGTTCAAATAGTATTTAATCATGGCTGGAACATAATTATACACCGCCTTATCATCTGCAACCCCATTACCCATGGCATTTACAATGGCCACATTTCCTTTTCGGTAAGCACCTATTAGACCTGGGACACCTAAAGCACTATCCGACCTAAATACCAAAGGATCTAAATAGTCATCATCTACCCTTCTATAAATAACATGCACTTGCTGCAACCCATTGGTGGTTTTCATATACACTTTTTGATTGTCGACCACCAAATCTCGACCTTCTACCAAGGGGATACCCATTTGCCTGGCTAAAAAGGTATGTTCATAATATGCCGAATTAAATACACCAGGTGTAAGCAATACGACTGTTGGATTAGAAAGTTGTTGTGGCGCTAACGACAATAATATTTGATGGAGTAATAATGGATAATTATTAACCATACGCACTTTATTCTCTGCCAACATTTCAGGAAAAATACGTTTCGTAACCTCCCTATTTTCTAGCATATAACTCACGCCACTAGGGGTACGTAAATTATCTTCCAAAATGTAAAAAGTGCCATCGTCCCCTCTAATTAAGTCGATACCACTGATATGAACATAAATATCATGAGGCACTTTTATACCAAATACTTCCCTAGTAAAATGCGCACAAGAGGCAATCAGCGCGGAAGGCACCACTTCGTCTTTCAATATTTGTTGGGTAGAATAAATATCTTTTAAAAAAAGATTTAATGCTTTTAGACGTTGCTGAATACCCTTTTCGATATGTTCCCATTCTTTGGAAGTAATAATGCGTGGAATAATATCGAAAGGAAAAATGCGTTCAATACCTGCATTATCGCTATACACAGTGAATGTAATTCCCTGATTCATAAATAACTCACTCGCTAAACGATCTTTCTGTTGCAAAGATGCCACATCAAAATGTTGCAGGGCTTGAGCCATTTTTGCATATTGAGAACGAATACCATCTTGGTTGCTCATTTCATCCCAAACTCCGGGATACAAATAATAATGTTTCAGCAGCTCTTCAGCACTCATAAGCAGGCTTATTTTGGGTATAAATAAAAAGATTGCAATGCCTTCAACAGGACATGCAATCGTTCATCTGCTCAATTTAGTAAAAAAAATTAAAAAAGTAACTTTTATACGCAATTTAATCTAAATGTATTTGTTAGACCCCACATAGAATACAATGACTAGAAAGAACAAAATGAATAAGCCTGCTAATAATTTAGCAGGCTTATCAAAAAAAATGGAAAGTATAAAATACTTATTTCAAATTCAGCTGAATCTGTAATTCGTCGAATTGTTTAGCGTCAATCGTAGAAGGAGCATCAATCATTACATCTCTACCACTATTATTTTTAGGGAAAGCAATAAAGTCTCTAATGCTCTCACTACCTCCTAGGATAGCACAAAGTCGATCGAATCCAAATGCCAACCCTCCATGTGGGGGTGCCCCATATTCGAACGCACCCAATAGGAACCCAAATTTATGTTGTTGTTCTTCCTTATCCATGCCCAAAGCAGCAAACATTTTCTCTTGTAACTCGCGCTGAAAAATACGGATAGAGCCACCACCAATCTCATTTCCATTGAGCACCATATCGTAAGCATTGGCCTTAATAGACGCATAAGGATGTTCTAAATAGGCTGCTGCGTTTTCAATAACAGGACTATTATTAATCATGACTTCAATATGATCCGGCTTGGGCGATGTAAAAGGATGATGCCTTGCCACCCAACGATTATCGTCTTCGGCATATTCGAACAAAGGAAAATCTAATACCCATAATAATTTAAATTCATCTTCTTTTCTAAAACCTAGTCGCTTGCCCATTTCTAATCGCAATTCACTTATTGCTTTTCTTGTTCTTTCTTCGGTGCCCGCTAATATTAAGATCAAATCGCCCGCCACCGCATTGGCTGCAGTTGCGATTGCTTTTAACTTTTCTTCGTTATAAAACTTATCTACACTACTCTTGAAAGTACCATCCTGATTGCATTTAATGAGTACTAGGCCTTTCATACCTATTTGTGGACGCTTTACCCACTCTGTAATTTCGTCGGTTTGTTTACGTGTATATTCGCTACAACCGGGTACCGATATAGCCAACACCGTTTCTGCCTCATCAAATACCTTAAAATCTACTCCTCCAATTAAAGTAGAGAGATGGTTTCTTGTTGGAAAAGCATGCGAAGGAAATTTTAGATTACAAATTTTCATTCCAAACCTAATATCAGGTTTATCATTACCAAATTGCCACATAGCCTCTTCCCAAGTCATTCGTTGAATTAGCTCGGTATAATCGATATTTTTTACATCCTTAAAAATGCGACGAACAAGGCCTTCAAACATAGTTAGGATATCGTCTTGTACCACGAAACTCATTTCACAATCAATCTGAGTAAATTCCGGTTGACGATCGGCACGTAGATCCTCATCTCTAAAACATTTTACAATTTGATAGTATCGATCGTAACCACTTACCATCAATAATTGTTTGAAGGTTTGTGGGCTTTGTGGCAAAGCATAGAACTCACCAGGATTCATTCTACTAGGCACCACAAAATCTCTAGCCCCTTCGGGTGTAGACTTAATCAGGAAGGGCGTTTCTATATCCATGAAATTGTTTTCATGCAAATAGTTTCTGGTAGAACGGCCTACTGCATAACGTAATTCTAGATTTTTCTTAATTGCATTACGACGTAAATCTAGAAAACGATATTTCATTCTTAGATCATCGCCACCATCGGTATCATCCTGTATGGTAAAGGGTGGTACAGCCGACTTATTCAAAATGGTATACTCAACAACGGCAACCTCTACTTCGCCTGTTGCTATGTTTACGTTTTTATTGCTACGTTCATTTACTTTCCCCTTTGCTTGCAATACAAACTCACGTCCCAATGGGTTTTCGTCTAATTGGGCTTGTAGACCTTCCCCAAATAATAATTGCGTAATTCCATAACGATCCCGAATATCTACAAAGGTGATGGCGCCAAATTTCCTTACAGTCTGAACCCAGCCCGAAAGTGTAACCTCTTTATTTACATCACTGATTCTTAATTCGCCACAAGTGTGAGAACGATACATATTAGTTAATTATTTTATTATTTGATTCGCCAACTAGTTTGTAAAAGAAATGCAATACACAAAAATCATCCTATTTCACCTCACGCACCAATCAACGATATGGGCTGCAAATATATACTAAATGAACTTTTGGTTACATCAAACTAGTTTAGCTAATTATTTAAACGCATCTTTGCCACAATTAAGCATGGAATCTATTAACACAGCAACATTAAGAAGAAATCGATTGGCCTTAGCTTTTTTCTTCTTTTTATCAGGACTTCGATTTGCAAGTTGGGCTAGTCGTATACCCGACATACAATTACAATTACAATTAAGCAATGCAACACTTGGCTCTATCTTGTTTGCGCTACCAGCAGGCTCTATGAGTAGCTTGCCCATTTCGGGCTATTTAGTAGCAAAATTTGGCAGCAGAAAAATGTTAGTATTGGCTGTTTTGTTATTTCCCGTGTCGATGATTGGCATTGGCATGGCAAATAGCGCTATTATACTAGCGCTTCAGCTATATTTTTTTGGGATTTCAGGGAACCTCATGAATATTTGTGTGAATACGCAGGCCGTATCGATAGAAGCACAATACAAAAGAAGTATTATGGCTTCCTTTCACGGTTTATGGAGTTTGGGAGGCTTTACAGGTGCCTTAATAGGCACATTGATGGTGAGCTTACATATTAACCCATTACACCACTTTATGCATGTAAGTATGGTGGGTTTATTATTGGCATTTGCGATTCACCCCTTCACCACCAAACAAGAAATAAAAGCAAAACAAAAAGGAAGTCTTTTTTCAAAACCAGACCATTATTTGCTTGTGATTGGCTTTATCGCCTTTGGAAGCATGGTATGCGAAGGAACCATGTTTGACTGGAGTGGTGTTTACTTTTTAAAAGTTATTAATGCAACACACTATCTAAGAACATTGGGCTATATCTCCTATATGAGTGCAATGGCAACTGGGCGGTTCTTTGGCGATTCGCTTATCACCAAATTAGGTACAAAAAAAATATTGCAAATTAGCGGGATGATTATTAGTACTGGCTTATTACTGGCAGTTGCACTTCCTTATATAGTGCCCGCCACTATTGGATTTCTAATGGTAGGATTTGGCGTATCATCGGTAATACCCCTATGCTATGCGATGGCGGGCCGATCTAAAAAATTAGCGCCTAGTCTTGCCATTGCTTCTGTTTCTAGTATTGGGTATCTTGGCTTTTTAATTGGCCCCCCACTTATTGGCTATATTGCCGAGCTATCTAGTTTAAGAATTTCTTTTCTAGTATTTGCTTGTTTGGGTGCTAGCATCTACTTTATTGCGCCTAAATTGAAAGCAGAAAAGAGTTAATAATTACATGGTTTCTAGCTCATCTTTATGCTTAGGCTTCCAAATAAAATAATAGAAAGCAAGTATGAAAATACCAATGAAAAAAGGAATGATAGCCAAATGCTTATAGCTATAACTGCCGAATAAAACATTGGTATCAAAATGGAAGAACTCACTAATCATCCAATAAGAATTAGCCATAATCCAAACCGTGATAGCTACGTTGTGGCAGAGCTCCGACATATATTGACGCGTTCTATAAGCAATCACCATTGAAATAATTAATGTTGGAAAAATCATTGCAATACCCAATGGACGCCATATCATGCACCAACTAATATCTTTAAACAACCAAAAAACAATGTGTAGGTTTTCCATTTTGCGATAACTCAATGGAATGGTATAACTAGTTGCTTCATTAATCGAATGGCTCATTGCTATAACTATATTTAATTAGAAGCGCTAAAATAGAGTTTTTTATTACATTAAAATTTTTGAAAATCGGCGAATGTCTGCTAAGGGGTTAATGGGTGTATGGTTCATTAGCGACTGTGTTAACTCATTTGCAAAATAAGGCGCTAAGGAGCAGCCTTTTGTTCCCATACCGTTTAATATTCCTACGGAAGCATGTAGGGGATGAACCCCCACAAATGGCCTTCTCTCTGTATTAGCTGGCCTTTCTGCCGCCCAATGATCAACTATCCTGTAAGGCAGCTTTAGCCACTGCTGCAGCTGCAATTGCGTTTTAATTTTGAAGGCCGCTGTTGGACGGGTATCGGAATAATTCCACTCGTAGGGTGAGCCTATCCAGAATAAATTTTCTTTCCATGGCACAATGGTCAGTCCCTGTTTATAGATATTTTTTCTTGGCAAATCGGGAATCTCTACAATAAGTACTTCTCCCTTATTTTTTGCATAAGGCAATGATCTGAAATAGGGATTACTAACGCCCAAAGCACCTTCACAACAAATGATTTTTTTAGCGGTGATATCATGATACCGAATGCCCTCATTGGTAATTAGTGCATCCTTCCAATCGAATTTCACCTCCAACAACGCCTCTTTTTCTGCTAATTTTTTTCGCCAACCCAATATCAACTGTTGAATATCGGCTAAGTAACAAGGACTAGTTTCGCCAACACCTAAACTAAAATTAAAATAGTCTTGCAAGGCTTCCTCATGAGCAGGTATTTTCAAATACTTATTCGCTTCGGGTAGCCGATGTTCAAATGCCTGTTTCATTTGAAGACTTGAATGGAAACTTAATATATTACATTGCTGGATGAGTGTAACATTAATCTGTTGTTCAAGCTCTTGGTAGGCATTCAATGCAAAGGGCATAATATCGTTAATCATCCAAGTTTCTACAACTCTTCTACCCGTAACTGGATTAATGACACCACTAGCTATTCTTGAAGCCGTATATTTTTCACCGTCATCAATCACTAGCACCGTTTTTCCCTCCTTCTGCAAATAATAGCTGAGGAAAGTTCCGCTAACCCCTTGACCTAATATAATATAATCGAAATACATGGGAAGTAATTAATAAATAATGGATGCCTCAAAGGTATGCGTTGTTTAATGTCAAGCACTAAACAACTCATACCACTTGATATAGAAAATTTTATAAGCCCATTAGCATGAATGGGATGATTGGTTAACCCCAAAAAATAGGACTTAGCTTAGTTTTTCGTGGCAATTGCCCTTCAACAAATCGGCCATTGATATAGATAAGCTACTATAGGGACAAAAAAAATACCCATTACTGGGTATTTATGAACTAGGTATGAAATATAATTTTATTTTTTTAGTGCTTCAGCCATAGTTTTTCCAATATCAGCAGGACTAGCAACTACTTCTATTCCGCATTCAGCCATGATCTTCATTTTAGCAGCAGCAGTATCTTCTGCGCCGCCAATAATTGCACCTGCATGACCCATTCTACGACCTGGAGGAGCAGTTTGGCCAGCAATAAATCCAACCACAGGCTTTGTTTTATTAGCTTTTATCCAACGTGCAGCATCGGCTTCCATGCTACCCCCTATTTCACCAATCATGATGATACCATCTGTTTCAGGATCATTCATTAATAACTCAACAGCTTCTTGAGTTGTAGTGCCAATAATAGGATCTCCTCCAATACCAATTGCTGTACTAATGCCCAAACCGGCTTTTACTACCTGATCGGCGGCTTCATACGTTAAAGTTCCAGATTTTGACACAACACCAATACGACCTTTCTTGAAAATAAATCCTGGCATAATGCCCACTTTAGCTTCTTCGGCCGTAATAACGCCGGGACAATTAGGCCCTACTAAACGAGTAGATTTTCCTACTAAATAGTTTTTTACCCTTACCATATCTTGAACGGGAATTCCTTCTGTAATACACACTACCAAGGCAATTCCTGCATCGCTAGCTTCCATGATGGCATCAGCTGCAAAAGCAGGTGGCACAAAAATGATACTAACGTTAGCGGCTGTTGCAGTAACCGCATCGGCAACAGTATTAAAAACAGGCCTATCTAAATGTGTGGTTCCACCCTTATTAGGCGTAACACCACCCACTAGATTTGTACCATATTCAATCATTTGGGTAGCATGAAAAGTACCCTCGGTTCCTGTAAATCCTTGAACAACGATTTTCGAATTCTTATTAACTAATACTGACATTTTGAAACAATTAAAAATTTAGTGGCTCAAAAATAGGTATAAACAAACTAGGTTTTGCAATTAAGAAATAAAGTTGCTAATTATTTATGGATATTCATATTCATTCTATGCTTTAGACTCCTAACTGGGTAAATTTCACGAATGAAATCAGTAGAACGCCCATAAACCATTGAAATATAGTATTTTTACACCCATTTTTGTCTTATCAATTTACCGATATGAAATTCGAAGCTGTCACTATAAAAGATATTGCTAAAGCGCTTGGCTTCTCCACTTCCACAGTGTCTAGGGCATTACGTGACAGTTACGAGATAAGTGCCGAAACAAAGAAAATAGTGCTTGAATATGCTAAGGAAATCAATTATCACCCTAATCCCATAGCACTAAGCCTAAAAGAAAAGAGAAGCCGATCTATTGGGGTACTGGTTTGCGAAATAGCCAACACTTTTTTCTCTCAGGCCATCAATGGTATTGAATCTATTGCCTATAGTAAAGGTTATAATGTTGTAATTTCCCAGAGCCATGAATCATATGCTAGAGAACTGATTGATCTTCAATACCTAGCGTCTCGCTCCATTGACGGCTTATTAATCTCGGTGTCAAGCGAAACTACCGACTTCTCGCATTTAAAAGAATTGCATGACCGAGGCTTACCGATTGTATTTTTTGATCGAGTTGTGGATGCTATTACAACACATAAAGTAATTGTAGACAACCAAAAAGGTGCTAAAAATGCGGTAAGCCATTTAATTGAAAAAGGATATAAACGAATTGCACATATAGCCAATGCTGCTTCTTTGTCGATTACGAAATCAAGAGTTGAAGGGTACTATCAGGCATTGCAAGCACACTCCATTTTACCTGATGAAAAATTATTACATCATTGCGATCATGGCGGTTTAGATGATAAAGAAATTGAAGCCATACTACATCATTTATTGAACCAAGAAAACAAACCCGATGCCATCTTCGCTTCTTCAGACAAAATTACCACTGGCTGCTTGCATTATTTCAAAAAGCACCATATAAAGGTACCGGATGATATTGCATTGGTTGGGTTTTCTAATTCAAACCTTACCGAGCTTTTATCGCCACCGTTGACCATTGTAAAACAACCAGCCTTTGAAATGGGCGAAATAGCTATGTCACTATTGCTAAATTTGATTGAAAGCAAACATCCAGTAAAAGACTTTGAAACTAGAGTACTAGAAACTGAATTACTAGTGCGCGAATCAACATAGTAGCATATCCTATATTTGTTTAACCGAGGGCTATAAGAATGAAAAGGCCAGAAAAAATTGTCTTAATTGGCGTAGGAAACACTTTAAGATCGGATGATGGCGTGGGCGCCTTTATCTGTTCGCAAATAGGTAAACTAAATTTCCCTACTCTAACCATATTAATTGTTCAGCAATTGCATGTTGAAATACTTGAAGACCTCTTAGATTTTGATGCAATCATTATTGTAGATGCCTCCGTTACAGGAAATGATGTTGATTTTTCGCTTTTAGCAACCCCCACTGAATCAACAGCCTCTTCCTCGCATCGCCTAAATGCTTCTACCATCAATGCATTGATTAAGGCAGGCTATCATAAAAACATCCCAATGTACTTATGCGCGGTAAGAGTAGATTGTTTTGATATGGGTGAACAACTATCGGTGATGGCTAGAACCAACGCAAATAAGGCTATTCAAATAGTTGCTGAATGGGTAGCAAAGCAGCATTTAAATTATGAATAACGAACATTTAGCGTTCAATTCGCTTCACCACTTCGCCTTCCCTATTTTTGACTTCTACAATCATTGGCATGGCTCCAATGGCATGTGTAGAGCAAGATAAACAAGGATCGTAACAACGGATGGCACTCTCTACTCTATTCAACATTCCTTCCTTTATATCGTTCCCCTTAACATATTGCTTGGCTACCTCCAAAACAGAGCGATTCATGGATGGGTTATTTTGTCCAGTAGCAATTAATAAATTTATATTCATGAGTTTACCCGTATCATCTGTTTTATAATGATGAAACAGGGTACCACGAGGAGCTTCGGTACAGCCAATACCCTCGGCATAATTCCAACGGCCATGGGCCTGAATATTATTGGAAGTTATTTGTGGATCTTTTAACAATCGTTCTGCTTCTTCCACACAATACATCGATTCGATTAACCTAGCATAATGAAAATAGAAAGTTCCATGAACCGGCTTCCCATTACCTAATACTTTAAAGTTCTCAAATTCCTTTTGTGCTCTGGGTGTTCGTATTTTGCTTGCCACATTTAATCTTGCCAATGGACCTACCCGATAAACCCCTTTATCGAAGCCCAATGGTCTATAGTAAGGATATTTCAAGTAAGACCAACTAACAGAACGTTCCGCAATGAATTCCAAATAATTTGCAGGGTCTACTTGATCTTGCAATAGCTGACCATCCTCATCTATAAAACGAAGCTTTCCATCGTACAATTCTAATTCACCTGCTTCGCCCACAGTACCCATATATAAAGTGGGAGATGGCGCAAAGCTTTTTACCATGCTTGCTTGTTCATCATGAAATTTTTTAATGATAGAGATACCCATATTAACAGTTTCCATGGCTTCAGGTATCCAATCTAATAATGCTTTCCTATTATCCTCTGTCAAAGGATATGCCATGCCGCCGGGAGCGATTCCTGCGATATGAATTTTTTTTCCCGTAATCCTTTCACTTATTTCTTGCCCAAATTTTCTTAGCCGAATTCCACGCAAAGCGATAGCTGGATATTTATCTGCAATGCCCAAAATATTTCTGGTTTCCGGGTCGCTATCGTAACCTAGTAAGAAATCGGGCGAGGATAAATGAAAGAAAGATAAGGCATGCGAAGAGAAGTGCTGGCCTAGCTGTATCAATCTTCTTAATAAGGTACCAGTATAAGTGGGCGTAATTCCTTGAATCATTTCGCAAGCCTTTACGCTAGCAATAGAATGACTTACTGGGCAAATACCACAAATGCGTGGCGTAATTATGGGCATTTCGGTATACATTCTTCCTTCACAAAATTTTTCGAATCCGCGAAACTCATTTACATGAAATAAGGCATCTTCCACATTACCCTGCGCATCTAGTTGCAAAGTAATTTTTGCATGACCTTCAATTCTTGTAACTGGAGAGATCAGTATTTTTCTCTTTTCTAAGTTATCCATATTTCAATTTTTTTACTTCACTCAAATTAGGCACACGGTCGTTTAGGAATTCAAACAAAACATAATAAATAGTATCTGCATCTGGCGGACAGCCAGGTATCACAAAATCGACTTTCACAACTTCTTGTAATGGAACAACTTTATCGCGCAACAAGAGTATTTCGGGGTTATTTGGGACAGAGCCTTCCTTATCATTACTTACTGCATGAATATAGGCGGTGTCAAAAACATCCTTTAATTCAAAATAGTTTCGCATACCTGTAATATTGGTCATTACAGCACAATCGCCAAGGGCAACCAATAATTTTGACTGCTTGCGTATATACAAGATCTCGCGTAAGTGCTCATCGCTGGTTACCGAACCCTCTACTAAAACAATATCCACTTCCGGTAATTCTTTTCCATCAACAATTGGGCACTTTACAATATCAGCGAGCTTTACCAGGTCTAAGATTCTTTCATCGATATCCAATAAACTCATATGACATCCAGAACATCCACCTAACCAAACTGTAGCTATTTTTTTCTTACGCATGGATTTGTTGATTTATATATTTTAGACCTAAATAACTTAACTACAAGCTAGTTCTATTGTAAAGAAGGGATGCTTGGCTAAGCATGATAATTTTTATGATGAGCCTATCAAGTGCTTCCTCTACTATAAACACATTTTTCTCTTTTCCACCAATTCGGTAATCATAGCAGGTTTCTTTTCTAATTGACCTTGCACAATGGCTTTAGGCCAAATAGCACCTGTTGGACATGCATGTACACATTTGCCACAAGAAGTACATGTTTCTGATTCTCCCCATGGCGTATCAAAATCAGATATAATACGGACTTGATAACCCCTATTCATTACATTCCAATTATGAGCCCCTTCTACTTCGGCACAAACACGAACACAGCGAGTACACATAATGCAGCGGTTATGATCCAATACATACCATGGATGCGAGGTATCAACTTCACAATGTGGAAATAAATAAGGATAACGAATATGATCCATTGCTGTTTGATAGCCTAACTTTTGCAAATCGCATTTCCCATTAGCCACACAAACAGAACAAACATGATTACGCTCGGCAAAGAACAATTCACTTGTAATACGTTGATACCTTTTAATTCTATCGGTATGTGTTCTAATAATCATGTTGGCAGCAATCTTTGTAGTACATGCCGACAATAATTTATTTACCCCTTCTATTTCTACCAAACATAATCGGCAGGCCCCAACATCGGTCAACCCTTTCAAATGGCACATAGTTAGTATTTCAATATCATGTTCCCTACACACTTCAAGTATCGTTTTACCAAAATCAACCTCGAGTTGCTGATTGTTGACATTTACGGATATTTTGGCCATAAAATATTTTTTTATAAACTATTTGCAATCCTATTTTCATATTCATGCCTAAAATGTCTTAAGGTACTCAATAAAGGATTGGGTGCTGATGCACCCAATCCGCATAAGCTACAATCTTTTACATACACTGCTAATTCTTCTAATCTTTCAAGATCAATCTTTGTGCCTTGATTGATACAAATTTTCTGCAAAAGGTCATGCATCATTTTGGTTCCCACCCTACATGGCACACATTTACCACAACTTTCATCCATACAGAATTCCATAAAATAGCGAGCTACGTCTACCATATCAGAACTCTTATCCATTACGATCAAGCCACCGGAGCCCATAATAGACCCCAGATTAATCAGCGACTCATAGTCCATCTTTACATCTAAATATTCCGAAGGGATACATCCGCCCGAAGGCCCTCCTGTTTGTGCCGCTTTAAATTCTTCGCCATTCTGCATACCGCCCCCAATATCAAAAACAATCTCTCTTAATGTGGTACCCATGGGTACTTCAATTAATCCTGAATATTTTATTTTTCCTGCCAACGCAAACACTTTAGTTCCAGCACTTTTAGGAGTCCCAATATCGCTATACCATTCACCCCCATTATTGATGATGGGCGAGATGGCAGCAAAAGTCTCTACATTATTGATGAGAGTGGGCTTACCCCATAATCCAGTTTCGGCAGGAAATGGTGGACGAGGTTTGGGGGTACCTCGTTTGCCTTCAATGGAAGCAATCAAGGCCGTTTCCTCACCGCATACAAATGCCCCTGCACCAATGCGAACTTCTACATCGAACGAAAATGCAGTACCCAAAATCTGATTGCCTAATACGCCTAATTTCTTGGCTTGCTTAATCGCTAATTCAAATCTTTTAATAGCCAATGGATATTCACCACGTATATAAGCAAATCCTTTATTGGCACCTACAGCATAAGCAGCTATGACCATTCCTTCCAACACGAGGTGTGGATTACCTTCCAACACACTTCTATCCATAAAAGCACCCGGATCGCCTTCATCGCCATTACAAATCACATATTTTTCTGTACTCACATATTTATATACCGTTTCCCATTTTAGACCTGTAGGATAACCAGCACCACCCCGACCGCGCAACCTACTCTGTTTTATTTCCGCAATAACCTCTTCTGGCGACATTTGAAACAATACTTTATCCAATGCCTTATAACCATCATGTACTAAGTAATCTTCAATTTTTTCTGGGTTAATATGGCCACAATTTTTTAGCGCAATCTTCATTTGTTTTTTAAAGTATGGATCTTCTCTTGCATCTATATATGGCTTAGGGCGAGAGTCGGCAAATAACAAAATATTTTCTATTGGCTTTTTGTCGATTAACTGACTTTCTACAATATCTTTTATATTACTACAATCCACTTTTTGATAAATGGTATATTCAGGTAAAAACTTAATGAGTGGCCCCTGATTACAAGGACCCATACATCCTGTAGGTATCACCTCTACTTTGGCATCTAGTGCTCTCGACTTAATTTCTTCCTGCAATTTCTTCAACACTTCATCCGATCCAGAAGAAATACAACTAGCCCCACAGCAAACACATAGCTTGTGTTTAGACTTATTATTTTGTTCTTGCATTTTTTCAGCAAGTATGATGCTTTTTAAGTCCTGCCTATTCATGGTATCGCAATTTTAGCGTTGATCTTATGTATCATTTCATCGGCTTTAACCTTCGCTTGTACTTCATCATCTAGTAACACTGCAGGGGCTAATCCACAAGCACCTATACAACGCGCCACTTGAACACCTAATTTATTATTAGCACTTACCTGACCAGGTTTTAAAGAGAAGTTTTTCTCAATTTCATTGAGTATTAACTGTGCGCCCTTAACATAACAGGCAGTACCAGTACAAACCAAACAAGTATGTTCCCCTTTAGACTTTAAAGAAAAAAAATGATAAAATGTTACGGTAGAATAAACCCTTGACGGGGGTAGATACAATGCTTTTGAAATAAACGATAAGACCTTCATTGGCAGATAACCATAGGCATTTTGTGCTGTATGCAGTATCTCAATCAACGCATCAGTTTTATAATTCTCTTTCTTAATTTTTGCAGTAATTAATTTGATGCGCGGATCATTTTTAGAAGACTCAAGATCGGTGGTTACTGAAACTAGTTTCATACATCGGTATTAATGGAATGATGTAAACAAAATCTTTTTTAGCAAAAAACCTAAACAAGCCATGCATTTTATAATGCCACACAAAGCTATTCACAGGCTTCAATCACAACAATGACTTTCATCATGGAATAAGCCCTATTTTTCTAGCCCAATTTTAACTAAATAGAATAAAACTATTAGCAGGATGGGCTTATTGCTTGGTCTTTCGTTTAAAATACCCTTTGAACAAAAAATTATGCTGCAGTGCTTCAAGATCTTGGTCTAATTTATAGCTCGCCGAATCAAGATGATGAATCATGTGCTTTAATTTAGTGGCAGTCTGCTCATCGTGCAATAAAACCGAAATAGAGTTATTATTTCCCTGAAGTGCATCGCTAGTTTCTTTGATATTGGTAGCAAAAATCGAAATATTATTCATCGTCGCTTTTAACTGAATGACGCTCGCGCTAAGATTATTGAATACAAGAGTATCCATCAACAGCTGATTGATAGATGTACCCTTCTGATTAAAGTTAGAAGAAAAAGTATCTATATTGCTTGTAATTTTTTCGACCTTCGCTGCACTTGATTTAAAATGTGCAATCGTTGTTTTTAATTCAAGCAGGGTATGCTTTATTGTAGGTGGAAGGGTGGAGTCGTTTAATAAGGTAGGAATCATTCCTCTACCTAATAAAATTTTATTGCTGATCTCTTTTAAGTTATTGGTTATAGCTAGTAAATTTTTATTACTCGCATCAAGGGTCGTAAGCATATCTTTTGTGTCGGTAGATTTCTCGGTTAACAAAATATCATGTTCTTCCCATAAAGGGGTTGCTTTATCCCCTCCATAAATAACAATAATTCTATTCCCCATTAACCCATCTGAACTAAGCTTTACTTTAGAATTTCGATGAATAAATGGCTCGACTTTTTTTGCAATATTCATGGTAACCAATACAGCAGTGTCACCAGCAAAATCTATTGTTTTGATGGTTCCCACCTTAACCCCTAAGAGCCAAACATTATCCCCCACTTTTAAACCGCCAATATCAGTAAAGGCTGCTTTAATTTCTATTTTTTCTACAAAAGTAAAGCGCTGACTACCCAAAGTTAATATGAGTAGTATCAGTATAACAATACCTATAGAAATAAACAAACCAACAATGACAGGATATTTACTTTTTGAGTTGCTCATTTTTCATTTATAAAATTATAATCATAAAATAAATTGGCTTCTCTGTTTTCTGTTTTGAACACATCAGCAAAACTTCCCTCGTATCCGAATTTTCCATCTACAATTAATGCAACCCTATCGCCTGTTGTTTTTGCACAAGTAAGATCGTGCGTAATAATGACGGAACTAGCTTTATATTTTTTTTGAACTTCATTTATTAAGTCATTTATCTCCATACAGGTTACTGGATCCAATCCTGCTGTAGGCTCATCATATAAAATTATTTCAGGCTGAAGTATTAATGTCCTTGCTATGGCTATGCGCTTTCTTTGTCCACCCGACAATTGCGCAGGCATCTGATTGATTGTTTGCAATAGGCCAACATTTTCAAGTACCTCTACAATTGCCTGATCAATTTGGGTTCTAGTTAAATTACGCTTATTTCTTACTAAAGGAAACGCTAGATTTTCCCTTACTGTCATACTATCGTATAATGCACTTCCCTGAAATAGAAAACCAATCTTTAGCCTCAATTCCTGTAATTCTTTTACGCCCAATTCCTGCACTTCTTTACCAAGTATGCGTATGGAGCCTTTATTGGGTTGCAGCAAGCCAATCATTAATTTTATCAATACCGACTTACCACTGCCAGAACGTCCTAATACAACAATATTTTCTCCCCGGTATAAATGGAAACTAATGCCTGTAAGCACTTGTAATGAACCAAATGATTTTTCCAATTTACTAACCATGATAATTGGATTTGTGCGGTCTATATACAATGCTTCTTTTTTCATTTTCGAATCCATTAAGCAGGTCGCATGGCATTTACAATTTGTACAATTAGCATTTCTTCGATAAATACTAAAAACATAGAAATAACTACCGCCGCATTGGCCGCTTTCCCTACACCTTCTGTTCCCTTACTTGCATAATACCCCTGGAAACATCCTGTAACGCCAATAGTAAACCCAAACACTATTGATTTAATAAGTGATGAAAAGACATCGAGAAATGAAATGTTGATAAACCCGTGTTGGAAGAATCCCATAAAGCTGGTACTTTCATTTTGATGTATGTTTAAATAGGCACCAATAAGCCCTATTAAACCCATATACAAAGAAAGTATCGGCACCATGGTGGTGGTAGCTATAATTCTGCTTACCACCAAATATTTAAAGGGATTGGTAGCTGAAACCTCCATCGCATCAATTTGTTCAGTTTCTTTCATAGAGCCCAATTCGGCACCAATATTTGAGCCTACCTTACCTGCCGATATTAATGCCGTAATTAAAGGCGCTAATGCACGTATAATCGCAATTGAAATTAAACCAGGCAGCCAGGAGGTAGCACCAAACTCTGCTAATGGAGGTCTAGACTGCTTTGTAAAAACAATTCCTATAATAAAACCAGTTAATGTAACCAAAGCTAGGGATCTATATCCTACATCGTAACATTGCTTCACAATTTCCTTAAACTCAAAAGGCGGGACAAAGACTTCTCGAAAAAATCGTAAAATAAACCTATAAATATCGTAGATATTTGTAAAAAAATTTACAGAGGGCGCATCGTTCATCTTATTATTTTTCGGGTCTTCCATCTGTCTAACCTTTCGTTGAAATTAAGCAGATAACTATTGAAATAAAATGATATAAATCATCATAAATGTGATAGCGTTTTAAGGATAAAATAACGCATAAATATAATTTTACCTGTATGAGTAATTTCAATAGAAACTATCATGCTCAGTATAAAAAGCCTTACATAAGCTACAGCTAATAAGGGATAATTAAACCAGCATATTTCTTTATGCATTATAAGGTGGCTATAAAGATGGCATACCAGTGCTTACTGAAAAGTAAGTACTCCATCTTCAGCGGCTAAATAAGCAAGCTGTATGCAAAAATGTAAGTCAGCATGGGCGTAGCCTTACATTTCAATATTCGGAACAATGAAATAGGATTGATAAGACTATACAACAGATAAACGATGCTCTTTTATTACACCTATTTCAATCTCATTCTTTCCCAATCTCTTTTCAGGTGGAATAAAGTTTATTTGTAGAACGCGGTATATTTCTTCTTCGGTATAACATGGCAACTTTTCGCCCGAGGAAATATAAAAAATGCCATACTCATTAATTTTATACCCCTTCGTTTTAGCGAGGGCTCTAAGCTTAATATTATGTGCTTTCGAACCTGTAAAGTATAACATCGCTGCGCCATATTCTGTTTCGTCTACTATACGAATATCAACATGAACTTCTTTTTTAGCATTCACAATTAGGCTCAACTTTGTGATACCCGTTGACATCACTTTTTTAACCATGGGTAATGCAATTAGCTGACGGATCATTTTTTTCCTATTCGCCAAACTTACTTGTATTAAAATATCGATATCTCCAATACTTGTTTGTTTTCGTCGAATACTGCCAGCGAGTAATGACTTTTCAACCCCTTCTATTTTATTGATAGCCCCTAATAGTTCTTTCCCAATTTTTTTGGCTTCCTGGAGTGGCATTCGGGCATTCAGTTGTTGAAGCATCAATGCCCTTTTTATTTGCTCGACTTTAGCAGCAGAAATACCTTTTACCTTTTTTAAATCATTGCTTGATAGTAAGGTTGTCAATTGATTTTTGTTGGTGATCTTTAATTGCTCGACTAAGTGCCTGAGGGTGGCTGGACCAATACCGTCTATTTCCATCAAATTGAGCAAATCATAGGGTACCTGCTTTTTTAAAGTTTCGAATGTAGACATAGTGCCTGTTGCAAAATATTCAATTATTTTTTTAGCAATATGGGGTCCAATACCACTAACAGCGTCAAGTGAAGCTAGGTCGGTTGCATATTTAGCAATATCTTGTTGCATATTCAAGAGTACACGAGCCACATTTTCATAAGCAAGGGCACGAAAACGATCTTCCTTGCCAAGATATTTATAACACGCCGCCATTTGTTGAAATATAGATGCAAGCCTAACATTATTTTCTATTTGATAGTTCTTTACTAACGTATCAATCATAGCAACAGATTAAGAATTAAAGCAAGATCAAAGAACATGAATATCCCATTGCTATTCAATGAGCAGAATCAATAAGAAGCCTGATTGCAATCAGCATACCCCCATTTAGTTGACGGTAATTTTGTTTTAAAAAATTTATATGACAATCCATAGTACCAAAGAAATAGATGAAATTACGCGAGCAGAACACTATAGGCCGGCCATTTCTATCATTATGCCCATTGAAACCAAGATAGAACTGAAGAAAGAATTATTATATTGCTTGAACATTGCAGCAAACAAAGTAGAAAAAGAATTATCAGCAAATTATTCCGACGAGCTTTGTAAGATGGTAATGGGCAAACTTAGAAAGCTCATTGAAGGATTAGAATATAACCCACTTAAAAAAAGTATCGCCTTATTTGTTTCCCCAGTATTTGAGAAAGTAGTATATCTCGATATTACAGTAAAACAAAAGATAATCATTGATGAATCCTTCGAAATAAGGGATCTAGTATATAGCAATACACAACTACAGAAATATATTTTACTCGTATTAAATGGGCAGGAAAGTTATCTGTATTTGGGCGACACAAATCAATACTTAGAAATTATACCCAATAGCTCCCAATCGGTTTATTCTTATTTAAATGAACTACCAGAACGAGTAGCGAATTTTGCCGATATAACAGAAAGAAAGGAAATAGTAATGGACAAATACTTGCATCATATAGACGATGCATTGGTTGAAGTCTTAAAGCACTACCCCCTGCACTTGTTTGTAATAGGAACTGAAAAAATGATTGGCCATTTTAAAAACATCACAAAGAATTCAAACGCCATTATTCAACTTATTGAAGGCAACTACAAAGAAGCTACGTTACCGGAACTAAAAAAAATATTACAGCCCTTCATCAAAGCTTGGAAAAAAGGAATGCAAGAAAAGCTGCAACAACAATTAAAAAAAGCTATCGACAAGAATGTTCTCACTACAGGAATACTCCAGGTTTGGAAGGAAGCAAAAAACAAAAACGGCAAATTATTAATAGTAGAAACCAACTACATGTGCCCTGCAGAATTTAGCGATAATAATGATACAATTTATGCAATAGAAGCACCCTACAATAAATTTTCCTATATAAAAGATGCTGTAGACGATACCATAGAAATGGTATTAATAAACGGGGGCATTGTAGCATTTGCAGACGAGGAATCATTAAAAGATTACCAACATATTGCCTTAATAAAATATTATTAAAAGAAACCCATTGTATGAAAACAATAGTAGTTGCTACCGATTTTTCTTCCGCAGCCTTAAATGCTGCAAAATATGCTACTAACATGGCGTTGACCATCCATGCCAACATTTTGTTATTACATGTAATTGAGATACAAATGGTCTATAGCGATGTCCCCATCATCATCAACGATAAAGAAACCATGAAGGAAGCTGAGAAGAATATGGTAGCACTAAAGAATGAGCTAATAAAGAAAACAGGAGGTAAAATAGCGATTGAAAGTGAAATAAAAACGGGTACTTTTTTTCAAGAGCTGAAAATGACCTGCGAACAAGTACATCCATACGTTGTAATCATAGGTAATCAGGGCAAGTCGGCCCTTGAAAGAGTATTCATTGGTGAACATGCAGTATATACAATGAAACATTTAAAATGGCCGCTCATTTCTGTTCCTGCCACATCGAATTTTCTTTCCATTCAAAAAATAGGCATTGCCTGCGATTTTAATCATGTAGTGGAAACAATACCCCTTGATGAGATTAAATCACTTGTAAGGGAATATAAAGCCGAACTACATATATTTAATATTGGCAAAAACGAAGTGTTCGATCCCGAATTGGTATTTGAGTCGGGCTTATTACAAGAGCTTTTATTAGAACTAAAGCCCATTTATCATTTCATCACTAATAAAGATATAGACCTAAGCATTCTACAGCTTGTAGAAGAACATCGTATAGACTTATTAATTGTGATACCCAAACGACATAGTTTAATAGATAGGCTCATTCATCATAGCCATACAAAGGAAATGGTTTTACATAGCCATGTACCTGTACTCTCCTTACACCAGTAGCAATAACATCTTATCTCCAAAATTATTGCAATACACTAGGCATCCCTATTAACAGCTAGGGATGCTACAACCTATTACTAAAGAAAAAAAAGCTTTTCAAGCTATCCATAGCAATAGTTTCAACATAATTCCACTTTCCATAAATGGACCATGTATTGGATTCATAGCAGAAGAATAAGAGCTGTAAGTGAATTATCTGTTGGCTTGAACCATTAGTTAGATAAGGGCAAAATAGCAGGATTAGCAATCGCTCTTATGCATACCCAACGAAGTAACCAAAATTAAAAAATTGAAAAAGAAAGAGACCTTAGATTTTTTTAACCCAAAAAATTAATCATGAAGAAAATTTTGCTTATAGAAGACAATGATGAATTAAGAAATAATACGGCAGAAATACTTGAACTATCGAATTATAAAGTAATCCGGGCAGAAAATGGAAAAACGGGCATCGCAAAAGCGATTGAGCACTTGCCAGATTTAATTATTTGCGACATTATGATGCCCCAACTAGATGGCTATGGGGTATTGCATGCTATTCATAATAACGATAGTATTAAGAATACCCCATTCATTTTCATTACTGCCAATGCAGACAGAAGCGAATACCGAAAGGGTATGGAACTTGGTGCCGACGATTATATAACAAAACCATTTGACGGAACAGAATTACTCAGGGCCATAGATAGTAGGATTAAAAAAAACGATTTATTACATCAAGATTTTTTTCAAGAAAGAGGGAAATCAAATCATCTTATTCAAACAGCTACTGGTATACAAATGTTAGAATCGCTGGTACAAGACCGAAATATAAATAAATACAAAAAAAAACAAGTCATTTACTCGGCTGGCAACCATGCCAACAAACTTTATTTTATTGTTAAAGGGAAAATTAAAATATTTAAACAAAACGAAGATGGAAAGGAACTCGTAACGGGCATTTTTAGTGAAGGAGATTTTTTTGGATATATTGCCTTACTCGAAAATTATATTTATAATGACTCTGCGGTAGCTATCGAAGAAACGCAACTTGCCATTATACCCAAGGACGAATTTGAAGAGCTTATCCAAAATAATAAGGCAGTGGCATATAATTTTATACACTTACTGGCCACAGATGTTGTTGCAAAAGAAGAAAAATTATTGGGTATTGCCTACAATTCACTTCGAAAAAAAGTAGCTACTGCATTAATTTTACTTGAAAAGAAATATAAGCAAAAAAAGGAAGGCAGCATTGTTATAGACATTAGTAGAGATAATCTAGCTAGTATTGCAGGGACTGCCAAAGAATCGCTCATTAGAACACTGGGAGAATTTAAATCCGAAAAATTAATTGATGTATCGAAAGAAGGATCCATTACTATTTTAAACCCACATAAACTGGAACAACTCCCTTTTTAACCAAGTATCGGATTATAAAGATCACCATTCCAGTCATTCTACTATTTAAACAGGTTAGCCATCTGCACAGAATAGTTTGTACAAATTTCGATCAATCAGCTATTGGGGATGTATAATAATTCATAATATTCTTTGGCCAATCGATGACTATTAAATTGAGGAATAATATCGTTGAGTCCATGCTTCACAATAGCTAACCAGCGGCTTGGATAATCATAATACAAGGGGAGTACTTCTTTTTCTAGTAGCTGATATAAGGCAGCCGCATCTGCTGCATCTTGCTCATGCTCAGGTAGTAATTTATCAGCAGCTGGAATAATGAATGCATTGTATTTATCCTTGGCAAATTCGGGGAACCAACCATCTGCAATACTTACATTCACCGCCCCATTCATAGCGGCTGCCATTCCACTCGTTCCCGATGCTTTATGGGTAATACGTGGCAGGTTTAACCAAATATCTGCACCCTGCTTTAGCATTTTTGACAATTTCAACTCATAGCCAACTAATATAGAACAATTAGCATAGGTTTTACAGAGATCCACAATTTTATCAAAAACCCCGATGGCCGTATAATCCATCGGATAAGGCTTACCTGCCCATATAATTTGTACAGGCCGTTCCTTATTGGTTACAAGCTGATGAAACTTATCCATATCATGAAATAAGAGATCAGCACGCTTATAGCCTGTAAACCTTTTAGCAAAAACAATTGTACAGAGGTTCTCATCATAAATTTTTCCACACTGGTCCGATACGATAGCGAACAAATTCTCCTTACCCTGTTTTTTTCTTTTTAATAACCCCCTCTCATCCTCAGTAGCCAATGAGTGGTACATATCCTCGTCATGCCAATAATTATAATTTTGGGCATTTGTGATAGCAATCAAATCACAAATATTATCTTGATTGCTAAACATTTCCTTTAATGTTTTTAGATGTAACTTAGAAACAGCATTTGCTCGCTTTGACAGCCTCAATGCAGCTAAAGTATAATCCAATTCTTCGTCATTCGTTTGAGTAATTGCTCTAATCTCAGTAACCGGAATATCGCAGAAAAAACCCATCTTCTCGAGTAGACTAATGTTTGTTTTCTGATTCCCCCCTTTCTCGGGCGTATGATTGGTAAAAACAAGCCTTTTTTTAACTTCTTCTTTTTTTTTGTACTTTTTATACAAATAAAATATCAAGGGCAATGCATGTGATTCATTTAAATGATAGATGTCAGGCTCCCATCCCAGTTCCTCTAGTAATCTAACACCACCCTTCCCCAATAAGATAGCAGCAGCAATCTTTGTTTCTGGGTTGGCATCATACAATTTATGAGAAATGGTTTTAGCCAAATAATCATTTTCAGGTAAATCTGTGGTTAATAAAAAAATGGGGACTGTACTAAACACCTGAGGTGGCAAATAAAAAGCAGTGACCCAAACATCATGGTGCGACACTTTGATGGTAAACTTAACACTTGTAGGTTCCAAAAAAGCATACAATTTCTCTTCAAATAAAACTTCCATGGTCTGATCCTGCTTTCTAACTTGATCGTAATACCCATATTTCCAAAGAATCCCAATACCTACCATATTTTGTTTCAACTCAAAAGCACTTCGCATATGCGAACCCGATAAAAAGCCTAGGCCTCCTGCATAAATCTTTAAGGGTTGATGAATACCAAACTCCATACAGAAATAAGCCACTTTCGTTTTAAAAGCTGGATCGATTTCGTATGGATGTGTGAATGAAAATGGCATTATATAAAGATTATGATTCAACAAAAAAGAGATGATGCTTACCCTTTGAGGTGGTCGCAACTTTAGACAGCTGTATACAAAGTGTATTCAACCTATATACTGCTGTTACTTCTCCGATACTCAGATTTTCTGGCAAAACTATTTTATGCGTAAAGCAACGATAACCTAGTTCATTTACTACCTGATTTTGTTGTTTTGTATTATCCGATATACCAGGTAACATATAAACAGAAACTACATTCAGATCTAAATAAATCAAATAATTTTTACCTGCCCCACCCGGTATATTTATATAAATGTGGCAGTAATTATCATCTTCAGTAAAAAGCACTGTAGGGGATATTCTTCTTCGTTTCTTCTTATTATTAAGTGCCTGAACCAATACTTCTCCATTGATAAATACACCATAAGATTTAGGATAAATAAAACAAGTTTTATGAAAGAATACTGCATTTTTCATAGGATATATTTTTGAGAGGGGCAATCACTAATTGGTAAAGCTATCAAGCATTCCTTACTTATTTAATGATCTCAATAGCAGGCCTGCATGATTCTCATCATAAAGCAGATCACAATTTTTGGTTGAGTCGATCTACTATCCCATTTTTTTGCATGTATAGCAGATCAATGCTTCTTTGACTTCCCGTTTTTAGGCTCTATTTCGAACGAAATTTTTACAGTAGTTCGATAATATGAAATCTTATTTTTTTCTACCATTGCAGTTTGTTCCTCGATGGAAGCCGATCTTATATTTACGATTGTCTTTGACGCTTCTGCAATTGCCTGCTGTGCAGCATCTTCCCAGCTTTTAGACGACTCTGTTCTTAACTCAATCACTTTTAAAATTGCCATGAAAATTATTTTTAGATGTAATGATTATAAGCATTGCCCAATAATACGGCAGCAATGATGTTTATCAGTGCTACCGTATTTACTAAATAATATTTTAAGATAAGTTCATGAACAATGCCATTCTCTTAGAATAAAGTTGGCAATGACTATACCTACTTAGGATTATACTAGTTGGAACATGACCAAGCGCTTTGTGCTGCTTAATATTCGAGCTCATACGCAGGTTCTTCTACTTCTAGCTTATTTTCAACGATAGCCACTCCTGGGGCATTCCAGGCAGTAGCTACCGCATCTTCTTTTTCTACGATAGAACGAACCTTACCTCTAAGAATCACTCTACTGCCTTTTACTTCGGCTGTTATCTTGCCAGCATCAATGGATGCATTTCGTTGAAAGGCATTGTATATTTTCTGTTGAATTAAAGTTGGCGTAATAGTTGGCATTACCTCAATTAAATTAGTAATGGAGCGTACACCTGCTAAATGCTCTATAGCAGTTTTGGCATTGTTGCGCTGGTATTCCCACTCTACAGCACCTTCCAACTTTACATTCCCATCTTCTACCTTTATCTTTATCTTTTCGTCTTGAACTGCCGTATGCCACTTCAAAGCATTTAAGATGGCTTCAGCAATTTCTGTATCTGTTTTTTTACCCATAGGAGAAACCCCAATTTGCATGTCTTCTGCTATTGCTTTTACACCCACAATCTTTTTAACCGCATTCTCTGCAGTCATCTTTTTAGAGTAAGCATCTACTTGACCAGAAAGTGTAACAATGCCATTTTTTACAGCTACGCCAATTTCAGAAGCATTCAAGAAAGGCTCCCATTTTAATTGTTCCATCACATCTTTTTGAATTTGAAGATCAGTTTTCATAATATTAATTTTTTAGTTGTAAAAAGATTTGATCATTTTTTACGTCTTAGGAAATCATCTCTTGTATTTGACGAGCAAAAGAAACCCGAGAATAAAAGCAGACGAAATCAATAGTCAAAGCAGGATTGAATAGATTAATAAGTACTTATATTTTCGAATAGCTACTAGCATAATTTTAGATACCGCTTATTGAAAACAGAATACCATTCAAATAAATTTATCCCTGCTCAAAACGCCCAGTCATTTTATCAATAACTATTTTATACATTACAAATTTTATTCTACCAACATCCTCCACCTTAGTGGAAACAGCATGTTCATGCGGATGTATTGTACTGCTAGTCATTAAGGGAAATACATGGCCAAAAAGAAGTTCTCTTGCTTCTGCCGCCTTATTGTCAGCTAACTCTTCGAAACTACCAAAGACAATTACACTTTCCCAATTACGCATATCTCCAAGTCGGTCCACTTCAAAACAAACCTTTGGATTTTGGCGAAGCATCGTAAGCTTCATCCCTTCGTTTGTTTGACCGTAAATAAATTCACCATCATAGGTATATGTTACTGGAACAATATAGGGTTGTTTCTTGTGGGTACAGGCCAATCGTCCCGAGACCTGACTAGAGAGTAAATTTTTCATTTCTAAGTCGGTAAGCTTCCCTAACATATCAAGAAATTTTAAGCAAGATTTACATTTTAAACTTGTAATAAAACAGGGGTTTTAGCAAGATTATTAATCTCATGCTCTGCTAGCTGAGATAACCGATCGTCGATTTGTTTCTCATTAATTTCTGCCTCATGAAAAACAGTAGCATATTTCTCCATACCCAATGCACGGGCGAATGAAGCTGCAGTGCCGTAAACACTGATCTTAAAATGATTGATTGTTTGAATACTCGCTAATAGGCTAGCGTCTTTTGCTTCTATATCGGCACATGCTAGGATACGCTCGTCGGTTTCTTCAATAAAAGCCTGCATAATTCTATTATTAATACTCAGAGATGTAATTTTTTCTTCCTCAAAAAAAGACTCCATTTTTTGAATATGCTGTTGCACAAAATCAAGATATTTTTGTAAAATCGTTTTTAACTTCAGTGAACCTGCATTGTTTTGCCAAAATAATAAACTGTTTTTCAACTGAATTTCAGCAATTGTAAATTTTCTTGCATCATAGTCAAGCAAATGATGAAGATGTGTAATGGTAGGGAGATCCGATTTCATAGCATTCTGTTTTTATGATTACAAATTTACCCTGCCGAGTATTGCACAAGACTGATTGGCATCAATCATTATACTGATTCTAATCAATGACCACCTTAAGAAAAACTAGTGCGCTTAGTTCGATTTTAGCTGCTTATTATTTATGCAAGGCTACAACCTATTTAAAGTTGCCCAGCTAAAAGTAAGTCTTGAACGAATTAAGAAAAGTCAGCTATAATATGAACAGAATGCCAGATAAGAAGTTGGATATAAGTCAAAACGATGATATTATTTCAAAGCACAATCATAAAAGAATCGAGCGATTAAATAAAAAATTTGAGTATTCAGCTAATTCGACGAAGTTTGAGTAATTAATTTTCACAGAAAGAAACGGAAACAAATTACCCTTTATTAGATTGCTTCCTAAAGAATCGCTTCTTCTTCAAAAATCAGAAAAAGTAGCAGCTAAATGCAAGCAGAAGTATGATAGAAGAAGAAGTTTGCTCAGATGAGTCAAAAAAGAGCATTAGGCTTTCTTGCCCTCTTAGCATACAAGTAACAACTAGTATAAAAAAAAGAATGGTTACATTGAAACATAATTGCAAGACAACGATACAAAATGACAAATAAAATAGATCTATGAGCAATTTTTTAAAAATGAGAACGCTTTTATTATTATCCATCTTCGTTTTACCCTTCTTAGGCCTTGCACAAAATGATTCAATTAGGGGAGGTATTTATCACTGGAAACAACCATTGAAACAAAAAAAGCACAGCATCTCAACAACTCCCTTATGTAGCGGTATGACCAATGATCTGCAAAACTTAATAGTCAATTGCAATGTTTTAATTTCTTCAAAGAAGCATACTAGTATGGTTGTTCCTTCGAATGAAGAACAAATGTTGATGATCAAATCGGGTAGTTGCATCATTCATTTAAAAGATTCCACTTATTCCATTACTGCAGGAAGCGTTGCCATCATTATGCCAGGAGATACTTATACCTTAGATAATACAAACAAAACTGTTTGTGAATATTATCAATTTAAATATCAATCAAAGCAAACTGTAGATCTAGAAAGGGGAAGCAAATCGGGTGGTTCCTTTGTAAAAGATATAAGCAAAATTGAATTTAAGCCCACTACAAAAGGAGGTGGTAGAAAGTATTTTGAAAAAGCTACTGCTATGACAAAAAGAGCTGAAATGCATATGACCACATTAAATGTTGGACTAAAAAGCCATGAGCCTCATCAGCATAAAGCTGCAGAAATTGTTCTACTAACGCAAGGAGATACTGAAATGCAAATAGGGGAAATTTTTTATAAGGCTGTAGAAGGCGATCTAATTTATTTACCATCGAATAATGTACATGCGCTAACAAATAAGGGCAATAATACCTGCACCTACTTAGCCTTTCAATTTGAATAAGCCTACAATAAATGTTCAGTAATACTAAAAAAGAATTCAAGTATATGTTGGCTTGATTAGCACCAGCATCACATTTTAATCTTAACTATATGAACAATAATAGAAAGCTTGGGATAGCATTAGTAGGGCTAGGCAATTATGCTACTGGCCAGTTAGCACCTGCAATTCAGGATTCTAACTATTGTTACTTAGCCGCCATAGTTACAGGCACGCCTTCTAAAGCAGAAATATGGAAATCAAAATACCAAATACCTGAAAAAAATATTTATAGCTACGAGAACTTTGATATGATAAAAGATAATCCTGATATTGATATAGTATATATAGTACTTCCCAATTTTCTACATGCTGCATATACCATTCGTGCAGCGAAGGCGAGTAAACATGTGATTTGCGAAAAGCCAATGGCTATGACGATAGAGGAATGCGATAAAATGATAAAAGCCTGCAAAGATGCTGGCAAGATGCTTTCTATTGGCTATCGGCTTCACTTCGAACCTTATAATCTTGAAATGGCAAGATTAGGCCAGCAAGAAATATATGGCAAGATCAATAATATGAATGCTGGATTTGGTTTTACAACAGAAGATCCAAACCAATGGCGTTTAAAAAAAGCCCTGTCTGGTGGTGGCCCCTTGGTTGACATTGGTATTTATTGCATTCAAGGATTTTGCTACACAACAGGCATGTTGCCTATTGCAGTTAACGCACAAGAAGGAATTAAAATAGATAACGAAAAATTTAAGGAGGTTGAAGCATCTATAAGTTTTCAATTAGAGATGCCCAATGGAATTATCTGCGAGGGTAAAGCTAGTTATGAACAGGAAATGAACTATTTAATAGCCGAAACAAATAAAGGAATATTTAAAATAGACCCTGCTTATAACTTTTCAGATTTAGCAGGTAATAACCCCGAAGGGAAGATGAATTTTACACAGGTAAATCAACAAGCTAACCAAATAGATGCATTTGCGCTATCGATAAAAAATAATACAGCAGTCATTGTTTCTGGCGAGATGGGGAAACGCGATGTAACATATATTGATGCTATTTACAAAGCTATGCACACAGGAAAAAGAGTTGAAATAAAAAATGTGTAAGCCACTTGCCTATTACTTTTATTGAATACTCTCTAAGAATAGGAATTGCATTATCGGAAAAAATGAGCCCCATTTATTATGGCAATCATTAAGCCTTAAGAATACTATTCGTCGTAGAACAATTGAAAATCTTTAATCTCAATGCCCCCGGGCTTTGCTTTAGAAATATTTAAACGAAACTCCTTGGCTTTAACGGGTGTAAATTGTTTAAAAAAACGGCTGCCAATATGCTCACCTGTTAGAATGGTTACCCAGGTATTCCCATCTTTATATTCAATCGAAAATTGAGTCGTCCTACCGCCAGCCTCATTCAATGCAATGGCACCGATATTAGTCGCTTCCATAAGATTCAGATTTAACCATGCAGTGGTATCTGTTTCTATGGTTTTCCAGGAGGTTTTATTATTATTATCCAACACATTTTTAGCATTCCATTTATCATCCTTATCAAACTGTGTAGAAGAGGCCATGGCTTGTTTACCAAATGAAGGAATTGGACTTACGAGAGAGGACCGAGCTTCTCCTTTTGTTTCAACAACAATCACAGATGCTATTTTATCTGGCGCATTTAATGGCAATGTTAGCCATACATAATTCCCAACCTTGGTTGTTGTAATTAGCACGGAAGGATTACTTAGTAAATATGATTTTACAATATCATTAGCCAATGGGATTTTTATTTTACCGTTGGAAGGATAATCGAATATATGTAAATACAACTTATTATTTTTTATGGTTGCTCTTCCCCAAGGCAAGTAGGCAAAGGGGCTTGCTTTAGTTGCATAGATAGCTTCACCATTTACTTTTAACCATGCACCCACTTCTTTTAATCTTTCTACCGAAGGCAAAGGAATAATACCTTCTGCTGTTGGACCTACGTTCAATAAATAGTTCCCTCCTTTTGAAGCAATATCAATTAAGTTTCTGATCAACACTTGGGTGCTTTTCCAATTACTATCATTTCGTTTATAGCCCCAAGTATTGTTCAAGGTCATACAACTTTCCCAGTTTTTGCCCGGTATGCCTGTTGCTGGGATATATTGTTCAGGGGTTTCTAGATCCCCTTCGAATCCACCACCTAGACGATTATTCGTTATTAAGTTTGGATAAGGTTTTAATTCGTTCAAAAACTTAGTAGCTCTTTCTTTACTCATATCAGTAGGCGTGTCCCACCATATGATTGCAGGATTATAGGCAGATAAAATTTCCTTTACTTGTGGTATGGCAATCTCGTCAATATATTTATCCATATTCCCATTTTGAGCAGAATCCCAATGCCCACCATTGGCTGCACCACCTGGATGATTCCAATCCTGTGCTTGAGAGTAGTATAAGCCAAATTTTATACCTTGTTTCTGGCAAGCTTCCGCTAATTCCTTAATAATATCTCGTTTAAAAGGCGTAGCATCCACGATATTGAATGAGGAGGCATTCGATTTAAACATGGCAAAGCCATCATGATGTTTGCTTGTAATTACAATATACTTCATGCCTGCCTCTTTAGCCATCTGTACCCACTCCGCTGCATTAAATTTTATTGGATTAAACTGCGCAGGTAATTTTTGATAGTCAGTCATCGGAATTTTGCCCTTATTCATGATCCATTCACCAATACCTGGCACTTCTATACCATTCCAAACACCTGCAGGAACAGCATAAATACCCCAATGAATAAATAATCCAAAACGAGCTTCTTTCCACCAATCCATTTTTTTATGATTTTCATCTTGGGCATGAAGAGCTTGTTGGAAACTAATTAATAAAATAATTAATGTAAATAGTTTGACAAGCTTATTTTTCATAATAGAAATTTTAAGAAAATCAATATTTGATTCATCCTGTTTCAAACCTACCAAATAGTATTTAATTGGATGAAATATTTTACTTTTCTTTCGCGCCCAAGATTATATTTCACTAAATAAGAGTACAAGATTCTGAACTATAGGAGTCAAGAAATGCGCGCCTTTGATACTAGAAAAAAAATGAATGGCGTCCATACTTTCATTCGCAGGGACACCATTTATTTCAGCCTCCGCTATTTTTAAGCGGAACAATAGTTGTTAAGGAAGAAAGAGGGGCCATTAGATTATGGCAAATTTTGTACCTTATGCAATGAATGACTGAATAAAAATGACAAATAGCTTATTTAAGAATAGTATAATTTTTAATGGCTGTCCCATTACGAACCTCTTCGCCCGCATTTGCAACAAGGGTATCTCCGATTGTCAATGATCCAAAAACTTCCGTTTTACCCTCACTTGTTCTGCCAGTTTTAACAGGCTTCCAAATAGTTATTTTATTATGAATAGCAATAACAAATATTCCGGTTGTAGCGTTTAATACAGCCGCAGTAGGAACTATAAAAGCATTTACATTTGAAGTAAGCGGAATGGACACTTCGGCAACCATTCCAGGCAACAATTTTTTTGTGTGGTTCATCACATCCATCTCGATGCGTTGAGAGCGAATCTTAGTATCTAATGCCCCTGCTAACCGTGAAACGACTGCTTTAAATTTTTCACCTGCTAAAGAGGTAACTGAAAAAGCAACTTCACTTTTCTTATCAACATAAGAGGTATATGCTTCTGGAATACTAACAATCAATCTTAATTTATCATGTTGTTGCAAGGTAAAAATTGGCATATCCGAACCTTTACCCGATGGACCCACATAAGCACCTGCACTTACATTTCTTGCTGTAATAACTCCATTGAATGGCGCACGTATTTGCAAATAATCGCTGGTATTGACTACTTCACGATAATTTGATTGAGCAGCTTCAAGTTGTGCAAAATCAGATTTTTGTTTCGCATCAGCTACTTCTAAATCATTTTTAGAAATAGTTCCTGGCGTTTTACTAGTCTCGTACAAACGATTATAGGTTGCTTTACTTGAAATATAAATTGCTTCCTGTGATTTCAATTTTGATGCTGCTGCTGACAATTGAGCATTTATTTCAGGGGCTTCTAACACTGCTAATAGCTGACCCTCTTTCACTTCGCTTCCAACGTCAACCTGTAAATTTTTTATATAGCTATTAAGCTTTGCATAAAGATCTACTTGTTGATAAGCCACTAGTTCTCCAGGAATTTTGATAGACGAGGTAAAATTATTCTTACTCAGTATCAATGCTTCAATAGCTGCCGGTTTAGTAGGTTCTATTTTCTGACTAGGTTCTTTTTCATTTTTATTTTCTTTACATGCTATTCCAATCATGACAGGAAATAAAATAATAAATATCGTTTGCAGGTAGTCAGTTTTAGTAAAACGCATAAAATTGAATTTATAATGATTTAAGTGCATGCTATATTTCATTTCTAGTTTGAAGGCTATTTACTGCTTTGTGGTATGTAATGATGCGATATAATGAATACTATTTTCATCTTCAGGGTCTAAAGAAACGCTTTGGGTTGATGCATTATCTTGTACCCATGCAAATACTAATGGCAAAATAAACAATGCGGCAAAGGTCGATGCTATTAATCCGCCGATAACCGCCCTTCCCAATGGAGATGATTGGTCACCTGCTTCGCCAATACCAGCAGCCATGGGTATCATACCTACCACCATCGCAGCAGCGGTCATAACGATTGGACGCAGTCTTAATGCTGCAGCTTCTTTAGCTGCTAGCAATGCATTTCCATTGTGCATTCTTAGCTGTTCAGCATTGGTGATTAATAATATTGCATTAGAAATAGATACACCTACCGACATGATCATTCCCATATATGATTGTAGGTTTAAAGTAGACCCACAAATTACAAGTAGACCTAATGACCCTAATAAAACTGCGGGCACGGTTGTCAATACAATTGCGGAAACTTTAAATGACTGAAAGTTGGCTGCCAACATTAAAAATATTACTACAATGGCCACTAATAAACCACTTTGCAAACTACCCAAGGTATCACTTAGGGTATTACTTAGTCCAATCAATTGAACATTTAGACCGCGGGGCAAATTGCCTAATGAATCGATTGCCTTACTAACATCTTTAGAAGCCCCCCCTAAATCTTTTTTATACAGATTAGCTGTTACGGTTAAAGCAGGCATTGCGCCGAGGTTATCAATTTCACCATAGGTAGAATCAACAGAGAATGTCGCCACATCGCTTAATATGGGACGGGATGCATTTTTTAATAAAGGAATCTCTCCAATATCATTTTTGTTATTCAGCTTATTTTCGGGCACTTCAACCTGCACGCTATAACTATACCCTCCCTTTTCATCGGTCCACGTATTTTTTTCGGTATAACGCGAAGAGGAAGTTGATGCAATTAATGAACGTGATATATCGGTCATGTCAACACCTAATTGGGCAGCTCTAACGCGATCGATATTAATATTATAGGAAGGATAATTGATAGATTGTCCTAACTGCACATCGCGCAAATAGGGTATTTTTTTTAACCCATTCACTAATTTTTTCGCATAGGCCTCATTTATCTTTTTATCTCTTCCAGTAAATCTTACTTCAACAGGTGTAGGAGAGCCCTGGCTTAAAATTTTATCGGTTAGTTCAATGGGTTCAAATGAAAGTTTTATATTATCATCAATTTTTTTAGTCATGTTTCTAATCCTATCTTTCAATTCATCCAGATCAAATTTCACATTTTCTTTTAATGCAATTTGTAATACTGCTTCCTGTGGTCCAGCCATCCATAAAAATATAGGGCTTACAGAAAACAGTTGGGGATGCATTCCAACGTAGGCCGATGTAATAGAAACATTATCTTTTCCTATCAAGTGATTGATACTATCTAATAGCTGCAATGTAGTAGCTTCGGTATGCTCTATACGAGTACCATCGGGCAAACGCATTCTTACCATAAACTGACTTCCATTTACTTTCGGCAAAACATCTCTTCCAATATTGGCAATTAATAACCCAACACAAATACAAACAATAAGTAGGTATCCTATTATTACTTGTTTTTTATAGGGCAACAATCTTTCAATAAAACGGAGATAACGAGCCCTAATTTTTTCAAATACAGTCAGCTTATCTTCCGTGATCTTTCTCTCAATCAAACTAGCTTTCTGACTCCATGTATCTTCTTCATCCAAAGAATTTATTCCCGCTGCAGAAAACTCTTCTGCATCACTCATTTCTTTTCCATCAGCTTTTGTATGATGTTTTACTTTCATAATCCAGTTAGCCATTACCGGAACAAAGGTCTGTGCCAATAAATAAGAGATGATCATACTAAACCCAATAGCCAATGCTAATGGCAAGAATAAAGAACCCGGAATACCACCCATGGTAAATGCGGGTGCAAATACCGCAAGAATACAGAATAAAATCAATAATTTAGGAAAGGCAATTTCTTTACAAGCATCCCAGATAGCCAATGCTTTTGGCTTTCCCATATCTAGATGCTGATGAATATTTTCGATGGTAACTGTACTCTCATCTACCAATATCCCAATGGCAAGTGCCAAACCACTTAATGTCATTATATTAATAGTCTGTCCAAAAAGATTTAAAAACAAAACAGCAGAAATAATAGAAGTTGGGATGGTTAAAATAACAATCAATGCACCTCGCATATCACCCAAAAAAAGTAATACCATGAGTCCGGTAAGTATTGCACCAATCACCCCTTCGACCAATAAACTTTTCACCGAATTAATTACATAAGTAGATTGATCAAATTCATAACTCAACTTTACATCTTCCGGCAATTGCGATTGCATTCTAGGAATGGCTTTCTTTAAATTTTGAACCACTTCCCAAGTAGAAGCATCCGCACTTTTAGCAATACTCAAATAAACCGAACGACGGCCATTCACCAATGCATATCCCGAAGTAATATCAGCACCATCTTCAACGGTGGCAACATCTTTCAAATATAAATTTTGAACACCCCCCTTCAACAAAGGGATGTTTTCGAAATCTTTGATATTGCGAATAGTGGTATTGGCAGGAGTAATATAATTCTTATCCCCCATACGAACATTCCCAGCAGGAGTAGGTTGATTGTTTAATCGCATGGCCTCCACCAGTTGGTCGGGTGTCATATTATGCAATCTTAATAGTTCTGGATCAGCCTTAATAACCACCGTTCGCATATTACCCCCAAATGGAGGAGATGAAACCAATCCCGGAATTGTGGTAAAAGAAGAACGTACATAAATATTTGCCATATCTAGCAATTCATTATTTGTTCTTTTATCGCTACTTAATACCAATTGTCCAACGGGTAAGGTAGAGGCATCGAAACGTATGATAAATGGAGGATTTGACCCAGGTGGAAAGCCCGATTGTGCTCTATTTCCGAAAGCACTAACTTCTGCTGCCGCCTGTGCCATATTTGTTCCAGGATAAAAATTAATTTTCATTAAAGTCAATCCCTGAATATTTTTTGTTTCAATACTCCTTATCCCATTCACAAAAAGGAAGATATTGATATATTGTTTTGCGAAGAAAGATTCCATCTGCGCAGGGGTGTATCCACCATAAGGATGTGATATATAAATAACAGGCATATCTAATTTGGGAAAGATATCAATCTTAGTAGTAGTTACAGCTTTAATCCCAAAAAATAAAAGTCCTGCTGCTAGTACCAATATTGAAATGGGTTTCCTTAAAGCGAAGCGTATTAGATTCATAGTGATATATAATTATTTCTACAATAATTTAACGTTACTAAAACTGATTTTCAAATAAAGTAAAATCGCCTGCAGCCGCTGCCTTTAATAACAATGCTTGCCATACATTATTATTGGCAATATCACGATCTGTTTCTGCTCTTGTTAGCGTGTATTGCGCTTGTGTAACATCAACCAAATTGGTTAACCCATTTTGATATAAAACATATTTTTGTGTATAGGCATCTGACGCCGCTTTCATTTGTATGGGCGCTTCATTATATACTATAATAGCGTTTCTTATTTTGCTATCAGAAAGTTGTAATTGCGCTTTTATTTGTTGATCGATCAAGGAATATTCTTCTCTCAATCCTTTACTAATAAAATTCTGCGACCTTACCTGTTGGGAGATTCGATAGGGCTGCATCATATTCCATGTAACACCAACACCTAATAAATAATTGGAACGATACGGAGTAATTCCTTTTAAGTAATTGGTTGTATAATCTGTTAGATTACTAGCATAATCGCTATTAAATCCAGAGCCTCTTCCCTGCAGCACCCCTGTAAATGTAAATGCAGGGTAATAGCCCGTTTTATAATAACGAGATTGTTGCTCACTAGCATTAATCCTAGTTTGATAAAATTGCAACAAGGGATGGATTTGCTTGCTTACTGAATCTTGTAAAAGTTGAGGGAGTCTACTAACAAAAAAACTGTCTATCCTATATCGTTGAGGTGCTTCTCCAATCAATTGAGATAATTGATTAGACAACTCCTCTTCCTGATCCCTAGCTTTCGTTAATACTATTTTAGCCGAGGAGTATTCTGCATTGGCTTGCGAGGAATCGACTCCTGGAATTAATCCATTCAATACTTTCACAATCACCATTCGTCTGAATGTATCTGTGCGGGCCAGATTTTTTTCGTACGAATATGTGAGTTGTGCTGCTGCAACCAGATTTAGATAAGCGGCAGCAATTTTTATTTTATGCTGAAAAATTTCTTGTTGAAGATCTTTATCGTCTTTGAGTGCAAGCGCCTGTGCTGTTTTTATTTTTTCTTTTGCTTTACCAAATGCATAAAAATCCCAATTAATATTGGTTAAATATAAGGCACCAAATGCAGCATTATTATTTTGTTCACCTAGCGTTGGCCCTGCAGATCCCACTGCTAATCCATTAAATCCATATAACGGTCCATATTGCCCATTAACCGTTCCATACACTTGCTGTGCACTTATATTTAGGTTAGGCAGTCCTTCTCGCTTTGTTTGTTCTACCGAAAGCTTCGAAGCCGCTGCATAATTCTTCTTCGCCTTTATGCTACCATAATTTTCAACCCCTGTTTTTAAAGCTTCTTTCAATGTGAGTGGCTTCTGGCCATAAACAAAACAGAAACTAAAAATAGAAACTAAGAAAAAACATCTTTTGATCATGCACTCTATATTTTCCGATTAGGTGTATTAAAAACACTTATTAAATGTAGCAGCTGCTGCTTAATAATTTCTTCTACCCGAAAAGAAATTATTAAGAATACCTACTGAATTATTTATTTTAAACTATTGATCGCTCTACAAAAAAAGTACTTCAAGAATCATTCATCAAATTTGAATAAAGTTTCTATCACCATGTAGATATTTTGTACTACAAGTAAGTTAACCTATTCTAGTAAGCTTTTACCCCTTACACAATTTTAAGTGTAAATGCATTTTAGCGCTATTTATCACAGCCAAAAAAATGAATTACTGCTAGCCTATTTTTAGATTCTTAACCACCTATAACATTAGCCAAACTACAAGGTAGTTCCAATGCTATATTTGAATAATTTTTTTATACTTATTTACCAGCTTAACTCAATGATAAGTAAAATAACAAGGGGCATTTTAAAGCCCCTTGTATTCTATAAATTATGCATTTTTTAACGATGCCATATCTATCACAAAACGATAACGAACGTCGCTTTTCAGCATTCGTTCATAAGCAGTATTGATATCTTGTATTTTGATTACTTCAATTTCTGAAACAATATTGTGTTCGCCACAGAAATCAAGCATTTCCTGCGTTTCAGCGATACCACCAATAAGCGAACCAGCAACCGACTTTCTTCCTAAGATCATGGGAACCGTATTTAAGATGGGCTCCAGTCCTCCTAAATATCCAACCAACACCAAAGTGCCACTGATATTTAAAGTAGCTACATAAGGATTAACATCATGCACATAAGGGACCGTATCGATGATCAGATCAAATTTTCCTTTTACGGAATCCATATGACGCTGATCGGTCGAAATAATAACTGCATCGGCACCTAATTCCAATGCATCTTTTTCTTTTGATTGTGTTCTTGAAAAGAGGGTCACTTCTGCACCTAGCCCTTTTGCTAATTTAATAGCCATATGACCTAGACCGCCCAAACCTACTACTGCTACTTTACTACCTTTACCCACTTTCCAATGCCGAAGCGGAGACCAGGTGGTAATACCAGCACAAAGCAATGGTGCGGTAGCTGCCAAGTCGAGATTAGATGGCACTTTTAGAACAAAGTGCTCATCCACTACCACTTTTTCAGAATACCCACCAAAGGTTTGCATGCCCGAATGTTTGTCTTTACCATTATAGGTTCCTACAAATCCGTTTATGCAATATTGTTCAAGATCTTGCTTACAACTTTCACATTCCTGGCAAGAGTCAACCAAACAACCTACAGCGGCAAAATCGCCTACTTTTAGTTTCGTTACTGCTGATCCAACCTTGGTTATTTTACCAACAATTTCATGACCCGGGACTGCAGGATAAACCGTACCGCCCCAATCATTTCTTGCCGTGTGCAAATCAGAATGACAAACACCGCAATATAAAATTTCGATTTCAATGTCTGTCGCTGTAACATCCCTTCGCTGGATGTTCATTTGCTTTAAATCTACTGTTGGCGATTCTGTGCCAAAAGCTTTTACAATACTTGTTCCCATATTTTTAATTTAAATGATGATCTATGATACCATTAGAAGAAACCTCTCCCTAACCTTTTTTACATAGTCAAGCTAAAGTTAAGAGAGAAAAATCAATATCGGCTATCGTAGTTGTTATGTTTTGATATTAAAAGAAAAACCTCCACAAATTCATTGACTAACAATGTTTTGTAGAGGTAATTTTTTTTGCGTCGGGAAGACAGGATTCGAACCTGCGACCACCTGGTCCCAAACCAGGTGCGCTACCGGGCTGCGCTACTTCCCGATCTTTCATGATCGCTCTAATTTCCGGTTTTCATCCTCACTTGCGTTTAGATTTAATAATTAGAGAGCGCAAAAGTAGGGTATTGACCTATACAACACAAATAAAAAAGAATAGAATTCTATATGATATACCGAAACCCCATAAAATACAACCATAAACCATCCATTAATGAGTGCCTTACTACCATTCCAAGCACCAATGCCTTAATGGAGATTTTTTTAACACGACTATCTTTATGAATAGTCATTCGCGAATATAAGGCCAAGGAAGAAGGCTTGAAGTAGTATAAGCAACTTTCGACACCCAAGTAATTTTACTCCTTTTTTTGGCAGGAAAACCCATCATCAGATGGCCTTTTCTATCTTTATCCCTAGTTAATCCAAGCAAAAGAAGGGAAGATTGAGTGTCCATAAACAAAAAAGCCTGCAAATCCGCGATTTACAGGCTTTTTACCAGCGGTGAGGGAGGGATTCGAACCCTCGGTACAGTTTAACCCGTACGGCAGTTTAGCAAACTACTGGTTTGAGCCGCTCACCCACCTCACCTTTGAAAGGGCTGCAAATATAAAAGCTACTTCTCAAATTCCAAATTATAAATTTCAAATTTGATTGATAATTCAAACTATTAACAGGTTTATGACGATAAAAGTCCCAAAGCGTAAGACTTTGAGACTTTTATACTTATTAAAAATTACAGGAGCTACATAGCAGCTAGCTGTACTTTTTGTGTTAATTCCATTACATTTTCACGAAAAATAGAGTCTGTATCCATTAAATCCTTTACGGTTTGGCAAGAATGTATTACTGTGGTATGATCTCTTCCTCCAAAATGTTCACCGATAGTTTTGAGAGAGTTCTTGGTGAATGCTTTTGCAAGAAACATAGTTATTTGTCTTGCTTGAACAATTTCTCTTTTTCTCGTTTTATGCAATAACCTTTCATAAGGCACAGCAAAATATTCACAAACCATTTTTTGAATAGCTTCGATGGTAATTTCTTTGCTACTGGTTTTTACAAAGTTCCGTAATACCTTCTTAGCTAACTCTAGATCAATATCTTTTTTATTCAACGATGATTGTGCTAATAAGGAAATGAGTGCACCTTCTAGTTCGCGAACATTGGTACTAATATTATACGCCACATATTTCACTACTTCTTTACTCATATCCAAGCCATCATTCTTCATTTTACGTTCAAGAATTTCTATTCTTGTTTCGTAATCTGGTAGTTGAATATCAGCACTTAATCCCCAACGAAACCTACTTAATAATCGCTCCTGCAAACCATCTAGATCTTTAGGGGGTTTATCGGAGGTTAATACTAATTGTTTACCACTTTGATGCAAATGATTGAAAATAGCAAAGAATGCATCCTGACTTTTTTCAGCACGGTTAAAAAATTGAACGTCATCAATAATTAATACATCAATCAATTGATAAAAATGTATAAAATCGTTGATTGCATTATTACGGCTATGGTCTTGAAACTGATTAATAAATTTTTCGCTGCTCACATATAACACCACTTTATTAGGATGCAATCTTTTTACTTCATTACCTATTGCTTGTCCCAAATGTGTTTTTCCCAATCCTACACCGCCATAAATCACCAAAGGGTTAAAAGAGTTAGCGCCTGGCTTTTCTGCCACTGTTTTACCAGCACGACGGGCAACTCTATTACAATCCCCTTCTATAAAAGCATCGAATGTATATATAGGATTAAGTTGTGGATCAATTTGCATTTTCTTCAACCCTGGAATCACAAAAGGATTTTTAACAGGATTATCTATCACCAATGGAAAATTCATTTCATTGATGCTGAATGTTTTCATACCGCTTGCAGGAACATCCATACTACCATTACGTCCACTATTTCCACTATCTACCATAATACGATACTCGAGTCTAGCATCTTTTCCCAATTCTCTTTTCAAAGTTTTTGCTAAAAGATTTACATAATGTTCTTCTAGGTATTCATAAAAAAACTGACTTGGTACTTGTATCATTAATACATTGCCTTTTAATTCAACTGCATTAATTGGTTCGAACCATGTTTTGAAATGTTGCCATTCTACGATGTCCTTAATAATTTTCAAACAATTACTCCAAACAGTTTCAGCGGATTTTGCCATACAAGATTTTAAAGACTTTTATAATTAGTTATACTTATTTTAGTTCTTATTTTTCCCTCATTTTTGAGAGACATGAAAATGTCAACAAATTAGGGAAAAGAGTGCGAATATGTGGGCTTTATGTTAAATAAAAAATTTTTATTCCTCATTTTTTTTCCCTATAGCTACCAGGTGCAGTTCCGACCTTCTTTTTACCCGCGATCGATCGAGTAAATAATCGAGCCTTCCTAAAGCAACACCGGCCCATCCAACCTGATTGACCACTGTATCTCCACCCTTTCGATTTCTATAGACTCTAGGTGCTTCCAATAGCCGATGACTATGGCCACCAATAATGAAATCAATATCAAAACACTCTTTCGCCAAAACCTCGTCACTGATTTTATTATCAGCATATTTATCGCCTAGATGCGATAAACAGATAATTAAGTCGCAACCACTTTTTTTTAATACAGATGCCGTATTATTAGCACATTCAATAGGCGCCAAGCAAATCGTATTACCATACAACCCTTCCGAAACTAACCCTTCTAATGCGATCCCAATACCCAATACACCCAGTTTTAGATTTTCTTTTTGAAATATTTTATATGGAATATACTTGTTTTCCATGGGCGTAGCGGTAAAGCAATAATTAGAAATTATAATGGGAAAGTTAGCATGTTTCAACTTACTTGCAAAATTTTCTATTCCTGCATCAAAATCATGGTCACCGATTGTTGCTGCATCATATCCCATCCTGCTCATCGACTTCAAAACAGCCTCCCCTTTATACAGGTCCAAGTTACTAGCCCCTTGCAACATATCCCCTGCATCGAGCAATAATATATTTTTCGCTTCCTCTCTAATTTGTTTTATTAAGGCTGCTCTAGCAGCAGCACCACCCAAGCCTGCAAACCTACCTGCATCAGGCGGCAGGGGGTCTAGATAGCCATGTATATCGTTTGTATGCAGTATCGTAATGGTTCCTGCTTCTTTATTGGCAAATCCAAACTTCGGCAACATAGAAGCAGCCATCAAGGCTCCACCAACCATTGCCGATTGCTTCAAAAATATTCTTCTACTCATTTTCATATACCACCCTCTTTTCAATGTTTGAACTTATAGGCCTCCCTTCTTGGGTGATGGATATAATATATTCGATTAAAGCATCGCGATATAAATAACCAAGGTTCTGAAAGGCATTGTTTTTTAACATACTACAACCATCGCCTCCTTTAGCTAAGTAATCGGAAGTAGCAATCCAATAAGTGGTATCGGGGGCAATTGGATGATTCTTGATTAGCACATTCATGGCCTTATTGTCTTTGATACTGCAGCTTATTCCAGCCATGGGCCAACCACCACTAGCAGCTGCTCTATCTAGCAAGGCTTGCAATAATTGACCCGTCATTTCTGCTAGTACAATTGTATTTTCGAAGGGTACCAATTGGTAAACTGTCGCAATGGTTATTTCGCCCTTGGGGAGCCAAGAACGAATACCTCCGTAATTGATCACCGCTGCATCAACTTTTTTATTACCTTTTTTTTCTGCCATCCTCAGCATTGCATCTGCCATAAAATTACCCAACCCACTCTCGGGCTGATACTTTACCAACTTGCTCATACTAAATCCAATCACCTTGTTCTTATAGCGTTGTATACTATCTAGATAAGGCAGCAGCATTTGAATAAAGTCGCTATCCCCTTTTATTTGTTGATGTATTCGATAGTTCTTAAAGTCAATAGTAGCAGTCTGACAGATTGAAGTATTCAAAGTGAAATAAAAAAGGTGCAGGAGAAAAAAATAGGAGAAGCATCGCCTATTCATTATTTAATTTTTACATATCCCAAGGTACCCATTTATTGAGTAAAAGAAAAGTTTTTTTGTTGTAATAACCGGCGTTTAAACAATTACTTTTGCAACTCAAACTTATAATTATGAGCTACGAGATTATTGGAAAACTAGTTGCAAAATTTGATATTGTTCAGCGTACAGAAACTTTTAAGACCCGAGAATTTGTAATTGAAAAAAGTGAAGACATTAATGGCCGAACCATCACGAACTATGTTAAATTTCAAAGTGTGCAGGACAAAACTGCCATGGTCGACAGGTTTACCATTGGCGAAGAAGTAAAAGTGTTATTTAACATTAAAGGAACCAAGTGGGTAAAAGATGGCAAAGAAAATTATATCACCAACTTAGATGCTTGGAGAATGGAATCTATAAAACTAGGAGACCAAAACAGTGCACCCGATTTTATTCCTGATGCAGCTCCCGGCGAAGCAATCGACGATCTTCCATTCTAAAGAAATGCAAGCGCTACACACAGATTACTTTCTCACCAATTATTTTAGGCTTTAGTGCGCTAATACCCGTATATGCAAAAAGATATTTCTTTAAAAGTTAAACCATCGGAGGCTTATCACCATGATATCCTTCGAACTTACCTTGCACAATCTTTAGGCATCGCGGAGGCAAGCATTATTGGCTTTTACAAGCTGAAACAATCCATCGATGCGCGAAGCCGTCAGCAGGTATGGGTCAATTTAGTTTGTAAGGTTTTTATTGAGGAACCTTTTCGGGAGCGAGCCATCGAAGAGATCTATTTTAAAGATGTTAGTCAGGCAAATAAAAAAATAATCATTGTTGGTGCTGGACCCGCCGGACTTTTTGCTGCACTGAAATTAATTGAGCTAGGCATTCAACCAATAATTCTAGAAAGAGGAAAAGATGTAAGAGCCCGTCGGCGCGATCTAGCCTTACTCAACAAGGAAGGTATTGTTAATGCCGAAAGCAATTATTGTTTTGGCGAAGGAGGTGCGGGCACGTATAGCGATGGAAAGCTTTATACGCGCAGCAATAAACGTGGCAACATCACGCGCATCCTAAATATATTTTGTCAGTTTGGAGCCGAAGAAAAAATATTATACGAAGCACATCCGCATATAGGCACTAATAAATTACCGCAGATTATAACGGCCATGCGAGAACAAATTATGGCAGCCGGCGGCAGGTTTTTATTTGAGCAAAAAGTCATTGATTTTATTATTGAAGCAGAAAGTATCAAAGGTGTTAAAACATTCGACGGCAACAGTTTTATGGGCGATGCAGTGATACTGGCTACCGGGCATTCGGCACGCGATATTTTTGAATTACTGCACCAAAGAAATATACTGATCGAAGCAAAACCTTTTGCGCTAGGGGTTAGAATAGAGCATCCTCAATCTTTAATAGATGCGGTTCAATATCATAATGCCTTGCGCGATGCTAATCTACCACCTTCTTCATATAGTTTAGTAGAACAAGTAAACCAACGAGGTGTTTTTAGCTTCTGCATGTGTCCTGGCGGAATCATTGCACCCGCTGCCACCAATCCCAACGAAATTGTGGTAAATGGATGGAGCCCTTCTAAACGAAATAACCCTTTTGCCAATAGCGGCATGGTGGTTACTGTTGAAGAAAAAGATAGCATCGATTTTTTTAAAAAACTACAGCAACCCGCTGCAACAGCTAGCCAACTAAAAGCTAGCGATACTTCGCTTTCCTTAATGCATTTTCAACAAGCCATCGAACAAAAAGCATTTATTGCCGGTGGAGGAAATCTTGTTGCACCTGCACAACGTATGGTTGATTTTTGCAACAATACCGTTTCGGCTAGCTTGCCAGCAAATAGTTATTTACCAGGCATCCATTCTGTTCAACTAAATCAGGTATTGCCACCATTCATACATAAAACCTTACAAGAAGGTTTTAAAGCATTTGGAAAAAAAATGCGTGGTTATTATACCAACGAAGCAGTAGTTGTTGCCACAGAAAGTAGAACATCCTCTCCTGTGCGTATTCCACGAGATCCTGAAACACTCGAACATCCACAAATAAAAAGATTATATCCTTGCAGCGAAGGTGCCGGCTATGCAGGTGGTATTGTGAGTGCTGCCATGGATGGTGAAAGGGTTGCCGAGATGATTGCCAATAGGTTGGGCACTTTAGGTTAGAGACAGGCTTATGGACGCTTGTGGCTGCAGACTCGAGGCTATATTTCGAATACTTGCTTATTTCTCTAGACTATTCAAAATGCTCACGACTCAAAACGCTCGAGTCTAGACTAAAAACTATCCAAAATCTATCTCTGTATTATCACCAATATTTAAGCTACGACTTAGGCCTTTTACAGAAGCATCGCTACCAATTAAAGAATTGTCTAACACCACTTCAAACAGATTGGTGTAGGATCCGATAATACTCTCACGTATAATAGAATGTTTAATAATGGTATTGGCACCAATCGCCACATGCGGACCAATAATAGCATTCGATATTTCACAGCCGGGTGCAATACTAACTGGTGGTATAATGATGGTATCCTTATAGGCATGTTGACTGTTAGTAGTATTGCCTCCAAACTTCTTTAATAAAGTGGCATTGCTTTCTAATAAGCTTTCTTTTTTGCCGCAGTCGAACCAATGTTTTACTTTAAACGATTTAAATTTTGCACCGCGCTTAATCATACAATCGAGTGCATCGGTCAAATTATATTCCCCATTACTTTGAATATTTTTTTCGAACAAATGCAATAGACATTCGAACAAAAAATCGGTTTCTTTTATTTTATATAAGCCCACTAGGGCCGTATTACTTTTGGGTATCGAAGGTTTTTCTACTACATGCTCAATCATGCCCTCCTCATTAATTTCGGCAACACCAAAATTTCTAGGATCATCTACTTTTTTAACACCTAGCATACTAAAGGGACTGTTCATCACTTCTTGTACATCAAATTCGCAGATCGTGTCGCCTAGGGCCACAAATACTTCGTCGCTACCAACAATATTTCTTGTTAACTCAACCGCATGTCCTGTTCCCTGCCTTTCGTTTTGATACACAAAATGGGTAATCAGGGTTGGATAGGTTTGAGCAACATATTCCTGAATTTTTTCGCCTAGATAGCCTACAATAAAAATAAATTCATTGATACCAGCTTCGTGTAACTGGTCAACTATAAAGCTTAAGATGGTTTTACCTGCAATAGGTATTAACGCTTTGGGCTGTGTATAAGTATGTGGCCTGAGCTTGGTACCTGCTCCTGCTACTGGAATAATCGCTTTCATGAAGGGGTTGTTTTATATCGCCAACTACACATTTTCGTTCTCACCACTTTCGAATTTAGGCTGTGAAAGTAACAAAATCCACAATCATAACAAGCTATGTGGAAATTCTTAGGAAAAACAAGTTCTAGAAAATGCCGCTGCCTGCTTTTGAACAACTATTTTTGCGCCAGATTTAACACCCATTCTAAAATACTTCCTTCATTTTATAAAATATTACTGTCATGCAAAGAGACACATTAGTTTTTGATCTTATTCAACAAGAGTTAGAAAGACAAAGAAGAGGCATTGAGTTGATTGCTTCCGAAAACTTCACTTCCCTTCAAGTAATGCAAGCAATGGGCAATGTGATGACGAATAAATATGCAGAAGGTTACCCAGGCCGAAGATATTATGGTGGTTGCGATATTGTGGATCAAACAGAACAATTAGCCATTGACCGTTTGAAACAAATTTTTAATATCGAATATGCCAACGTACAACCGCATAGCGGCGCACAAGCCAATGCAGCATTAATGCTTGCCATCTTACAACCAGGCGATGCCATACTAGGACTAGATTTAAGTATGGGAGGCCATTTAACCCATGGATCTGCTGTTAACTTCAGTGGTAAAATATACCAGCCTCATTTTTATGGGGTAACGAGAGAAGAAGGCTTGATCGATTATGAAATGCTCGAAGCCAAAGCACGTGAAGTAAAACCTAAACTTATTATCTGTGGTGCCAGCGCTTACAGTAGAGATATTGATTATAAAAGAATTAGGACTGTGGCCGATGAGGTTGGCGCCTTTGTTATGGCCGATATCGCACACCCAGCCGGACTTATCGCTAAAGGTTTATTAAGCTCTCCATTTGAATATTGCCATTTTGTTACTTCTACTACGCATAAAACCTTACGCGGACCTCGTGGTGGCATCATTATGATGGGCAAGGACTTCGAAAACCCATTTGGTTTAAAAGATGTTAAAGGCAATATTCGTTTAATGAGTAACCTGATAGATATGGCTGTATTCCCAGGTACACAAGGTGGGCCACTAGAACATGTTATTGCCGCTAAAGCCATTGCCTTTGGCGAAATTTTAAGCGACGAGTTTACTGTATATGCGAAGCAAGTGCAGAACAATGCACAAGCAATGGCCAAAGCTTTTGTAAATAGAGGATATAAAATTATTAGCGATGGCACCGACAACCATTTAATGTTGATCGACTTGAGGAATAAAAATATCAGCGGCAAGAAAGCGGAACAGGTTTTAGGTCAGGCTGATATTACTGCCAATAAAAACATGGTTCCTTACGACGATAAAAGTGCATTTGTTACTTCGGGTATTCGATTTGGGGTAGCAGCTGTTACCACTAGGGGCATGACCGAAAGCAATATGGAATTTGTTGTAAACGCCATTGATCAAGCTTTGATGAATGCCGATGATGCAGTGCTACTAGCAAAATTAAAGACCGAAGTAAACGGATTTATGAGCCAGTTTATTTTGTATCCAGAAATGTAGGGTTCTTGGCTAAGGAAACTAAAATACTCGTATTAACTAGTACCTTTAGGATTGATCTAAATTTTTATTGATGATACAACGCATACAAACCATTTGGCTATTGGTGGCCACTATATTAGGCATTGTTTCTTTAAAAACAAGTTTCTATAGTGGCCATCGCATCAACGATTCGCTACCCAAGTCTGTTGTATTTATTACGGGTAGTACTCATCTTTTACTCATCCTTTGTGCCACAGGCATTGCCTTTGCTTCGTTCATCGGCATTTTCTTATTCAAGCATAGAAAATTGCAATTAAAAATCTGTATTGCAGCTAGTATATTATCCATCATCAACCTCGCACTTTATTATTGGCAAACCCAAAGATTTATTGCTGCCGAAAGCAGTTATACCCTCACGGCACTGATCCCACTAGCCATTCCGTTTATATTAATGATTGCCGCTAGAGGCATTTGGAAAGACGAGCAGTTGGTGAGAAGTGTAGACCGGCTTAGATAAGCTATTTTATAGCTAAATTACGAAAAGGAGGCCCCTTTTTAAGCCCCAATCCTGCAAGAAATGTCACTGGCTTATCAATAACATTATTGGGCAGTTTTAATGCCATTACAGGCCTTATTAACGATAAATAGACCCAAAAAAAAGCCCCTTGCTTTCGCAAAGGGCTTTACAATACATTTAAAAGATTAAGTCTAGGCTTCTACGGCACCTTCAATTAATACGGTTGCTTTATTGTTGATTATTTCTACAAAGCCCCCTTGAATGGTATAGTTTTCAAAGTCGTTCTTATTCTTTAATATTTTCAAATTTCCTTTACCCAGGGCACTCACCATTGGTGCGTGTTTGTCGAGTACCTCAAATAAACCGCTGATGCCTGGTAACTGAACACCATAAACATCGCCGCTGTATATTTTCTTTTCAGGAGTTAATATTTCTAAAGTCATAATTGTGCCATTTCAACTTTCAACAATTCAATCAATATCCTAAGCCTGGGCCATTAATTTTTTACCTTTTTCAATTGCATCTTCAATAGTACCTACTAGGTTGAAGGCTGCTTCGGGATATTCATCCACTTCACCATCCATGATCATATTAAATCCTTTGATGGTATCGCTAATATCTACAAATACGCCTTTTAAGCCTGTAAATTGTTCAGCCACGTGAAAAGGTTGTGATAAGAAACGTTGTACTTTTCTAGCGCGTTGAACCACCATTTTATCTTCATCGCTCAATTCGTCCATACCTAAGATGGCAATGATATCTTGAAGTTCTTTATAGCGTTGTAAGATGAGCTTAACGTTATTGGCACAATCATAATGTTGGTCACCCACGATCAAGGGGGTTAAGATTCTTGAAGTAGAATCTAGTGGATCCACAGCAGGATAGATACCCAAATCGGCAATCTTTCTACTCAATACGGTGGTAGCATCTAAGTGTGCAAAGGTAGTAGCAGGAGCTGGATCGGTCAAATCATCGGCAGGAACATATACCGCTTGTACCGAGGTAATAGAACCATTCTTAGTAGAAGTGATACGTTCTTGCATCAATCCCATTTCAGTAGCCAATGTTGGCTGATAACCCACGGCCGAAGGCATACGACCTAATAAGGCTGATACTTCGGATCCTGCTTGTGTAAAACGGAAGATATTATCTACAAAGAATAAGATATCTCTACCTTTTCCAGTGCCATCACCGTCACGGAAATATTCGGCAATCGTTAAACCACTCAAGGCCACACGCGCACGTGCACCTGGGGGTTCATTCATCTGACCAAATACGAAGGTTGCTTTACTTTCTTTCAATCCTTCCAAGTCTACCTTGGTCAAATCCCATCCACCTTCTTCCATACTATGTTTAAAAGCGTCACCATAATTCATGATGCCTGCTTCGATCATTTCACGTAACAAATCGTTTCCTTCACGTGTTCTTTCGCCCACACCTGCAAATACCGATAAGCCACCATGGCCTTTGGCAATATTATTAATCAATTCTTGGATCAATACGGTTTTACCCACACCCGCACCACCAAACAATCCAATTTTACCCCCTTTTGCATAAGGTTCAATTAGATCAATAACTTTGATACCCGTGTATAATATTTCGGATGAAGTGCTTAGGTTTTCGAATAAAGGTGGCTTATTATGAATAGGACGTCCACCTACTTTACTAACTTGGGGCAAACCATCAATCGCATCGCCTGTTACGTTAAACAAACGGCCATTAATAGCATCTCCTGTAGGCATCGCGATGGCTTTTCCTGTATCAATTACTTCCATACCACGAACCAATCCTTCCGTACCATCCATTGCAACGGTACGAACGCTGTCCTCACCCAAATGTTGCTGAACTTCCAGCACTAAAATATCACCATTGCTTTTTTTCAGTTCCAATGCATTGTAAATTTCGGGCAATACATTGTCGTTCGAAAAGTGCACATCCACAACGGCACCAATAATCTGCTTAATCTTACCCTTTGAAGCCATAATATTGAAAGGTTTAAATTTGCCGCAAAGGTAAGGGAATGAGTCTTTCAATCATGAATGACTTTCAACAAAAAAAGGATTTTTTTTTACAAAGGCCAAAAGCCCTTCTACCATCACTATTCCCGATGGGTAGATACCAGCTAAATCGGGGCCTCAGCAGGCCATTTTGGCAAATTTTATCTCGATTTTAGCCATCTTTCAGGGTCCAAGAACTGTCGTTTATCGTTCATTACCTGAATCTCTATTTCACCGCCGCCATCGAAACCAATGGCTGCTTTGCCTATCACCGAGCCTGCTTTGAGAATAGATCCCTTATTTACATTTACTTGTGATAACTTATTGTATACGGTAAAGTATTTACCATGTCGCACCACGGCATATTGATATTCGTCTAGATCTGCTACGGCAATTACTTCGCCATCGGCCACACATTTTACCGAAGCACCCACCTGTGTCGAAATAATGATCCCATCGTTATGGGTGGTAAGTTTGGTGCCAGGAACCGTTTGTGTACCAAAACGGCCTACCACATTACCCCCCGAAACGGGCCATGGCAGCCTACCTCGATTGTTTTCGAAATTTACCGACTGGGTAAGTCCTTCGGGAGTAGACTCTAGCAAATTATAAGCTCTACCCTCATTTCCGCCTGCGGTAACCACCCCTGTGGAGGCTTCTGCATTTCTTAGGTTTTTACCCGCCGAGGCATTGCCTTTAGTTACGGTCACATTGCTCTCCGATGGTGCTTTATTGGCCTGTACTCTTTTTTGCTCTTCGGCCTTTTGTTTGGCCAGCTTAGCCTTACGCTCTTCCTCTTCCATCGTTCTGCGAATCACAGCGGCTAGGGCTTTGCTAAGTTGTTGACGTTCTTTTTCTTTTTTCTTTTGTTGGGCGATCAGGTCTTTTTCTTGATCTTTTAGCTGACGTACCACCTGATCTTTTTGTTTCTTATCGTCTTCTAATACTTTTAGCTGGCTACTTTGTGTAACCAATGCCTTGGTTTTTTCCGCCTTACTATTGTTGAGGGTACCAATGCTTTCTTGTAACAGATTTTCTGTTTTTAAGATGGTCTGCACTTCTGTTTCCCTGTATTTACGATAGCTCTTGAGGTAGGTTAAGCGTTTAAAGGCATCGTTGAAGTCGGCTGCCGAGAAAAGAAAGTTAAGGTATTCGTAATTGCTTCTATTCTTATAAGCAAACACAATACTTTGCGAATAGCGTTGTTTTAGGGTATCTAATTCCTTTTTATAATGATCTTTTTCTTGTTCTTTCGCTTGTATATCATCATCAATATGATGCATTTCTTTATTAATGTTGCCAATCAGCTGTTCGCGCTTTGCCACTTTTCGTTGTATGATGGCCAGCTGTGTAAGGGATTGCTTTTTATTTTTCTGAATGTCATTTAAGTTTCTGTTCAGCTCATTAATCTCCTCTTCCAACTGTTTTCTTTGCTTTTGCAGTTCTTCTTTGGTTTGATTGGGCTGCTGCCCTTGTTGTGCAGGGCTAGCCGTGAATGAACTAAAAATTACCAAAAGAATGAAAAGCCTTTTTAACATAACAGAAAATTAAACGATGAAAGGGGTGACTATTAATCACTAACGATAAAGTTGCGTATAAATTACTTTCGCTTATAATTTTTAGGTAAGGAGAAGCGGTATTTTAACGGTTCATTAAAATCGTAGTCCTTAAAATCGAGGTAAACATCCAATTTCGATTTTTCTGCCACCGATATTTGACGGTAGGTAGCAAAGAACCGATTACCCATAATGGAAGCATAATTACTAAAAGTAATATCACAAGTGCGGTTGCGTTGTAAGTCTACATCGTCTAGTTTGCTATGCAATACCCTAAAGTTGATATTATCTAAGGTGACCAAATGCTTAAAGAGGTCGCCCACCATCAAGACTAAGAGTTGTGAGTTACTGTTTTTGTAGGATACCACATTACTGTCTAAAAAAACAGGGTTACCAATAATCAAGTCCTGCAATGTAAAGAAGTTGAAGGGTATTTGGGTTGCTTCCTGCAAATAGCTAATGGCACGATATTCTATCCAATTATCAATCTTATTTACAACAACAACACTGTCTTTGGTTATTTTCACCTGCATACCCACAATACCCAGTGGTCCAACCAATTTCAGTAAGATCACGCTATCTCTTTGCATGCTCAGGTAGGCCGTTGCTTTCTGGCTATTTTCTACCCCCTCATAATCAACTTTTATTTTTGCATTAAAGGTCGAGAAATCAATCTTGGTCCGCATAACTTTCTCCATGATATCTTTCACAATGGTTACTGAGTCTACTTTGTGTGCTTCACTCACCAATACCGTTTGGGCGGTATCTTTTTTGGCGATAGCCGATTGAATGGACTGCACTTTCCGAATGGGCTTACAAGCCATTTCTGCATAGACTAGCAGAACAAAAAAGAAAAAAATATAACGCATAGATCAAATTAATTTAAAGTAAAATGATAGCAATCAGGGTATCAGGTGAATGCCATTAGTTACCGGTATGTCCAAACCCTCCTGCCCCTCTTTGGGTATGGTTGATGGTTTCCACCGGCACCCATTCAATTTGAGTTACTTGCTGAATCACCATTTGTGCAATACGATCGCCATTATGAATGGTTACAGGGCTATTAGATAGGTTGACCAAAATAATTTTTATTTCACCACGATAGTCAGCATCAATGGTGCCTGGCGAGTTTAAGCAGGTGATACCTTGCTTAATAGCCAGCCCACTTCTAGGTCTAATTTGTGCTTCCCATCCTTGGGGTAGTTCCATAAACAGGCCTGTGGGTATCAGCTCACGTTGGAGTGATTGTAACAGGATGGGTTCCATTAAGAAGGCTCGAATATCCATTCCCGACGACCCTGCAGTGGCATATTCGGGTAATGCATGGTTCGACTGATTGATGATTTTAACTTTCAATGCTGTCATGGAGCGAAGGTAAGGCTTGTAGCCCATTTATCATGGCTCTCCCCGAGGTTTGATGAGCTTTCTCAGTCGCACAAAATACTTTTTTGTTCATAGTTCGTATGCTCCTTCGAAATGACGGGCCGCCGAGGGTTGATGAGATTTCTCAGTCGCACAGAATACTTCTTTGTTCATAATTCGTCTGCTCCTTCGAAACGACGGGCCGCCGAGGTTTCATGAGATTTCTCAATCGCACAGAATACTTCTTTGTTCATAATTCGTCTGCTCCTTCGAAACGACGGGCCGCCGAGGGTTGATGAGATTTCTCAGTCGCACAGAATTTCAATCTGTTCAATATTATTATTCTGCTCCTTCGAAATGACGGGCCCCTGGCGGATTTGGCCTCATAGCGTTCTCCTCCAAACCCTAGTCCATCAGCTCCTTACCCAATCTTCTAAATACTAAGAATAAAACCAAAAGAAAACCGGCAAGAAATCCACCTAGGATAAGGCTTTTTAGCTTACTTGTTTTTTCTTTCAATAGCGGTAAAATGGGTTTATCAATTACTTGTATCAGTGGGGTTTCTTTTAATAGGGTTAGTTTAGCCAATTCTAGGTTGGTAACCAACTGGGTTAGGATGGCGGTATTTGCCTGTACATCTACTTGGCGCCTCGCTGCAGGCGTTTTATGAACGCTCATCACAGGGTTTAAGTTAAATGTTTGATCGTTGGCAGCGGCCACCCCCGTAATCGCATTATTGAGTTCCCCACGAATAGAGTCGGCCTGCTTTTGTAACAGCGCCACATTATTGCGGGCCTTCTTACTTTTTGTATCTACATAGTAGTTAGTAACCACTTTCATCAAGTTTTCGCAAAACAGTTTTGCAAATAGCTCATTTTCCGATTTCACTTCAATGGTTCCAATGGCTACTTTTTTATCTTTCTGGCTAATGGTAAGCTGTGTTTTGTCGAGTGTGGCAGCCATGGCGCCCAATAAGCTATCTTGAACTCGAGTAAACCGATCTCTATCGGCATTCACGGCAAAGCTTAGATTGGCTAGTTCAGGTTTAGCCGCCCATTTTTTATGCAATTGGTTTACTTCTATGTAGAAGTCGGCCAAACTCATTTTTTTGCCCTCTACTTCCACTTCCGACAATAAAGTTAGCTCAATTACTTTACGAGAGTGCATCAGCTCCATCAGGTTAGAAGCACTAAATACACCCCCACTACCTCCAGATCCCAAATCTATTCCTAGCGAGCTGGCTAAGCCTAGTGCACCACTCAAACCCCCTCCACTTTTTTCATCATCCAAAGCATAAGTAGCAGCAGCCGTATAAACCGGTTTTTGCTGCCAAGCATAAGTAAGTCCCAATATAGCGCCTAGGGCGGCCACCAATATAATCATGCGCCAATAAGACAATAGATAGCGATACCATTCCCCCAATTTGATCACTAATTCCTTCAGTGATATTTCGTCGGATGCTGTATCCATCGTTGCTGCGTTATTTTCGTTCATGGTGGTTTTTCATTTTGTTGTATCCAAAACTAAGGCTAGCTTCTGAGGGCGGCCATTTAAGCTACTAGGATCCATTGTTCGAACCGATATTTTGCTATCGGCTCATGAAATACAAATATAAACCGGCAAATCTTATTTCATGAAGAAAAACAAAAATACCCCGTTTATAAGCGTAAATCAAGCATCTATCTATTGCTATAATTTAATATTTAATACATCTACCCTATCCATATTCGCTGAAAATTTCCATGGCACTTATAGAGCACTTCCGCTTTCCTAATGCATATTTTTTTGAACAAAGAATACCCTCAATGCCCAAGCCTACTTATATATTAGGCCAATTAGATGCTTTCAAAAAAACCGGGTGCATTTGGGCAGCAATCCATTTATTTCATGGCTCTTGTTAATAAGATTCTTTTTTTATTTAAAAAACAGGAATCGCTGTTTAAACCTCCAGCATCTTTTTTAATCAAAGAGGGGAGGATGGAAATCGAGATTCCGCTTTATTCTTTAATCTTTCAATTTTAATAAATGGCCCCCCACCTTTTATACCTAGATCCCGGCGCTGGCAGCCTATTATTTCAAGCCTTATTATCAGGATTTTTAACCGTGCAAGTGTTTTTTAAGCGAATTGCCTTGTATTTCAAGTACAAATTGGGCAAAAAAAAAGATCTAGAAATAAAGGACAATTAGTAATACTATGATTCAACCCAACGAAATCTCTTACCGAGATAGGGGGGCTAGAGTTGTAAAAAAAGAACCAGGTTATTATAGATATATATTTACGCAATACAAAGCAGAATATAACCATTTAATGCACTCGGGATTGTATCAAGAATTGGTTGAGAAGCAATTTTTGATACCACACCAAGAAGTAGCCATCAATAGCCCTGATTCTTCGGTATACAAATTACTTTACCCTACTCAAATACATACTCAAAGCTATCCATTCGAGTGGTCGTATGCGCAATGGAAGAAAGCCCTATTGTGTTATTTAAAAATTAACCAAATAGCACTGCAATATGGAATGATCTTGAAGGATGCTAGTCCTTATAATTTTTATCAGACTGCTGGCAAAGCCATCTTATTCGATACTAGTTCTTTTAGCTTTTTTCAAGAGAATGACCCTTGGATTGGTTACAAACAATTCTGTGAATCATTTTTCGCCCCTCTGGCTTTAATGCATTACCAGGATAGCAGATGGTCTACATTTACCATGGCTCATTTCAGAGGCATGCCCTTAAACATGGTAAGCAAACAGCTACCCCTCAAGTCTTGGTTTAATATTAGTAGCCTGCTGCATATTCATTTACACGCTTTATTTTCTGAGAAAAGAGCGGATGCAAGAAAAGCAATCAAACCTCAAAAAGGTTTCACAACCGAGAAGCTGCAACTATTAATGCAAACCCTTTTTAATACCATAGCTAGTTGGAAAAAATCAGGAAGTCAAACCCCAGCTTGGGCCAATTATTATAACAATGATATTGCATCGGAAGCATACTTAGCCGATAAAGAAGCTACTGCTGACAAATGGCTGTGCAAGCTTAAACCAGCATCGGTGATCGATCTTGGCGCAAACACTGGAAAGTTTAGCTTGATCGCAGCAGGCCATGCCCAAGAGGTTATTGCTTTAGAAGCCGACGAAGCTTGCGTAGATGTATTAGACCAACTAATTACAGAAAAACAAGTTAGTAATATCACAACCCTAGTGGGCGATATCACAACGCCCAGCCCTGGCCTTGGATTATTCAATAAAGAAATAAAAAGCTTATTCGAGAGAGTGAATAGCCAACTGGTCTTGGCCCTAGCCCTCACCCACCATTTGGCGATTACCCATTATATGTCATTCCCTCAGATTGCCGAATTAATGAACCAGCTAAGTAGCCAATACCTTATTATCGAATTTATACCCATCGAAGATCCAAAAGTAATCATGCTGATGGAACACTGGACTGGAAATAAGAACGACTACCAAGCGGCTCCCTTTATTGAATCGCTTGCTAGCTTTTTTACCATCATTGCTGAAAAGAAATTAGCAGGGTCTAGTAGATCTTTATACCTCATGCAAAAGAAAAAAACAGAAGCCCATGCTTAATAAAATTGATTTTACTAAACCTTCCTTCCTATTGCTGGCATTACCCTATCTCGGGTTTAATTGGAGCGAGTTGTTCCATTCGCCTTTTTATACTAGCACAAAAATATTGGTTGTTTTTTCAATACTCCTTGTTTGCGAAATTGCCATCAGGCTTTCTTTTGATTATTTTAAAAAATACGAAAAGCCAATGGCTGCAATCCTCCTTACGGCAGGCCTCGTATTCTTTTATGGCATGTATTTTTCGCTTTTTTTTCAATCCTTAATTCAAGAACACTTAGCATTTCTAGTTAGGGGCAGACTTATTCTATTTATCCTTGCATGTATCCTATTCTTCCTACTATTGTTTCGTAAAAAAACAAGCTTTCTAGCCTTGAATATTTTTCTAGTTTTTTTTACTGTATTTAGTTTCTATGCCAGCCCCACTAATCAAAAAATAAGCATCCAAAATCATCCTTCCATTTTAAAACCGCAGTTAGATTCGCATTCAATTACCAAACCCGTCTTACTCATCATTACCGATGAATATCATTCGCCCGACGAACTATATACCGTAACGGGCGATTCAACCATTTACCAGTTTGCTCATTATTTAAAGCAGAACCATTGGTTGCTCCGAACCAATTCTTATTCGCACGAAACCTCCACCATTCATAGCTTGAGCTCGCTATTTAATTTCAACTTATCGTTAGACACAAATTATCAGAAAAGTTCAATCAATCAATTAGGCTTGTATCGACTAATGCAGGCTGCCATTAGCGATAGTTTTACAAAGAAGCAAGTTGAGATCATTAATTTTGGGATATTCGATATTGGCAAATCGAAGCCCCTTCATCGGCTCTATTATTATCCAAAAAACTTTGCAGAACAATTGCTTCAGAATACAGCTTTTCAAACTGCCATCAACAATACAAATGGTTTAACCCTAAGTGGTTTAGAAACTTCATTTTATCCAATGGAAGAACATAATAGATATCTCTTTAATACTGTTAGCGATTCTTTGTCAAAAATAACCAATCCCCGCACGTTTATCTATATCCATTTGTATATGCCCCATAGCCCACTAGTATTTGAGCCCGCATTTAAACTAAGGGCTAATAATTTAAAAAACTATATAGCTTACTGGAACTTTACCAATAGCAAACTTCAAATTTTATTAGCGGCTTTAACAAAAGAAAATAAGTATAGAATCATCCTAACCGGCGATCATGGTTATCGAGGCGATGCTCGTGTAAACCCACATCATAGTTTTACCGCCTTCTATGGCTTCGATGCCAGTGCTATTGAACATATTCCCTCGGTTCAAGATTTTGGCAGTTTAATCAATTCCTATTTTTAACCCCTTTGCGCACTTAGATTGGGCTTTTTGGTTTATGTTTGAAACACAAATCATATGTTTCTATTTCCGCTAGTCTATATCATTGCTTTTTTAAAGGCCTTAAAAGAATTAGGGAAAAGAAACGCTGCGGGCTTGCTTATTTTTATTTGTGTGGGTCTTCCCATTTACATCAATGCTTTGTCGGTAACAAATATGTATGGCTTTGATTGGGCCATTGGTGTACTCCAATTTTTTAAGGAGCTGATTGTACTACTCAGTTTTGGACTTGTAGTTTGGCAACTGAAAAAAAAACCAAGGTTTACTAGTACCGATTGGATGGTAGCTATTTTCTTAGCCATCAGTTTCCTGTTTGCGCTATTACCAATTGGTTCTTACGATTTTATGACTCGTTTATTAGCTTTCAAAAGTCTTTCCTTTTTTTGCATCTTATATTTTACTGGGCGATTTATAAATGCTAGGCAGGTACTATTAGCCAAGCTATTTAAGTTGATTGGCGTGGTGAGCCTATTAGCTGCCGTGGTTGTATTGATTGAATATCTGCTTAACGAACATTTACACTTGCATACCGGCTTTACCGATTTCCTTGTGAAGTATTTCGATGGGGAGCCTTCGGGTAATTACGGACTCATCTGGACTTTTGAAACCGAGACTGGATTTAAAAGGTTTGGGAGCATTTTTGGAAGTCCATTAGAATTAGGTGCTTCCATGTTATTAAGCCTCTCCTTTGTATTGGCTTTTTATACCAAGGCCTCTAATAAATTACTATTAACCAAATTTGGAGGTTTATTAATGGTCGCCTCCTTTATAGGCATCCTATTGGCATTGTCGAGGGCCTCATTGATTGGTTATTTGATTATCTTAATCTTATATGCGTTTGTTACCAGGAGTAAATTACTTATTAAACTCTTGTACATTAGTTTAAGTATTCTTACGCTTTATTTCATTTACTTTATTTCCCAAACGGACCTCTACGATTTTGTGATAGAATCATTAACTTTTAACAATGCTTCTAGTCTCGGACATGTATTGGAGTGGGTAGAGGGTTTGGATGCAATGCTTGCGCATCCACTGGGATTGGGGCTGGGTGAGTCGGGAAGAATTTCGATGGGCACGCAGGAGAATACAGGTGGAGAAAATCAGTTTATCATTACAGCGGTGCAGGTGGGTATTCCGCTATTGCTCCTATATATTGCCATTCATATTAACCTTATTAAAACAGCTTATCGCAACCTTAGCAACGAGGCCGGAAAAGTAAGGCGATTAGCCATGATCTTATTTTTGTTTAAACTAGGCATTTTGCTACCTATGTTTACTTCTAATACCGAGGCTTTTATCTATTTAAGTTATATTACTTGGTTCTTAAGCGGATTACTGGTTAATCTAACCAACCGTCCCGAAACTGAATGAATGCTTCGGTCAACCAAGCAAACCAAATTAAAATAAGGGGGAGCACCACATAGAGTTGTCGCTGTTGAGCGCTTACCAATAAGGTAGCGCCTAAATAAGTGAATAATACCAACAATAAAACTTGAATTTCGGGTGGGTGTTTTCTAAACTGTTTGGCTCCCAAAAAAATAGAAATTAAAAAAATACAGAACAGAAAGGCATTGGGTATTATTCTCCACAACTGCTGCATGCGAACGGTACTATAAGAGTTTGGCAAGCCGAAAAATAGCCGACCCATATTGGCCACTATATTTCTTAGATATTTGGCGGGATGCAACTTAATATTTTCCACTGCTTTCTGTTTAAAAGCATCATCGCGTGCTACACCTTCTAATTTATAAATTTGGTCATAATCGGCCTGATGTCCTTTTGCAAAATAATCGGCATTACAAGGCATGCTGGTATCGTAATCGCAATATGCCCTAAAATGATCGTCGTTCCAATCGCCATACTCGTTTTCAATTGGTGTACTCATCCAATACAACGACATGCCACCACTATTGCCCCAGTAAAAAAAACGACCCGTTAAATGGTGCGTATAGCCCAGATAAGGAAGGGTAGTAAGGAAGGCTAGCAAAAATACAAAGGCGAATTTTAGTGTTGCTTTACTCTTTTTTATCAGGTATAATATCGTCAGCACTAAAAAACAAAAAAGGATCACATAGCCAAAAACAATTTTAACCAAGGCCAGAAAACCCAGTAATATACCCGGAAGTATATAAGCTTGTAAAGAATCGATTTTAGACTTCCTAATCCTTGTCTTGGCCAAGGTATAGGCAATTAAAATAATGACCAGCGAAGTGAGCGTTTCGGTATATACATACAACATTTCCTTGTACGCCACATAATAGAAAGCCCAAGCTAGCGAAAACCAAAATGCTTTTTTGGGGTTTACCCAAATGAGCAAGGTTTTGTATAAAACAACAATCGATGCATATTGCATGATGGCGTTGAGTAATCTTAACTGGAGTACAGAAAAGCCCATTTTAATAAAGGGGGCCAAGCATAAGGGATAACCGGGGCCACTCCATAAGTCCAACTTCTCTTTTGGCGAAAAATAGCCATGCAACAGGTTATGGGCATATTGCAAGTACCTAGGCTCATCACCCATCAATACAATTGGCATGGCTCCATTTAGCCGAACTATCATTAACAGATAGGCTCCTAAAAAGGGAGCAAACAGCCACCAAGGATTCTTTGTACTGAGTTGGTTGAATGTTGCCATTAAATAGCAAAAACAATAAACATGAATAAAAAGGGTGCCGCAAATCCAATGGATACACCCTCATACCATTTTAGTTCTTCTTTTTCGAGGGGTAAGATTGGGCTATCGGTAATTTGAACAGTAGGCGTTTCCTGAACCAGGGCAGTTTTAGAAATTTCTAAATTTTTAATGAGCTCACCATATACGGTCATGAGCACCATTTTATCGCGTTGCGATATTTCGGACGAGCCCTGTGCACTTATATCTGCTGGATTCAAGTTCAACATTAAACGGGCATCGCTCATCGCCGAATAAGTGCGCCGATTTAATAAGTTTCCAATACTATCGGAACGATGTTCTAAACGAGCTAGGTTATTTTTTAATCTACTAGTTTTAGCATTCACATAAAAGTCGGTTGCAATTTTAATCATCCTTTCCGACAAGTATTTACTCAGCAATTCATCGTTGGTAGAAGTCGTTACTTTAAAGAATCCCAACTTTTTATCTGGCTTAGCCACACTAAATTCTTTTTTTTGAATGCGTTTTATGATTTCATTCAATAAGCTATCTTTTAATCTAATGGGTGTGGTGGTATCGGCAAAGTAAACCAGTTTTCCTATTTGCTCGTTCTTTTCCCATTTTTTACGCAAATCATATATATCGGCATATCTATCGGCTAATAAGTAGCTACTATCTTTTTGAAAGGGGGTCAATAAACAGGCCTGCATTATCGATTTACTTTTAAGCAACTCTAAGATATTGTCGCCCGAGAGTACCGAATTACCAGCACCCGTCATACTGGCCACATCAATTCCTATCTGGCTTCCCAACGATGAAAGTAAACCGGCACCGCCCGCCTTATTTTCTTCTACCAGAAACGTGATCTCGGAACGATATTTAACCGATTTAATGAGGCTATACCCTAATCCTAAGATGGCACCCAAACAACCTATCAATAATAAGATCTTAAACCGCTGCGCCAAAGTGTAGCGTAGTCTTTTTAAAAAAGCTACGATCAGCTGCTCTATAGAAAATGTATTGTCAAGTTTTTGCATGGTTATAATTTTAAGATCGCGGCGATACTTACTAATCCAGAAATAATAGTGGTTAATGCGGTAATTTCTGCAATCGACAGGCCACCCTTCTTATCAGGCATTTCAGGAATAATAATTTTACTGCCCGGCTTCACTTTTGGATACATTTTAAAAAACAAGAAATGGGTTATTTTTTTATTGATTCCATTACCATATTGAACATAGGCTTTCGATAAGGAGGCCCGATTTTTAACACCTCCGGCAGCCGACACATAGGCTTTAAATCTACTCGACTCATACCGTATTAATTGAGGATTATATACTGCACCTGCAATTTCAACAAAGGGATCATTGCGCGAAACAAATAAGCTATCGCCCGGCAACATCAATAAAGCCATATCCTTTTCGGTATTTTGAACCAAATTAACGCCCATACGTACCCCATTTCGAAAAACTTGCAGGTTTTCTAAAGCACCATATTGGGTTAATCCACCTGCCCGGGTAATTATATCGTTAATGGTTTCATCTCTACGTGCTAAGGCAAAATTACCGGGAAACAATACTTCGCCTCGTACTTTTACATCGCCTAGAAATTTATTGTTTAATAATCTTGGCACATAAATATAATCTTGTGGAGCTAACTCAAATTTTGCATCTGCATTTGAGAGGCTTTCGTTAACATTTAATTTCATTAACTCCACCAACTTATTACTCAACACATCGGAATGGTCTTTTAACATGCGAGAAAGTTCAATACGATGTGAGGCTGCATCAAACAAAAATCCACCGGCCATCGCAATAAGATCTTCAATGGTCATCCCCTTTCTAAAAAGTATTTTTCCCGGATGACGAATATTACCATCAATGGTTATATACTCTTGACTTTCTAACTCTTGTTTCGAAAACACCTGTATAGAATCTTCCGATTGTAATAAAAGATCGTAGTTGTTATCTGTATTTAGTTTGTTTAAATCCACAGCCACCATGCTTCGTTCTTTGTTACTAGTAACCCTCTTTACAATGGCTCTCGATAAAAAAGCGTCTGCTCTTAATCCATCCACTTTTTTTAGCAATTGTTTAAGCGTTAAATCAGGGCTAAAGCCATACTCACCTGGGCGAATCACCGCACCTAGGATGGTTACTTTGTTTTCGAATGCGGGCTCCATTTTATCGGCATAAATAGAGTCGCCTTGCTGGGGTAAATAGTTGCTAAAAGAGCTTGCTTCAATATCTTTAACTATTTTTTCCCGTCCATTGCGTTGCACTATTTTAATTCGATCGGTAAAGGCCGTGTCATTAAACCCACCAGCCAAGGCCAAAGCTTCTTTCAAAGTTTCGTTGGGCAGTAGTTCATAAATCATGGGTCTTTTTATTTGACCCGCAAATTCCACTCTTTTTTTGTTGGGTGTAAACACCAAAACATCCTGATCCTGTAATCGAATATTCTGGTTAAGTATGCCCTGCTGCAAAAAAGGGTAGAGATCAATGGTGGTAATTAATTGATTGTTGCGCACCAGCTGAATGGTTCTTAAGCTCCCTTTTTCGGTAGGGCCCCCTGTTAAATACAGCAGGTTAAATATAGAAGCTAGGGCAGAAACTTGATAAGCACCCGGACGCTCCACCTCTCCAATCACAGAGATCCGAATGGTACGCACATTGCCAAGACTAATATTGAGTTTGGTTTTACCCATCGCCAATGCAGGGTAAGCATGGGTTAATTTGCTATAAATTCTTTGTGTTGCCTGCTCAATGGTTAATCCATTTACGGCAATCAAACCGGCATATTCAATTTTAATAAAACCATCCTTATTCACTTTGGCCTCTGTCTCGGTTTCGTTCATGCCCGATAAAGTAATAGTTAGATTATCACCCACCCCAAGAATATAATTTTGAGGGGTTGCTATATTAAGATTCGGTTGAAAGTTAGCGGCAGGATTACTAAAAAAGTCGTACCCATAATATTTCGAAGAGAGGTGTACATTGGGCACTTCCACTACCCAGCTAGAGTCGTGCAGAAACATCGAAGTATCTTTGATTAGTCCATTGGCACCAAATTTCGATTTTTGCATATCCTGAATACTCAATAGCCTTTTCTTAAATGCACCCACCTGGTTAGGACTAAATCCTTTCTGCACCATTGTTTTCATTGCTTCAGATTCAGTCATACCACGGGCACTAAATTGTTGCCATACCTGCATCATTTGTTGGTCGGATAGCTGATTAACTTGAAGATTTTTTAAATCCTGGGCTTGGCTGGTTTCAATACCTATAAAAATGCTGATGGAAAGCAGGCATATGAACCGTAGAAACTGTTTAGTCATTAGAATCATCATATAAGGTAAAAGTACTAAAATTTATCCCAGCAAAAGCCTAGGCTCAGTTGAGGGCTCACTGTCGTTTGTCCTTGATAGGGTTTTTGGTAAGTATTGGAGCAGGCGAACTTAAGTCCAAAATTATTCCAGAACGCATAATGCGCTTCAAAGCCCAACTTCAGTAGTTGATATTGTGGGTCAAAGCCAAAGCTAGGCTGTGGTTGGGCAAAATATTGTTGTTCAATGGTGCCGGCACCACCCTTATCCAGATACATCATATACGCTTGTAGTATTAGATTGGCTTTGGGGTGGTATTTAGCACTCACCCATAAACGTTCGGCATTGGCCCCCATCCAATCACCCAAGGCATAGGTTGCATTGGTATAATTTTGCGAGGCAATAAAGTTTCGATATACAAAAGGATTGATGCGGGTATATTCTGTTGTAATAGATAGATTGGGAACAAATACATCGGCCACTACTACCCCCGCTTGAAACCCAAGTTGATTGCGTGACTTTGAGGCATCAAACATAGTTCCAATACGTATTTCATCGATAAACAGTTGACCGTATAGCTGCGTTTTTCGTATTTGGTTCCTACTATTAAAGCCCATAAATATTTGCCCATTCGATCCAGTTAAAATATTATCTCCAAATTTTTCATTATCAAAAGCCTTAAAGAAAGTAATCGGAATCATATAGGGCAATTCCAATTTGTCGGTATATACAATCGATTCGCCAATATTAAATTTCAAGCCCCGCATGGCGGTAACCTCTATGGAATGAATCGCATAAAACTTAGGAATAAATTGCTCTCTTACACCCCCATATACCGAGTTGCCCGTTGAATAGGAAGCAGCCGAATCGATGATGCCACTTTGTAACCAAGCATGCATAAAGTTATACTTTAGCCATTTAGTGGGTTGATAGGTTAAAGAATAGAATGGATAGGCTGGCGATTTATTCGAGAGCACCAGATTGCCCGATTGCCCATAGCCATACATGTTTTGGTCCTGCCCAACCGTAATCATACCCTTCCGAAACTGATAGCTAATGGTTGCATTCATCTGACTATAGTTAAGTAATTTAGGGTCGGTAGTTTGTTTACGCGTAATTCCGGGCAAGTCATTGTCGGTTCTGAGCGAATCAAAACTACCGCGCTCATTTACATCACGATAGCTCATCTGAAAACCAATATGTTTACCCGCATAACCCAATACCTGAAAGCCACTGGCTTTAATATTATTGGGCTTACCACTATTCCACTCTTCGGCTATCTCCACCATGGGATCTACAATACATCCAAAATCTTTGTCTTTATAAAAAAAAACATGCTGCTGGTCTTTGGGCTTTTTAAAAAAGTGGCGGAACGAGATGGCCATCCCCTTATTTGGCAGATAACTACTATCCTCTAAAGCAAAGGATGCTGTATAAAATTCCAGTTCTTGTTTTTCTATTTTATTTAGCTGCTGATTTGTTTTTAATGCTTGTAGTAAAGAGAAGATTTGTTTTCGATCAATCGGCTTTATTAAATCATCAAAGTCGATATAGCCCTTTTGCGACATCGTAGACAAAAAGTCTATCACTGTTGCTTGATGAGAGAAGGTTTGTGCATCAGCAACCCTGGGGGCCATTGCCCATAAAATGACCAGAAAAAATAGCGTTCGTTTTTTAATAAAAATAGTTTTCATTAGTAAGCGCCATTATCGCGCAACATTTTAATAATCGTTTGTAATATAATTTGTAAATCCAGGGTAAAGGACCAGCGATGAATATAATATAAGTCGAAGTTAACGCGTTGTTCCATCTCCTGGTGTGAACGCACTTCGCCTCTACAACCATTAATTTGTGCCCATCCTGTGATGCCGGGTTTCACCATATGCCTTTTTAAATAGTTGGCCACACTATTCATGGACTCTAAATTCATGGGTGTTGGATGCGGGCGTGGGCCTACTACCGACATCTCTCCATTTAATACATTCCAGAATTGGGGCAACTCATCTAGACTGTATTTGCGTAATATTTTGCCTAGCTTGGTTACACGTGGATCATTACGCGATGTTTGCTCAAAATCTTCATTTTGTTTACCCCTATAACCATTAGCCGTTTGCATGGTTCTAAACTTATAACACATGATGGGTATATTGTTTACCCCCCATCTTTCTTGCTTATAAAATACAGGGCCTTTTGAATCTAGTTTGATTAAGATTGCGATCAACGGAAATAACCACCAACCAATAACCATAAAAAAGAGGGTAGCAAAAAAACGATCAAAAATGGTTTTAAAAAATTGGTTGTCTAGTTTATCTAAGGGTAGCTCATTTAAATTTATGACCGATAGCAATCCAAGGTTATCCATTTCTTCCGACTTGGAAGTGAGGTCGAAGAGTGCAGGCATTAATCTAACACGAATATTCAGCTGGTCACAAACATCCACACAAAAACGAATAGCGTTGGCCTTTGTACTGGGTAGGGCAATAATCACTTCATCCACATGCCTATTTTCGAGTTGATGGGCTAACTTATTCAAGCTGCCTAAACAGGGCCATTCTGGGCTGTCAAGCATATCGTCGTCAATAAATCCAATGCATTTATAACCATAATAAACATGCTCGGCCAGCGTTTTATGAAATGCTATCGACGACTGATTGTAGCCTACAATAATGATCGTATCGTATAAGGAACCTTCATAAAAAGCAGAATGTTGCTTTTTACGAATATAATATTTGAAAATAATGGAGAGTGGAAAATGAATACCTATTAAAATGCTAAAGCTAAATAAGTTGCCATAGGGCAGCCTAGTTAAAAACAAAAAAGCACTTAAGAAAATGACAAATAAAGCGTTGGCATAAAAATTAAAAAGAATCTCTTCGGGAAATTTTTTATAAATACGATTACGGTATAGATGACATTGGCGGGCCGACAAAAACCATAAACCCAATATCAACCCTATAAATAAAACGTCGGTGAAATGGGTTGGAAAAACAAAAGCGCCATGCTGAATATAAGTAGCGGCAAATAGCGAGAAGAGTAGGCTAATTGCATCTATCGCTATCTGATTTTTCTTATAAAATTTTTGTTTCCACTGCATCTACCCCAATTTTTTTTTAGCCAAAGCACTTAGATGATAAAGGTATAAATTGGAGACCGTTTCCCAAGAATATTTTTCGTTAATACCCTCCCGAATTTCTTCGCGGCGGGCTTGCAAAATAGGGGCATTTGCTTCGGCCCAATGCAACCAGCTAGTAACCGAATCTGGCTGTTTTTGAAAATAGAAGCCTAAGACATCCGATTGCAATACTTCTCGACTAAATACCGTATCGAGCGCTGCAATCGCACAACCATTGGCCATGGCTTTTAATAAAGTAGGATTGGTACCTCCAAATTCATGTCCATGTAAATAGGCATAGCAATACTTGTATAAGCTAGCTAAGATTTCGGGGCTGCGTACATAACCCGTAAACACCAATCTTGGATCTTGGTACGACCTGATTTTATGGGCATAGGCATCGGCATATGGCACATCGCCTACCACCACTAATTTCTTATGACTATTTGAACTAATAAACCCTTCCATTAATAAATGGGCATTATTATCGGGAATCATGCGCCCCACAATTAAATAATAGTCGTTGGGTTGTAAATTCCATTCAGCCAAGTAACTACTATGAGCGCCCGCACTTGTTTCGGCACCATAGGTAATGACCACCGACTTGGCGCCAAATTCTTTTAGATAAATGGCCTGCATAGCATCGGCATCGGTAACGAGTAAATCGTTGAAACGCACACTCATGGTGGCAGCCCATCTAAAGTATTTAGCGCCAAAACCTTTCCACTTAGGCCTTAACCACTCTAGACCATCCACATTCATCAGGGTAGGCTTGCCAAATAATCGGGTAATGATACCAAAAGGACCATTGCTTACATTTAGTACCAGCACGGTCTGGGCTTTTGAAAATACAACATGCCAGAAAGCAAGAAAAGAATGGATGGGCTGTGCTAATATCTTAGAGGGAATAGTGGGAATATATACCAGGTGAACCCCATTGACCATTTTGGGTTTTTGTTTAAATAAATGGGCATGACAATACACGGTTAACTGCACTTGTTGCGAAGGCCAACGTTCGGCCAAGGCTTTGACGAGGGTTTCATAACCACTATACACATGCGGATAGCCTCTTGAGCCAATGATGGCTACTCGAAGGGGTTCTGCTTTTTTTGTATCGATTGCTTTGCTATGATCCATCTTATTTTTCAAAAATTGCCAGCAAGTTTTTTTCAAAGGCTGCCTCACTAAAATGTGTATTTACTCTTTCTTGGCCCGCAGCACCCAAGGCATCTAATGTTTCGGGCACTAAAATTTTTTCGATCTTTGCCACTGCCCTTTCCACATTGTTTAAAGGAATAAAAATACCTGTTGGTGCCAGCTGCAAAGAAGCTTCCTCTACCACCATTTCTAAAGCACCTCCCTGTGCGGTAGCTACCACCGGAAGGGCATATTGCATGGCTTCTAATACCACGGTGGGTAAAGGATCGGGCAATTGCGAGGGCAATAGTAAGAGGTTGATCGATCTGTAAAACAAGTCCATCTCTTTTACTAGGCCAATATAAAAAATTCTATCAGCGAGCGGCTGCGCTTTGATGGCATTTTCCAACACTATTTGTAAATGCTCATAGCCCGGAAAAGGATCGCCGGCAATCATAAAATAGAGGGGCCGTTGATGCAAATTTTCCCTCGCCAATAGGCTTTTGGCTATCTCTACAAAATAAGACTGACCCTTCCAAAAATGAATACGTGCTGCCATCCCAATCACAAGCGCCTCTTCGGGAATGGGCAATGCGGCTCTATATGTTTTTGACGCCGATCTGGTTAGGGGAGCAATGCCATTGTATACCTGCAGGATGGTAGGTTGATGGGGTGTATTTCCTGTTTTTTTATTTTTGGGAATGGCATCCTGCCAGTGTATGGCTACGGCTTTAGATACCGCAATAATTTCGGTAGCCCAATGGCGTAAAGCCCATGCTAAGCATTGGTGTAGCAGCTGGGGCCGATCAATGATTTCGTGTATATGCCAAATATGCCGAATACGATATTTCTTGGCTATATAACCACCCACAAGTACGGCCGCCGTATTGGAGTAGATGGTATCGATCTCCTGCTCTTTTACAAGCCCTCCTAATATCCTCACGGCTGATTTCCATTTTTGGTAGCGATTGATGATACCGGCAAGGTTAAAATACTTACGACGAAGCACGGCTAAATTTAGGAGTACTACCTCTATGCCCATCGCTTCCATTTGCTGCTTTAAGGGCCCTTCCTGCGGCAATACCACCAAGAGCTGATGGCCTTTATTTTTTAATAGCTTGGCTGTTTGCAGAAATATTTTGCTAGCACCGTAACTATCCGATGAACTGTGTAATAATAGGATGCGCATTAGTTCAACCGCGATTTGATTAATCTTGCAGGTACCCCAGCCATCACCGAATAAGGGGGCACCGACTGGTTAACCAGGGCACCAGCTGCGATTACCGACCCTTTGCCAATGGTTACCCCTGCTAAGATCACTGCATTAGCAGCAATCCAACAATCGTCTTCGATGGTCACTGCTAGCCTTTCTACACCCTGTGACTGGATGGTTTGTTCGGTGCTCTTAAAAATATGGTTCTCGGCATAAATGCTCACCCTTGGCCCCAGCATAACGTTGTTGCCAATGGTTATTTTGCCCGAGCAACCAATATAGTTGTAAGGGCCAATATTGGAATGATTGCCCATTACCAAGCCTTCACCCATCGGACCTCCATATAGGTTGGCCGGACGGATGATGGCATATTTGCCAATACTTACTCGATGGCCTAAGTGAATACCTTGTTTGGCTAAACAATTTATTTCTGCACCGTCTTCAATGATGGTGTCGCGGCCCACAAATAAGTTTTGGGCATAGCGGATGGCCACATTTTTGCCCACCAATAATTTGCCCTTCGCCCCCCCCATAAACATGCGGTGCCAAGTGCCCCTCAGAAAGAAGAAGGCTAGATAAAAATAAGTGAGCGCTTTATTTTTGGCTGACCAATTTTCTTGAAAACGTTTGGTAGATTGGTACATGGGGTATTAAAAATACAATTAAATAATGACAGGCTATAGGATGGCTGCAGCCGCGTTGATGGCGACAGCTGTTTCAGACCAGCTAAAATGCGTTAATCGTTCTTTTCCTTTTTCAATCAATGCCTGTTGTAAGGCCGGATCCTCTATTAATTGTTGCATACAAGCCGCCAATGCACTGGCATTGGTTGGATCGAAGTAGAGAGCAGCATTCCCTGCTACTTCGGGCAGTGCCGAGTTATTGGAACATACAAGGGGAATGCCTGCAGTAAATGCTTCTAAAACAGGCAAGCCAAAACCTTCATTTAGCGAAGGAAATAGATACGCGAAAGCAGATTGATAGATGACTGCTAACTGACTAGGAGCTAGATAGCCTAGGCGAATAATAGCTCCCTTGCATGCAAATCGATCGATGGCTGCAAGAATTGCAGGTTCATCGTTTAAATTGTCTTTTACGGGGCTATGCCCTACCAATACCAATTTTAGCTTGGTGTTTTTTTTATGAACCCTAGCAAAAGCCTCAATGAGGGTAACCAGATTTTTTCTTTTTTCCCATACGCCCACATGCAAAAAATAGTGAACGCCCACCAGGCTAGGATCTATCGAGGCCAATTGCCCTTGGGGATTGGTTACCAAGGGCAATGTTTGAGCAGCTTCGGGCACCACCCATAATTTGGCAGGCTCAAAATTTTCAACCTGCAATAAGCGTTGCTTTGCATAGTTAGTAGGCACAATTAATAGGTTGGCCTTTTTAGCTGCGGGCACACCCACCCAACGAAATAAGCAAAGCCATAGCGGGTTATAATGTTCGGGGCTTTCCCAAAAAAATGCATCGTGCAATACGGCCATTGTTTTTAAATCAATAGCCCCCCATTTTTTACGATAGGGCAGAAAAAAATCGGAACAAAATAAGTGGGTACAATGGTTTTTGATGGCTAAACGAGGTAATTGAAACTGTTTCCACCAAAAAAAGCGCGCATGTTCCCTTATTTTTAGCCATTTATTAGTACCCGTATAGACGGTATGAGGGGCATCTAATAAAACAATATGGGCAGCAGGCAATGCTTGCCAGGCCCTGATTAATTCGGTCAAATAGGTTTTAGCACCTGTTTGCGAAATGCGTAAGTCACGAATATCAATGCCTATTTTCAAGCGATGGTTAAGGGTTTTGTTTGTTTTAAAAACTAATGCCCAGTTTAAATAGATAGCTATCTAGGTCGTTTGGATTGTGCAACCCTAAACCTGTTGCATTGGCTGGTTGTGTATATTCGTAATTAAAGGAACGTTTTAGGCCAAGGGTTCCCGAAACGATCAGGCCTTTATAGGGTATTTCGGCTATTAGTCGAAGGCCAATATCTACCCATTTGGTTAAGCTAGGATCGGTATAGGCTAGGCCCGATGATTCGTAATATACGGCATCGTGCGTTACTTTCTCGAATTGAAAACTCAGCGAACGCAAGCCATCAAATTTAGAAATTCGAAAGGTTTGTGCATTGCCTCCCAAGCCTACGGTGGCACCCATGATTTGTCCTTCCTGTGTTAGGCCCTGAACGGCTTCGCTATGCACATACCAACTGCCTGCACTAATCAATGGCCAGGAAGGCGGTTGTTGCATCCTGGTATATTCCGAAATAAATTGCCAGTACTTGGTTTTGTTATTGTTTACTTTAAATATTTTGCGAAGGCCCAAGGTATAGGCCCTAGAGTGGTCTAGTCGTTGTATAAAGTCGCGCCCATTAAAATAAGTATCATTTCTACCCCATTCTATATAAAATTCAGCTTGGTCGGGCTGCATGAAATAGCGAAGAAAAAAGTCGCCATACTGATCGCGTGCGGCCTCAATATTATAATTAGGATCATAGGCGCGTGCAACATTATTAATTAGGAGTAACCACTGCTTATTGTAGTTTAAAATGGCTACAGGCTCTTGCACCAGTCGCACCACTCCTAAGCTGAGCCCTTTTAACCATTTGGGCGAATAGACTACCGTTGCCCCATTGTAATAACGACGTCCAGGGGTGGTAGCGCTAGCTACTTCGGCTAGGTTTTGGTAGGCCGGGGCCAATGGATCTAGGTAAGCGCAAATCATTTGCCATTCAAAATTACCAATGGGTGTTTTGAGCGGTCTAGTACTATTAAAGGTGGCGTGCACAAAACCAGGCGCATGTGTACTCATGATGAGTGGATTAAATGCCGAGGGTCCCCAGGTAAGGCTCTCTGCACTGATACCGATCGAGGCAGGCCCCCAGTTTAATCGAATACTGGAATTACCCCAATAGGTTTTTTGAAAGCTAGGTGTACCCGTAATATTGGTATAATCTTTATCAGCTGCTCTCACAAACTGGGGCTGCAATTGAATAGATAAGGGGCCCAATTTTGCATAGAACCCTGCCGTAGCCATCATTTGATACCCACTACTTGCTACCATGGGCCCGTCGAGTTCTTGGTAAGGAATACTCGTCACATATTGTTGTATAAATTGTACCGGCAAAACGGCAAAGCTGCCCGCATGTCCTAAAAAACTTTGGTTATACTTTAGCGGCAATATATTTTTTTGCATTTGAATAGGCAGTACCGTAAAAGAGAGGGTGGAATCGAGGCTTCCCAATAGTTGCAACCTACGCGACTGATCGTTTCTAAAATCCTGATCTAAGGAGATGGTTTGTGCCCTGGCTGCTTGAATTGCAAAAATTAATAATAGGGTTAGGGCCCTCAGCAAAATGGGATCGTTTTTGCGCTGGCATCTATTCGTATCTTTTTTATTCAACTGAAATATGAATTGTAAAATGAGTGAAGCTATTTATTTATTTTTCCAAAAGCCATAGATTCCTTTTTCTAGCTCAAAGTTTTCCCATGATTTCTGCGAACGCAGGGGTTGTTGCTTAGCCCATTGCCACATATCGGTTAAGCCTTGGGCAAGGCTGGTACGATCTTCATAGTCTAATAAGCGAACACTTAATTCATGGGCAGGTAATGCGTCTTTCACTTCATGCCGCGCTTCTTCATATTTAATATGCCCCTCCCCAATAACCTTTCTTAATATTTTGGCCGCTTCTTGAATGGTCCAATATTTCCAACTACCAATATTAATAATCTGGTTTTTAGCACGATCATCGGTGGCTGCTTTCCATAGGGGCAATAAACAATCATCGATACAAGAAAAAGCACGCTGTTGTTGTCCATCCCCAAAAATGGTGAAAGGCAGTCCATTCATATGTTGATACATCCATATGCCCAATACATTGCGGTAGCGATCCCAGATATTTTGATGACGCCCATAAACATTGTGTGGGCGAATAATACACCATTCCAATCCATGTTGTTCGCCCGCGATCTGAATATCCATTTCACAAGCATATTTGGCCACCCCATAGGGATCTATTGGATGGGGCTGATCGGTTTCTTTAAAGGGGGCTTTACCATGCCCATACACTGCCATGCTCGAAGTAAATACCAATCTACCAATTCCTTTTTCGATGCAGGCATTTACGACATTGGCGGTAGCAATTAAATTACAGTTATAATTATATTTTCGAATAAACGGGCTTAATCCTTCGGCTGCATAGGCAGCAAAATGGTACACGATATCTACCCCCTCAAATAGCGGCGCAATAAGATCTTTACTGAGTTCTAATTGATGAAAATCCACTTTTTGCGGAATATAGTCGGCATATCCGCCCGACAGATCATCGATACCAATAACGGTATAAGAAGGATGGTTTTCGAGTATCCATTCAGCCATTCTAGAGCCCAATAAACCAGCAACCCCTGTTATAATAATTTTCTTCATGTTTGCCATATTAAACCACTCGATGGGCCAGTCCTGCCATGATTCCTTTATGCCAAGCGAGCCATTTTTGCCATCGAGCCCTAAAAATAAAATAGAAGCCGATGCTAAAAAAATAAAATGCATTAAATAATACCACGGTTGGTAGGGCCCAGTAAGGGGTATGTTCTTTCAAAAACCATATTCTATTGCGGGCATTCAAAAAATGTACCCTTGCACTCACAAAACCCTCCTTTCCTTTTACCTTCGCCTTATGCGACATGCCTGCAATATGGTAGATCACCGAACTAGGCGCATAGGCCAAACGGTAACCCGCTTTTTTGATATGGAAAGATAAATCTACATCCTCATAATAAATAAAAAAACCTTCTTTTAATACCCCCACTTCGGCCAGCACCGAGGCGCGCAGCATAAACGCGCAGCCTGTAATCCAATCAATCTTCTTTGGGGTATGCCTAAACGCATGTGTGGGATCTAGTTGCTGATAATTGGGTGTTGAGCAAATACCTAATAAGCTATGATAGGTAGACCCCGCATTCCAGACCAAATTTTTATTGTGGTGAAAATAAATGAGGGGCTGGATGGCTCCAATGCTTGGATCGTTATTTAATTGATTGATCAGCGGTTCCAAGAAGTCGGGTTCAACTGTTACGTCATTATTCAGGAGCAAAATATAGGCATAGCCTTTATCGAGTGCCCACCGAATACCCATATTATTACCCCCTGTAAAACCCTTATTGGTGCCTGCACGCAATAATTGAACAGCAGGAAATGCGGCTTCTAGTTGAGCGGCCGAGTCATCCTCCGATCCATTGTCAACCACAATACAGTCGTAAGCTTGAAAGCTGGTGGCTTGTAAGGATGCTAGGGTATTGCTTGTTAGTTCAAAGCTATTCCAGTTGACCAATACAATGGCTAATGGCTGATGCATTTAGAAGGGATGATTCATTAAAGATGGTAGGTTAAATTCAACTTGCCTATGAACTGTTGAATATCGTGACCGGCAACAAAATACGTGGTGGGCGATGGTTGAAATAATTGCCAGTTGTAATTATTGGTTTGTATATAACTAATGCGTGGACCCATATCCCATTTACCCATCGTCCAGTCAATGAATAGGGTACTGGAGAAGTCAACATAAAAACGGCGAAAGTCGCCCGAGGGGGTAAAAGAATACACATAAAAGTCGTCGTTATGTAAGCGTCTTTCTCCTCTAATACCGATTCTATTTTTGCCCGAGCGCCAGTTCAGCTCCAGGGTTTGCGACGTGCCTCCGGGTCCAACGCCCGCCCCCAATATTTGACCATCATTGGTATATCCTTGACGCACATAAGAGCCTAGGTACCAGGAGGGAGGGGAACCTGTTGAAAATTGTTCGGCTACTGTCAACAATTGCAGGTTAGCCATCTCGGCTTTAAACTCCCAATAATGTTTTTTATTGGCCACCTTTGTAATTTTACTAAACCCTAATACATTGGCCATTCCTTTATCGGGTTGTAATAACCAATTGCGAAAACTTGTTCTATTCAAATTCCAGCCAAATTCACCATATATTTTAGCGTTTACGGCCGGAAAATCGTAGTTAAAATAAAAGGCCGTTAGCGTAATGGGTTGATTTAATACCTCGTTTGGCAAACGATGAATAATTTGTTTTACCGGAACATAATTCCATAAGCCCCTTAATTGGTCTTCATATTGTACAAAAGACTGTTCTATGCCAAGTTTCAGATGCGGAAACCATTTAGGGATATAGCTAATATGCATGGCCTGAAAACTGCGTGTCCGATCTTCCTTAGGCACATACAATATTTGTCCATTATAGGTTTGATAGGTTTCGGGGGGCGGATAATTTCCATTGACCAGTTGGCCCCAAATAAATTCATAGTTCAATAAACCTAGCTTGGTTTTTACGGGTTTGGCATTCGATAAGCCAATATGGGGAAAGCCGGCGGCATTATTCGACAAGATCAAAGCATTGCGAAAACCAGGGCCCCACCATTCATTGGCAGAGGATAACTGGATAACTGCATTTTTATACTGCCATTTGAGATAAGATTGACCCCATAAAAATTTACGGTATTGGCCCGTGCCCATGCGCTCGGGCTCCTCAATAAAATTATAAAAGCGGTAATAGTCTTTCCAGTGTACCTGGTCCATATTAGCACCAAAACCTTCATAAGCTAGGTTTTCGGCCACCACCATTTCGGGTGCTAGCTGCAGGCTAAACTGTTTCCATTGTAGGTTGACCCCTATATTTAGGTATTGTTGTTTCCCCTTGGCCGGAATCATGGCGCCATCATTCCAATCGTAGGGATGATCGCCCACACTTTGTAAACTAGTAGTAAAGGGCAATGGCTTTACCACTATTTGTTTGGAAGAATCTTGCGCCATCATTGCAACCGTGAAAGACATGGCAAGACCTAAAAAATACAATTTACCGATTACCACTCTTGATGCCTTTAAGAATTAAAAAATAAATGAGTAAACAGCTACCCTCCATTAATACGGGATAATAACCCGCCAGACTGATGGGTAGTCCTAGCCGAATAAATAGGATAAATAAGGATGCCACAAATAATACCAATATGCCTGCAATAAAATAAGCCAGGTATTTTTTTTCGAGTAGTAGTTCCGTAACATTCAACACATTCAATGCAATGAGCAGTGGAACGGGGCTAATTAATTTTAATAAGAGGCTAGCTTGATGAAAGAATTGGGCATCGGTATTTTTTTTACCCCACAATAAAACCATCAGTATTTGTTCGGGAAAGAAATAGATGATGATGGCTGCTACCAAGCAGATGGCCGTTAAGATTTTATTTTGTTGTTTTTTAAGTTGTATCCAGTGGACCTTACTCTGCTGGTGTACACCCGCGGCGTGGGGCATTACGGCAGCACTATATGCATTCACGAGCATTCTTCCACTAGAAATAAGTTTATCGATTAAGCCATACGCCGATAAGAAAACAGGCGACACAAAATTGGGTAAGGAAAATAAAAAAAGAGATTGTTGTAAGTGTACGGTTAACCCATTGCCCAAAACCAAGCTTTGTGCTTTTATGAATTGTTTGGTTTGGGTATAGTTGGGTAAATAGGGAGCTATCTTTTTTAAAAAAGCGCTTGGCAAATACAAGATATGCAATAACAATACCCCCATGCCTGCCGAGCCTAGGGCAATGGCCACAATTTCGTTGTTCGACTTGTATAAATAAATCAATAAAAACACCAATAGGCGGATGATCAGGTTTAAAATACTATACTGTTTAATCTTATAGGTGGCTATTAAAAAATATTGTGGATTGATCCACTCCGACATTAATAAGGGTATGGCGCATAAATAATAGATCCCCTTATTTACCAAAAAGGGCAGGGAACTGCAAACGAATATGGCTAGGCAGAAGGCCCAAAAACGTAGCGACAGGACCTGGGCCGCAATCTTTAGTTGGGCTTGCGGCTGATGGGCCGCTTGTCGTAGTTCCACCACGGCTGTTTGTCCGGTACCAAAATTAATAAAGATAGAGGCCAATACCCCGAAGGAAAGCACCAAAAAATAAGTAGCCACCATCGATGCACTGGTATGGTGAATAAGTAGGGGAATCACCAGCAGTTGAAACAATGCGTTGGTGATGTTTAAGAGAAATAAGGCGGTAAACTGCCCAATAGCTGGAAGATTTAATTTCAAGTATTAGTGCGTATTAATGGCTTTAACAATAATACCGGCCATGGACCAAGACTCATCACATAGTTGGTCGGGCACATTGGTTTGCACTAAAAAGTCTCTAAAACTAAGGGAAACAGTGCTACTACTATGCGAAATGGTTCGTACAATTCTGTATACCGAAGTAGTATAAATACCGCTACAATTACCCACGCCGGGAAGGGTTTGAACCGCATCGGTCATGGGCGGATTATTGATTAAGCCATAGTCGAGTGGATAGGACTGTTGCAAGCAGTATAGGGGCACGCAGGGCGAATTAGAAAAAGTAGCGTGTACCAGATTACTACCATCCACCTGCATTTGCCAAATATCGGGTCCATTAATTCCCCCTACATTATCGCTGCCATCCCAACTATCATGAAAATAGGGAATCACCGTAATTTCAAGCGCATTATGGGGTGGCAGGTTGTTTAGGTTCAGGCTAAAACCCCCTTTATTATACCTACCCACGATGGTTTGGTTATTCCAATTCCATAAAATGGCACCTGTTAAATGGGAGGTATCGCCGCTATTAAAATTGCTATTATACACAATCGATTCCTGGTAGCCCGATTTAAAGCAAGATAGGGTAGATACAGCAATGAGTAAAAAAACGAAATTTTTATTGAGCATAATTTCAAAAATTAGAAGGCAAAGCCGTTCTCAGTCACAAAGAATCAATCCGCGACTGCAGCATGCACCAGTAAAACAGAACGGGGGTAAAGGTAAAAAAGATGGGGGAAATGATGGGTTAAATGTAGGCATTATCTATTAAAAAATATAAATGTTTGTGCAAACAGTATTGCGAGATAATTGTAGCTCCAGGGCTATCCTACGTTGGGAGAACCCTTTTAAAAGGTGCTGAATTAGAACACGTATATGTTGCATCGATACAAGGTTATTTGCCATGCTTTTTAAGCAAAGCAAGGCAGTTTTATCAAATTGTATAGTGAACACCGTTAAAAGTGGCTCAGTTTCGCCGGAATGTCAGGTCGCCATCTACAAAAGGTGGCTCAGTTTGCGTGGATTTTTTTGAAAACCACCCAATTTTAATCCTAAAATACCCTTACAGAGGGTGGCTCAGTTTCAGCGGAATAGTGGCTCACTTTGCGTGGAATATGCAGATATTATATATATTATACCTACTGCTATATAGATAAGCTTCTTCTTATTCTTAATTAATCCAATTAGTATCACTATGATGAATAGCATTATCGGAAGAACGAATAGGGGGTAATATTTTGTGTAGGTAGATCATATTTTCTTATTATTTTAATTTTTGACTTTACTTTTTTTGTTTTTTTAAATATATTATTAAAAACAAAAATTATGGAAGAATATTTAAAAAATTTAACAGAAGAAGAAATTTATGCCTATCTAGTAAAAAAGTACAAACACCTTGACTTTGGGTTAGTATTTAATAAGAGCAGCATCGAAGAAGATGTCCTTTGCATAGAAGGGGAGGAACATGATTATAATGGACCACGTCTTTCTTAATATATAATAAATTGTTTTTCAATATATTACAATGTATATAGGACAAAACCGAGGTCGAGAAAATGCTATTTTTAGATCGTAATTAAATTAGTGCGCAGGATTAGTGTGATTTGCATGAATTTTTCTAATTTTTCATGCATTTCTAAAAACATTGTACCTTTGTGATGCTATGAATGAATCACTCAAGTCTTTTAGAAAAAACCTAACTGCTGGAAAGGTATACCGTCGCCAAGAATTGGAGAGATGGTCTAATGCTATTGATAGACATTTAAGTGAATTAGTAAAAGAGGGAGATTTAAAAAAATTAAGTCAAGGGTTATATTACGTTCCAAAGAAAACAAAATTTGGTGAAGCTCCTCCCGATGAAAGCACTTTAATAAATGGATTCTTACAAGATGATCAATTTATAGTTGTATCTCCAAACATGTATAACAACCTTAATATGGGATTGACACAGTTATATAATAAAACATGGGTATATAATCATAAACGCAAAGGTTCTTTTACGCTGGGCAATAGAGAGTTTGAATTCAAACTAAAGTCGAGTTTCCCAAAAACATTAAGTAAAGAATATGTTTTGGTGGATATGCTTAATAATCTATCTGAATTAGCAGAAGACACTAGCGTGGTACTTAATCAATTTAAAAAGCGTGTTAACGACTATAAC
>Ga0164297_10000040_pt1 | contig 158978 bp, 146 predicted proteins | sample GEODES058metaG_FD_113539 | JGI IMG/M metagenome (GOLD analysis project Ga0164297, IMG submission 113539) | Dystrophic lake water microbial communities from Trout Bog Lake, Wisconsin, USA - GEODES058 metaG | ecosystem: Environmental > Aquatic > Freshwater > Lake | place: USA: Trout Bog Lake...
CTCGACACGCTGCAAAACACGCAGGACCCCGCCAAGCGTCTGGACGTGCTCAATGAGATGATCCACACGCTCACCACGCCCCTGTTCACGCGCCAAGCCGACGCCGTTGAGGCCTTTCGCGCGGTGCCGCTGCCGCCGTGGTGGGCGAGCGTTCAGAGTATGAGCGCGCGCGTGTTGGCCGAAACCTTGGCCGGCCGAACGGAACCCTTGAGTTTGAGTCAATGGCTGCGCATGCTCACCGACAGCGCCGAAGCGGCCTATCAATCCCACGTTCGCAGCGAATCCTTTGCCAAATCCATTGCCGACGCGTGGCGCTTTTGGCCGACCACCCACCGCGAGTCGGCGTCATCGGAGGGCGTGCCAGACGAGCCTGCGGTGAAATCGTCCTCGGCGCCTAAAACGGCATCGGCTGCAAAACCTCAAACCAACAAAGCCCAGCGATCCCAAGCGAAACGCTCCCAAGCGAAACGCTCCCAAGCCTTGGTCGCTGCGGTGAAAAAGGCAACCGCCAAACGGCCTTCAACCAAAGCCAGCGCTCCAAAATCGGGAGCGACCGCTAAAACAAAATCCACTTCGGCCAAATCAACCAAGACCAAGTCAGTCAAGACCAAAGCAACCAAGTCCAAATCCACCAAGTCCATATCCACCAAGGCCAAGGCAAAAACGCCGCGATCGTCGCGCTCCGCGTCGACGAAAACGGCAACCCACGCTAAGCCCGCTCGTCGTTCGAGTCGGGGTTAATCCGGCCGAGCCGCGCGTCGCGATGGGCGCCCCGAAAGGCGGTGGTTTTTCGTAAACTTGATTCGACGGGTTAGCAAGAGTGAGGACTCATGGGTGTTGAGGATGCCGGCTTATTTTCGCCAACAGCGCTCGAAGCGTTAATCAACGAGTCGAGGGCGTGGTCGGAAAAGCTTGCTCACGCGCAAAAACGATTGAGTGAACCCCTGCCGCCGATGCCGAGATTGGGGCGGGATGTTGTGTTCACGCGTGCGCCAGCCACGCTCTATCGCTACCACCCCACCCGAGCGCTTCGGCGCGCCTCCACGCCCATTTTGATTGTCTTTGCATTGGTGAATCGGCCGGATATTTTAGACTTGACCCCCGACACCAGCCTGATTCAAAAATTATTGGATTCGGGTCGCGAGGTGTACTTGTTGGATTGGGGGTATCCCAGCCGCGCCACTGCCCACTGGGGATTGGAGCATTACGTTGGTGAGTTGATGACCCAAGCCTTTGAGGTGTTTCAAGGACGTCCGATCGATTTATTGGGGGTCTGCCAAGGTGGCACACTCGCCTTGCTGCACGCGGCCTTATACCCTGAACACATTCGAAAACTCATTGTGATGATCTCAACCGTCGATTTTCACACCGACGATAATCTGCTGACGCAGTGGGCGCGACACATCGACTTTAATGCCTTCGTCGAGCGTTTTCCCTTGGTTCCCCAAGCGTTTTTAAATCACAGTTTTGAAATGCTGCGCCCATTCAAACAAAACTTGGACAAATTAGAGTATTTAATAAAACACGCCAACGATCCCGAGCAACTGCTGCGCTACCGCTTAATTGAGCGTTGGCGCACCCACGGACCGGATCACGCGGGCAAAGCGTTTTGTGAATACATGACGTGGTTTTATCAAAACAACGCGCTGTTTAACGGCGCGGTTGTTTTAAAAGGGCAACGGCTTGATTTTGCCGCGCTCAAGCGGCCGGTCTTAGGAATCTACGCCGCGTTCGATCACATCGTGCCCCTCCAGGGGGCTCGCGCCTTGTCGCGGTTATTGCCGCAATGCGCGGTTCAAGAAGCCGTCGTTTCCACGGGACACATCGGGGTCTATGTGAGCCAGAAGGCGGGTTCGGTGGCCGCGCTCATTGATGGGTTCAGTGGGCCCGGCGCCAAGGAGTGATCGCCCCTCAGCGGCCTCAAGCGCTGGGATCGGCCAAATCCTCCGTTGGCGCACAAAAAGCGCGCCGCCTTGACCGCGTTTTTAATATTAAATTAATAAAATCAATAACTTAATTAAAGTCTGAGCCCTCATTCACCGCCCTTACTGGTACACTAGGGGCTCCGAGGTTTCCTCAACACAACATGCCGCAAAGTCCTTATCAACAACTTCAAGAGGAATTTGCCAAGGCTCAAGCCTTGGAAGCGGCCGCTCATTACCTGAGATTTGACGCCGAGACGCAAATGCCCACGGGTGTGGTTGCGGATCGGGGAGACCAGCTGGCGGCGATTGAACTGGAAAGGCACGCCATTTTGGTGGCGCCTAAAATCGCGCGCCTGATCGATCGAGCGGAGGCGAATCGCCCGCAGTTGGACGAGTTGGATGAAAGCAACCTCAACCACATGCGCCGAGTCAAAGACCGCGCCTTAGCCTTGCCCAAGTCCTTAGTGGCCCGACGCGCTAAAGCCAGCGCGCGCGCGTTGGCGGCGCGGCGCGCGATGTTGAATGGCGAAGACCCACAAGCGTTGTGGAGCGCCATCGCGGAATTATTGGCCCTCGCTCAAGACCGCGCCGCGCTCCTGGCGAAAAACTCCGGTGATTCGCCAGAGGATTGTTTGTTGGATGAAATCCATCCGGGGTTGAAGCGCGACGATGTTGATCCGCTGCTCAAAGCCTTGATGGCGCAAATGCCCGAATGGGTTCAAAGCTACAACAAACTGTCCCATCCAGCGGTCGACCCCGTGGCGACCGAACTGCAGTATGGTGCGATTGAGACCCTGTTGTCTCGCTTGCCGGTGTTGCCGGCTCGAATTCAGTTGGTCAATGCGGACGTGACTCAGATTTTGAGTAAAGTGCCGGGGGATTACCGCATTAGTTTGGCGCTCAATCCCAATGAGCCCTGGTTGGGATTGCGTTTGGTTATGGGCTATTTGACCGAAGCGCTGCATCACCAATTTTTACCGCCATCCCTGCAGCGTCAGCCGGTGAGTACGCAACGCTCGCCCTTATTGCGAACGGCTGAACGGTATTTTTGGGGGCAACGCTTCGCGCGAGAAACCAGCTGCTGGGCCGGCTTAAACGACGTCAGCAACCGCGAGGTTTTTTGGGCGCACCATTCCAGCGAACGCATGGCGCGCGAATTGGCGCAATCTGGAGCCAGTGCCACGTCGTTGTGGAGTTCGACCGAATGGGGCTATTTCGCGAAGGCCTGTGTTTTTCTTGAATTGGATCAAAAGCTGTTTGACGGGGATTTGGCGGTCAGAGATTTAGAGGAAGCCTACCGCGACGCGGCGCGCCGATTGCCAACCGTTATGGCCAACGATCGAATGGGTGTGGTCAGTGAGGCCTTGTGGACGAACGGGGAATGGTTCCGGCCGGTACAGTGGTTGGCGGGAGCGGCGATTGGCATTCAAGTGTGGGAACTGATCAAAGCCGAGCACGAAGAGTTAATCTCTGAAGCTCGCGACGGCGATAGTTTGGCCATCTGGCGCTGGTGGCGCGAACACTTCAACACGCACTTGACCGCGACGACCCTAGATCAAGAGCTGGAGAGTTTAACCGGTCGATCGTTGTCTGCTCAGCCCATATTCAGGCATTTTGAGCAGCTGGAAGCGGGAGTGTTGTGATGAGTGTGCCGGAGACCGTATTGCCTTTTCCCCAATCTCGGCAACCCAAGCCGCCCGGCACGCCCTCGCAAAATTTCAAGCGATTAACCGCTCAACTGCGTGGTTTGGTGGGCAAAGCCATTGACGACTACGGCATGATTGAAGCCAACGATCGCGTCATGGTGTGCCTATCGGGTGGTAAGGACTCGTACACCCTGTTGGATATGTTGATGTCATTGCAGCGATCGGCGCCGATTAAATTTGAACTGCTGGCGGTCAATCTGGATCAAAAACAACCCGGCTTTCCACCGGAAGTCTTGCCGACCTACTTAAAGTCCCTCAAGGTGCCTTATCGAATTTTAGAGCAAGACACCTATTCGGTTGTTAAGCGGGTTATTCCGGAAGGGAAAACGATGTGTTCCTTGTGTTCGCGTTTACGTCGCGGCGCACTGTACACGGCCGCGGAACAATTGGGGTGCAATAAAATTGCCCTAGGCCATCACCGCGACGATCTCTTAGAGACGCTGTTTTTGAACTTATTTCATGGCGGCACGCTGAAGTCAATGCCACCCAAGCTGTTGGCCGATGATGGGCGGGCGGTGGTGATTAGGCCGTTGTCGTACGTTCCCGAATCGCTGATCATTCGTTACGCCAATGCGCGCCAATTTCCAATCATCCCGTGTAATTTATGCGGCTCGCAAACCAATTTGCAGCGGCAGGTGGTTGGCAGAATGTTGGCGGACTGGGAGCAGCAAAACCCGGGCCGGCTCGAAACGATTTTTAGAGCATTAACCGATGTTCGAGTGTCTCATTTGGCCGACACCAACGCCTTTGACTTCAAGTCCTTGCGTGGCTCCACCGTACCCACAGGTCCATTAAATCATGAGTGACTCGTCTGCGCCGGTGCCGAGCGATTCCGATCACATTGACCACGCCTTAGAACAACTCACCGACCGTCTGCGGGGCATGGTCTACGCCATGGCCATCGGAGACGCCTTGGCGGTGTCGGTGCAATATCGGCGACCGGGCTCGTTCATGCCGGTGAGTGATTTTTTAGGGGGCGGCCCCTATGACTTGCCGCGGGGCGCCTTCAGCGATGACACCGCGGTGGCGTATATTTTTTTAGATACGCTTTTAGAGCATCAATCGTTTAACCGCGAATCCTTTGTGCAGCGATTGCGGCGCTGGGCCGATGATGGAATCGGTTCGGCCAGTGGCGTGTGCGCCGGCATCAGCGCGGCGACCGCGCGGGTCATGCGTGCGCCCACGCAAACCGAGGCGAGCGGCGCTGGGGCGTATGGGGTTGGCGAGCGTCAAGCGCGAGAACTGTTGTTAAAAGGCTGGTTGCTGGGTGTGTACTTTGCCTTCGAAAGCGAATTCATTGATGAAGAGTGTCAAAAGCTGTGTGACTGCTTTCAATGCGATTCAGAAGTCACTCAACTGGTCAAGGCGATGGCCCTGTTTGCCGCCCGATGGATGCAAGGCGAATACCCGCCAGCGCTCTTCGAAACCGAGCCCTTTGTCGGGTATCTGCAGCTTGGTGAACGCATCCGATCCGATGGCATAGAAGACGATCCGCGAGCGTTGTGGTCGGTTTTAAAACAAATCATGACCTCCAGTTTTTCCGCAAAAGAGCAGCTGCTGATGATTGTCAATCGAGGCGGCGACGCCGATATACACGCCACCTTAGCGGGCGCGATGATTGGCGCGCGCGTTGGATTTAAAGGATTGCCTCAGGAGTGGGTGAGCGCGTTAATGCCTCAAGCGATGATTCAATCCATGAGCTTTCGCTTAGCGCGCGGGTTGTTGGAAAGACTGGTGCGCGAATCATGAGCGGCGCCACACGCGAATGTCGGGTCTCGGCTTTATTTTCCTATCCGATAAAAAGCGCGCGCGGATGCGCCCAGAACGAACTCCACAGTGATGCCTTGGGGATCGTGAACGATCGTCGATTCATGTTTGTGAATGAGCACGGACGATTTGTCTCGCAACGTGAATTTCCGCTGTTAACGCAAGTGATTCCACTCATTACCGATCACCATTTGGACATCCGATTCCACGAGCACCGGTGGCGTGTTCCGCTCAGTGCAGCCGATCGAAAAATCGCACCGGTGACGGTGTGGCGTGATGAGGTTCAAGCGGTGGATTGCGGCGATGAGCTGGCGGACGCGTTGTCGAGCGTTCTGCAGAAAAAGCTCCGTCTGGTTATGTTTGGTCCCCACTCGAAGCGTTTGGCAGATGCTCAATACAGCGCAAACACGCCAGTGGCTTTTAGTGATGGGTTTCCGATCTTAGTGGCCAATCAAGCCTCGCTGCAAACCATCAATGACGCCCTCGGGGTCGAATTGCAGATGGAGCGTTTCCGTCCCAATGTGGTCGTGTCGGGCCTAGACTCTTTTTTGGAAGATAAAATTGCCAGAATTGAGTTCACCCACTGCACCTTAACGTTCGTTAAACCCTGTGTGCGCTGCTCGATTCCGTCCTTGAACCCCGTGTCGGGTCAAAAAGAAAACGACCCCTCCGAATGGTTAAAAACCCATCGATTCGATCGCTCGCTCAAAGGGGCGACCTTCGGTTCAAACGCCGTGATGACGCACGGCGTTGGGGCGACCATCCACGTCGGTGAAAAAGGCCGTGTCGTTTTAACAGCGGATTAGTTTAATGACGGTCAACGCCGGCCTCATCAATCGCCACCACTTCAGTTTCCTCACGAGCCCACGTGAGCCAGGGCTTAAACATGGGATCCGTTGACGCGGTTTCGACGTAGGATTGCGCCACCTCACTCAACTCCAATGGCTCGGAGTAGGTTTTAAAGCGCATCACAATCGGCAAATACATGGCGTCCACGGCGGAATAGCGGCCCATCAACCAAGGGCCATCCGAACCGAATTGCTGACGGCAGTCTTTAAAAATGCGATCGATTCGATGTATGTCTGCGCTCAACCCCGGATTGGTGGTGGTGGTGCGTTTTGCTCGCAAATTCATGGGCCAGGCTTGCCGCATGCTGGAAAACCCCGCGTGCATTTCCGCCACTAAAGAGCGCGCGAGCGCGCGCTTGCCTTGATCTTGGGGGTAAGCCGCGCCGTCGGTGATCTCATTTAAATACTCGATGATGGCGATGGATTCCCAAATCGATTGCTGGCCATGAATGAGTACTGGAACGCGTCCGGCTGGAGAATGCTTGCGCACTTGGGCTTGAAAGGTCGGGGTGTCCAACAACACCCGGACCGTTTTGAACGTCAGGCCCAAGTGCTGCATCAAGATCCACGGCCGCAGCGACCAAGAGCTGTAGTTGTAGTTTCCGACAATCAAAGTTAATTCAGGGGTCATACACTTTCCCTCAAACGTAAACTCAAATCACAAAAGTCACTGAATAATCCGTCCACCCGTGCGTCTTTCAGTAACGCTCGATGAACGCTCAATGCGTCTGGGGCATTCGGCGGAAGATCATCGTTACGAAAAGTGTAGGGGTGAACTTCCAAGCCACAGGCGTGAGCGTCTGCGACGAGGGTGGTCAATTGGGGCATGCCCGCGGAGTCGAAATGGACGATGTGAGGAATCCAAGGGCCAATGCCTTGCGCGATTTCCGCGATTTTGGCCAAACCGGAGGGGGTGCGAGTCCAGTCGTAGTCGGTCGTCGATTCCTGCCAATCGTTTTCGCCAATCAATTGCACCAACTTAAGCTCGCAACCCAGTTCGTTGCGAATGCGCAATAACTCTTGGTAGTCAAAACACTGCAGCCAAACCGCGTCGTGCTTGGTTTTGTAGCCGTATTGACTCAGGGTGTTGAGCACAATGGTCGACAAATCAAAGCCGTGTTCCCGGTGAAACGCCGGACTTTTGACTTCGGTGTACAGCGCGGCGTTGCGGCCGTGACAGCGATTCAGTTCCTGAATAAATTCAATCTCGGTTGCCAACGACTCAATTTTAAAATCACATTTTTTTTGAAAGCGATTGGGGTAGGTTGGCTGAGTTGTTTTTTGATCGACGCGCTCATGGACCTGTAACTGACGCAATTCGCTAAAATCGAAGTCAATCACGTAAAAATGACCATCGGCGCGATGCCGCGACGGGAACACGGCGGCGACATCGGTGATCTCTTCCAGCACCAAGTCGTGAAACACCACCGGCACACCGTCGCGGGATAGCACCACATCCTGTTCTAAACAATCGGCGCCCAAGGCGTGCGCAAAGGCTTTCGCCACTAAGGTGTGCTCGGGTAAGTAGGCGCTCGCACCACGGTGGGCGATGATGATGGGTTTTTTGGACATAATATTTACCGGAGGTGGCGTCCTCTGTGAGCAAAGTTCGATGATAATAGCGCGATGCGCCCCTTAATTACAGTACTGTCGTTTGATCTGGATGACACCTTGTGGGAGACGGCCTCGGTTCTCAGAGTGGCCGAGCGCGCGCTCGTCGACCACCTCATGAAGGTGTCGGCCGCTTGGGCCCAGGCCTACCTGTCTCCAGGGTGGTCCGAGCACCGCGATGAGTTCATTAAAGCCCACCCCACCATGGCTCACGACGTGAGCTGGTTGCGTCAACAAGTGTTAATCAAGACCGCCGCCGCAGCGGGCGTTGACGTGGGACTGGCGCAGGAAGCGTTCGAGGTGTTTTTATCCGCTCGGCAAAAGGTCTGTTTGTATCCGGAGGTCGAGGCGGCGCTGAATGCCCTCGCGCGCGATTACCGAATGGTGGCGCTCACCAATGGCAATGCGTGTATCCATCGGACGGGCGTTGGCCATTGGTTTGTGGACAGCATTAATCCCATGACGGCCCAGGTCGCCAAGCCTGACCCGGAGTTTTTTAAGGTTATGCTGCGGCGGTTAAACGCGTCGCCAGAGGAAGTGGTGCATATTGGGGATGATCCCTATACCGATGTGCTGGGCGCCCAAAATGTCGGCATTGAGCCGGTGTGGGTTAACCGACACAATCAATCCTGGCCCGCCAGCGCCCAGGTTGCTGCGCCTCGTTATTCCCTATCGGATTTGTCACAACTGCAATCGATTTTGCATCAGATTCAGACCGCGCGTTAATAAACGCCCGTGGCCCGCCAGTCCTGGTGAACTCGCCGCAATGGGCTAGACCATTGCAGCGTTGCCCAGAACGCACGCCTGGGCGCGGACTAAGCCAATGATGGTCTTCGCATCGCAATACGTGCCGTTCAGCGCCTGGGCTACGGCGGCCTCTAAGGGCTGCCAAAAGATTTCAATATCCTCAGCGGGTTCGTGAGCCGTGGTGGTCGTGGTCAGTCCGGTCGCTAAATACAGATAAATTTTTTCAGTGAATACGCCCGGACTGGAATAAATCATGCCTAAGGACTTCCAGTGGCTCGCGCTCAAACCCGCCTCTTCGGCCAATTCGGTTTTCGCCGTCACCAATGGATCGCCATGCTCTAATTTGCCCGCCGGCAGTTCGATGATGCGTCCGTGCGTCACGTGCCGAAATTGCGATAGCAAACAAACCTCGTTGTTTTCATTAAGCGCAACAATGGCCGCGCCACCCGGGTGATTGACGCGTTCCAACGTGACCGCGCGGCCATTGGGGAGTGTGAGTTCGTCGACATCTACGGAGATCACGCGGCCTTCGAATTGTCGACTCATAGTTCACTCTCAGTGGTGCGGATTGGCAACTTTGAAATACAAGGTGAATCGATCGGCTTCGCCGATCAAAAGATAACGGTCTCGTTCTTTCGATCCCAGTCGCAATGTGGGCGGCAGCGTAAACGCGCCTTGATCGTAGTCTTTAATGTCGTGGGGATTGCTGTTGGTCTCAAACGCATCTTGCAACTCTAATCCCGCCTCAGAGGCTTTGGCAATGGCCAAACGCTCGGTGACGTAGCCCAGGGCCGCTTTGGGGTCCTCAGGTCGTTGTGGGTCTTGACGATAATCGATCATTAAAATATGGCCATTGGCTTTCAAGCGTTTTTTCAGGCGCGCCAATTGAGATTCACTTTGCCCGTGAGCAAGCCATCGGTGTAATGCGCGATCCACGATGATTAAGTCCACCGCAGCGTGGGGGTGCAATAGGCTTTGTGCGGTGTCCACGGTGATTTTAGGGCCATTGGCAGTGGCGGGCGGCTTTGCGCTGAAGTACGTTGCGGCGTGGCTTGCCGGAACATCGAGGAGTATCTTGCCTTTATTATTGAGGTGTTTGCTCAAGGATTTGATAAACCGATCATCCAGAGGCTCAACGATCAACACGCTCGCGTTGGCGGGTACCGCGATGGCCTCCAGGGTGGCTTTGGCGTCATTGTCGCGTTCGGAAAGGGAATAGGGATGAGCCCCAATGAGCGTCGGCACCAGTGCCAAGCCCAGAATGATCCGCCGCGCATACTGGCTCACTGTTGACTTGACTAAAATTTGTTGCACGCCATTCACCTGTAAAAATAAAAACCCCGCCGAAGCGGGGTTCCTATTTTACGTGACTTAATTGACGCCGTCGCGATTAACGAGAATACCCGCCACCGTCGCCGCCATGTCCACCGCCGTAACCGCCGCGACCTCCACCGAAGCCACCGCGACCACCGCCGCCGCCGAAGCCGCCACCACGAGGCCCGCGTGGCGGACGCTCTTGTGCTTCATTGACGCGTAAGGGTCGACCGCCCATATTGAAGCCATTCATTTGAGCAATGGCTGTTTGGGCATCTGCACTCGACATTTCCACAAAGCCAAATCCGCGGGGCCGACCGGTTTCGCGGTCAGTAACCATTTTGACGGATTCCACTTTGCCGTGTTTTTCAAACATTGAACGTACTTCCTCTTCTGTGGCAGAGAAAGGAAGATTGCCTACATAAATGGTCGTCATCGAACGTCTCACTCAATCAAGCGAACACGATCAGTCAAAAACTGTTGCGTCGCGAACCTACTTAAACCGGCAGCACTTAATTTTGAAAGAAAAACCATCACCATTAAATTCTACCGAACCGTTGTGGTTGGACGGTGAGTCGAGAGTGGCGAAACGCATCCCTGCACGCGGAATGCGCCTGATTCCCCTCTGAGCTGGCCGGCATCCACCTGACTTGATCGTACGCCGTCTCACAACCGAGCGCAATTTAATATTATTCAATTGGTTAATATTTCTAATTTATGGCGGTTTTGTGCCGAAAAATCGCTCAAAAAACCCAATTTATACGATTTTATTTTTGCGTTGCATCATAGAAACGGCGCTGGATTGAGGCTCAGGTCTCGGTTTCAAGGTAGGCGTAACCGTGCAATTCCGCCTCGTAAAAACGCTTCAGTTGCTGCGCTTCTTGCACGGTTAGGCGTTGCTCGCTGACCGCCCGCTCGCAGTCTCGGGCCAGGCGCGGATAGATTTCATGCGTGTCGTATTCCATATAACCCAAGACGGTCAGCGCCGTGTCGCCTTTCACGGTTTCTTCGATCCACCATTGATTGTTGTCGAGTAGGCGGATGTGAACGACGTGTGTGTCGCCAAACAAATTATGCAAATCCCCTAGGGTCTCTTGATAGGCGCCGACCATAAAGGCGGCTAAATAATAGTCTTCGCCTTGGCGTAACTCGTGTAACTCTAAGGAGCGTTTGGTGTCCTTCACCGAGGCGAAATGATCGATTTTGCCATCCGAGTCACACGTGATGTCCGCCAAAATCCCACGCCGCGTGGGTTTTTCGTTCAATCGATGGATGGGCATGATCGGAAACACTTGGCCAATGGCCCAGCTGTCCGGCAACGATTGAAAGATCGAAAAATTACAGAAATAAGTGTCGGACAGATTGGTTTCGAGATCTTCTAAGGCTTCCGGCCGCGACGGCAGCTTTTGCATCACATCCCGAATCCGAACGGCGATTGACCAATAGAGCCGCTCGGCTAATCCGCGGTGCTCTAAACTGAGTAATCCAAAATTAAACAGTTGCAGCGTTTGTTCGCGCGCTTGTAGGGCATCGTTCCAGCACTCGACCAGTCGGCGCTCGCTCACATTGATGTACGCGTCGTACAAATCACGAACCGGTTGCGGCAAGTCCTCCGTTGAGGAGATCGGATCTACTTTAAATTGATCCAAGACGCTGGCGCCTAAGACATTAAAGACCAAGACGCTGTGGTGAGCCGCCATCGCGCGACCCGACTCGCTGATGATTTCCGGATGCGGAATCTTGCGCTCATTGAGAACGTTGGCAATGCGGTAGACGACATCGCTGGCGTATTCCGCCAACGAATAATTCATGGACGAGTCGTAATTGGTACGACTGCCGTCGTAGTCAACGCCCAAGCCGCCACCGATGTCTAAGTATTCTAAGCCGGCGCCTAAGTTGTGCAATTCCGCATAAATGTGGGCCAGTTCCGTAACGGCCTCTTTGACGCGCCGAATGTCTTGCAACTGCGAGCCAATATGACAATGCACCAGTTTTAGACAATCGAGCATGTGCGCTTCGCGCAACTGATGAACGACTTCCAAGACCTCGGTGATGAATAGCCCAAATTTGGATTTGTCGCCACCCGAATCACGCCAACGACCGGCGCCTTCGGCGGACAGCTTCACGCGCACGCCCAGTTGGGGTCGGACGTTATGCTCTTTGCAATGCTTGAGCAACAGCTGCAGTTCCATGAAATTTTCAATCACGGGAATGATTTTTCGGCCTAATTTCATGGCCAGAACAACTGCTTGAATGTAGCTGTCGTCTTTAAATCCGTTGCAGATGATTGGACGATCGTTGTTTTGCGTCATCGACATCACAACCAGCAGTTCCGGCTTGGAACCCACCTCTAAACCAAAGCCTAAATCGGCCCCGGCCCGAACCACTTCTTCAACGACCAACCGCTGTTGATTCACTTTAATGGGGAACACGGCTCGATATCGATTTTGATAATCGTTTTCACTGATGGCGTTTGCAAACGCCTCGGCGATGGTTTTCAGTCGGTGCGTCAAAATATCTGAAAAACGAATCACAATGGGCGCGCTCAAATCACGCGCTTTGAGACCTTCAACCACGTCGTGTAAATCGACTTCACGGCCCGCGGTCTGATCCGGCCGCACGACCACATGACCGCGTTCATTGATCGCGAAATAGCCGCCGCCCCAGCTCGGAATCTCATAGATTGCGGCAGAGTCCTCGACTTTCCAGTTGAGTGTGGTGGTGCGGGCGGCGTGGTTCATACCAGTCCTTGAGCGAAAAGTAAGCGCGCACCATACCAACTTTTCAATAAATGTAAATGACTAATTAAAGCGATCCCTGCTCAGCGCCGGTGGCCACCACCCGGTTGGGGTCTGAGGACCACTCGCTAAAGGAACCCGGGTAGAGCGTTGCGCCTAGAAATCCAGTGTATTGAAGCACATACAGCACATGGCACGCGGTGACGCCTGAGCCGCAACTGGCGATCACGGTGTCGGGCGCGCGCGCCTGTAAAAGTTGTGCCATCTGCGCTCTAAGTTCCTCTTGGGGCAAGAAGCGCCCATCTGCGCGTAGGTGCTGGACATGGCCGTGATTGACCGCGCCGGGAATGTGGCCGGCACGGGCGTCAAATGGCTCGACGTCGCCGCGGTAGCGCTCGGGCGCGCGCGCATCAATCAACAGCGATTTGCCCTCGGCAAGCCGCGTGGACAGTTGGTGAATATCCACCCAGGCGCTGCGATCCGCCCGGAGAGTTAACGCCGAGGGCGTATGCGTGGGGGTGGCGGTGCTGATGGGGGCGCCGGAGTGAGTCCACTGCCGGTAGCCGCCGTCTAAAAGATGCCCTTTTAAGCCAACCCATTGCCACATCCACCACAGCCTAGACGCATACAGGCCGTCGTGACTGTCGTACGCAATCAGGGTGTCGTCGGCGGTGACGCCGTGTTGGGCTAACCAGGCAATGAACTGGTCTGGGCTGGGGAGCGGATGTCGGCCATTTTGGCCGGTGGTGGGGCCAGACAGGTCGCGTTTGAGGTCGGCGTAGACCGCGCCGTCGATATGTCCTTGTTGATACAAAGAAAATCCGGCGTTCTCGTCGGTTAACTGGTAGCGACAATCGAAGAAACGCAGGCGTGAATATCGTGATTTTGGCCACAAATCCTCAACCGATACCAACATAACTCCTCCAAACTCAATCATTTATCGTCAGTGTAACGCTCAAGCGTCTCAAAGTCGCTACAATTCAGCGCTTGATTACAGTAGGACGATGTTTTTTGGTTTTAGGAGTCGAAATGAATTCACCTTTCCCTATCCATACTCAGTTCAACGGCCGTTTGGTCATGGTTGGCTTTGGTTGTATTGGCCGCGGTGTATTGCCATTGATTTTGCGGCACATCGGTGGGTTGACCCCACAAAAAATCACGATCGTCACCGCTGAGGACGTGGGTTTGGAGTGCGCCCATGAGTTTGGCATTAAGCCGGTGATTAAACCGCTTACGCCGGAGAACTATGAGAGCGTGTTGCGGCCGTTATTGCAAGAGGGTGATTTCTTATTGAACCTCAGCGTTGACGTGGCCTCGTTGTCGTTGATTCGCTTGGCGTCCGAAGTGGGGGCGCTGTATTTGGATACGTGTATTGAGCCCTGGGCCGGCGGTTATGTGGATACCAACAAAACTCCCGGTGGCCGCTCCAACTATGAACTGCGCTCCGAAGCGTTAAAGCTGCGTGAGGATCTGTGTCAAAAAGGCTATAACGCCACCGCCGTGCTCACCCACGGCGCCAACCCCGGTCTGGTGTCGCATTTGTTAAAACAGGCCTTGCTCAACGTCGCCGCCGATACCGGCGTTAACGTGAAAAAACCGCAGTCGCGCGAGGAGTGGGCTCAATTAGCCAGAACCCTAGGCGTTAAAGTGGTGCACGTTGCGGAGCGGGACAATCAAATCCCAACTCACCCCAAACAAGTGGGCGAGTTTGTCAACACGTGGTCGGTGGACGGATTTGTTAGCGAGGGTTCTCAGCCTGCGGAGTTGGGCTGGGGAACGCATGAAAAAAACCTTCCGCACGATGGCCGAACCCATTCGCATGGATCGCAATGCGCGATTTATCTGTTGCAGCCCGGTGCCGCCACGCGAGTTCGCACGTGGACGCCCATTGAAGGGCCGTTCCATGGGTTTTTAATCACCCACGGAGAAGCGATTTCCATTTCCGACTACTTTACGGTGATGGAAGGCGGCAAAGCCGTTTATCGGCCAACCTGTCACTACGCCTATCACCCGAGCGATTCGGCAGTGTCGTCGGTGCACGAGTTTGTGGGCAAAAACTACACGCTGCAGCCTAAAAAGCGCATTTTGTTAAACGAAATCGCGCCGGGCGGAATCGACGAATTGGGGGTGTTGATTGCGGGTCATTCGCGTAATGCCTATTGGTATGGATCGCAATTATCGATCGATGAGGCACGAAAATTAGCGCCCTATAACAGCGCCACCAGTTTGCAAGTGACGGTGGCGGCGTTGGCGGGCATGATTTGGGCGATCGAGAATCCCAAGTCGGGCGTGGTTGAACCGGATGAAATGGACTTCGAGCGCACCTTGGAAATTTGCCGTCCTTACCTCGGTCCGGTGGTCGGCGCGTATACCGATTGGACGCCGATCGATGGTCGGGGAGAATTGTTCCCGGAGGACTTGGACAAAGACGATCCGTGGCAATTTAAAAATATTCGCGTGATCTAAAGCGACAGGCGCGCCGAGGCTTACTCGGCGCGCCTTTTTTAAGGGGGTTGCTTAAACCTCTTGGCTCACGGGGGCGGCGCATCGCCGTAGTGAATTCGCTCAATCGTTAGGTTTCTTATACCCTGTGGCGTTTTCAATTCAACAGTCTGATCTAAGGACTTTCCCAATAAGGCTTTTCCCAAGGGCGAATCCATACTGACGTATCGGGGATCGTGATCGAATTCATCCGGACCGACGATGCGATGCCAGTGCAACAATTGATCGTTTTCACTCAATTCCACCCACGCGGCGAAAAAGACGCGATCGCTTCGGGACGGGGGAGAGCCGACGACCACCATGCCGTCTAATCGTTTGCGTAAAAAGCGCACCCGTCGATCAATTTCCCGCAAGCGCCGCTTGCCGTAAATGTATTCTGCGTTTTCGGATCGATCGCCCATGGCGGCGGCTTCTTGCACGGCTTGGGTCACGTGGGGTCGCTCGACTCGCCAAAGATGGTCCAACTCGTCCCGCAGGCGACGTTCGCCGGCCGGTGTGATGTATTGCGAACTGGGCGGTAGCCTGGGGCGTTCACGCGCCATATCAAGAAGCTCACAGAGTTGATTGGATTGGCATTATCGCAACAATGACTGCCACTTTGAAGTCCATTGGCACCTGAAACTCTTCGCGCTTGAGGTGGTCTGACTAGGACGTCTTGCAAGGCGTTGCCGCCAAACAAGGTATGATGAGTGCTTGAATTCATGCCGACTCGGCCCCATTGGATTACCGGGGCAGTGGGTTTTCAGAGGAGTGGTGCGATGTTGGTGAGAAAAATCAGTTGGTTGGCTTTGATCGTGGTCTTGGCCGGGTTGATGTCGGGTTGTGGCTACAACCGAATTCAACAACTGGATGAAGATACCAAAGCCGCTTGGTCGGATGTCTTAAATCAATATCAACGACGTGCGGACCTCATTCCGAATTTAGTCAACACGGTCAAAGGCTATGCCAAGCATGAGGAATCGGTATTGGTCGGCGTGACCGAGGCGCGTGCAAAGGCCACGAGCGTGAAAGTGGATTTGGGCAATCCAGGGTCCTTGCAACAATTTCAAAAAAATCAAGGTGAGTTGTCCCAGGCGTTGGGCAAGTTAATGGTCGTTGCTGAGCGCTATCCGGAACTCAAAGCCGATCAAAATTTTCGCGATTTACAGGCGCAATTGGAAGGCACGGAGAACCGCATTACGGTTTCGCGGAATCGGTATATCCAGGCCGTTAAAGACTACAACGTGACCATTCGACAGTTTCCTGTCAATTTAACCGCACAGTGGTTCGGGTACGCGGTCAAGCCTAACTTCACAGTGGAGAATGAAGCGCAAATTGAACATCCCCCCGCGGTCGATTTCTCAAAGCCTTAATTCATGCTGAAGGCTAGTGCTTTGAGGCCTTGGCTTGCGCGGTTGTGGGTTCTGCCGTTGCTGTTCGTCGGCCATGCCGCGCTCGCCTTAGAAGCCTTGCCGCCACCCAACGCGGTGGTGGATACCGCCCATTTGCTCCAGCCGGCTGAGACCAACGCCATTGCGCAGAAATTACTGGCGTATCGAGAGCGGACGGGCCATGCGTTGGCGGTGGTGATTGTCCCCACAACGGGGGAGGAAGACATCGCGGCCTACGGCATTCGGCTGGCCGAGCAATGGAAATTGGGTAAAGCCAAAAAAGACGATGGCCTGATGTTGATCGTGGCCGTGAACGATCGACGCGTGCGCATTGAAGTCGGCTACGGTTTGGAAGGAACGGTCACAGACCTGTGGTCAAAACGAATCATCGATCAGGATATTGCGCCGTCCTTTTGGCGTCATCAGTATTTTGAAGGCATCAACAAGGCCTTGGATCATTTGATTGGCTTAATTGACCAAGATCCGGCGGTGTTGGCCGAGCCGATGACCTCGCACGCGACGCCCTCGCCCCATTCGCATCGGCCCTCGATTTTAGGAGTGCTGGTCCTGTTCCTGCTGGTTGCGCCGTTCGCGCGAGCCCTTTTAGGGCGCCCGTTGGGCACCGTGGTGAGCGCGCTGTTGGGTGGCGGGTTATTGTTTTTGGTGTGGAGCAGCCTGTGGCTGGCCATCGGCGGCGCCGTGGTGGCGGCCCTATTTGCGGCGTTTAGTGACGCGGTTAGCCTCGGTGGTCCGGGTGCATTGGGGCGCTCTGGTGGGCTTGGTGGCTTTGGCGGCTACGGCGGCTATGGCGGCGGCGGGTTTGGGGGCGGCCTCGGTGGCGGTGGAAGCGACGATGGCGGCTTTGGTGGGGGTGGTTTTGGAGGAGGCGGAGCCTCAGGTTCCTGGTGATGCCGATGCAATTTAAGCGTGCCTGGCGACATTGGTCGACCACTCAACAAGACCTCAAGCGACGCTTCACCGTCGCGCTGTTGGATCAAGTCGAAGAGCTGGTTAAGCGGTTGGAGACGCAACACAGCGGAGAAATTGAAGTGGTCTTGGAAGCCCATCTGCACTGGTGGCAGGCGCTGTATGGTCGCTCGACGCGACATCGCGCGTTGGAGTTGTTCTCCCTGTTGCGAACGTGGGACACGGAGCACAATAACGGCGTCTTGATCTATGTGTGCTTAGCGGACCGCGCGGTCGAAATCGTGGCGGATCGCGGATTCAATGAAGCGGTTCCCCAAGCGCAATGGGCGGGCGTGTGTGAGGCGATGAATAACGCCTTTCAAAGACAAGAGTGGGCCAGTGGCTTGCTTCAAGGGGTCGCCGCCGTTGGCGCTCTGATCAATCAACATTATCCGCAGTACGATGATGCGCGCAATGAATTGCCGGATCGACCCCTTATTCTCTAAGGGCTGGGTGCCGGTTGTGGCGATGGCGCTCGCGGGCTGCGCGGCTGCGCCACACCGAATCGCACCGGTCGCGGCCCCACCGACGGTTCAATTCAGCCCTCCCGTGGTTCGCGCCACCGCCCAAAGCCAATTTGTCCTCAAGCCCGGCCAGACCGTGGTTGGTGAGTTGGAAGTGGCCACGGCGACGGAGGAAGAGACGTTGCCGGATGTGGCGCGACGATTTAATTTGGGATACGAAGAAATAATTCGAGCCAATCCCCAAATCAATCCTTGGCGAGTGAAGCGTGGCCAAGAAATTTTATTGCCAACGCGCTTTGTGTTGCCCGATACACCCCACGAAGGCGTGGTGATTGATGTGGCAACGATGCGATTGTTTTACTACCCCGCTCATCGCGACAGTGAGCCCAGTCGAGTCATCACTTACCCCATCGGGATCGGAAAATTGGGTTGGAAGACGCCCGAGGGGATCACCAAAGTGACCGCCAAAGTGAAAGACCCCGTGTGGACGCCACCGGCATCGGTGCGTCAAGAGCATCTGGACGACGACGATCCATTGCCCGCCAGGGTGCCAGCCGGGCCCGATAATCCCTTGGGGGCCTATCTATTCCGATTGGGGTGGCCCAGCTATTTGATTCACGGCACCAATAAGCCTTATGGCATTGGGATGCGCGCCAGTCACGGCTGTGTTCGCTTGTATCCGGAGGATATCCAAGCGTTGTTTACTCAAATTCCCATCGGTACGCCGGTGCGCGTGGTGAATCAACCGTACCGCATTGGTTTCGATGGCGACCGTATTGAAATGATGGCGGTGACCCCGTTGGAAGACGATAAACGCTCCTGGAAGTCAGGTCCGCGACAACTGTTGTCGATGGCCAATCGTAACCCCGCGTTAAAACGTTTAGTCAATGAGCAAGACAAGATCGATTGGGCGTTCGCATCACAATTGGCGACCGATCATCGCGGCATTGCGCAAGCGGTGAATCTCTCCCTGCCTCATCCGCAGCCGATGCCGACCGCGGCAATGAAGCACGTTGATAATGATATTCCGCTGGGCTCAAATTGGAATGGCATTAATGATTTGAGCCCAGATGAGAAGGCGTTTAGAGAGATGCTCATGGAACACGCCAGACGCTTTGGGCCGCAGTAGCGATCCTGCGCCAGCGGCGAGGCGCTTAAAACCACGCGATTGAAGTCGATTGTGCTGATGCGCGTTTGTCATTGAACTGTCATTTAAGCGTCATATACTCCTGCCCAACCAGCGAGGGCATATGCGCATACTTTATGTTTCGGATGTGTTTTATCCCCGGGTCAACGGGGTGTCAACGTCGATTGCCACCTTCCGGGCGAGCTTATTAGACCGCAACGTTGAAACCATACTGGTCGCGCCCGAATACGCAGCCGAGGGCGCCGACCCCACCATCGTCCGAATACCCTCGCGCGTTATTCCATTTGATCCAGAAGATCGGGTCATGAAATTTCGCGTGCTCAAGCACCAACTGGACGCGCTTGCGAAACAGCCGTTTGACCTGATTCACATTCACACGCCCTTTGCGGCTCATTACGCGGGTGTGGACTTGGCTAAAAAATTGAAAATTCCGGTGGTCGAAACCTACCACACGTTTTTCGAAGAATACATTCACCACTACGTTCCCTTTTTGCCGCGGGCGCTAACCGCTCCGCTGGCGCGCTCGTTGAGTCGTTCCCAATGCCAAGCGGTAGACGCCTTAGTGATACCGTCTCCACAGATGCAAGCGGCGCTCAGTGACTATGGCGTCACAACGCCCGGAATCGTGTTGCCAACGGGCATTGACCTCAATCGATTCAAAGGGGGCGATGGCAAACGGTTTCGAGCGCGCTATGGCATTGATCCCAACCGTCCCGTCCTGGTGCACATCTCTCGGGTCGCGCATGAGAAAAACATCGATTTTATTGTGCGCATGTTGGCTCACGTTCGGGCGCGCATTCCAGAGGTGCTGCTGATCATTGCGGGCGAGGGACCTGCGGTCACGCACTTAAAGCAATTGGTGCAAAAATTAGACCTCGTGAACAACGTGATGTTCGTCGGTTACTTGGAACGCTCAACGGAGTTGTTGGATTGTTATCGCGCGGGCGATGCTTTTGTTTTTGCCTCACGCACCGAGACGCAAGGGTTGGTGTTGTTGGAAGCGTTGGCGCTGGAAGTGCCGGTGGTGTCGACCGCCGTCATGGGAACCGCCGACGTGTTAAAAGAGGCGCGAGGCGCAGTGGTGGTTGATGAGGATCAAACTCGGTTTGCGGACGCGTGCGTTCGCGTTCTCAACGACGCCTCGTTGCGCCAGACCTTGGCAGCCCATGGGCCGTCCGACGCCCGCGCGTTTTCCGCCGATGTGATGGCGGATCGACTGCTTGAATTTTACCGCGACTGCATTCAACGGGGCTCACGCTTTTTGCGTCACTGATCCATCGGTCTGAGCCAGGCCGGTGGCGGCAATGAGGGGCAAGCCCATTCGGGCTGAGCGGGTGGTGCGTTTGCACGCGTGGTCGGGGGGTAAGTCTTCCGCTGTCGGCGCAATCCGCCGGCGGCGAGGGCGTTTAAAAACTGTCACAATGGGCTCATGAGCCCGACCGTGTCCGATCTCAAAATTTGGCAAATCGTCAAAGCCATCCCGAAAGGTTCGATATTGAGTTACGGCGAGGTGGCCAGACGTGCCGGCTACCCCAAGGGTGCCCGCCAAGTCGCGCGGGCTCTAAAAATCGCGCCGGAGGAATTGAACCTGCCCTGGCATCGCGTGGTGGGCGCGGGTCATCGCATCAGCATCCCTGCCGACAGCGCGGCGTTTAAGCGGCAGGTGAGGCTGTTGAAACGCGAGGGCTTTGTCGTTAAGGGCCGTCGGATTGTGGTGGCTGAGATCTCGTCGTTGGATCGCGCGTTGTGGGGATAGTGGCCTCTGGTTGACGCGCCAATGGTGCGAGAATCTGTTCGCGATTTGCAGAGTTTGTTAAGATGAAACGATGCACAACGTCGACAAACCTTGGGTTATATTTTCGCACGGCCAAGAATCTGGGCCGGTGGGCACAAAAATCAATGCGCTGGCGGCGGTGGCCGAACGGCTCGGTTTTTCCTGGCAGTCCATCGATTATCGCGGTGTCGACGATCCGATGCAGCGGGTCGAAAAACTCATCGCGGAGTTCAAGCCTCAATGGCAACAGCCCATACTCGTGGGTTCAAGCTTAGGGGCTCATGTGTGCACCGCCGCCAGTCGAGTGATTAAAACCCGTAGCCTGTTTCTCATGGCGCCCGCCTTTGACATGCCCGGTTATGAGCAACACACGCCCACGCCTTACGCCAATGGGGTGACGATTGTGCACGGGTGGTGGGATGACGTCGTTCCCGTCGAGAACAGCATTCGATACGCAAAAAAACATCGCTGCGAATGCCATTTGTTGCTTTCGGATCACCGCCTCAACGATCGAATTGGCGAGCTTGAAAGTCTATTTGCGCATCACTTAAGCGTCTATGGCTGACCCAATCTTGTCGCCACCCGCGCCGGAGGCCGTTTGCAATGAGATCGGCGATGCGTGGGTGGTGTATATGATTGAGACCGAGCGCGGAACGCTGTACACCGGCATCACGACCGATCTCGAGCGGCGTTTTTTGGAGCATCAACGCTCCAAAAAGGGGGCGCGTTTTTGTCGCGCCCATGGGGCGAAATCCATCCGCTACGTCGAGACCAGCGCCAGCCGATCCGAAGCCTCAAAACGCGAAGCGGCGATTAAAAAGCTCACGCGTGCCCAAAAGCTTGAATTGATTCAGGCGGCCTCAGTCGCGAAGCGGTGACCGGCGCAAGGATTTGCGTTGCGCGACGGTTTTTTTAGACTCCAAACGACGACGCGTGGAGGCTTTCGTGGGTCGGGTGGCGATGCGTGGTTTTGGTCGGCTGCGGGCTTGATTGAGTAACTCAACGAGTCGCTCCAAGGCGTCGCGTCGGTTGGCCTCTTGGCTGCGATGACGATGCGCGATGAAGATGATGGAGCCATCTTTGTTTAAGCGTCGACCCGCCAAGGCTTTTAAGCGCAGGTGCTGGTCGACGTTGAAAAGCGTAAATCGATCGATAAAAAATTTAAGTTGTACGGCGCTCGCGGTCTTGTTGACGTGCTGCCCACCGGGTCCTGGTGAGCGCACAAATTCCCATTCCAATGCGTCGTCGGGAACGTCGGAAGCGAGCAGCGGCACCGTCGAAGCCATGTTATTGGCCGTGCGGGAGTTTGGGGTCCGTCGATGGTGGGTTTTGAGCTTCAGCAAGCTCTGGAAAACGCGCGGCGACACCCGTGCCAATCACTCTATTGTTGTGGTCGTACATGCGAATGTCCAATTGCGCACGGGGAATCACAATGCCTTCTTGCTTGAACAACTTCCAGATCGCTTGGTTGACATCCGAGCGCACGTTATTAACGCCCGCTTGTGGATCCGCAATCCAAAAGCGCAGTTCTAAGTCAAAACCATAATCGTGAAAGCCCATGAGGCGCGCGACGGGTTCGGGTTGGCGCAAAATTCGCGAACTGCAAACGGCGGCTTGGATGAGCACGGCCATGGCGTGATCCGGGTCGTTTTGATAACTGACGCGAACCGGAAGTTTAAGGCGCACGCGTTTATCGCTGTAGCTCCAGTTGATCACTTGATTGGTGATGAGCGTTTGGTTGGGCACCAAGGTCTCGACGCCATCGCGGTCGCGTACGACCACGTAACGCCCCCGCAGTGCCTGTACCCAGCCAAACCCTTGGGTGCTGGTGCCGATGGTGCCGGTGAAGCTGATCACGTCTCCCGGCTTAATCGAGCGATCCATGAGCAGTACAAACCCGCTGACAAAGTTGGCGGCGATGGATTGCAAGCCAAAGCCCAGGCCCAGGCCCAGCGCGCCTCCAAACACACTCAACGCCGATAAATTTAAGCCCGACGCGGACAGGCCCGCTAAACCACCCAGCCCGATGGTCAAGGCGTACACAAACTTCGCCGACGCAATGCGGGTGGTGGCGGCGATGCCTTTGATTTTTAATAATCGGTGTTCCAACGCCCGCCCGACCCACGCGCTGATGACGACAAAGGTGGCGGCGGTCACCAACGCGCGAATAATGCTCCATAAGGTCAAGGGCATGTCGGCGCGTGTTGCGGTGGAAACGGATATCGAATCGAGAAAACCAATGGCCTGTTCAAGCCAGCCCACCAAATGCAACGCCACCGCAATCCAGACTAAAAACGCGAGTCGAATTTCCCACACCTTCGAGCGGCGGTTGCGCGTTAAACCCAGGCGGACCAATAGCGCGGCGATCCGAATCACGCCCAGCGCCAGGGACAGTTGGAAAAACAATACGCTCACACGCTCGTCCCAGCTGAGGCTGGCCGCAATGACGTAAGCCGCCGCGAGCGCCATCAATAAGCCGCTGTAGGGGGCAACGATGGCCATGAGCTCGTGGCTTAAGCGATCACGCAACCCCGTTCGGGCGCGTTGATACTGTCGCGACAGCAGCTGGCGAGCGGTCAGGCCCAACACGAGGGCTAAAAACGCCACCAATGCGCCGGGGGTGAACCACAGTTGGGCGAGGGTGTCGATGGTGGCCTGCCAATTATTCATATGGATTTAAACCTTTCTCACAAACCTTAGGCATTCAGATCGGGGATTTGTTCACTCTCCAGGCGAGTGATTTCATCCTTGAGCATCAACTTACGCCTTTTCAGTCGTTTAATCTGAAGTTCGTCGCTGTTAAAGTCTAAGTATAGCCGCTGAATGAGCTCATCCAAGTCGCGGTGTTCAATACGCAGCTCACGCAAACGTTTGAGTTTGTCGATCAGCTCGGTATTGATCCGCTCTTCCAAATCTGCCATACGTCCTCGTTCGCGATCAGCGGTCCGCCCATAAAGGGGTCAGGCTAGGGTGCAGCTTAGCCAATCGGCTCGGTTGATGCCACGCCAGACGGGGGTCATGACAGTCGGAGCCACGGCTGGCCCTCAATTCCAAACGCAACGCCAGTCCGCGGGTGGCTTCGAGTTGGTCTGGGCTGAGTCCACCGGAAACCGCCTCCAGGCCCTCTCCGCCGGCGATTTTAAACTCCCGCAGCATCTGGCGGCGTTGGCCGGAAGACAGCGTGTAGCGCAGGGGGTGGGCAATAACGGCCAGCCCGCCCGCCGCGGTGATGCTGCGCACGGTGTCCGCCATCTCGGGCCATTCGATGCGCACGTGCGCGACGCCGCTGGATCCCAGCCACCGTTTAAAGGCGTGTTGAGGGTTGTTGGCGTATCCCTTATGAACCAGCATCTGCGCAATGTGGGTTCGGGTGGGCACCGACAGCTCAAATAAGGGGGCGGTGTCCGCCTCGGCGACCCCCGCGCGATGCAATCGATCGACGATGGCGGCCAGTCGACGTTGACGACAGGCCTGGCGTTCGTGGATGGCCGCTCCGAGGGCATCCGATTGGGGGTTGAATCGATAGCCCAACACGTGAATTGAGCGCCCCTGCCATTGCGACGACAGTTCAATGCCGGCAATGAGTTGCAGCGGGAGCGACTCGGCGGCGCGCTGCGCTTCCGCGAGGCCGTCGAGCGTGTCGTGGTCCGTGAGTGCGGCCACCTCAATGCCTTCACCGCTCACAAAGCGCATCAACTCGGTGGGGGAGAGCTGGCCGTCGGAATGGAGGCTGTGGAGGTGTAAATCGGTTTGATCCCAGGACATCAGACAAGACCTCTACGCGGGCTCAGTGAATGGTCTCTTGCACAATTAAGTCGTCGATACGCACCCATTGCACCTGATGGGAGTGCATCACGATTTCCCCGCTGCGACGTTCCAGGCCATCGCGGGAAAACTCAAATTCAAAACACCAGACCCACAACGGCAATCGCCCCACGCCCTGCCATTGTAATTGGCGGGATTTGAGGACGACGGCCTGATCGAGCCACTGCACCTGAGCGTCACGGCACGCGCGTGCAGCGCTGATGCGCGCCAAGCGATGCTGCCGTTCTTGGAACAGCCAATAGAAGACCGCAAGGCATCCGAAGCTCAGCCACAAAAACTCACTCATGTTAAAAAGTCACCGAGTCGCCCGATCAGTGTGGCGTCTCCGAGGACCAGAAAGTCCTCATTGAGGGTTGACCGATCGGCGTGAGGGGTGGGGTAGCGAAAGGGCTGTCCGCGACGGTCAATGACCACGCCACCAGCCTCCTCGACCAAGAGCTGGCCAGCCGCACTGTCCCACCAATGCGTGGGTCCAAGCCGAGGGTAAAAATCGGCACTGCCATCGGCGATGCGTGTGAATTTTAATGCGCTGCCCGCGCTCACCAGTTCCACCGGCGCCAGCGCCTGAAGTTTCGTCTCCAGTTGATCGTCGCGATGCGAGCGTGAGGCCAGCACCTTTAACTGAGGACGAGGGGGTTTGTGGGTGTGGACTTGAACGGCGGGGTGATCCGCCTTGTGGGCCCAACAGCCGTGGCCGACACTGGCCACGTACCACTCGTTTAAAACCGGTATGCCAACCAGTGACAACACCGGTCGTTGATTCACAATCAACGCAATGTTGATGGTGAACTCCCCGTTGCGATTAATGAATTCCTTCGTGCCATCCAGTGGGTCCACCAGCCAGTAGGCGTCGGTCGCATCAAGGGTGAGCGTTGCCGATTCTTCCGAAATAATCGCAATGGTTGGGGTCAGCGCGTGCAGTTGGTCTGCGATGATGGCCTGACTTTTAAGGTCGGCAACCGTCAATGGGGATTGGTCCTCTTTGAGCACGACGTCAAAGGAATCGGCGTACACCGACAGAATCGCAGCCCCCGCGGCGCGCCCCACAGCCAACAGTGGCGTGCGCCATTGACGTAATATTTCTGAGCTAAGTAACGCCGCGTCCATGGAAGCGTTATAACATATTGGTATGAGTGAAGTCAGCGCTTTGATGGATTGGAAAGACTGTGACGTCGTCTTGTTGGATATGGACGGCACGCTGTTGGATTTGCATTTTGATAATTGGTTTTGGACGGAGCATTTGCCGGCCGTCTATGCGGCCAATCACGGCATTCCTCTGGCGGACGTGCAGACCCAGTGGGCCAATCGCTTTACGCGCTTTGAAAGCAAGCTCGAATGGTATTGCATCGACCATTGGAGCCGAGAACTGCAGTTGGATGTGGCGCGGATTAAACGCGACGTTCAGCACCGCGTTCGATGGTTGCCGGGGGCGCAGGATTTTTTAAAAGAGATTCAGCGGCGTGGATTGCGGCGACTCTTGGTGACCAACGCTCACCCGATGACCTTGGCCATCAAAAATGAAATCGCCGAAGTGGCGCCGTGGTTTGACGCGTGTTATTCCTCCCACGAGTTTGGTGTGCCGAAAGAAGATCAGCGGTTTTGGCCGCTTTTTCAGAGCGCCGCCGGAATCGAGCCGGCGCGCTGCCTGTTTATTGATGACAGTGTGTCGGTGTTGCGCGCGGCGCGCGCGTTTGGAATCGGACACCTTGTTGCAATACGCTTGCCCGATTCAAAACAACCCGCCCGAGCGATCGATGAGTTTCGTGCGGTGGATCGTTTAACGGACTTGATTTCATCCGCGGCCACGATCCCCACGCCGATCACCTGAGCGCAAATCCAAACAAGATTGCCGCGGCGATCACCAGTGCTAAGAGCACAATCCACCAAATGATGCGATCCCGTCGGGCCAGAAGGTCTGGGATAAAACGCCGTCGCGCAGGCGGTTGGCGATGTTGGTTACGCGCGTAGGGATGGTCGCGATGGCGTGAAGGGTGCGCGTGGCGCGGATTCTTTGGATAGGGCTTTGCGGAGGAGGAGTCGCTGCGTGGGCCCGAATTCGGGCGACCGGATGGGGGCTTTTTGTCCGTTCTGGAGTCGTGGCGCGTGTGTGATGGGCGTCCACCAGACGAGCGATGACGTCCTGCGGGCCCTCGGCCATGCGAGGGTCGGGCCGAATGGCTGGGTTGATGGGTCGGGGCAGTCACCGCTGCTAGGAATTCCGGTTTGATGTTCTCGACCGGAATTTTGTTGCCAATATAACGTTCAATATCGGGCAACACTTGAACGTAGTCCTCGCACCCAAAGCTGATGGCGTCGCCGCTGGCCCCGGCGCGCGCGGTGCGGCCGATTCGGTGCACATAATCCTCAGGGTCTTGAGGCAAGTCGTAATTAAAGACGTGCGTCACGTCTGGGATGTGCAGGCCACGCGCCGCGACGTCGGTGGCGATTAAAACGCTCAGCGCGCCGCTGTGAAAGTCGCTGAGTAATCGCAGGCGCTTGTTTTGCGGCACATCGCCGCTCATGGCCTTGGCTGGAATGCCGTTGGCGTTGAGCACGGCTTCGACGTGTTCAACGGTTCGCTTCATATTGCAAAACACCATCGTCTTGGCATTGGCTTGGCGCGGGATTAAGCCCAACAGCAGGGCCTCTTTTTCATTGCTGGCCGGAAAGTAGATCGCTTGTTTTATTTTGTCGGCTGTCACCCGCTCGGGCGCAATGGAGATTTTGATGGGGTCGTTCATGTGTTCAAACGCCAGCTCTAAAATGCGTTGCGAGAGCGTGGCGGAGAACAGCATGGACAGGCGTTCCCCTGGAGGTGGGAGGCGCCGCATCAAATAGCGAATGTCGCTGATGAATCCCAAGTCGAACATGCGATCGGCTTCGTCCAACACCATCGCGTCGACGTAACGCAAATCAAACACGTGTTGTTTGTAGTAATCAATGATGCGCCCGGGGGTGCCGATGAGGATGTCCACGCCCGACGCCAGTCGTTGGCGTTGTTTTTCGTAATCCACGCCGCCAAACGCCAGCCCCAATCTCAAGCCCGTGTGTTGGCTCAGAAGCTCGGCGTCTTTATGAATTTGGACCGCCAGTTCGCGCGTCGGGGCCAATATAAACCCTCGGGGAGCGGTCAACGGGCGATCGCTGGCCGCGGGTTTGGTGAGCAATCGCGCCATGGTCGCGATCAGAAAGGCGGCGGTCTTGCCCGTGCCGGTTTGCGCTTGACCGGCAATGTCGCGGCCAGCGAGGGCGTGGGGCAGGGTTTGGGATTGAATGGGGGTGCAGACGCTAAAGCCGGAGTCCTCGATTCCGCGCATGAGGGCTTCGGGAAGGGCTAGACTTTGGAACGATAAAAGGGCTGGGGGTATACTGTCGCTCACGGCTTAAATATCTCGTAGATCTTTGATTATCATGTTAAAAACTAATAGTCCTTGCAAATCTTATTAAAAAAAGGAAAAATGGACCCGTCGCATCTAGCGACTGGTATAATTCCCACGGCCTCGACATAATAGAGGTTCGTTGGACGAAGTGCCAATCCCCACCGGTCAGCCCACTGGCGTGACCCAACCCGGAGTAAAGTAGCTCAAAAACCGCCTAATCGCGGATTGATAAAAACTCATCAATGAGGACGCGGCAGTTCTCGCCAAAGGCCTAGGCCTTAAGGTCACTATACCACCCGCGACCTCCCCCCGAATTTAACAGCACCTTTAATTGGATCGATTTTTCATTAACCAACTGTCCTCCAAGGAGGGTACCGCTCGTGAGCGGCTCAACTATTGTTCATACAACGGATGCAAATTTTGAAAGTGACGTACTTAAATCTGATCGCCCAGTCCTCCTGGACTTCTGGGCTGAGTGGTGTGGCCCATGCAAGATGATCGCACCGATACTCGACGAAATCGCCGCCGATTACGCGGGCCGGGTCAACGTCGTCAAGATCAACATCGACGAGAACCCGAACACGCCGAGAACGTACCACGTGCGGGGGATTCCGACGCTGATGCTGTTCAAGAACGGTCAGGTTCAGGCCCAGAAAGTGGGAGCAGTGAGCAAGTCCCAACTCAGCGCTTTTTTGGATCCCCACCTGTGAGAGGTTATTTAGGAGGCCCAGGGCGCAATCGTCCCAAGGGCTCTAAGCGACCGAACGGGGGAAATTCTGATGGTAACCGGGACCCGAATTGGCGGGGCCCGCGGGATCATTCGGGTGGCGAGGAGTTTCCGGAAGCCGATGATATTGGAGTGGTGTCGTTAGACGAACTGGAAAACGTTCGTAAGGCCATGAGCCTGACGCAACTCAAAAAGCGACCCACCCACGAGTTGGTGCAAGTCGCGGAATCGCTCGGCTTGGAAAACGTTGGTCGACAACGCAAACAAGACGTCATTTTTAGCCTTCTGAAAGCGCACGCCCGTAATGGCGAACTCATTCATGGGGAAGGCGTGTTGGAGATTCTGCAAGACGGCTTCGGCTTCTTGCGGTCCGCGGACGGCTCGTATTTGGCGGGACCCGATGACATTTACGTCTCGCCCCACCAGATCCGGCGTTTCAACCTGCGAACCGGCGATTCGATTTCAGGGTTGATTCGACCGCCGAAAGACGGTGAGCGATATTTTGCGCTCACCAAAGTGGGGCTGATCAATTTCGAAGCGCCCGAAAGTTCGCGCAATAAAGCGTTATTTGAAAACTTAACGCCGCTGCATCCAACGACGCGCTTAAAACTTGAGCGCGGCACGGGCAGCACAGAAGACATGACCGCTCGGGTCATTGATTTGTGTGCGCCGATCGGCAAAGGTCAGCGCGGTTTGATCGTGTCGCCGCCAAAAGCGGGTAAGACGATGTTGCTGCAAAACATCGCCACCTCCATTACCTACAACCACCCTGAGGTCTACCTCATCGTCTTGTTGATCGATGAGCGGCCTGAGGAAGTGACCGAAATGTCGCGCACGGTGAAAGGGGAAGTGGTCGCATCGACGTTTGATGAGCCGGCCAGTCGCCATGTGCAAGTGGCGGAAATGGTCATTGAAAAAGCCAAGCGATTGGTTGAGCACAAGCGCGATGTAGTCATCTTGTTGGACTCGATCACGCGTTTGGCGCGGGCGTATAACACCGTCGTACCAAGCTCCGGCAAGGTCTTGACCGGTGGTGTGGACGCGAATGCGCTACAACGTCCCAAGCGATTTTTCGGTGCCGCACGTAATGTCGAGGAGGGTGGTTCATTGACCATCATCGCGACCACGCTGGTGGACACGGGGTCGCGTATGGACGACGTGATTTATGAGGAATTCAAAGGCACCGGTAATTCTGAGATACATTTGGATCGCCGAATTGCTGAGAAGCGCATATTCCCAGCGGTCAACATCAATCGCTCGGGTACGCGTCGAGAGGAACTCATTACGACACCGGATGAGTTGCAAAAGATGTGGATACTGCGAAAGCTTCTGCATCCCATGGACGAGTTGGCGGCAGTGGAGTTTTTGATCGATAAGATGAAAGACACCAAAACCAATGATGAGTTCTTTGCCTCAATGAAACGCTAATGAGCGTGTCTAAGGTCGAGACGCAGCGACGTGTCAAAAAAGCGCTGCTGCGCCTCGACCCAGATTTGGCGCCGGTATTGAAAGCCTTTGGGCTCAGCGCGCGCACACGAGGGCGCGGGCAACCTTACGAATCCTTACTGTCGGCCATTGCTCATCAGCAGCTGCATGGCAACGCCGCCAAAGCCATTCTGAATCGCCTCAAGGCGCTGGCCGATGGGTCTTTCCCGACGCCCGAGCAATTGCTGGCGGCGCCGACCCGCACACTTCGAGCCTGCGGTTTGTCCCATTCCAAAATGCTGGCCATGCAGGATTTGGCGCGACACACGCTGTCGGGTCAAGTGCCCACGCGACGACGGATGCAGCGCTTGTCGGATGAGGACATCATCAGCCGGTTAACGGCCATTCGCGGCATTGGCCGTTGGACGGTGGAGATGCTGTTGATTTTCACCCTCAATCGAGCGGATGTCTTGCCGGTCGATGACTTTGGTGTGCGCGAAGGGTTTCGGGTGTGGAAGGGCTTAAAAAAACAGCCTAAACCAAAAGAGTTGGCGCAATTCGGCCAACGCTGGTCACCGCATCGCACGGAGGTTGCGTTGATGTTGTGGGCGGTTGCGGATCATGCAAAAAAATATAAGTCCCTGCCGTTTTAATTGTTTATTGCAAAGAATTGTCAAGAATTGCCGTTTATTTTAAGAATTTAAAAGAATTCTTCTATACTGAGGCAATGACTACCGCCAATACTCGAAAATTGTTGATAATCGACGACGACCGAGAATTTGTGTCGTTGATCACTCGGTTCTTTCACAACGAGGGCTATTCGGTTCATCCCGTATTCGATGGCGTGGATGTGCTGCCCGTGATCGAAATTCAAAAACCAGTTTTAATTATTCTGGATGTGATGTTGCCCTCCGTGAATGGCTTGGATTTATTGCGTCAACTGCAGGGCGCGGGTTTGAGTATTCCAACGCTGATCCTGTCTGGGCGCGGTGATGAAATTGATCGCATATTGGGTTTGGATTTGGGGGCGGACGATTATTTGGCCAAACCGTGTAATCCGCGGGAGCTGCTGGCCAGAGTGCGAAGTGTGTTACGTCGCGTTGGGCAAATTCGGGTGCCACAGCCTTTGTTGGTGAATTTTGGAGAATTGCGTGTGGATCGGGCTCGTCACGCTATTTTTGTGGGCGACGTCAACATGCCCGTGACGGGGGCCGAGTTCAGAATCATCGACGCTTTGGTGCGCGCGATGAGCACCGTGGTGAGTCGCGAGCGATTAACCGAATTGGCCTTAGGTCGTAAATTGACCGCTTTTGATCGAGCCGTCGACACTCATATTTCAAATTTGCGCCGTAAGTTGGTCGAACTGGGTTGCGCGGACATTGAAATTCGCGGTGTGCGTGGCGTCGGGTATTTGTTAGTGAAAGTCGAAGACGTTGCTCACAGCAGCACTAGTCAAAGCTGATGGAAACGGTCGATTCAATTCAAATGAGGCAGAGATTTTGGATCCAGCGTCGACTATAGTTAGAAATCATTCAAAAGATAGCGGCGTTTGCCGCTAGTGTGCGCCCTGACATGAAAAAACCAGACACTAAAAATGGAACACACGCCAAGCCGGTTGACCGTCGAGAGTGCACGCGTCTCTCGGGAAGTGCTCTGAGTGTGGGACGCCGGCAATTGCAATTGGGTCATTTGTTGCACGAAATTCGAGCGCCGTTGGCGCGCATGCGCGTGGCGGTGGAATTGATAAATGGGGCGAGCAAGATTGAGCCTGGCGATGTGCGTCGTTTGTGTCTTGAGATTGAACGCATTGAAAAAATGATGTTTGAAGTCATTGGATGGAATCGGCTGCCCCAAATTATTCAATATGAATCCATGATCACGTATTCGCTCTCCGACGTCATGAATCAGTTGATTCAAGATCTAAAATACGAAGCCACCAGTAAAGAATTAGTCATTTGCGCAACGATTGAGCCCGGTATTGAATACGGCGGCGATAAAGTGTGGATTACGCGATCGTTGGAAAACATCATGCGCAATGCGTTGCATTATTCTCCGCCCAAGGGCGAAATCACCATCACGCTGCAGAAGACGGCCAGTGTGATTCGCGCGGTCATTACTGACCGCGGGCCAGGCGTTCCTAAAAAGGAATTGGAAAAAATATTCGAGCCGTTTGTAACCGGTTCGGGCACCAGTGTGGGCGACAGTTCCCAGTCTCATCAAGGGTTGGGGTTGGGATTATCAATTGTGAAGACCGTTGTGCGCTTACACGGTGGTCAGGCGTGGGCGGAGGCGACCGATCGAGGGTTTAGCGTGTGCATCGAATTGCCCGTTCACGCGCCGGTGGCGTAAACGGGCATTTTCTCAGCCGGCTAAATTAACGCTGGCCTTTGGGTTTTTCAAAGAGCAATAACAAGTTATCGGCTTCGCCGATGGCCAAATACTTTTCCCGATCTTTATCGCCGAGCGCCAAGGTGGGTGGTAAGGTCCAAACCCCTTCTGGGTAATCTTTGATGTCCCGTGGGTTCGCCAGAATTTCGGACTTATGAACCAAGACAAACCCGGCTTTCTTAGCCATTTCAATCATCGCATCCTCGCGCACATAGCCATCTTCCGCTTTGGGGTCTTGCGGTTTGTCGGTGCGACCACGATGTTCTTCCACCAATAATTTGCCACCGGGCTTGAGCGTCGCGAAGATGGCTTTTAAGCTCTCGTCCGCATAATCGCGCGACATCCAGTTGTGAATGTTTCTAAACGTCAGCACCACGTCAGCGCTGTTGGCGGCACCCAAATCATATCGATTCTGTCCTAAGAACCCAAAGCTCAGGGTCTTCGCGTCGACTCCCCGTTCGCCTAAGCGCTTTTGCCAGCCCTCGATCTGGGCCTGATCGGAGACTTTGGCAGAGGGGCTCAACACCAAGCGATAGTGGCCGTGCCCTTGGATGTAGGGGCCTAGAATCTCACTCCAGTAGCCTCCGCTGGGCCAAATTTCGACGATCGATTGTGCACTCTTAATGCCGGCGAACGACAACACTTCCAGCGGGTGGCGCGCGGAGTCGCGCGCGACGAATTGGCTGCTGCGATCGCTTCTTTGAATGGTGGCCATCAGTGCTGGGTCGGGGTCAGCGGCCGTTGCGACGGAAGCAATCGCCCAGGTCAGCAACGCCAAGGCGCCTAAAAGGTGTCGATTCATGATGGGTCTCCATCCGAGGGGGGTTATGGGGTATTGGCGACGAATTCAGGGTTGATGTTGACCATAAATCCTGGATCGAACCATTGTAATGATGGTTGCCGCACTTGCCAAGCACAAGGCCTCGCGGAGCGCGAACATTAGGAGGGCGTCGCTGAGCGATCCAGTGGGCGGTAATACAGTCGGTCGTACTGGGGATCGTTGCCCACAACAAATACCGCCTCGCCGACGTCTAAAAACTGCTGTTTTTGATAAAAACGTTGTGCGCGAGGATTTTGAGTCCAAACGGTGAGCCACAAACCACTGGCGTGTTGCATGTGCGCGTGCTGTATGCAGCGCTCCATGAGTCGCTGAGCCACGCCAGTGCCCTGGCAGCGCGCGTCCACGTAAAATCGCTCCAGATGACCAATGTCCGGGTCTTGTAAACAGTTCGGGGTGTGGTGTGAGGGGCGGTCTTGCCAGAGTACGTAGGCGTACGCCGCTAGGCCGTGTTCATCGGTCGCTTTTAAAAACAGCGTATGGGGTCGATTGATTTCAGCGCGCAGCTTATCGACGTGATAGGCGCGCTCGACGTGCAGGGCCAAATCGGTGGGGTTTAGGTGTGGGCCAAAGGTGTCGGTGAATTGTTTGGTGCAAAACGCCGATAGTCGTTGCGCATCGTCGGGCGTCGCCAATTCAATGTCAAAAGCGCTCATGAGTGACTTTAGGAAAACGTGTCGCTGACCAGGCGCTTGAGTTCTTGCTCAAGCTTTCCTTTCATCAAGGACAACGGAAACGATAACGTCGCCTGGATGTTGAGCGCGTTGGCGGTGACATCAATGTGGCCATTGAGGCTTTGGTGAGTAATGACCAAGCGATTGCCATTCCAATGACACTGGGCTTCAAAGCGCTGGGTTAGCTTTTCTTGAACGACGTGCAAACGCGAACGCGCTTCGTCAAGCCCCAGTGTGTGGTCGATGTTTACGGTCAACGCACTCATGACTGGGGCGTTCGGTTGAGCTCTCGATGCCCGATGTCGGTGCGATAGTGCACGCCATCAAAATGAATCGAATTCACCAACTGATAGGCGTGTTGTGAGGCCTCACGAAGCGTCGCGCCACGCGCCGTTGCGCACAGCACCCGTCCACCGGACGTCAGGGTGTTGTCCCCCTGTGTGGCGGTGGCGGCGTGAAACACTTTGCCGGGCAGTTGCGCGGCCTTGTCGAGACCGGTGATGAGATCGCCCACCGCGGGGGTTTCGGGGTAGTGGCGGGCAGCCAGAACCACGCCCACGGTAAAATCAGAAGCCCACCTGGCCGATTGCTGCGCCAATCCGCCGTTAAAACTGGCCTCAATGTGGTCGACCAGATCGGATTCTAAGCGCATCAACACCGGCTGAGTTTCCGGGTCGCCAAAGCGGCAATTGAATTCCAAAACGTTGGGGGTGCCATCGGGGGCGATCATTAACCCCGCATACAAAAAGCCGCGGTAGCGAATGCCATCCTTGTGCAAGCCTTCCACGGTGGGCGTAATCACCTCTCGCATAATGCGCTCGTGCAAAGCCGCCGTGACGAGTGGGGCAGGAGAATAGGCGCCCATGCCGCCGGTGTTTGGGCCTTGGTCTTGATTCAATAGCCTCTTGTGGTCTTGCGAGGTGGCTAATGGCAGGACCTGCGTGCCGTCCACCATCACAATAAAACTCACTTCCTCGCCCAATAAAAACTGTTCAACCACGATTTTGTGGCCGGCGTGGGCAAAGCGCCCTGAGAACATGTCGTGTACCGCCGCTTCGGCTTCGGCATGCGACTGGGCGATGATGACCCCTTTCCCGGCCGCCAGGCCATCGGCTTTAATCACCAGGGGCAGCGGCTGGGCGCGCAACCATTGGGGGTCAAACTGCTCCGCGGTGAATTCTCGAAATGCCGCCGTCGGAATGTGGTGCCGCGCCAAGAAGGCTTTGGCAAAGGACTTCGACCCTTCCAATTGAGCCGCTTCTTTCGTGGGTCCAAAACAGCGCAGCCCGGCCTCTTCAAACGCGTTGACGAGGCCCGCCACCAACGGCCCTTCCGGTCCCACGACGGTCAAATCAATGCCGTGATCGACGGCGAATTGTTTTAAGCCGGCAATGTCGTCGGCTTTGATTGCGATGTTTTCACAGCGGGGCTCCACGTGAGTGCCGGCATTTCCGGGCGCCACGTACACCTGAGCAACCCGGGGCGAGCGCGCCAAACAATACGCCAACGCGTGTTCGCGGCCACCGGACCCTACTACCAAAATTTTAAGATTAGATGATTTCATAATCGGATCAGTTTAATGTCTAAAGTGGCGAATGCCCGTAAATACCATGGCTAAATTTTGCTCGTTTGCCGCGGCGATGACCTCGTCGTCACGCATCGACCCACCCGGCTGAATGACGGCGCGCAAGCCGCATTCGGCCGCGACGTCCAAGCCGTCTCTAAACGGCAAAAAGGCGTCCGAGGCCATCACCGCGCCCGGCAAGCTCAAGCCCGCATCGTTGGCTTTCATGGCCGCGATGCGGCTCGACACCACTCGGCTCATTTGGCCGGCGCCAATGCCTAAGGTGACGCCGTCACGAGCGAAAACGATGGCATTCGACTTAACGTACTTGCAGACCGACCACGCAAATAACAAATCGCGCATTTCCGCTTCGGTGGGCGCGCGTTGGGTGACGACTTTCAGATCCTTGTAGCCGATGGTGCGGTCGTCGCGTTCTTGCACCAACAAACCACCGGTAATGCTTTTTAACTCCATCCCGGGGCTCAAAGGCATTTTGAGATCGCCCGTGGTCAAAATTCGCACCTGTGGTTTTTGAGTGGCGACCTGGAGCGCCGCGGCGCTGAATCCAGGGGCGATGACCACTTCGACAAATTGGCGCTTGAGGATGGTGTCTAAGGTGGTCGCGTCGAGCTCGGTGTTGAATGCGATGATGCCACCGAACGCCGATGTCGGATCGAGACGGTAGGCCGCCTCATAGGCGGCCAGCGAATTTTCGGCAATGGCCACGCCACAGGGGTTGGCGTGTTTGACAATCACGCAGGCGGGCTCTAAAAATTGCCTCACGCATTGCAGCGCGGTGTCGGCGTCCGCTAAGTTGTTAAACGACAGGGCTTTGCCTTGTTGCAATTGCGCGTTGCCAATGCACGCGCCGACCGTCGAGGGGTCGCTGTAAAACGCCGCGGCCTGATGGGGGTTTTCGCCGTAGCGCAAACCATAGGCCAATGGGGTATCCACCGACCAATGATTGGGCCATGGCGTATCCGCGTGGGCCAAATGCGCCTCAAACCAGTGTGCAATCTTCGTGTCGTAGTGCCCGGTGTGCTTAAAGGCTTTGGCCGCCAACTGGCGTCTGAACTCAAAGGTGGTGCCCCCTGCCGCCAGTTGTTCAATCAGGCCCGCATAGTCGTTTGGGTCAACCACCACGGCCACGTGGGCGTGATTTTTAGAAGCGCCGCGAATCAGGGCGGGGCCCCCAATGTCGATGTTTTCAATGGCCTCGTCCACCGTGCACTGCGGTTTCGCGATGGTTTTTTCAAAGGGGTATAAATTGACCACCAAGAGATCGATGGGTTGGATGTCGTGTTGCTGCATGACGTGATCGTCGATTCCACGGCGACCCAGCAGGCCTCCATGAATTTTCGGATGCAAGGTCTTGACGCGGCCATCCATCATCTCCGGAAAGTGCGTGACGTCCGAAACATCCTGGACCGAAAATCCTTCGGCGCGTAAGGCCTTGGCGGTTCCGCCAGTCGACCACAGCTCAATGTGATGGTGAGCGAGAGTTCGCGCGAGTTCAATCAGTCCGGTTTTGTCCGATACCGATAGCAATGCGCGTCGCGGGCGAATTCGATCAGCGGATTCCATAGATCTCCATTTTCTTTCGTAAAGTGCCGCGACTTAAACCGAGAATGTCCGCGGCGTGTACTTGATTCTGACGGGTGTGATTCAGCGTCTTGCGGATGAGCGGCTCTTCAATTTCACGCAAGACTAATTCGTATAAATTTTGCGCCGGATGACCATCTAAGGTTTTAAAAAACAAATCCAGCGCTTGTTCCAGTTGAGCTTTGAGGGTGGGTGATAACGACACAGCGGATGTCCCGGGATCGGTCAACGTGGATTGACTGGACATATCAAACGCCCTTCACTCTGAGTGAGTATGCTCTAAATCATTTGAAGCCAAGCGAAGAGGGCTTTTTGTTGATCCTCAACGCGATCGCTTTTTAAGCACGAAGAGAATAGTGAAGCTTCCTCGCTCACGTCTTGCTCGGAATGCGAGAGCTGCAGCCAGCGTTGACGATACCAGGTCAAATGTTTGCGAGAAATTTTAACCCCGTCCGCCTCACCGTGGTGAGCAATCATCGCGTTCCAATGCTTTAGAATGATATCACGGCGCGTCATCCGATCGGGTTCACAGGCCGTGGTATTCGTAGATATTTTTTGGCGAATCTGCCCTAAAATCCACGGATTTCCTTGTGCGGCCCGCCCAATCATGACGCCGTCTGCTTGGGTGTGGCGCAATACCATAAGCGCCTTTTCCGCATCACGAATGTCGCCATTGGCAATCACCGGAATGCGAACGTTGCGCTTAATCTCCGCGATGGTGTCGTATTCCGCGTCGCCTAGGAATCGGTCCGCACGGGTGCGGCCGTGCACCGTGAGGGATTGAACGCCAATGTCTTGCGCCATCTTGGCGATGTGCACGCCGTTGCGTGATTGGCTGTCCCAGCCGGTGCGCATCTTCAAGGTGACTGGAACTGAGACGGCGTTCACCACCGCGGTCAGTATTTCCCGAACGAGTGGTTCATCTCGCAATAACGCCGAGCCCGCGGCCCGATTGCAGACCTTCTTGGCCGGGCACCCCATGTTGATGTCGACGATTTGTGCGCCTTGTTCGACTTGGGCGCGCGCCGCCTGCGCCATCATCAGTGGGTCGGAGCCGGCGATTTGCACAATGCGTGGATACGACTCCGTCTCGGTGTGAAAGCGGCGGCGAGATTTGGAGCTGGCCCACAATCGCTGGTCGCTGGTGAGCATTTCACCCACCACGGCGGAGGCGCCTAATTGGCTGCAAATCTCACGAAAGGGGGGATCGGACACCCCCGCCATCGGGGCCAACCACACCTGACCGGTGATCGTCACGGAACCAATGTTCAGGGTCTTTTCAGCGCTCGACGGGGATGGGGCTAAGGCGTTCATGAGTGGTTCGTGGCGGTCGAGGGGTGTTCCGTTACAAGCTCATCAATACTTTGATGTCGTGATAACAGCGCTGGTCGCTGGGATTCGCAGCCCAGGCCACCAGTAACGAATGGGTGTCGTGAATCGGCACCCATTCGATGGACGACGACAGGGCTTGGTGAGCCGCCAGCACGGTTGATGACGCCGCGATGGGAATGATTCGAAAGGCGATCGGTTCGTCGTGGGCGTTGAGTAAGGTGACGCAGATGTTTGGCAGCGGCAGATCAATGGCGGTTTGATTGCTCAAATTGAAGGAAAGCTTAAACCCCTGATCTTTTGAGAGGGGAGTGTTGCTCACGTTGGAGAGGACAAAATCATCTTCGGTGGTTTGAATGGTGATGTGGTCATCCAGTCGATGCAGCGCCAAACGCAGGGCCGGTCCAATGACCTCTACTTTGGTCAATTGGTCTTTCCAGATGAAGCCGATGAGGCCGAGCGCGCTCACCGTAAACCCAATGGACAACGTCGTTAAAATCAGTGTTCCAAATCGCGATTTAAATAACGTCCAAAAGGAATTGAAGTCCGAACTCGGGCGCGACGCCGTGGAGGGCGTTGCCGGTGCGGGGCGATCCACCGCCGAAATTTCCAAGTGGGGGGGAGGCGCGTCGGGAGACGGCGTCGCTGCTCTGGTGTTTATCGGTTCGGCGACGATCGAGACGTCCGCGGGTTCGACGCCCATTGAGGCGGCAGCGGGCAGGGCGCTCTGTTCAACCGACGCGGGCGGTGGGGGTTTGATTTCACGATCGAACACATTGTAGGTGACCGAGCAGTGACGACACATCACCCACCCTTGTTGCGATTGCAGCAGTTCCGGCGTGAGCCGTTGCTCGGTCTGGCATTGTGGACATTGGGTCATGCGTTGAAGGTTCCGTACAGTGCTGCCCAGCCATCCTTCAACAAAGGCTTTGCCATTGTAAAGTGGCCTTCATAGGCGCGAAGGACGGAATCCGTCTGCGTGTCTAACAACCCCGACAGCAACACGGTTGCGCCGGGGCTGGCAATGCCCGCTATTCGATCCGCCAGGGCGATCAAGGGTTCGGCCAAGATATTGGCTAAGATCAGATTGTATTGGCCGTCCCAGCCGGTGGTTTCGTCGCCGAGTGTGAGTTGGGCGCGAACCGAATTGCGTTGGGCGTTTTCATCGGTTGCAATGAGTGCCTGAGGATCGATGTCCATGGCGTGGCCTCGGGTGGCGCCCAAGCGCAGAGCGGCGATGCTTAAGATTCCCGAGCCACAACCGATGTCAATAAAGTGTGCGCCGTGCGGCGGCTGCTGGGCCAAATACTCCAAGCACAACGCCGTGGTGGCGTGCGTGCCCGTGCCGAAGGCCAGTCCTGGATCCAGCCACACTATTTTTTCCGGCTGGTAGGGCTGCGGTGGAAATTGACCGCCTGGGCAAATCCAAAATCCATTGCCAAAGGACATGGGCTTGAAATCCTTGAGCCACTCGCGTTCCCACGTTTTGTCCGCCACATCGCGCCATTGAATGTCGGGCTGATCGATTAAGCCTCGTCGAATCGCCTGTTCGGTGCGCTGCGCATCGCAGGGGGTGGTGAACAGCCCCTTGATGACCACCATCGGCCACAGCGGGGTGGCGCCGGGGAGTGGTTCTAAAATGGGCTTGTCGGCGGCGTCTTCCAAAGTCACCGACACCGCGCCTGCGCCAAACAGTACGTTTTCAATGTCATCGGCAGAGTGGTCGGCCGCGATGATGACGCATTCCATGAACGGCATAATCGTTGAATCCTAAGGGTGAGGTCGGAGTGGGTGCGGGCGAAGGATGGAGCGATTAACCTCCGACAGCGAGCGACATCCGGTGAGCGCCATGGTGACACTGAGCTCATCGGCGTAGAGTTTGAGTAAGCGTTCGACACCCGCCTGACCGGCGGCTGCCAAGGCGTAAAGATAGGCTTTGCCGATCATCACGCCCTTGGCTCCGAGGGCAAGCGCCTTGGCAATGTCTTGTCCGGATTGAATGCCCCCGTCGACCCAGACTTCGGTTTGATGGCCAACGGCGTCAACGATTTCGGGCAACGCTTCCAGTGAGGCGGGTGCCCCGTCCAATTGGCGACCACCGTGGTTTGAAACGATGATCCCATCGGCGCCGGCGGCCACCGCCGATTGAGCGTCTTCGACTTCCATGACGCCTTTGATCAATAAGGTTCGAGGCCATTGTGAGCGCACCCATCGAACCGATTCCCACGTGGCGCTGGGGTCGAATTGAGTGGCGATCCATTCGGATAAGGTGCGGATTCCGGTGCCTTGTCCCAATTGCCCCGCCAAGTTGCCAAAGCTGCGTTGCGACGTGGTTAGCATCGACAATCCCCAGCGCGGGCGTTTGATTAAATCCCACGCGTTTTTGGCGGTGATTTTTGGTGGCACGGTGAGGCCGTTTCGAGGATCCCGTCGCCGCAGGCCTTGGACCTGCAAATCGAGTGTTAACACCAGCACCGGGCAATCGGCTGCGAGTGCGCGCGCGATGAGGTTTTGATTGAAGGTGCGATCTTTCATCAAATACTGCTGGAACCAAAACGGCTGTTGGGTAGCCTGGCGCACCGTTTCGATGGAGCAGATGGACATGGTGCTTAAGCAATACGGCACGCCGATGCGGTGTGCGGCTAACGCGCCATGAATTTCGCCTTCGGCGTGAAATAACCCCGCCAGTCCGGTCGGCGCAATCGCCAGCGGAAGCGCGGCGGGTTGATTGGCTAAGCGCGTGCTCAAATCGCGGTGGGCCACATCGACCATGACCTTTTGTCGAAATTGCCAGTGATCAAAGGCCGCTCGATTGGCGTTGAGGGTTTTTTCATCATAAGCGCCGCCGTCGGCATAATCAAAAATAGCGCGCGGTATTCTGAGCTTGGCGTGCTCGCGAAAATCGGCGGTACTGAAATATTGACGCACCTCAGGCTCCTTTGTGAACGCCTCTCATTTCTGCGTAGGATACGATACCGCTTGGGTTGCGTGGGCTCAACAATCCCCCTCGGGAACGACGCCAGGGCGAGTGGAGGGGCCTTGGCGTGTTGTTCTTAAGAGTCCTCTGGCGCCAACCCCCAGGATGGTCGCCAAAGGTCGCTGCGTCGCTGGCCGGGTTATTTGAGGCCCAGTCGACGCTCCAGGTAGTGGATGTCCAGGCCGCCTTGTTTAAAGGCCGTGTGTCCAAAAATTTCCTGATGCAAGGGAATATTGGTTTTGATGCCCTCGACAATCGTTTCCTGCAGCGCGTTTTTCATTCGCGCGATCGCGGTATCGCGATCTTCTCCATGCGCGATGACTTTGGCAATTAAGGAATCGTAGTGAGGGGGTACCGAATAACCCGAGTACACATGGCTGTCCACCCGAATGCCCGGTCCGCCCGCGCCATGCCACTGGGTGATGAGTCCCGGACTGGGCATGAACGTTTTCGGATCTTCGGCATTGACCCGAACCTCAATCGCGTGTCCGGTCAGTTGCACGTCGTCTTGGGTAAAGGGAATCCGTTCACCCGCCGCAATTTTCAGTTGCAGTTTGACCAGATCAATCCCCGTGATCATCTCGGTGACGGGGTGTTCGACTTGAATGCGGGTGTTCATTTCAATGAAATAAAACGCCCCATTCTCGTATAAAAACTCCAAGGTGCCAGCGCCCCGATAGCCAAATTGCTTCAACGCCGTGGTGATGCGCTCGATCATGTCGTTGCGCTGCGCATTGGTGATGCCGGGCGCTGGCGCTTCTTCAATGATTTTCTGATGTCGGCGTTGCATGGAGCAATCGCGCTCGCCTAAGACGACGACGTTGCCGTGGGTGTCGGCGACCACTTGAAATTCAATATGGCGTGGTTTTTCTAAAAACTTTTCCATATACACTTCGGCGTTGCCGAAGGCCGAATGCGCTTCGGCCCGCGTGACGCTCACGGCGTTGAGCAGCGCCGGCTCGCTGTGCACGACGCGCATGCCACGTCCGCCACCGCCACCGGATGCTTTGATGATGATCGGATAGCCAATGCGCTTGGCGATGGCGCGAATCTCATCGGGATCGTCGCCCAAGGGGCCGTCCGAACCCGGCACGCACGGGACGCCGGCTTTTTTCATGGTTTTGATGGCCGAGACTTTATCGCCCATGAGTCGAATGGTGTCCGAGCGCGGGCCAATAAACACGAAGCCGGAGCGTTCAACCCGCTCCGCGAAGTCAGCGTTTTCCGACAAGAAGCCGTATCCTGGATGGATGGCGGTGCTGTCGGTAACCTCTGCCGCCGAGATGATGGCGGGCATATTGAGGTAACTTTCTTTCGAACTGGGTGGGCCGATGCAGACGGTTTCATCGGCGAGCAACACGTGCTTGAGATTGGCGTCGGCCGTGGAATGCACGGCAACGGTTTTGATGCCCATCTCGCGACAAGCTCGAAGAATGCGTAGCGCGATTTCGCCGCGATTAGCGATTAAGACCTTATCCAGCATGGGGGTTACTCAATCACAAACAAGGGTTGGCCGAATTCCACCGGATCGCCATTTTTAGCGTTGATCGCGACGATTTTGCCGGCCTTGTCGGCCTCAATTTGATTCATCATTTTCATGGCTTCAATGATGCACAAGGTTTGGCCGACTTGAATGTCTTGACCGATTTCAACAAAGGCTTTGGCGCCGGGAGCGGACGAGGCGTAATACGTTCCCACCATCGGCGCGGTGATGACCTTGCTGGCATCCAGCGCGGGCGCAGGCGCGGCAACGGCGCTGGCGGCAGCCACGGGCGCCGCGGCGGCGGCTGGAGCGACGGGAACGCTGGCGGCCATCGGGGCGGCTTGGATGTAGGTGGCGACTGCGCCGGTTCCTTGACGGGAAATGCGAACGCTTTCTTCGCCCTCTTTGATCTCAATTTCCGAAACCCCTGATTCCTCTAACAGCTCGATGAGCTTTTTAACTTTTCGAATGTCCATGGCGTTCTACTCTGTTGTCCTCTTAGTTCTTAGTTCAAAAACGGGTGATTCAAAATCGATTAGCGCGACAATTCAATCAGAACGGCGCTCAATGCCAACTGGTAGCCCAGGGGGCCAAATCCGATGAGAATGCCCCGCGCGAGGGGCGCTAAAAACGAACGCTGCCGAAATCCTTCGCGGTCGTAAATGTTGCTCAGATGCACTTCGTAAAAGGGGATCGACACCGCCATCAGCGCGTCACGCAAGGCGATGCTGGTGTGCGTTAGGGCGCCCGGGTTGATGATGATGCTGTGGACGCGTTGAGCCTTGGCGGCGTGTATGGCGTCGATCAGCTCATGCTCGGCGTTGGACTGAAAGCACACCACCTCGTGGCCTTGGGCTTGGGCGTGGGCTTTGAGCATTGCTTCGATGTCTGCGAGGGTCTCCCGACCGTACACTTCAGGTTCGCGCGACCCCAATAGATTGAGGTTGGGTCCGTTGAGGACTAAAATCGTTGCCATGCCTGACGCTTGTGCAGCCTAAGTTAGCCCTAGTTTACGCTCGCTTTCGAACTTTTGAAGGTGTTTCGCTGAAATTAGACACAAATAAGCTACTTTTTTGCGCCGAAGCATCAGAATTTGTAAAAAAACAACACTATTCGCTGGCCGGCGCCGCCGCTTGGCTTAAGACCGCGGCGATTTGCTGACGGGCCTCGTTGAGGCTCAGGCTGTGGTTCTCCTCATCGCCCATGAGTTTGAGCGTTTTGGTCAATTGGTCGGGGTGCAGTTCGCCCATACGCAGCGCCAGCAGGTTGCCGTGGCTGTCCACAAAAACGGTGAAGGGGAAAGCCAAGGCTTCCACGCCAAACTGCCGGGCCAGTTCCACGCCGTCGTCTTCCCCAATCAAGACGGGGTATTGGATGGGGGTGTCTTTGGCAAATTTCTGCACGTCTTCCGTAAAGTCGATGGCAATGCCCACCACTTGCGTGGACGGCAGGGACGGCTGTTGGGCGAGTTGATTGAGCAGCGGTATTTCCCGCCGACAAGGCTGGCACCAGCTGGCCCAAAAATTAACCACCAAGGGCTTGCCCTGCCATTGGGTGGAGGACTGGGGTTGGCCGTTCAGATCTTTGAGGGTGAAGGTGGGTAGGGTGGAGGGCATGGTGTGCGTGGTGTCCGCCGTCACGTTTTTGCGCGCCGAAAACGGCAGTGGTTGCAGCAGGGTGCGGATCGATTGCCCGCTGTACTGCTCGTAGGCGAACGCCGCGATCACGGCCGCGCCGATGATCGCAAAACCAATATACGCGCGACGGAGAGGCGTCATGGGGTAGTTCCTTGCAAGTGATTGAGGTGGTCGATGAAGGGTTGAGCGTCGGTAAATCCGACCAGTCGAGCCTCGGTTTGCTCTTGCCCCTTGGGGTTGAAAAATAACGTTCCCGGCGGGCCGTAGAGTCCGAAGCGCTTTAATAAAGCTTGATCGTCGTCGGTGTTGTCCGTGACGTCGGCGCGCAGCAGGGTGATGGAGGATAACGCGTTGATCACGTCCGGATTTCGAAAGACCTGGCGATCCATTTCTTTACACGAGGCGCACCAGTCGGCGGTGAAATCCAACATCACCCAGTGCTGAGATTCTTGGGCGCTTTGCAACGCCAGCTCTAATTCACGCACGCTGCGAATGGAGCGAAACTGCAGGCGTTGCGCTGAGCTTAACGACGCCAACGGATTCCACGGGTCTTCGTTGTGGAGGAAAAATCCGTACGCCCAGACGACGGTCATGACCACGCTGAGCGTTCCTAAGCTGTAGCGAATGACGCGCAGGGAGGAGCCGCCGATTTTAAAAAACACCACGGCGCTCGACAACGCCACGACGCTCCACGCGGCCAGCAACCACGAGGCGGGCAAGATTTTCTCAAGCAGCCACGCAGCGACGGCGAGGAGCAGCACGCCGAAAAAAGCCTTTACCGTCAGCATCCATGGGCCACTCTTGGGGATGAATTTGCCCGCCGTGATGCCCACTAACAACAAGGGAATGCCCATGCCGAAGGATAAGGATCCCAACGCCAAGCCGCCGCGCATCACATCGCCGGTTTGCCCAATGACGCTCAACGCGGCCACCAGCGGAGGCGCCACACAGGCGGAGACAATGAGCGCCGAGAGCGAGCCGATCAGCAGCGTTTTAAAGTAGCCGCCGCCCGCCAAGCGTTGGCTCATCACGCTCAACTGCGTTTGAACCAGGGAGGGCATCTCGAGATTGAATATTCCGAACATGGAAAGCGCCATTAAGATCATCACGCCCGCAAAGGCGATGATGACCAATGGCGCCTGAAAAATCGCTTGAACTTGTGCGCCCATCAACGCGCACAGCATGCCCGCGAGCGTGTAGGTCAGGCTCATGCCCAACACGTAGGACACCGATAGATATAAGCCGTGACGGGAATTGGTGTGTTCACCGGCCACCAAGCCCGCAATAATCGGCACCATGGGCAATACGCAGGGGGTTAACGACAACAATGCGCCTAAGAGCAAAAACGACCCCATGAGCGAGAGCAAGGACCCCGATTTGATTAACTCAATCAATCGGCTTTGCTCCGAGGGCGGGGTTGTGGTGGGGGCCATGGGCTGGGCTGGCGCCGCTGCGCTCAAGCCCGCCAGCGGGCTGCGATCCAACGCGAGGGTCACGGTTTTCGGGGGGTAACACAGGCCCGCTTCGGCGCAGCCTTGCATGCGGACTTTAACCCGCGCGTTGGCGTGCACCGGGGCCGCCAATTGCAACTGAATATGGACTTGGCCTTGGTAGATGACTTGATCGCCGAAGTAGTCGTCGTGATGGGTTTTGCCGGCGGGATAATCGGTTTGAGTAATTCGATTGGCGTCATCGATGAGTTCAAACTGCAAGCGATCCTTGTACAGGTAATACCCGTCGTGAACGGAAAACGCGACATCGACCGCGGGCCCATTGGCGGTGGCCATCACTTTGAAGGCTTGATCGACCGGTAAAAAGTCACCCGCGCGGGCGTTTAGGCCCCACAGCATTGAGCTCAGCACCACCCCCAGGAGGGCTAAGAAGACCCAACGGGGCGGCCAAGGTCGAACTTCGGCGGTTTGGGGGAACAAGACGGTCTGCATAAGCCACCTACACTCGGGATTATTTTATAATCAATAAAATCAACAACTTAATTAATAAAACGACTGCAAGCGCGTTTCAACTCCGCTCACAAAGGTCGCTCTTGAAGCCTCAGACCCATTCCAAGTGTAATTAGTTTAACCCCGAACCCTTGAAATCTAAAACTATGACGCTATATTTAGCAGTCACCTAGGGAGAGTGCTAACAACTCCGAGTCCCTGGGAGGGGTGAACCCCAGACTCTAAGTGGTTTTTATTAAGTTGAGGAGGTTTCTGATGTCGATGAAGATTCGTCCGCTGCACGACCGCGTGATCGTCAAGCGTGAAGAAGATGAGCGCAAGTCGGCTGGTGGGATTTTAATCCCAGACAGTGCTACCGAAAAGCCCATGAAGGGCAAAGTATTGGCGGTTGGCCACGGCAAAATTTTGGAAAACGGCCAAGTGCGCCCACTCGACGTCAAAGTCGGGGACAAGGTGCTGTTTGGCAAATACAGCGGAACCGAAGTGAAGGTCGATGGCGATGATGTGCTCGTGATGCGCGAGGAAGACATCATGGCTGTGATCGAAGGCAAGTAATTCGGTAATAGGTTTAAGAGGAAATAACAATGGCAGCGAAAGAAGTACGATTCAGTGACGATGCGCGTAGCCGCATGGTCAAAGGTGTGAATATTTTGGCCAATGCGGTCAAAGCCACCTTGGGTCCTAAGGGCCGAAATGCAGTGTTAGAGAAGAGCTTCGGTGCCCCGACCATCACCAAAGACGGTGTGTCGGTGGCCAAAGAAATCGAGCTCAAAGATAAGTTTGAGAACATGGGCGCTCAAATGGTGAAAGAAGTCGCCAGCGCCACCTCCGACGAGGCGGGTGACGGTACGACCACCGCGACCGTGTTGGCTCAAGCCATCGTGCGCGAAGGGTTGAAGGGCGTTGCCGCGGGCATCAACCCTATGGATCTCAAGCGCGGAATTGATCACGCCGTTGAAGTGGCCGTCAGTGAGCTCAAGAAGCTGTCCAAGCCCTGCAAAGACAGCAAGGCGATTGCGCAAGTCGGCACCATTTCGGCCAACTCCGATGAAAGCATCGGTAGCACCATTGCGCAAGCGATGGACAAAGTTGGTAAGGAAGGCGTCATTACGGTTGAAGAGGGCTCGGGCCTGAACAACGAATTGGAAGTCGTTGAAGGCATGCAGTTCGACCGTGGTTACCTGTCGCCTTATTTCATCAACAACCAAAACACTCAAGTGGCGGAGTTGGATAAGCCTTTAATTCTTCTGTACGAGAAGAAAATTTCGAACATTCGCGAAATGTTGCCCGTGCTCGAGAGCATTGCCAAAGCCGGTCGTCCGCTGTTGATCATTGCGGAAGACGTCGAAGGCGAAGCCTTGGCGACCTTGGTGGTCAACACCATTCGTGGCATCGTTAAAGTCGCTGCCGTGAAGGCGCCAGGCTTTGGCGATCGTCGCAAAGCCATGTTGCAAGACATCGCGATTTTGACGGGCGGCACCGTGATTTCCGACGAAGTGGGCTTGTCCTTAGAGAAAGCCACCATCAACGATTTGGGTTCGGCCAAGAAAGTGGTGGTTGAGAAAGAGAACACCACCATCATCGACGGCGCTGGTAAGCCTGCGGACATCAAAGCCCGCGTGGCCCAAATTCGTCAACAAGCGGAAGAAGCCACGTCCGATTACGACAAAGAGAAGCTGCAAGAACGCGTTGCGAAACTCTCTGGCGGCGTCGCCGTGATCAAAGTCGGTGCGGCCACCGAAGTTGAAATGAAAGAGAAGAAAGCCCGTGTTGAAGACGCGTTGCACGCGACCCGTGCAGCCGTTGAAGAGGGTGTGGTTCCGGGTGGTGGCGTGGCGCTCGTGCGCGTCGTCAAGGCCTTGGAAAAACTCACTCACGACAACGAAGACCGCAACTACGGCATTCGTATCCTGACCCGCGCGATTGAAGAGCCATTACGTCAAATCGTCACCAACGCTGGTGAAGATGCGGCGGTCGTTCTCAACAGCGTCCGTGAAGGCAAAGGTAACTTCGGTTACAACGCCGCCACCGGCGAATACGGCGACATGATCGAAATGGGCATTTTGGATCCAACCAAAGTCACCCGTTTGGCTCTGCAAAACGCCGCTTCCGTGGCCGGCTTGTTATTGACCACTGAGGTCATGATTGCCGAAGCGCCGAAAGACGACGATCACTCACACGGTCCGGCCGGCGGCGGCATGGGCGGTATGGGTGGCATGGGCGGAATGGATATGTAATTCCATTCGTCAGATCTCTGACGAACGCGTCCTTGCAAAAAACCTCACTCAGTTCGCTGAGTGGGGTTTTTTTATGGTCGTCGTTTTTAATCCGGAGGCGTTCGACGGCGTCGGACGGGGTCACACGCGGCGCGTGGCCATCAACGAGTGGGGTGAGTTGGCGACTCGGATATGGGGCTTAGATTGAAAATGCGATCGACCAATTGGCGTCTCTCCGCCGCCGAGAGCCTTAACGTTGATTGTATCCACACAAAGGGCTTGGGATTTGCGCTGATGTCCTCGAGCAGCGTTTGCCATTGCTGGCGATTTTCCTGATAGCGAAGCGCGTGATGAAAACAGTCTGGATCCTCGTTGACTACACAATAGCCATCGAGATTCTCAATGGCGTGAGCGCAATAGCCCAATAGATGGTATTCCGAGGGCATGGTTTCCGTTAAAAATCGATAATGCCAAGCGGTTCGGCGATTCAACTCTTTTAAGAGCGTTAACGCCGTGCGTTTGTAAAACAAGGTGGGTTGGTAAATGTAGTCGTACAGCGTTTTGATGTGATGCAGTGGCTGGCGCAGCAAACGGTAGGTGGTGACGTCAAAGGCCGCGTGCTCGGCGTTGATCGCCGCTCGCCTAAATAATTTAAGCCTGTTGTGATCATCAAAACACCACCGGCCATCAAATGGCTCGCGCACTAAGCAATCCGAGTCTATAAATAATCCCACTTCAAAAGGGCATTGGGCGAGCGCGTAAATTTTACTCAATTGCTGAAAATGCCAGCCCGAGTACCAGCGCGCGTACACCAATCGATACAGATTTTTGAGCCAGCGGTGGCGGAACGCGCGACGGATCCGTTCAAGGCTGCGAGGCAGCACCTCGTGGGTGCCTTTTAAAATAAGGCGCGGGTGATTTTGAAAGCGGCGCTGAAATAACGGCAGGTCTTCCCGATGGACAATGGCCAACTGCGTCAGGGTCGGTGCAAATCGATCGAGGGATTCGCGCAAACTCGAAAACGCGTCAATATCCCGAGCGAACGTCGCGGTGATGATTCTCAGCTGGTTGGTCCGAGGCGTTGTCGCTGGCATGATTCAATCGGTTGAGGATCTCAGTGATACGCTGTTGTAGATGGGCAATGAACTGAGCGTGATTCGCGAGAAAGTGTTCGCGCGCGCGATCCCCAATGGAATCAAACTCAGCACCGCTCAGATGATAACGCCATTGGTGCATCCACTCGATTAAGGCTTTGTCATCTAGGCGATACAAGGGCGCGATGTGTTGCGTTCCTTTGAGTTGACAATGAAACAAAATGCCCCGAGTGGCATCGATGTGTTCATTCATAGGCGGGGCGTCCAGCGTGAGAACAGTGTTTTTCATGCTCATCGCTTCAGGAATGTAGTGGCCCCAGCCTTCGGTTTCAGACGGGCAGAGGTGAAAGCGATGCTCGTTGAGTAGGCGTGTTAATTCTTCCGAGGACAAATAGCGATCGATGCTGATGAGGTTAGACGCATTATGAAAATTAAACTGAACCGAGCCTGAGTGGATAACCGTTAGGGTGGGCCAATCGGGATGTAAGGCCCAACAATTCAACAGATCTTGCGTGCCTTTCATGCGGCTCTTGCCCGCCAGATGAATGAATTTCGGTTGCTTTAGAACGTGTGGGGCGTAGCCGTCCTCGCTCGTAAATCCTAAAAATTGGACGTTCGGGGTGAGGTTTGAAAACAGCTCATGAGCCTGCCGGGTTTTGCTCCACAGTTCGCTCAGACTGGTGAGCCAACGACGGTCATGCCGATCGAACCACTCGGGATTCGGTATGAGCACTTGGGCTCGAGCGAACCCCAAGGCTTGGGGATACACGTGCTCTAAAAAAATAGTGATGTCAAAGCGGGCATCGCGCTGCGCCCGACGATGGGATCGGAATCGGTGCCACCAAAACCGCAGCGCGCCGCGGCGCTGACGTCGTTCACTGGCATTGATGATGCGGCGAGTGGTGTGATGACCAAGCGCCTTTAAGGCCGTTTCCAACAGCATTAAATCTTTGCTGTTGCCTACGGCGTTGTCAAACGCCACCAACTGAATGTGTGCCATGAGCGGTTACACAGGATGGTCGAGTAAACGGCGCACGCTGGCGTGGATGGAATCGGCGTCGGGCCATTGATGCGGGTTCGCAAATAACGACACCGAGCGACCCAGCGGAGACCAATAAAAATTAGAATGCGGGCCGTAAATGCTCACCAATCGAGCGCCGGCGGCAGCGGCTAAATGCCCGGGGCCGGTGTCGTTGGCGACCACCGCGCCGACCGAACGCAACAGCGCCCCGTAGACCCCCAAAGAAATATTGGGCAGGTTGACCGCATTGGGGTACAAGGCTTCCGCCTTGGCTTCCTCACCCGGTCCGGGGCAGATCAAAAGCGAATGGCCTTCTTGAGCCAATTGATGCGCCAACGCGGGAAACTCCGGCCAATGTTTGCGGCCGGTGGCGTCGTCGGCACCGGAAAAGGGACACAACATCACGGTATTCGAGGCCAACAGCCCATGTTGTTGAAGCAGTTGGTCGGCGGTGTGGGAGTGATAGATCGAAGGCTCCCACACCACGGGGCGCGGCAGCATTTGGTTCTGCTTTAAAAATTGATTGCCCAGCTGCCAATAGGTTTCAGCGGCGTGGTCTAAGTTCCGAAATCGATACGCATTGCTCAACAGAAGGCTGCGCCCGTCGTAGGCGTACCCGTAGCTCGGCAGGCCAGCCAGCCGTGTTTCGAGCGCCGAGGACAGCGATTTGGTGAACAGCAGCGCCTGTGGCGGTGCGGATTGGGATTGCCGCCATTCCCGCAAGCGCGCGATGGAGGCCCGGATGCCTTTGGGGCGGTTCATGATTTGCCAGGGATAATAGGCCAACAAGTCGCGTGCCCACGGTTTGCCGTACAAGGTCAGATCGTAACCGGCCGCCGTCAAACGCTCTAAGGTCGGAATCATTAGGACGACTTCACCCACCCAGTTGCACAGGCGAACCAGTAGAGGGCGACTGGGGAGTTGATTGTCCATGACGAAATTATATCGCTTGCGGAGCCTTCAAAGCCAAGCTCCTGGTCACGGAAGTGGTGAAAAATGCCAATTTTAGCGCCGAAACCGCCGCGGATTCGCTTAAACTTTGAAAACCAACCAAGCTCATGCGAACGTCGTCACTATGCCCAGCGTTGAAGGTGATCTTTGGCAGTACGCCAAACAACAGCTCCTCGAGCGGTTGGAAGGGCAATCGCCCCCGATCTCTCAACATTGGCAGAGCACGGTGGACGTCTTACTGTGCAGTGAATTCATTCAGCGCGTGCTGCTGAGAGACCCCAGTTTCGCAGAGCACCCGTGGGCCATCGAGGAACACCCTTATCGCGACCTCACTCGGCTCACGGAGCTGGATCCGTTCTTGAAAGCGTTGCGAGTGATTCGTCGTCGTGAATTAGCCCGCATCGGTTGGCGCGATCTTCATCAGCGCGATGAGCCCGCGGTCGTATTAAGGCGCATTTCGACGCTCGCGGACCAGACCATTCAGGTCACCACGGAATGGTTTTATCAGCAACTCACGCAACGTCACGGCGTGCCTCGGGACAGTCAAGGCAATCCGATGCCCTTGGTGGTGTTGGGGCTTGGCAAACTGGGTGGCCAGGAGCTTAATTATTCCTCCGACATTGACTTGATTTTTTTGTATGAGGAAGATGGTGAGATTGATCATCCCAACGGCCTAGAGAACTTTGAGTTCTTTACGCGACTGGGTCAGCGGGTGATTCAGGCGCTCGACAACTTGACGGAAGACGGTTGGGTGTATCGGGTGGATATGCGATTGAGGCCGTATGGCGAATCCGGTCCGCTTGCCGCCAGTTTTTCATTTCTTGAAAAATACTTTTACGAGCAAGGAAGAGACTGGGAGCGCTACGCCTGGATTAAAGCGCGCGCCATTACGGGAGAGGCGGCCTACGAGTCCCTCTATCGTGAGGTGGTGCGGCCATTTGTGTATCGCCGTTATTTGGATTTTTCAGTCTTCGAAAGTTTGCGTGTCATGCATGAGCGAATCACGCGTGAAGTGGAACGTCGTGAATGGCAGCAACACTTGAAGCTGGGGCCTGGCGGCATTCGTGAAATCGAATTCACCGTTCAAATGTTTCAGTTGTTGCGCGGCGGAATCGATGTGAGTTTGCAATCGCCGTCGATTCTGAATGTGTTGCCGAAACTGTCCGATCCCAAGATGTTGCCGGTGGAGGCGGTGAATGAGCTCCTCGAGGCCTATCATTTTTTAAGACGGGCTGAAAACCGCCTTCAAATGATGGATGAACAGCAAAGGCACGCCTTGCCCGAGGACCCCTTGGAACGGCTTAAATTGGTGAAGATGCTTCACCAGTCGTCGTGGGAGGAGCTGATCACCCGCTTGGATGGGTTGCGGGCGAACGTGACGCGACATTTTAAAGCGAGCGTTTTCGCGCATCAACAACAACCAGAGGACGACGGCGCAGACGAAGGCCATGCGCGAGCAGATCCGCACGGCCGCGCGTCGACGCTGAGCCGCGAACCAGTGTTGGCAGACTGGCAGCGACGAGAGGACATTGCGGCCTGGCTCGATCCGTTTTCGCTGAGCGATCCATCGCTGCCATTGGCGGCGCTCGATGAATTGCGTCAGTCGCGCTATTTTGGCCGATTGTCGGATGAGGGCAAACGGCGTTTGCAACGGCTCCTGCCGGTCATTGTCACGCACGAGGTTGCGATTCAGCCGAACGTGTTGTTGAGAGTGTGGCGAATATTTGAAGCCATTGGACATCGCCTGAATTACCTGTCGCTGCTGTTTGAAAACCCGCAGGCGCTGCGACGACTCATCGATTTGTGTGGCTTGGGTGATTTTTTAGTCGATCAAATTTCCGCAATGCCCTTGTTGTTAGATGAGCTGATTGATGAGCGCCTGTTTGAGGACATTCCAACGCGTCAAAGTTTTGAACGCGATTTGTCTTGGCGCTTACAAGAGTCCCCCACCGACGACGAGGTGTTTGTCGAAAAAGTTCGAGATTTTCAAAGGGTTTCTATTTTTAGAGTGGCCTTGCTGGATTTAACCAATCGCTTGCCCTTGATGAGCGTTTCGGATCGGTTAACCGAAATCGCTGAACTGGTATTGGAGCGCGTATTGAATTATTCCTGGGCGCGCTTGGTTGAACGTTATGGAGAACCACAAGCCTTAGACCACGATCGGTGCCGAGTGGCGATTATTGCCTACGGCAAATTGGCGGGTCGAGAAATGGGTTATGGGTCGGATTTGGATATTGTCTTTTTGCATCAAGGCGTCTCCGAAAGCCAAGAGACATCCGGGCCTCAGATTATTGAAAACAGCACGTTTTTTGTCCGTTTGGGCCAAAAAATTGTGCAACTGTTAACCACCTTATCGCGATCGGGTCGGCTGTATGAAGTGGATACGCGCCTGCGGCCGAGTGGCCGGAGTGGGTTATTAATGACGTCGCTAAGCGCCTTTGAACACTATCAACGGCAGGAGGCTTGGACCTGGGAACATCAGGCTTTGTTGCACGCCCGGGCGGTGGCTGGGGATCGGGACGTTCAGAGTCAATTTGAGCAGTGCCGATTAGCCATCTTAACGGATGCGATTGATCGCGAACGCTTACGAGAAAACGTCGTGCACATGCGTTCGCGCATGCGCAAGGAATTGTCGCGTGCGGGCAGTGGTGAGTTTGATATGAAGCAAGACCCGGGTGGCGTTGTGGACATCGAATTCATCGCGCAATACCTCGTGTTGCGCCACGCCAAGGAGTTTCCGCCGCTGCTGACGTTTCCAGACACCATCCGCCAATTGGAGTCGTTGGGGTCAATCAATCTGTTGCCGCAAGCCCACGTGGATCAATTGGTACAGGCGTATCGCGCCTACCGCCGAGCGCGCCATCACCGCTCCCTCGAGTCCAAGTCGGACGTGCTCGATCAAGCGACGTGGCAGCCCATTCGGCAGGTCGTGCAGGACATCTGGGCACAGGTATTTGATCTGCCCCCAAGCCCGATTTGAAGAGGCGACGGTGCCCATCGGGTTCCCTAGACGCGCCATATTTTGTGATGTGAAGGGGGCGCAAGTGGCATAATAGCGGCTGGGAGGATCGGTTTATGAACGCACCAGTACTTAAAATGCCCAATTCTGAAAACGCCGTCACCGTGACGCGTGCCCAGTTGCCATTGTCGTGTCCGTTGCCAGACCGTTCGTTGTGGAATTCACATCCGAAGGTCTACATTCCCATTGAAAAAACGGGTCAAGCCAAGTGCCCCTATTGCGGGACCGAATTCACGCTGGCGGATCATTAACCCGGATTGATGTGGACGGACGCCTCCGTCCACAGTTCTTCATCAAGCGGGTGGTGGAAGGACGGTGGCAGCCAGCGGTTTGCCAGGCTGCCGACCGAGGTGATTACCGATAAGCCGCGTAGCTTTTTTCTTCGACTAGGGTTGAGCCCAGCTTCAGATTGATTTTCTTTTTAATGGCGGCGCGTTCGTCGTTTTCAATGTAAACGCTTCGCGCCAGTTCGATGAACTTGGTTTCAAACCGCTTGGCGCGCTCTTCATCGCGAATGTCATCTTCGATGACCCATAACCGCTCATTCACTGACTGCAAATCGGCGGTTTCTGCGCTGATGTCAAAAGACGCATAGCGTGAGCTGTTCCACGTTGTTTCAAGAAGCGACAATTCCTTTTGAATGTTCGCAAGCTTGGCTTGGTCGGTCATGCGCTTGAGTTTGATCCGCAGAATGGTCATCTTATCGATGACCTCTCCGGGTGAAACGGGCACTAAAATTTCTTCACTCATGAAAGACGTCCTATTACTGATGACTCAATGCGGCAGTCGCGGCATCGATGGATTGGCGATAGCGATTGATCGCTTGCGCAACGATTTGGGAATAGCGCTCCGCTTCATCAAAATGATGCTCTTCAATGGCTTCTCGGACGCCAGGCATGGTTTTGGCGCCATAACCGGTGTACAAGCCCGGCGCGACGATCATATGCCGATACCACGGTCTGCCCGGCAAGCCTTCGGTGTGTAACAGCTGCTGTTCGGCTTTGGCCAAAATGGCGTTCGCCGCGTTAATCGCGTTGGCATTGGGATGAGCGGTTTGTAAGGCCATGACCTCGTCAAACTTCTTCGCCGAGCGATTGAGCGCGCTGACGGCGTTATCAATGGGCGCTAAATTAATCGCGGGCACTTCGGATTTGCGCTCAGGCGCAGCAACGGGATCCACTTCGCTTTGCGTTAACTCAAAGGCGTGCTCGTCAATGAGCTCGTTGGTCTTTTGCGTCTCCTCTCGTTCGCTGTCCAATAACTTATGCAGTTCATCGGTGTAGTCCTGAAACGTTTTGGCGACCGTGCCCGCCGAGAACGGCAGGATTTCTGCGTCCGCTAAGCGCAGCATGGTGTGTCCCACCATTTCCGCTAAGGCTTTGCCGTAGCGTAGGTCGTGATCCTCAACGGCGATGTAATGTTCATACGTGTCGTACGTGGAGTGATACACGCCCGAAGGTTCGCCATCGCCGAAGCCCATGTTGAGCGAGGCAATGCCTTGATGCTGTAAAAAGGGCGTGAAGTCCGATCCCGAACCCAGTGCCGACAGGCGAATGTGTTTGGAGTCCGAGGACCGTTTGCTGCCGATTTTTTCACGCGCCATGACGCGCGCCTTAACGGTCGCGTCAATCGTCGGATCTTTGACCTCTGCGGCCACCTGATCGACGAGCGTTTCTAAGATCGGCGAGCCACCGACGCCAAAGATGCCGCCCGAGTTGCCATCGGTGTTGATGTACGCCACGGCTTTTTGAGCGAGTTCATCGGCGTGCGTTTCGACCCACTCGGTGGAACCCAATAATCCGGGTTCTTCACCATCCCAGCTGGTAAACACCAAGGTGCGACGTGGCTTAAAGCCTTTTTTCATCATCACGCTAATGGCGTGGGCTTCGGCCATCATGGCCACGTTGCCCGACAAGGGGTCGCTGGCGCCAAAGACCCAACCGTCGTGATGGTTGCCACGAAGGATCCATTGGTCCGGGAATTCTTGGCCTGGGATTTTGACGATGACGTCGTAAATGGGTTTTAAACTCCAATCCGATTGCACGGTCATGTGTACTTTCGTGGGGCCAGGGCCCAGATGGTAGGTGAACGGCAATCCGCCTCTAAACGAGGCGGGCGCTCGACGCCCTCCCAAGGACTCCAGCAAGGGTTTGGCTTGGCTCCACGAAATGGGCAGAACGGGTATTTTGAGAATGGTTTTGGCTTCGCTGAGCGCGAGACGCGGCGCGTCTTTGGTGGCGCCCACATTCGGAGTCAACGGGTCACCGGAATAAATCGGCATGTCGGCCACGGAGCCCCGTTGTAGGCTCTCGGGAGGACGTCCCGCACCTTTGGGATATTGATCGGCTGCACCGTACCCATCGTCACGCGGATCGGAATAAATTAAACAGCCAATCGCGCCGTGTTCGTAGGCGAGTTTGGGTTTCAGTCCTCGCCAGCCCGCGCCGTACCGGGCAATGGCGATTTTGCCTTTGACGCTAATGTGGCGTCGCTCCAGTTCTTTGTAATCCGCGGGCATGCCGTAGTTCACGTAAACGAGTTCCCCGTGCACGTCGCCGTCCGCGCCAAAGGCATTGTAAGCGGGCAGCGCAATTTGAATGCGCGCGGAGCTGGCGTCGCCGGCCAGAGGAGGCTCTTTGAGGGATAGGGTGACGTGCGATGGCGCTTCCATTTCGACCGCAACCTTTTTGGGCGTTGGGTAGAGCACGTAAAAGGTCTCGATGTGGGCGTCCAATCCCCAAGACTGATACGTTTTCAACATCCACTCGGCGTTCGCTTTGTCGTGTGGTGAACTCACGTGATTGGGTTCGGCCGACAACAGTTTGAGCCATTCTTTCATTTGGGCAGGATTGAGATCCGCGTCAAACGCGGCTTCCCATTGCCGTTCGGTCAACGCAGAACTGGGCGCAAATCCCAACATCGGAGCCGGAGTGTCCATGGAAGCGGCGAGGCTCGCCACGCTGGTGAATACCGTCGACAGTCCTAAAATTGCCAGTCGTTGAGCTGGTCGCTTCATGAAACCGATCATTGCTAATCTCCCTAATTGAGCGGTGGGACAGGATCCCATTCCCGTGCTTACCAGTCTGGATTGTACACCGCCAGTTGCGATCTCGGTTTGCGACAAAAACGCCTCCTGGGGCGTGCGCAAGCGGTCGGGTTCAGCCCGAATGCCTGCGGGTGTTTGCTACACTTCGAAGGAGTCATCTTGAGTTGTTTCATGAACACATCGCATCCATCGCCAGCGTTTGAGGCCGCCATTGTCGTGGCCAAAGAAGCCGACTCGTGGATCCTGCGCGCCGCGGACGTCACTGCGCTGGGGGATGCGGATTTTGAGCCGCAGGCCTTGTCCCTCCAAGGTCGAATTATTGCGACGCAGCGTGGGCGAGGGGTGACTTATTTTGTCACGCCCAACCCCCACTCAACGCAGGAGCGATGGGTGTTGCGGCATTATCGGCGTGGCGGCTTCATCGGAAAATGGAATCGCGATCTGTATTTTGCGCCCGCGCTTAACCAGACGCGCGCCTATCGCGAACTGGCGCTCTTGAACGAGCTGTATCAACGCGCGTTGCCGGTGCCGCGACCAATTGGGGCGCGGGTAAAATTTTGCAGTGGTTTTTATCGCGCGGATTTAATCACGCAGGCGATTCCGGAGGCGATTGCACTCGCCGATTGGCCAGCCACCGATTGGACCGCGCGGTTGGGGCAGAGCGTGGGTCAGACGATTCGACGCTTTCACGCGCAAGGAATTTGGCATGCGGATCTGAATGCTAAAAACATTTTATTGACCCCAACGGCAGCGGTGTATTTAATCGACTTCGATCGCTCCGCTCGCCGTCCCCTAGGCGACTGGACGCAGGGCAATGTGCGTCGCTTACACCGATCGTTGGTCAAGCTGGCGTGTGATCGACAACCGGGGTTTGATGATTTTTGGCGGGCGCTCGACGAGGCGGCTCGGCTGCCGCCGCTCTAGCGAAGGGCGTTGCGCCGATAGGGATCGGGTTGTCCTTCGAGTGGTCGAAATCGTTTGTAGGACCACAAGTATTGTTCCGGCACGCGCTGGACGAGGGATTCAATAAACGCGTGGTACGTCTGAATGTCGGCCACCGCGTCTTTGCTGGGATACCCGTCGCGGGGCGCCAAGACGCGCATTCGATAGTGGCCGTTGGGCAAGCGTTCTTGTTCGTACAGCAGGACGGTGGTTTGCGTCGCGCGGTGAATCCAGGTGGTGGCCGGGTTGGATAAGGCGTTGACGCCAAATAAGGGCACGCTCAAATGACCCTCGCCAATGTAGCGTTGATCGGGCGCGAACAGCACCACCCGATTTGATTTGAGGGCGCGCAACAGCTCGACGAATTGAGTGTTGGGGATTAACCGACCACCCCAACGCGTCCGGCCGCGCAGCGCCAACTCTTGAATCAACGGATGATCGGTCGGTCGATACATCACATCCACCGGCACTGGTTGCAATCCCAAGGCCGTCGCCGCAATCTCGTTGGTGGTGTAGTGAGCGCCCAACAACAGTACGCCCTTGCCACGGGCCAATCCCGCTTGCAGGTGTTCTAAGCCCTCAAATTCGATGATTTTTTCAAGCGATGCCCGCGTGCCGAACCACACCATGCCGGCCTCAAAAATCGAATAAATCAGTGACGCAAAATGCTGGCGCGCAAGCTTGCGGCGTTGTGTCTCACCGAGAGCTGGGAAGGCCAGTCGCAAGTTGATGAGCGTCACGCGCCGTTCCCGTCTGGCAATAAAAAACGCCAGCCCACCTAAACCCGTGGCGATCGGGGATCGCAGACCAGAGGGCAGGAGGAGCAGTGTTTTTAAAAGACCAAAGCCGATCCAGGCAAGCCAATACTGGGGTTTCCAGAAGTGCCATAAGGAGAACCGAGCGACGCCGAATGCCAAATCGGCACTGACGTCTTGTGGAGGGGGTTTAGTTGTTATCATGCACAGGCTTGCGGGGAGGTTGTGTGAGATTAGTGTATCGGTTTCTGAGCTATTTGGTGGCGCTGCTCCTCCTGGCGAGGATGGGGTGGCGGGGACTGTCAGACCCGGCATTTCGCGCCCACTGGCTCGAGCGTTTGGGTTGGGTCACCGGTTCGGACTTGCCCGCGAATCCGATCTGGGTGCACGCGGTGTCGGTGGGCGAAGTGCGTACCGCTCACTTGCTGATCGAAGCGTTGTCGCGCGCCAATCCAGAGCAGTCGTTTTTCCTCACCGTCACCACGGTGACCGGGCGACGGGAGGCCGTTCGGTTGTGGGGTTCACGTCTCGCGATCGCCTATTTCCCCTTTGATCTGACCGGCGCCCTACAGCGATTCGTGTCGACGATTAAACCCGCTCAGGTGGTGATCATCGAAACCGAAATTTGGCCGATGCTGTATGACCATCTGAGTCGCCATCGCATTCCATTAACGATCGTCAACGCCAAGATCTCGGCCCGTTCCGTGCGGCGCTGGCGCGCGTTTAAAAGCCTCTTGCCCGCCCGCGTCGTGAGCCATCCGTGGGTGTTTGCGCAATCCGAGGACGATCGCGAACGCTTTCTGGCCTTAGGCTTTGATGCGCGTAAAGTGGTCACCGCGGGGCATATGAAGCTTGCCGCCTTACACGTCCATTCCCATTCGGCATTGCCCGGTTGGTCGACGACGCGAGCGGTGTGGATTGCGGGGTCGACGCGCGATGGGGAAGAGGAGATTTGTTTGGCCGCGCATCGCCTCATTCTTGAAAAAATCCCCAACGCGTTATTGATTGTGGCGCCGCGGCACCCGGAGCGGTTTGAAACCGTTGCCAACCTCATTAAAAGTCAATTTTATGATTGCGCGCGTCGCTCGCGAGGCGATGGGCTGAGCAGCGCTAAAGTGGCGCTGTTGGACACCATTGGCGAACTCCCCGCCGCGTTTGAATTGGCGTTGGTGGGGCTCGTGGGGGGCACCTTGGCGCCGTTTGGCGGCCACAACCCGCTGGAGCTGGTGGCGCAGCGTAAAGCCATGGTCCTGGGGCCTTATGACGACTCCATTCGCGAATTGATTGAGCCTTTGGTCAACGGCCACTGGGTGGATCGGGTGGTCGACGCGGCGTCGCTCAGCGAAGCCGTTTTTCAATACCTCAAAGACCCCGAGTTTGCCCGCGTGCGCGGCGAATTGATCTACCGCGAAATGGCGCAGTTGCCGACGCCTCTGCCGATCTTATTGCAGCATTTAAACCAAGCCCATCCCTGAGCTGGGCGTGCGCCGGGATTACTGGATCGACGTGATTTTGCTCAACCAGCCGTTGACCTGATGAATCGCCTCGGGCGTTAACGAGCCCGTGATTTGCTTTAAGGTCAGCGTGTTTAAGATGTAGGTGGAGCGCGCCTTCGAATAATTGGAGAGCGCGTCGAAATACCGTTGACGCGACAACAACACATCCACCGCGGTGCGTGTGCCCACGTCGTACCCGGCTTCGGTGGCTTCCAGCGCGATTTTGGAGGACGACACCGCCTGTTGATACGCTTTCACTTGTGAAATGGAACTCACCACGCCTCGGTACGCATCCCGTGCGGCGCGCTCGGTGGCGCGCGCGGTGTATTCGAGGTGTTCTTGAGCAGCGCGGTGTCGATAAACGGATTCTTTGACTCGCGACGTATCGGCGCCACCGTTGTACAACGGAATGGTGAATTGAATGCCGATTTGATTGTCAAACACCTGACCGTTGTTGGGCAACTCGCCACCAAAGCCTTGGTACAGGATGTTGCCGGTGGAATCGTTGCTGGTGCGGGAGGCGACAAACGACAGCGTCGGCGCAAACCCCGATCGCGATCGGTTGATTTGATCGCGAGCGATGTCGGTCGCATAACGCGCGGACAAGAGCGCGAAATTCTGTTCCATCGCGCTTTTAACCCACGCGTCTTCATTCACCGGGTCGGGCGTCACGAGTGGCAAGTCATCGCCGGCTTCGGCTAAGGCGGTGGCGTCGCTGCCGGTGATTTCACGCAGCCGATCACGAGCGTCGGCTAAGGCGCGCTTGGCGGCAATCACGCTGGCCGTCGCTTGGTCGGCGGCGGCTCGGGCGTCTTCGACGTCGGTGACCGCAATCAATCCCACTTCAAAACGCTTTTGCGCCTGTTCGAGTTGCCGCAAAATGGCTTCTTGCGAGGCTTTCGAAAAATTCAACGCGTCATCCGCATCGACGACATTAAAGTAAGCGGTCGCTGCTCTGAGAATCATGTCCTGTTGCGCGGCGTGGACGTTGACGGTCGCTTGCGCAATTTGCGCGTCGGTTTGTTTGACTTTAATGAGCTTGTCAAAATCCAGAATCGTTTGTCTTAGGCTTAAACCCCATTGTTGGGTATTCGAACTGGATATTTGCCGAATGGTGCTGAACGAGGCTGAGGTGCCCGTGCCGGACAAATAAGGCGATTGCGTGTCGTTATTGTCGTGCACGTAGCCGGCCGTTCCAGTGACTTGCGGCAGCAATTCGGCGACCGCTTGGGGTTTCGCTTCGAGCGCCGCTTGGTAGTTGTTTTCGGCTTCGCGCAATTGGGGATCATTGCGTAACGCGCGTTGATAAATTTCGTTCAAATCGGCGCCCATCACGGTCGCCGGCAGCGTCAAGGCGCTCATCAGCAGCCCCATCATTGCCGATGAGTTCACCGTCCAAGGTCGCGCTGTGCAGGTTTTTTTCATCCAAGTCTTCCGTCGTGTTCGTTTAATAGGTTGCTAGGCTCGAATCCACATCGCGCTGCCATCCAGCAATGCCATCGGTCATGTTAAAAATCTGTGTAAAGTCGTGGGCCACCAAATACTCGGCCACCCGTCGGGAACGCACTCCGCCGTGACACATGACAATGATGGGCGTGTCTCGCGACAGCTCCGTCAGACGCTCCGGAATTTGCCCCATCGGGATGGCCACTCCCGTCGGCAGACTCACAATCGCGCGCTCCCACGCCTCACGGACGTCCAGCAATACCGTTTGGGGGTCGCTGGCCATCATTTGAGCACACGCTTGCGGCGAAAGTTCAGTCACCATGATTAAAACTCGAAATGTTTGCGAGGCGCTTGAATGAGCGGGTCGACCGCCGTTTCAAACAGCGTCTCCACGAGCGGATGATCGGCGTAGCCGGTCAAACGCGTCAGGCGTTGCAATTCGCGGCCCAGCGGCAATGCGATTCGGCCATTAGGCTTAATCCAATTCCACGCGATGGCGGGGCATTCCTCGAGCGAGGCGGTGAACACCACCACGTCAAAGGCATGGTCAAAATCCAAGCTCAGCGCGTCGGCGTTGATCAGATCGATGCCCGTAATGTGGCAGCTGGCCCAATGCCGTTTGGCTTGCGCGGCCAAATCCGGATGAATTTCAATGCTGGTGACTTTGGCGCCCAATCCCGCCAAACACGCGCTCAGATAGCCACTGCCCGTGCCAATTTCTAAGATCGATTCGCCCGGCTTAACCGCCAGCGTTTGCAGGACTTTGCCCGCCAATTTGGGCGACCACAGGTGTTGCTGGTGGCCGATCGGCAAGGGCGCATCGGCGTAGGCAATCGCCTGCAGGTGCGCGGCGACAAAATTCTCGCGCGGGATAGAGGCCTGCACCGCTAACACATCCGCGTCCAAAACGTCCCAGGTGCGAACCTGTTGGTTGGTCATTTGCAGGCGGGCTTCGGCTTGTTGAGCGCTGTTCATCCATCGACTCCAATTTGAGCGGTCTCGAATGCGGCCCCTAGGGGGTGCGCGCAGCTATTATCCGACACTTTTTAGCAAAAACGCCATCAGTCCCCATCTTTTTACTCCAATTGCGTACACTTCAATCAGAGGCGGCCTGGGCCCAATTGACGTCCATTCCCAGGGTCGCGACCGGAACCGTATGAGCTCACCGCTGCCCAGCCATTTGCCCTTCTCCCCCTGTACACCGGCGGGTGGGTTTTTGTTTCTGTCGGGCATGCTGGGAAACCGGCCTGGCGAAATGGCGCTCGTGAGCGCCGATGTGGAAGCCCAAACGCGGCAGGCCATCGAACACATTCAAACCCTGTTGGCGCCCTATGGTGCGGGGTTGGCGCAGGTGGTCAAAGCCACCCTCTATCTGACGGATTTGGAGGACTGGGACGCGGTCAATCGCGTGTGGGTGGAGTGCTTCAAGCAGCCTTATCCGTCTCGGACCGCCGTGCAAGTCGCCAAACTCAAGCTTGAAGCGCGGATTGAAATCGACATCATTGCCCTCGACCCGCGTGAAGCCCAGTAGGCCCGAGGCGGCAGGGCCGCGCGGCGGCGTCCTTAGGCGCTTGCGCTGGGCAAAAAAAACCCGCCGGAGGGCGGGTTTTTTAACGCGTTAACCGCGATTGATTACAACAGGGGCACCAACAGCAGCGCCACAATGTTGATGATTTTAATCAATGGGTTGATCGCTGGGCCAGCGGTGTCCTTGTAGGGATCGCCCACGGTGTCGCCGGTGACGGCGGCTTTGTGCGTGTCGGACCCTTTACCACCGAAGTGACCTTCTTCCACGTATTTCTTCGCGTTGTCCCACGCGCCACCGCCGGTGCACATCGAAATGGCCACAAACAGGCCGGTGACGATGGTGCCGATCAGTAAGCCGCCTAAGGCCTTCACGCCCGCATCCGGACCCATGAGCGCGTTCATGCCGAAGCCGACGACGACGGGGACGAGGATGGGTAACAGGGACGGCAGAATCATTTCTTTGATCGCTGCGCGCGTCAACATGTCCACCGCGCGACCGTATTCGGGTTTCGCGGTGCCTTCCATGATGCCTTTGATTTCTTGGAACTGACGACGCACTTCGATGACCACCGAGCCTGCCGCACGACCCACGGCTTCCATGGCCATGGCAGCGAACAGATAAGGCACCATGCCACCGATGAACAACCCAATGATGACCGCTGGATCCGTTAACGAGAACTGAATGTTTTTACCCAGGGCCAATAAATTGTTGTTGTAGTCCGCAAACAGCACCAATGCGGCCAAGCCCGCGGAACCAATCGCGTAGCCTTTGGTGACCGCTTTCGTGGTGTTGCCCACGGCGTCCAAGGCGTCGGTGATGGTTCGCACTTCTTTGGGCAAGCCCGACATTTCCGCAATGCCGCCACCGTTGTCGGTGATTGGGCCGTACGCGTCTAAGGCGACGATCATGCCGGTCATCGACAACATCGACGTTGCGGCGATCGCAATGCCGTAGAGGCCTTCCAGTTCAAAGGAACCGAAAATGGCTGCGCACACCGCCAAGACGGGCAGCGCGGTGGATTTCATGGACACCGCCAAACCGGCGATTACGTTGGTGCCGTGACCCGTTTGCGACGCGCGCGCCACGTCTTGCACGGGCGCGTATTCGGTTGAGGTGTAATATTCCGTGATCACAATCATCGCGGCGGTGAGGCCTAAACCGATGAGCGAGCAATAGAACAGGCTCAACGATTTGGCGCCCATCATGTCTTCCGAGATGAAGTAAAACGCAACCGCTGCAATGATGCCCGAGACGATCACGCCGCGATAAAGCGCGTTCATGATTTTGCCGCCTTCCGACACACTCACGAAGAACGTGCCGACAATCGAGGCCACAATGGACGCCGCGCCCAACACCAAGGGATACATCAGGGCGCTCGGACCCGCCGCTTGCATGGTCAAACCGGCCAGCACCATGGTCGCCACCAGCGTGACGGCATAGGTTTCAAACAAGTCGGCCGCCATGCCCGCGCAGTCGCCCACGTTGTCGCCGACGTTGTCGGCGATGACGGCGGGATTGCGAGGATCGTCTTCCGGGATGTTGGCTTCCACTTTGCCCACCAAGTCCGCGCCGACGTCGGCGCCTTTGGTGAAGATGCCGCCACCCAAGCGCGCAAAAATCGAAATTAACGAGCCGCCGAAGGCCAGACCCACTAAGGAGTGCAGCGCTTCATCGGGATTGCCCAACACGTTGAGCATGATGGCGTAATAGCCCGCCACGCCCAACAGGCCTAAGCCCACGACCAGCATGCCGGTGACGGCACCGCCGCGAAACGCCATCGACAAGGCCGGATTTAATCCGACGCTGGCGGCGTGCGCGGTGCGAACGTTGGCGCGAACCGAGACGTTCATGCCGATGAATCCAGCCAGGCCCGATAAAACGGCACCGACTAAAAACCCACCCGCGGTCGCCCAGCTTTGTAAACCAACGCCGATCAACACGAACAAGACTGCGCCCACGAGCGCAATGGTGGTGTATTGACGGCTCAAGTACGCCTGAGCGCCGGCTTGAATGGCGGCCGCGATTTCTCGCATGCGGTCATTTCCGGTCGGTTGGGCGTTGATCCAGCGGGCGACAATTAACCCGTACAGGATCGCGATAAGGCCGGCCACGATGGCCAGCGTGATTGCGTTTGTAGTCATCATCGACGTTGCTCTCCTCAAGCTCAGCCGGCATTACTCCCAAAACAGTTTGGGTCTCACCACCAGCCTATCTATGTGGTTGAAATTATATCTTTTTATGCGTCCGATGGCGCGTCTAAATCCGGAAAGAGGTCTTTAATTTGCGTTTTACGGCTTTGAATTTAAGCACCGGATACGCCGGCAAGCCCTCTTTGAACGGCGGATAGGCCTCCCCCGCGATGAGCGGGCTGAGGTAATTGCGGGCTTTTGCCGTAATTCCAAAGCCGTCGGCGGTGATGAAGTCCTTGGGGACTTTCTTTTCGATGTTGGCCACGTCCGCGATCTTGGCCATGGCAATGGTGTAGCGGTAGGGCTTGCTGGAGGTGCGTTTGATGACCGGCAGGATCGCGTTGTGGCCGGCAACGGCGAATTCAACCGCCGCCTTTCCGAGCGCAAAGGCTTGATCTACGTCGGTTTTTGATGCGATGTGGCGAGCCGCGCGCTGCAAATAGTCGGCCACCGCCCAATGGTATTTGTACCCCAGGCCGTCTTTGACAATTTGGGCGATTTTTGGCGCGGCGCCCCCCAATTGCGCGTGGCCGAAGGCGTCGCGCGTGCCCGACTCGGCTAAAAACTCGCCGGCGGCGTTCTTCACGCCCTCGGAGACGACGACCACGCAATAGCCGTCTTTCTCCACGCACTGTTTGACCCGCGCCAAAAAGGCCTCGGGCTTAAAGGTGACTTCGGGAAACAAAATAATGTGGGGCGCTTTGTGACCCTGGGATTGCGCCAGTCCCGCCGCCGCCGCGATCCAGCCGGCGTGACGCCCCATGACTTCGAGGATGAATACTTTGGTGGACGTGGCGGCCATGGAGGCGACGTCGAGCGCCGCTTCCCGGGTGGAGACCGCCACGTATTTGGCAACCGATCCAAATCCGGGGCAGCAATCGGTAATCGGCAAATCGTTGTCGACCGTTTTGGGAACGCCGACGCAGGTGATGGGGTAGCCCAATTCTTGACCCATGAGCGCCACCTTGTGGGCGGTGTCCATGGAATCGTTGCCGCCGTTGTAGAAAAAATAGCCGATGTCGTGGGCTTTGAAGACTTCAATTAATCGTTCGTATTTTGCCCGGTCTTGGTCGAGCCCTTTGAGTTTGTAGCGCGCCGAACCAAACGCGCCCGCCGGGGCATTTTTGAGCGCTTGAATCGCGCTGCTGGTCAGTGCGCTGGTGTCGATGAGGTCTTCCGTGAGCGCGCCCACAATGCCGTTTTTTCCCGCATACAATTTATGGATGGTTTTGCGGTGTTTGCGACAGGCCTCAATGACGCCGGCCGCAGAGGCGTTGATGACGGCGGTCACGCCGCCGGATTGCGCGTAGAAGGCGTTGCGTGGAGTAGCGTTGGTGGAAGTGCGTTTCATCGAGCGGTCCCTTTTAAGTCTGCGGCGGCCATGATCAATGTGATGGTGCTGTCCGTGCGCTCCGGATTGGCTCCGTGTGAGAGCCTCGCCGATCGCTCCAGTCCTTGGCGAGCGCCCCGTGGCGACGCTGCGGTTGCGGGGAGTATGATCCAAAAAAAAGCGGCTAAAGTCCAGAAAACCACGCCACGGACCCTCGTCGAAGGCCGCGTCGCTCACCATTTAAAGTTATAAAAATCATATGCTTGTGAGTGATTGGCTGCCGTTTCGTGCGGCTTTGGGCTACACTAAAGCGATTGACATACTGGACGAGTGATACCGCATTATGAGAATAGTCCTATTGGGAGCGCCGGGATCGGGCAAGGGAACTCAGGCGCAACGACTCATTGAAGCCTATGGCGTACCGCAGGTGTCGACGGGCGATTTGTTGCGCGCCGCCGTGGCCGCCGGGTCGCCGTTGGGTTTGAAGGCCAAAGCCATTATGGACGCGGGCAAGCTTTTAGACGACGAGACGATGTTGTCGATTATTCGTGAGCGCTTAGAAAAGCCCGACGCCCAAAACGGATTCATCTTAGATGGCTTTCCGCGCACGCTGCGTCAGGCCGATGAATTGGGCGTGTTGCTCAACGCCATCGGTCAGCCCTTAGATGCGGTGTTGTTGATGGAAGTGGATCAACAAGCGCTCTTTCAGCGCCTCACGGGACGTCGCACCTGTAAAACCTGCGATCGCGTGTTCAACGTCTACACCTCGCCCCCGTCCAGCCCGCCGCCGTGTCAAGGTCGATGCGCCACGCCGGAGTTGTTTCAGCGCCCCGATGATGCGGAGGCGACGATTAAGAAACGTTTGGATGTGTACGCCGAACAAACCGCACCGTTGATTGATTACTACGCCAACCACGGGTTGCTGGAGCGCATTGTGGCGGAAGGCGAGTTGAGTGTGGTGACCGAACGGATGCGCTCGGCGCTCGAAAAGCGCCTTAAGCAACGCTAGACTCGACGCCCATTGAAGGACCCGCATCGCCCGCGGACGGGTCGATTCGCGCTTTAGGGCGTTAACGTGGCCAGAACCTCGGCGCGCCATCCTTCTAAGACCTCGTGAAGATCGGCGCCGCGCGCCAAGGCTTTGAGTTGGCGCGCTTGGCATAAAAAGGTCTCATCCAGATTCAATTCGACCGCCAACTCGTGTAACCGACCCCGCAATTGATTCAGGCGCTTTTTCTCCGTTTCGCTGGGGCGGTCCAGGGGCGTGACGTCAAAGCGCGGATCGACAACCGCTTCTTCCACAATGCGCTTCGCGTGCTCAAAATTGGGAATGCTTTTGAGTTGATAATGAATGATTTTGGGCCACACCGCGGGCGGTGGAAAGCTTTCGCGGCTTAAGCGCTCCAGCCCCGCGTCATCCACTATCCAATGCCGTGGCACATTCATGCGCTGGGCTTCCTGTTCGCGCCAGATGCTCAATAAGCACATTCGCGTGCGCACCAACGGCGGCAGACGATCTAATCCTTTTAAACGCTCATACGCCAATAAGGGGTCTAGGATGGGCGGGGATTGGCGCTGCATTTCTTCGGCCCACCAGCCGGTGCGACCGAGGTGGTCTAGGTGCTGCTTAATTTTTTCAAACAGCGGTGGGAGGTAGCGGACGTCGTCGGCCGCGTACGCGCACTGCTCGTCGCTGAGCGGACGCAACAGCCAGTTGGTTCGAGTTTGGGATTTGTCCACGCTCACGCCCAGTAGGGTGTGAACCAACTCCGCATACCCCATTTGGGGTTTAAGCCCCATCAACGCGGCGCCAATTTGCGTGTCCCACAAGTTGGGTGGGTTGGCTTTAAGCCACGGCCACAGCACTTCGTAGTCCTGTCGTCCCGAGTGCCACACTTTGCTAATGGTGGGGTCTAAGAGGCGTTGAATCAGCGGGTTTAGGTCCAGCGCCAGCGTGGGGTCCAAAAGCGCCACTCGGGTGCCATCGCACACCTGCACCAAGGCCAGCGTCGGTGAATAGGTTCGCTCGCGCATGAATTCCGTGTCCAGTGCTAATGTCGCGCCTGGGCCTATGGGCTGTAGCCATTCGGTTAAGGTGGTGGTGTCGCTGACAAGCTGCATGAGATCGGACAAGCTTTAGTACAATAGTCTCATTATCTCTTAAAAGGATCGCCAACGGCGATGTTGCGTGAAATCAAATCCTGGGCCGCGCTCGCGTGGGAATGGAGTTTCTTTCGAGGGACTCCCGAACGCTTGCCCAAATCCGTGACCGCGTTGGTGGTGGCGGCCCTTTTGTATGCGCTGTTGAGCTATCTCAGTGAACGCTTCGTGCACCCCATGGACGCAAGCACGCTGCTGGTGGCGGCGTTGATTGACACCGGCTTCAGCATTGGGTTTTTAGGGTTTTTTATTCTCGTTCGCGAGCCGGCGCGATTTTTACCCAGCGTTTTTATGTTGTTGAGCATCGGCATCGTGCTCACCGTGCCGACCTTGGCCTTGGCCAGCATTCAAACCCTTTCGGTGGAATGGGAGGGTCTTAAAGATTTGTTGTTGACCGCGCTATTCATTTACAGCGTGTTGGCCCAAGCGCGGGTGTTGATGCTCAGCTCTCGGTTTCCGATGGCCTTTTCGGTGTTGGTGATTGTGGCCTACATCCTGGCGGACGAGGTGTTGGTGAATCGCTGGTTGGGGGTCACGTCGTGAAAGTGCACATTTTAGGCATTTGCGGCACCTTCATGGGCGGCGTGGCGGCCTTGGCGCGCGAGGCGGGCCATGAGGTCAGTGGTTCCGACCAAAACGTGTATCCGCCCATGAGCGATCAATTGCGCGCCTTGGGAATCGAGCTCATTGAAGGCTGGGATCCGGCGCAGCTGGAGGGCGATTTTGCGCAGATCGTTGTGGGCAATGCACTGACGCGCGGCAAGCCTGTTGTCGAGGCCTTGTTGAATCGTCGCTTGCCCTACCTCAGCGGCCCGCAATGGTTGGCCGAAAACATACTTCAGGATAAAACGGTGATTGCCGTCGCGGGCACGCACGGCAAGACCACCACCTCCTCCATGGTGGCGCACATATTGGATCACGCGGGATTGAATCCCGGATTTTCGATCGGTGGTGTGCCTGGGAATTTTGGCGTTTCCGCGCGCTTGGGCGGTGGGCAGTTTTTCGTGGTGGAGGCCGATGAGTACGACAGCGCGTTTTTTGATAAGCGTGCGAAATTTGTTCATTATCGCCCGTGGGTGGCGATCCTCAACAATCTGGAATACGACCACGCCGACATTTATCCGGACGTGGAGAGCATTCGGCGGCAATTTCATCATCTGATCCGCACCGTGCCCGCCGACGGCACACTCATTGTGCACGCGGAACCCCAATTGCGACACACCTTGGATCTGGGGGTGTATACGCCGGTCGAGTTTTTTGGAGACCCGTCGCAATCCTGGCACGCCGAAAATCAATCCGCGGATTGGTCTCAATTTCGCGTGTGGCACGACGGCCACGGGGTCGACGTGTCGTGGTCCTTGTTTGGCGCGCACAACGCCAATAACGCCGTTGCCGCCATCGCGGCGAGTCACGCGGTGGGCGTGTCCTTGGAAACCGCCGCAACGGCTTTAAGTCGGTTCATCAACACCCGCCGTCGTTTGGAAGTGCGCGCCCGTGGACGCGGCGTGACGGTGTGGGACGATTTTGCGCACCACCCCACCGCGTACCAAGCCACCGTACAGGCGTTGCGGCAAAAAATTCGGCCGGATGAAAAAATCATCGCCATCATTGAACCCCGATCGGCGACGCAAAAGCAGGGCGTCCATCAGCACGAATGGGCAGGGGCTTTGTCCGAGGTCGATGAGCTGTGGGTGTTTAAACCCGAAGGCTTAAGCTGGAGCCTCGAAAACGCCTTGGCGCCTTTGGGGGCGCGTGTCCACGTGGTCACCGACGTTGATCAGATCGTGAGCGCTTTGGCGACGCACGGTCGACCCGGCGATCATTGGTTGGTGATGAGCAATGGTGGGTTTAATGGCTTATACGCCAAATTAATTGCGCTCGTAGAGGGGGCGTGAACGTGCGTGAAATTCCATTATTCCCATTGCAAACGGTTTTGTATCCGGGTGGCGTATTGGATTTGAGGATTTTTGAGACGCGCTATTTGGATATGGTGAGTCGGTGTATGCGCGATGGCAGCGGTTTTGGAGTGGTGTTGTTGGTGCGTGGGCCAGAAGTCAAAGCCTCGGGCGTGCGCGTTGCGGCGATTGGCACCGAGGCCCGAATCATCGACTTTGATCGCTTGGACGATGGCTTATTGGGGGTGCGCTGTCAAGGACTGCAGCGCTTTCACATCCGTCGGCATTGGCAAGCGGAGGACGGGCTGTTTCTGGCGGAGGTTGAGGACGTCGTCTCCGATCCCTTCGAGCCCGTTCCAGAGGACTGCGTCTATCTGTCGATGGTCCTAAAACGACTGCATCAGGACTACAACGATGTCGTGACCATAGGCACGCCGCACTACGACGATGCGGGATGGGTCGCGAATCGTTTGGCCGAACTGGTGGGAACGGAATTGCCGACCCGGCAAAAATTATTGGAACTGGTTGACCCCATCGAGCGGCTGCGGGCCTTAGGACCGCACGTCAAAATTGCGGCATTGGACGCGTAGCCGCGGCGGCCGTGCCAAAGCGCTTACCCGCGATCGGTGGAATATCGTTCGGGATACAACCACTGGCCCAAGGCTTTGGGTTCAGTAATGAGGACGATCAAGAGCAGGATCGACCACACGGCGACCGCCCACCCCACAAACCCATCCTGCGGATTAACGCCGTCCAGACTCGTGACGGCAGGGCTTAAGGTCGACAGGCCAATCGTGAGCTTAATGATGGTCACCCAGCCCGCGTGCGTGCCGATGGCCAGCGCAAGCGTGCCGCTGCGCTCGGTGAGCCAGCTTAAAAACACGCCCACCACAAACAAGGCCACCAGCGCGTCGACGATGCGTTCGGGCGTCAAAAAGCTGGCGTACAAACCTTGCCACAATAGCCAGCCGCTGTGTGGCGTCACGCTTTCGGCCGGTATGGCGGTGCGGGATAAAAAATGCACGCTGGCGAAAAACGCGCTGAGGATCAAAAACGTCGGCCAGGCGCTCAGAAATAAGGGCCGGAGGGATTTTTGCAAGACGCCTCGAAACAACACCTCTTCAAACCACGCCACCGCCCAACCCGTCACGAGGGCGGAGCCCAGCAACTTCGCGAGGGCGAAGGGGGATTCTGGGCTTTGGAAGGTTCGAATCTGTTGCGCCAGGATCCAAACGGCCACCGGCGCCAAGCTGAGGATTCCCAGCAACCAGCCGCGCCCCAGTTGGGCGCCGAAGGTGCGCCCGTTGGCGCCTAAGCCAAACTGCTCGCGCGAGTTGATGCGGTGCGCCCGACACAGCCCGATCAGAATGATGACGATCATCAATTGAAATAACCGCGTCGCCAACCGGTCAAAGCGCAGGTGTGGCGCATACGGAACAAGGAGTTCAAATAACGGATAGCTCAGCGCGCACGCCAGCGCCAGCGCGCCGACGACGCTGAGCAAAAAATGGGTTAAAAACCGCATTAACGACAGGCCGCGAACGCGCGATCGGCGGCGTTGAGGGTGAACTCAATGTCGCGATCGCTGTGAGCGATGGAGATGAATCCGGCTTCAAAAGCGCTGGGCGCGAGGTACACGCCCTCTTTGAGCATCGCGTGGAAAAACGTCTTAAAACGCTCCACGTCGCAGTGGGTGGCTTGCGCAAAACTGCTGATGCTGGGTTGATCCGTAAAATAGAAACCAAACATTCCCGCAACCCCTTGGGTTAAAAAGGGCACCTGGTGGTGTTTGGCGCGCTCGCTTAAGCCCTGCAGCAGCGCTTGCGTTTTTTGCAGCAGCCGTTGGTGGAATCCCGGTTCGGAAATCTTTTTCAAGGTCGCCAGGCCAGCGGCCATCGCGACGGGATTGCCGGATAAGGTGCCGGCTTGATACACCGGACCTAACGGAGATAAGTGCTTTAAAATATCGGCGCGCCCACCGAAGGCGCCGACCGGCATGCCCCCGCCAATGACTTTGCCCAAGGTGGTCAAATCGCCGTTGACCCCATACAGAGACTGTGCCCCTCCCAGCGCCACGCGAAAGCCGGTCATCACCTCATCCATAATGAGGACGGCGCCGTGATCGGTGCATAAGGATCGTAAGGTCTCCAAAAACCCCGCAATGGGGGCGATGAAGTTCATATTGCCGGCGATGGGTTCGACGATCACGGCAGCGATGAGGTGGCCGGACGAGGCGAAGACCGTGCGGATGGCGTCGATGTCATTGAAGGGCAGAGTGAGCGTGGTGGCGGCCAGCGCTTTGGGGACGCCGGGCGAGGTGGGCACGCCCAGGGTTAATAGTCCGGAGCCGGCTTTCATCAACAAGGAATCCGAGTGGCCGTGGTAACAGCCTTCAAATTTGATGATGGTTTCGCGACCGGTGAATCCACGCGCCAAACGAATTGCGCTCATGGTCGCCTCCGTGCCTGAACTGACGAATCGAACTTGTTCCAATTGAGGCATGAGTTCGATGACGCGTTTGGCGAGTTCGGTTTCCAACGGCGACGGCGCACCGAATGACAAGCCGTTGGCGGCGGTGGTCGTCACCGCGTGGATCACGTCTGGGTCGGCGTGTCCTAAAATCGCAGGTCCCCACGAACCCACGTAATCAATGTACTCGCGGCCATCCACGTCCCACAGCCGCGACCCGTGCGCTTTTTCAAAAAAAATCGGGGTGCCACCAACGCCGCGAAAGGCGCGGACGGGCGAGTTGACGCCGCCGGGAATGACGGCGCAGGCGGCCTGAAAATGCTGTTCCGATAAGCTCATGGTGCGGTCTCCGTAAGAGTCGTCATTATTTCAGAAATTACTGCCGCGGACAGACGCGCGTAAGCCACTTGGCGCTTGGGGCGAGCCATCGATTCGCGTGGGAGGGAAACGCGCCGGGCGCACGGCGGCGGATGGGAGCAGCTACACCCACGCCAGTTCGGTGTGGATGCCACCTTGCGCGTCCAGCACCATCCATCGATAGGCGCCAAGGCGTTGCTCGTCTAATCCGTAGTCATCGCCCACTTTAAATTGCCACACCGAGGAGGGCGTTCCCCACACGGGGACGCCGTGGTGGACGCCATAAAAGGGTTGATGGATGTGGCCATGAACGACCCCGCGCAGGCGTGGATCCGTCAACGCCGCCCACAACGCGGGGCTGTTTTTGAGGCCAATCTCGTCCATCCAAGCGGATCCAATGGGCAAGGGTGGGTGGTGAAGCGCCGCCAGAACGTGAGGCGAGTCGGCGTGGCTGAGCCGTGCGCGAACCCGCTCGATCTCGGCGTCGTGGATTCGGCCGTGTGCGTGGGGCGGCTCGGTGCTGTCAATGCCGATCACCGACCAGTCGTGGAAGGTCAATACCGGCTCGGACACGTCCCACAGTTGTTTTTGCAAGGCCGTAACGCCTTCTTTGACGTCGTGATTGCCGGGCAGAACCAACACCGGTTTGGCGCTGCTGTGTGGGCCGAAAAACCAGCGCTCCACCAACGAGGCGATGGGGTCGTAGGCGCGGGGGTCGTCGTGGACCAAATCGCCCGTGAGCAACAAGGCGTGTGCGTCGGGGTGCTGGTCGGCCACGTCGATGAGCGCACGCTCCAAAAAAAACGCCGGGTCGCGTCCTTTAAACGACGAACCCGGCGGGTGAGTGAGGTGCGTATCGGTGATCTGAATGAGTTTAATCACCGCGACCTCGTTTGCTTTAGAACACGTGCTTACATCGATCGATTAATAACGATAGGTGTCGGCTTTGTAAGGGCCATCGACCGGCACGTTGATGTACTGCGACTGCTCGGCACTCATCTGAGTCAAGTGCACGCCAATTTTCTTCAAGTGCAAGCGGGCCACGTGCTCGTCGAGTTTCTTAGGCAACACATACACTTTCTTCTCGTAGTCTTTGTGACGCGTAAAGAGTTCGATTTGCGCCAAGGTTTGGTTGGCGAACGACGTTGACATCACAAAGGATGGATGGCCCGTGCCGCACCCTAAGTTCACCAAGCGTCCTTTCGCGAGCACAATGATGCGCTTGCCGTCTGGGAACACCACGTGGTCCACTTGGGGTTTGATTTCTTCCCAGGTGTACTTGGACAAGCTGGCGATATCAATTTCGGAGTCGAAGTGACCGATGTTGCACACAATCGCGTTGTGCTTCATTTTGGCCATGTGGTCGTGGTTAATGACCTTGAGGTTTCCGGTGGCCGTGACGAAGATATCGGCGATTGACGCCGCTTCGTCCATCGTGACAACGCGGTACCCATCCATCGAGGCTTGCAACGCGCAAATCGGGTCAATTTCGGTGACCCATACTTGAGCCGAGAGGGCCTTGAGCGCTTGCGCGCTGCCTTTGCCCACATCGCCATAGCCTGCCACGACCGCAATTTTGCCGGCCACCATGACGTCGGTGGCGCGCTTGATGGCGTCGACTAAGGACTCTCGGCAACCGTAGAGGTTGTCAAACTTGGATTTGGTCACAGAATCGTTGACGTTGATCGCTGGGAACAGCAATTTGCCTTCTTTTTGCATGTGATACAACCGATGCACGCCCGTGGTGGTCTCTTCGGTCACGCCAATGATTTTTTCAGCAATGCGCGAATAGTATCCCGGTTGCTTTTTGACGCGCTCGGCGATCGCGGCGTACAGCACCTCTTCCTCTTCATTGGTGGGATGGGCGACCACTGACAAGTCTTTTTCAGCTTTGAGTCCCAAATGCACCAACAAGGTGGCGTCGCCGCCGTCATCCAAAATCATGTTGGGCACGCCGCCGTCGGCCCACTCGAAAATGCGATGCGTGTATTCCCAGTACTCTTTCAGAGACTCGCCCTTAAACGCAAAGACGGGCGTGCCTTTGGCCGCGATGGCCGCGGCCGCGTGGTCTTGGGTAGAGTAAATGTTGCAGGAGGCCCAGCGCACGTCTGCGCCCAAGGCTTGAAGCGTTTCGATCAGCACCGCGGTTTGAATGGTCATGTGCAAGGAGCCCGCCACCCGCGCGCCTTTCAGCGGTTGTGCTTTGGCGTATTCTTCACGCACGGCCATTAAGCCCGGCATTTCGGTTTCCGCAATAGTGATTTCGCGGCGGCCCCACTCAGCCAGGGCCATATCAGCAACGACGTAGTCGTTTTTCGTCTTAATTACAGCGTTCATCTTTGGTTCTCCGTAGAACAAAAGGGCGCCGTTGACAAAAAACCCTTCGCTTAAGCCTGGCAGATTCCCTGCTGCAGCACCCCTTAAGCGTCGGGGATTAAAACTACTTCGCGTCCGCCTTCAAAGCCTTCGCTTTATCGGTGTGTTCCCAAGTCAGTTCTTTTTCGGTACGACCGAAATGACCGTAACTGGCGGTGGTTTGATAAATGGGGCGCGCCAAATCGAGCATCTCGCGCAAACCATAGGGCGTTAAATCAAAATGACGGTTCACCAACGCGGTCATTTGATCGCGGGTCAAGCGCGAGGTGCCGAAGGTTTCGACCATGACGGAGGTCGGTTCGGCAACGCCAATCGCGTAAGACACTTGCACCTCACAGCGCTCCGCCAAGCCGGCGGCCACGATGTTTTTGGCAACGTATCGAGCGGCGTAGGCCGCGGAACGATCCACCTTGGAAGGGTCTTTGCCCGAGAACGCGCCGCCACCGTGGCGCGCAAAGCCGCCGTAGGTGTCCACAATGATCTTACGGCCCGTGAGGCCGCAATCGCCCACGGGGCCACCGATCACAAACTTGCCGGTGGGGTTGATGTGGAATTTGGTGCGCTTGTCGATCCAACGCTTCGGCAGTACGGGAAGAATAATCTCCTCCATCACCGCCTCTTTGAGTGCTTTGTGACTGATGTCGGGCGAGTGCTGGGTCGATAGGACTACGGCCTCAACGCCCACGGGTTTGTCGTTCTCATAACGGAACGTGACCTGACTCTTGGCGTCGGGTCGCAACCATTTGAGTTTGCCTTTTTTGCGCAATTCCGCTTGTTTTTTGACCAAGCGGTGCGAATACGTGATCGGCGCGGGCATGAATACGTCGGTTTCATTGGTCGCGTATCCGAACATTAAGCCTTGGTCGCCAGCGCCTTGCTTGCGCGGATCCTTGCGATCAACGCCTTGAGCGATGTCGGGGGATTGCGCGCCGAGGATGTTGATGACCGCGCAGCTGGCCCCATCGAAGCCCATGTCGGAGTGGTTGTACCCGACGTCCAAAACGGTCTTGCGAACCAACGATTCCAAATCCACCCAAGCCGACGTCGTCACTTCGCCCGCCAAAATAACGCAACCCGTTTTCACCAGCGTTTCGCAGGCGACGCGCGCTTTTTTGTCTTGCTTGAGGATCGCATCGAGCACCGCGTCCGAAATCTGATCAGCTAATTTATCCGGGTGACCCTCGGAGACCGATTCAGAGGTGAATAAAAAATCGTTGTTATGAGCCATAACGCTTCCTGATGATTGAAACGGGACTCCGTCCTCGGTGGACGGATGACCGGCTATTATACGTTAAAAATCGCCGTTGAAGAAATGCCGTTGGTATTGGACAATAGGCCTCTCTCCTCGTATTTCAAGGTTATCTGAGATGGCTACCACCAATCGATTGGCGAACGTTCTGCGTGTCTTGGCAATGGATGCGGTCCAAGCCGCCAATTCGGGTCATCCGGGTATGCCCATGGGGATGGCGGATATCGCCGAAGTGCTGTGGCGTGATGTGTTAAAGCACAGCCCGTCGGAGCCGACCTGGCCGAATCGTGACCGCTTTGTGTTGTCCAATGGGCACGGGTCGATGCTTTTGTACGCCGTGCTGCATCTGAGTGGCTACCCCATTAGCCTGGACGATTTAAAGCGCTTTCGCCAGCTCAATTCCCCCACCGCGGGGCATCCGGAAGTGGAGCCGCACCTGGGCATCGAAACCACCACCGGGCCTTTAGGCCAAGGCTTGGCCAATGCGGTGGGCATGGCGCTGGCCGAGCGCCTGCTGGCGGAGCGGTTTAATCAAGACGGGTTGGAGATTGTGGATCACCACACCTACGTGTTTTTGGGCGACGGCTGCCTCATGGAAGGCATCTCGCACGAGGTGGCCTCATTGGCGGGCACGTGGAAGCTCGGCAAGCTCATCGCGTTTTACGACGATAACGGCATCTCCATTGACGGCGAGGTGCACGGCTGGTTTACCGACGACACGCCCAAGCGCTTTGAAGCCTATGGCTGGCACGTCGTTAAAAGCGTCGATGGCCACGACCGCGAGGCGATCGCCAAAGCGATTCGTAAAGCGCAAAAAGATCCGCGGCCATCCTTGATCTGTTGCAAGACCATTATTGGGTTTGGGTCTCCCAACAAGCAAGGCAAGGAAAGTTCCCACGGTTCGCCGCTGGGCGCCGACGAAGTCGCCCTGGCGCGTCAAACCTTGCAATGGACGGAGGGTCCGTTTGAAATCCCCGCCGATGTCAAAGCGGCCTGGGACGCCACCGCGAAAGGCCAGCGCTTGGCGCGCAAGTGGCATAAGTTGTTTAAAGAGTACCGGAAGGTTTATCCAGAATTAGCGGCTGAATTTGAGCGGCGACTAAAAGGCGAATTGAGCGCCAACTTTGAAGACTTTGCCCGCGCGCATCTGACCCAAATCGCCAGTGCGACCGATGCCGTGGCAACCCGCGTGTCCTCGCAACGGGCGCTCAATCATTTGGTGGAGCATTTGCCGGAAATGTTGGGGGGATCGGCGGATCTCACCGGATCAAACAACACCAACGCGAAAACCTCAAAATGGCTGGTGCCCGGGTCTTATTCGGGCAATTACCTCAGTTATGGGGTGCGAGAGTTCGGCATGTCGGCCATTATGAATGGCTTGTCGTTGCATGGTGGCTTTCGGCCTTATGGCGGAACCTTTTTGGTGTTTTCCGATTACGCCCGTAACGCCATCCGAATGGCGGCGTTAATGAAACAACCCATTGTGAATGTGTACACCCACGACTCCATCGGGTTGGGTGAAGATGGGCCAACGCATCAACCCGTGGAGCACGTGGCGAGTTTGCGATTGATCCCCAATCACGAAGTGTGGCGTCCGTGCGATGGCGCTGAAACGTGGGTGGCGTGGGTCGAAGCGTTGAAGCGTCGTCAGGGTCCAACGAGCTTGATTTTGTCGCGCCAGGCCTTGCCCGCACAACCCCACACCGATCTGGAGGCAATTGCCAAGGGTGGTTACGTGTTGAAAGAATCCACGTCCGAGCCCAGCGTCGTCTTGGTCGCCACCGGCTCCGAGGTCGCGATTGCATGCGCTGCGCAAGACCGATTGGCCGCACAAGGGGTGTTTGCGCGAGTGGTGTCCATGCCGTGTCTGGAGCGCTTTCAGGCTCAGCCGGCCAGCTATCGCGCTGCCGTGATTCCGGCGGGACTTAAGGTGTTGGCGGTGGAAGCCGGGGTGCGCGACAGTTTGGCGGCCTTGACGGGCAGCGTTGACCGCGTGTTGGGCATGCACAGCTTTGGCGCGTCCGCGCCGGCGTCGCAGTTGTTTCAGCATTTCGGGATTACGGCAGAGCGCTTGGTGGAAATGGCGCTGGCCTGATCGGTCGCGTTTTAAGCCGCTGGGCCATGGGGCCCAGCTCAAGCAGAGGGGTGGCGCCTTGCGAGGGTGGCCAAAGGGGCGCGGGATTAACCCACCGCCTCGGGTGGCGGATGGGCGCGTTCGGGGCGCCATCACGCCTAAGAAATGTTGTCCAATCTTTACGCCGACCGAGGGCGGTTGGTTTAAGATTGGGTGAGCGCAGTTCACATTAACGGGAGACGACGATGGCTGTCAAAGTTGGCATAAATGGGTACGGCAGAATTGGGCGCAATATTTTACGAGCGTTGTACGAATCCAATCGCACTCAGGAAATCCAAATTGTGGCGATTAACGATTTGGGGGATGCTGGCACCAATGCCCATTTGACCCAATACGATACCGCGCACGGTAAATTCCACGGTCAGGTGTCGGTGGAAGGCGACAACATGGTGGTCAACGGCGATAAGATTCGCGTTGTGGCGCAACGCGATCCAGCCCAATTGCCGTGGGGACAGCTGGGCGTCGATGTGGTGCTTGAATGCACCGGCTTGTTTGCCAACAAAGAAAAAGCAGAAAAGCATTTGGCGGGTGGCGCGAAAAAAGTAATCATCTCGGCGCCCGCGGAAGGCGCGGTGGACGCCACGGTCGTGTACGGCGTAAATCATTCGGTGTTAACCAGCGCAATGACGGTGATTTCGAACGCCTCGTGCACCACCAACTGTTTGGCGCCTTTGGTGAAGCCTTTGCATGAAACCATTGGATTGCACTCCGGCATCATGACGACCGTTCACGCCTACACCAACGATCAAGTGTTGACGGACGTCTTTCACAAGGACTTGCGTCGGGCCCGTTCGGCCACCATGTCGATGATTCCCACCAAGACGGGCGCGGCCGCGGCCGTGGGTTTGGTGTTGCCAGAACTGAAGGGAAAGCTGGATGGCTTTGCCGTTCGAGTGCCCACCATTAACGTGTCCTTAGTGGATTTGACGTTTACGGCCAAGCGCGCGACGAGCGTGGAAGAAATCAATCAGATTTTAAAATCAGCGGCCGACGGGTCATTGAAGGGCGTGCTGGCGTACTCGGATGGTCCCTTGGTGTCGGTGGATTTCAATCATAATCCGCACTCGTCCAATTACGACGCAACGCTCACGAAGGTGATTGACGGAACGTTGGTCAAAGTGTGTTCGTGGTATGACAACGAGTGGGGTTTCAGCAACCGCATGTTGGATACCTTGCTGGCCTGGAGTCGCGCCAAGTGAGTGACAATGCGGTCATGTCCAAAATAGTGAAGATGAGCGACGTCCCCTTAGCGGGACGTCGTGTTTTGATTCGAGAAGATTTAAACGTCCCGATGAAAGACGGGCGCATCACCAGTGAAGCTCGGTTGTTGGCGGCCTTGCCCACCTTGAAGGCGGCGCTGGCGGCAAACGCCGCCGTCCTCGTGGTTTCCCACTTGGGGCGACCGACGGAGGGCGTGGTTGACGAGAATTTATCGTTGGCGCCGATTGCCAAACGGCTCGCGGAGCTTTTAGGAACTCCGGTGGATCTGGTGAAAGGGGACTGGGCTAACGTGAGGGTCAAGCCGGGCCAGATCGCATTGCTTGAAAATATTCGCTTTCAAAAAGGCGAGAAGAAAAACGATCCGGAGCTCGCCAAACGCTTAGCGGCGTTGTGCGATGTGTTTGTGATGGACGCCTTTGGCACGGCTCACCGAGCGGAAGCCAGCACGGAAGGCGTTGGGCATTATGCGCCAATCGCGTGTGCCGGGCCCCTGTTGGCAGCGGAATTGACGGCGCTGGATCAAGCGTTGGCTCACCCCAAGCGACCATTGGTGGCGATCGTGGCGGGCTCGAAAGTGTCCACCAAGCTCACCGTATTGGAAAGCTTATTGGATAAAGTCGATCAACTCATTGTGGGTGGCGGTATTGCCAATACGTTTTTGTTGGCCAAAAACTACCCCATTGGCAAGAGTCTGGCGGAACCCGATCAGGTCGATATCGCCAAGCGACTGCTAGAGCGGTCAGCGGCCCGCGGGGTGGAGATTCCATTGCCGATCGATGTGGTCACCGCGCCCACATTCGCCGCCGACGCCGTGCCTACGGTTAAATCGGTTCACGACGTTTTAGCGGAGGATCTGATTTTGGACATCGGTCCGAAGAGCGCCCAACTGTTGGCGGAGAAACTCAAATCCGCCGGCACCATTTTATGGAATGGGCCCGTTGGGGTGTTTGAATTCAAAGCGTTCTCGGAAGGCACGCGAGTGATTGCGGAAGCGATCGCGGACGCCGATGCGTTTTCATTGGCGGGTGGTGGGGACACCTTGGCCGCCATTGAACAATTTAACGTGGGTGAGCGAATTTCGTACATTTCGACGGGCGGAGGCGCCTTTTTGGAATACGTCGAAGGGAAGACCTTGCCGGCTGTGGCGATGTTATTGCAAAGAGCGCAAGGAGCGAGTGTATGACGGTGCGACGACGACGGGCGAAAATAGTAGCAACGTTAGGGCCGGCGTCGGATGATCCGAAGGTGTTGCGCGATCTGATCAATGCCGGTGTGGACGTGGTTCGCGTGAATTTTTCGCACGGCAAATTTGAAGATCACGAAGCGCGCGTGCAACGGGTGCGCGAGGCGGCCAAAGCCTGTGGTTGTTACGTCGGCATTTTGGGTGATCTGAGCGGTCCAAAAATTCGGATCGATCGGTTTGTTAATGGTTCCGTCGAATTGGTGGATGGCGCGGATTTTGTGTTGGACGTCTCCATGGCGCCCGAAGCCGGCACCATTGAGGCAGTGGGGTGCGCTTATAAGGATTTGCCCAAGGACGTCGAGCCTGGCGCGATCTTGTTGTTGAACGATGGATTGATTGTCCTGCGCGTGACGGCGATCGATGGCCCACGAGTCAAGACGACCGTGGTGACCGGCGGCACCTTGTCGAATAATAAAGGCCTCAATCGTCGCGGTGGCGGCTTGTCCGCGGGCGCGCTGACCGATAAAGACCGTCAAGACATTGTGGCGGCGGCCAAATTAGGAGTGGATTATTTGGCGGTCTCCTTTCCCAAGACTGCCGCGGACATGATCGAAGCGCGTGAGCGACTGCGTCAAGCGGGAAGTCAAGCGTTGGTCATGGCAAAAATTGAACGCACCGAAGCGATTATTAATTTGGATGAAATTGTCAAAGCGTCGGACGCCGTTATGGTGGCGCGCGGCGATTTGGGTATTGAGGTCGGCGATGCGGAAATCATGGGTTTGCAAAAACGTATCATTGCCTGCGCCAAACTTCACAATCGCCCCGTGGTGACCGCGACGCAAATGATGGAGTCGATGATCAACAACCCGGCGCCAACCCGGGCAGAAGTGTCGGACGTGGCCAATGCGGTGTTGGACGATACCGATGCGGTGATGTTGTCCGCAGAAAGTGCGGTTGGGCGTTATCCCGTGAAGGCCGTGGAAGCGATGAGCGACATCATTCTGGGCGCGGAAAAATATCAACTCTTCAGTGGGGAAGCGAGGCGGGAGCAGGCCACGGACTCGGTGCATGAAGCGGACCGCGCGATTGCGTTGGCGTGTATGTATACCGCGAACCATATGGATGTGGAGGCGATTGTGGCGCTGACGGAATCGGGCTCCACGCCGTTGTGGATGTCGCGCATCCGATCCGACTTGCCCATTTACGCCTTCACTCGTAACGATGAAGCGCGCAATCGCGTCACGTTATTCCGAGGGGTTTATCCAGTGGCATTCGACGTCACGCACACCGATCCGGAGATTTTGTATCCAACCATATTTCGTCATTTGGTGGATTTGAAATTGTGCGCTCCCAATGACCGCATTTTGTTGACCAAAGGCGAGTATTCGGGTCAGCAAGGCGGCACCAACACACTCAAGATTTTGACTGTGCACGTCTAAAAAATTGGACCGCGCCAAGAGCGTTCTTGGCGCGGTTTGCTTTCAACGCCAACCTCGCGGTGGGTTGTCACGAACGTCGAGGATTCACTCATGTCTTCCAAAACGGCAAAGATACTGGCGCTGGTGATCGGTGTTTTGAGCATCGTGATCGGCGTGCTGATTTATGGGTTCCGAGCAAGTTTGCCAACGATTGAAGGAAATCTGGCGCTGCGCGGTGTCAAAGAACCCGTGACCATTGTGCGTGATGCGGATGGCGTGGTCACCATCAAAGCGCGCTCCGAGTTGGACGAAGCCTTTGCCATGGGCGTGGTTCACGGCCAAGACCGATTCTTTCAAATGGATTTGGCGCGTCGCCTGGCTGCGGGCGAACTGTCCGAATTGGTGGGGTCGGTGGCGCTGCGGGCGGATCGCAAGGTCAGAGTTCACCGCTTCCGGGCGCGGGCCCAACACACCCTCGAGGCCATGTCCGACGCGGAACGGCAAATCGTCACCGCGTACACCAACGGCGTCAACGCCGGTTTAAACGGTTTGCACGCTCGCCCATTTGAGTATTGGATTTTAAGGCAAGCGCCAGTGGCGTGGTCGAACGCAGACACCGTGCTTGTGGTGGACTCGATGTTCTTGCAGTTACAACAAGGCGACGGTCATTATCATATTCAGCGTGGACTAATCGAACAAGCGCTGCCGAAGGCCGTGAGTGCCTTTGTCTATGCAGAGGCCTCCGATTGGAACGCCTCTCAAGACGGCAGCGAAGCGCCCGTGGCGAGTCTTCCGCAGGCCGCGGACCTCAATCTGCGTCAATCGGCGACGCCTGAGCCCGAGCAAGCGCCTGATTTGCGCGAGCGTCATCGCCTGCGCGAGCGCCCCGTCATTGGCAGTAATAACTGGGCGATCGCAGGAGCACGCACCCACAGCGGCGGCGCCATGGTTGCCAATGACATGCACTTGGGCTTGCGAGTGCCGAACACGTGGTATCGGATGCGCTTGGAATGCAGTTGTCGCGAAAACGCGCTGACGGGCGTTAGTTTGCCCGGTGCTCCAGTGGTGGTGGTTGGATCAAATGGATACGTGGCTTGGGGTTTTACCAACAGCTATGGTGATTATCAGCACGTGATTGCGCTCAATCAAGAAGGGCTCGCGGCGCACTTGTATCGCACCGCCTCCGGCATCGAGGATCTTAAAGAAGTCCACGAAACGATTAACGTTAAAGGAGAGCCTGCGGTCGATCTGCCCGTCTTGGAGAGTCGATTCGGACCGGTTGTGGAGACCACCTCTCAAGGTCAGCGTTTGGTTTTAGAGTGGGTCGCTCATTCGCCATTGGCCATTAATTTGAAGTTGCGAAAGCTTGCCGATGTGCGTCAAGTGGATGAGGCCATTGCGGTGGCGAGAGAGGCGGGGATTCCGGCGCAAAATTTTACGGTCGGCGATCGCGAAGGGCATATCGGCTGGGTCATTGCGGGGCTGATCCCCAAACAACAGGGTCCACGGCACGCCATTGATCGATCGGATGATCCCAACGTTGGGTTTAAAGGATTTGTGTCGCCGGTGCAGCATCCGCAGATTAAAGATCCGAAGGTGGGCCAAATTGTTACCGCAAATGCCCGCGTGGTGGGCGGCGACGATTTGGCCATTCTGGGCGACGGCGGCTACGATCGAGGCGCACGCGCGTTGCAAATCGTGAACGATCTCAAAGCAAAACCATCGGATTGGACTGAGTCGGATGCGTTGGCGGTGCAAATCGATGATCGGGCGGTTTTTTTAACGCGGTGGCGGGATTATTTATTAAGCGTCTTGGATAAACAAGCGTTGGACGGGCATCCAAAGCGCATTGAACTGAAAACAGAATTGGAGCGTTTTTCGGGTCACGCCGCCGTGAATGACGCGGGTTATCGATTGACTCGCCAAATTCGTGACCAGCTTGAACAACAGTTATTTGCGGTATTGGTCGGGGACTTAAAAGACTCGCAGCCCGCGTTCGAGTTTCATCCGCCTGCAAATTTTGAAGGGCCTATGTGGATGTGGTTGCAGCAGCAACCCCCGCAACTGTTGCCAGCCAAATACGACAGCTATAAAAGTTTGGTATTGGCCACCATTGATGGCGTGCTCGGTGAATTGAATCAAACCTGTCCCGTATTAGCGGAATGCACCTGGGGCCAGGTCAATCGCTTGGAAATTCGGCATCCGCTGTCCGCTGCCTTCGGCGGCTTGGGTGATAAACTCAACATGCCAAGTCAACCGATGCCTGGCGATCGGGATATGCCCCGTGCCCAAGGCGCTAGTTTCGGAGCGTCGGAGCGAATGGTGGTGTCGCCAGGCCACGAGCAAACCGGGATATTTGAAATGCCCACTGGGCAGAGCGGGCATCCGTTGTCGCCGTTTTATGGCAAGGGTCACGACCATTGGGTCAAAGGTGAACCCTCGCCATTTTTGCCAGGTCCCAGTCAGTACACCTTGACCCTGACGCCCCGGCCTTAAGAGGTCGGCTTAAGGCGCCATCAGTTTTTGCAAGGATTGCAGAACGTCCTTGGAGTGGGTTTTCGGGTCCACGTTGCTGAAGTGAGCGGCGATCTTCCCGGTGGGGTCAATAATGAAGGTGTCGCGTTGGGCCAGTTCAAATAACCCCATCATCTTGACTAAGACGCCATAATCACGCGCGGTCGACTTGGTCGCGTCCGCGAGCAATGGAAACGGGACATGTTGATGTTCCGCAAATTTCTTATGGGAATCGACGTCGTCGACGCTGACGCCCACGACGGAGACGCCCATTTTTCGATAGGCGAAAATGTTGTCCCGAAACTCACACGCCTCGGTGGTGCAGCCCGGCGTCTCATCTTTGGGATAAAAATACATGACCAGCCAATGGCCTTGGTATTCCTTGAGCGTGTGAACCACACCGTCTTGGTCGCTCAATTTAAAATCCGGTGCGATTTGGCCCACAGCGGGGGCACCAAATGCACTTGGGGAGGCAATCAACAGTGCCGCAATCAACGCGCGAGTGAGTAATTTAAACTGAATAGTCATAAGTGCTCCTAAAGGTGCCCAGCTGGAAATGGGGCGGGAGATCCGACATCGGTACGCTGGGCGTATCATAGTCCAATCGATGGGTTTCAGTATAATAAACTCGCCGTACAGGACAGCGTCCGCGCGTGGGCTAGGGGTTTGGCAACGCAAGCGGATTCGTTGGGGCGTCTGTGGCCATGAAGCAGAGGGTTGAAAATTGAGTAAGCCAGCAAAAACAGCCTTGGTGCTCAGTGGCGGTGGTGCGCGCGGCGCGTACCATGTGGGCGTACTCAAAGCGCTTGCGGAGTGGATGCCGGCGGACGCGCCCCTGCCGTTTTCGATCATTTCGGGGACCAGTGTCGGCTCTTTGCTGGGCGCGATCCTCGCGACGCATGCCACCTCGTTTCGTCAAGGCGTAATGACCTTAGATCGCGTATGGAGTAATTTCACCATCGATCAGGTGTTTCGCGTGGCGCCGAGCGAAATGTTTCGAGTGGGTTTAAGAGCATTTTTTGCGCTGCTGAGCGGCGGCCAGTTGCTGCCACCACCCCGAAGTTTGTTGGATAACTCACCCTTGCGATCGTTGTTAGAGCGACACGTTAATTTTGCCAAGATTAGACAATGGATTCACGAAGGTCATTTGCACGCGTTGGCAGTGACTGCGGCAAATTACCACAACTATCAATCGATGGCCTTTTTTGAAGGGCATGATTCGATTCAAAATTGGAGCGGCTACGATCGCATTGGGATGCGGACCGAGTTGGAGTTGAATCATTTAATGGCCAGTTCTGCGGTCCCGTTGTTATTCCCAACGGTGCGGATCGATGGTGATGCCTATGGCGACGGGGCTTTAAAAGGACGCGCGCCACTCTCAACGGCGATCAAATTAGGCGCCGAGAAAATTTTAGTGATCTCACTGCGAGCGCCGCAAGCAACAGTGATTTCGCAATCCAATGCCGATGAACCGAGCGTCGGTCATATGATGGGATTTTTGTTAGACACGTTGTTCGCGGATCAGCTGGATGCAGATTGGTCGCAACTGAATTCAGTCAACCGGTGGCTCCACGAGAGTAAAATTCCGGACCCGCGCTATCGGTCCGTAGACGCGTTGTTGGTCACGCCGATGTCCGATTTGGGCAGTGGCGTCGGCGAGTACTACGATGAGATGCCATTGAGCTTAAGAGTTTTATTTAAAACCTTGGGCTTGGGTCGAACTCGGGGGGAGGCCTTGGCGAGTTTTGTGTTGTTCGATCGAGTCTATACGAGAGCGCTCATTGCCGAAGGGTATCGGGACGCCACCCGTCAACGCCAAGAGTTGACCCAGTTTTTAGAGATCCGTTAACGCCTTCATCTGGCCTTAGGTCGCCTTGGGCAAAGACTCATGCCGGCACAAGACTACCGGGTAGTGCTTGGAAAAATAGGTCTTGCACTGTTCCGCTAAATAGACGCTGCGGTGCTGTCCGCCGGTACAGCCGATGGCAATCGTCAAATACGCACGATTCATTTGGTTGTACAAGGGAATGCGTTGTTCAATATACCGAATGGTGTCGTTTAAGTATTCCGTGACCACATTTTGTCGCTCTAGGAATTCAATCACAGGCTGGTCGCGGCCCGTGAGCGAGGCGAGAGCCGGGTGCCAGTAAGGGTTGGGTAGCGTTCGGGCGTCAAATACAAAATCCGCGCCACGCGGCAGGCCATCTCGAAAGCCAAAGCTTTGAAACATAATCGATAATTCATTTTGACCACGTGGATCAATCCGTCTTTTGACGAGTTCTCGAAGCTCGTGGACGCTCATGCTGGTGGTGTCCAAAAGCAAATCCGCTGAAAACGCAATCGGATCTAACAGTTCACGCTCTTTTTGGATTGCCTCGGATAAGGTGAGATTGCTCATCTGCAATGGGTGGCGGCGGCGCGTTTGTGAAAAACGCTCCAGTAAATCCGCATCGTTGGCGCGCAAAAAGATCAAGGTGCAATCAACGCCTTGTCGTCTTAAATCGTTGACCAGCGTCGGGATCTGCGCCAAATCCTGCGGGTTATTGCGGGCATCAATGCCGATGGCGCTGCGATCGTAAAAGGCCTCCGACACGTGCAGGCCTAGTGACACAAACGAGTTTACTAATGCCGCTGGGATGTTGTCGCTGCAAAACCAACCCAAATCCTCAAGCATGCGCAACGCCACCGACTTTCCGGAGCCTGACATTCCACTGACGATGACGATGCGCATTGAGATACCCTTTTTACTGCTGCGAGAGATTAACTGTTGTGGCTACGCGGATGGCTACTGGCGTGATGATCTGACTGCTTTTCTTTATGCTTTTTAACCATACGGTCTAGTTTATCAACCAGTAAATCAATCGCCGCATACATGCTTTGTTCGGTCGCGTCCGCGTGAAGATGCACGCCTTTCGCGTGCAGAGTCGCCTCGGCTTTATGACTCTGTTTCTCAACGGTTAACGTGCAGTGCACGTCCAAGACCTGATCAAAGTGACGATTTACTCGCTCCAGTTTCTTAACCACATACTGGCGCAGAGCGTCAGTGACTTCAACGTGGTGTCCTGTCATGGTTAATTGCATAAATGATCCCCTATTTCAGTGGTAATGACCTTAGCTCACCGGGCCTCGTTTGCGGGCGCTGGAGGTTGGTATGTCTAAGGATTCTCGATATTTCGCCACGGTTCGTCGGGCAACTTGTACCCCCTCTTTGGTTAGTAAATCCGTTAGCTGACTGTCGGAGAGGGGTTTGCCCGGATCCTCTGCAGCAATCAGTTTTTTGATTTTGGCACGAATCGCGGTGGAGGACACCTCGGCGCCATCCGTGCTCGCCACATGGCTTGAAAAAAAGTGCTTGAGTTCAACGATGCCACGCGGGGTCAGCATGTACTTGCCGGTCGTCACGCGTGAGACCGTCGACTCGTGCATCTCAATGGCGTCGGCGACATCCCTTAACACCATCGGTCGCATCGCTTCCTCACCGACGTTGAGGTAGTCCACTTGTCGCTCGACGATTTTTCTGGCCACCTTGAGGAGCGTGTCGTTTCGAATCTCAAGACTTCTTAACAACCAACGCGCCTCTTGTAATTGAGTTTTGAGGGTTTGGTGTTCCGGCGCTTCGGAGAGCAGTTGGGCGTAGGTTTGGTTGAGGCGTAGTCGTGGAACGCCGCTTTGATTCAAATCGACCAGCCAGCGGCCTTCGCGCTTGTACACCACCACGTCTGGAATGACGTAGTCGGTGCCGCCGCTTTGTATGGCGGTGCCTGGGCGCGGATTTAAATGCGTGATGAGGTTTATGGCTTCTTGCAGTTCGCCGTCTTGAAGGTTCAGTTGCCGTTTGATCGTTGCCCACGCTTTTTCGGCGACCAACTCCAGATGGGCGTCGACTATTTTCGTCGCGGTGGCATACCCTGGCGTGGCCGAATCCAAGGTGGCTAGTTGCAGCGCTAAACACTCTTGTAAGGATCGGGCGCCAACCCCGAGGGGATCGAACGCTTGCACGATTTGTAAAACCGCGTCGACGTCGGTCAAGGTGCTGTTGGGGCCACACGCCTCGACAATTTCTTCTAACGATTGGGTCAGATAGCCGTCGTCATTAATGGCGTCAATAATGGTTTCGCCGATCAGCCGTTGCAGGGGGCTTAAATTGGCCATTTCCAATTGCCACTGTAAGTGATGCTGTAGGGTCTGCTCGCGTTTATCAATCAGATCAGCAAAGCGGTCCGAGTCGTCGCCGTCGTTGTTGGAGGATAAAGTCCACTGATCCTCGCCATTGAGCTCGGAGACGCCCTCGCTGTTGTCTCGATCCCCACTGGGTTCATCGCGCGCATCACTGACGTCGTTGTCGGAAGCCTCGTCGTCATCCGCGTGTCGTGAGAACGTTTCCATCGATAGTGTGTTTTCGTCTTGATCCTCATCTTCCCGCTCCAGCATGACGTTTTGGTCAAGCGTGTCGGAAATCAGTTGCTGTAGGTCCAATAGAGGAAGTTGCAACAACTTAATTGCTTGTTGCAGTTGTGGCGTCATGGACAATCGTTGCCCTAAACGTATTTGTAATGACGGACGAAGCACGATCGGTAAGTTCCTTCTAGGACCGATAACTGTCCAGTTACATCTTAAATCCTTCGCCTAAATAAACGCGTCGAACCTCAGCGTTGTCTAAAATCTGAGTCGCGTTTCCTTCAGCGATAATTCTTCCCTGATCCACGATGTACGCTCGATCGCAGATTCCCAACGTTTCTCGAACATTATGATCGGTAATGAGCACGCCAATGCCGCGCTTTTTTAAATGTTGCACAATGGATTGGATGTCCTGTATGGATACCGGGTCAACGCCCGCAAAGGGCTCATCCAGCAGAATAAAACGTGGTTCAGCGGCCAGCGCTCGCGCGATTTCTACGCGACGGCGTTCGCCCCCGGATAATCGCAATCCCAGAGTGTCGCTCAAATGCGTGATGCGCAGTTCTTCCATGAGCTGTTGGGTTTTAAGTTCAATGTGGTCCGGTTTTAAAAGGGGATTGAGTTCTAAAATCGCGGCAATGTTGTTGGCCACCGATAGGTTTCTAAACACCGACGGCTCTTGGGGCAAATAGCCCACACCTTGCCGAGCGCGTCCGTGCATGGGAAGCGCGGTTAAATTCTGATCGTCCAACACCACGGATCCCGAGTCGGCTTTGATGAGGCCAACAATCATATAAAACGCGGTGGTTTTGCCGGCGCCATTCGGTCCGAGCAAACCAACCACCTCACCCGCGTTGACTTGAAGCGATAAGTCGTTGACCACGACTCGGTTTTGAAATTGTTTGACCAAATGGGTTGCGACCAAGCCACTCATGGGTGAGCCTCACCGTTATCGTTAGAGGGGCGTGATTTGGGCGTAATGGTGATCGTAATGTGTTGATCTTTCTGGTCAGACGGTCCCGCTGATAAATGCTTTTCATTGAAGTTGTAATTCAATAATGCGCCTCTAATTTCATTATCGCCATCATTTAAGCTGGCGTCGCCCTCTAACGCGACGGTGCCCAGTTTTGGATTGTAGGTGATGCGGTTGGCATGACCTTGAACGGCTTTGTTGGCGTGCGTTCCTTGAAAATGCGCAGGAGTGCCCGTGGCCTCAATTGACGTTAACTGATTTTTTAAAAAGACGACTTCCGCGAGGTCGCTGTCTAGACTGCCCTCCGCGGAGGTGAATTGCACATGGCCTGTGAAGCGCCAATGACTGTCGTCAAATTGCAACGCCGAACCCGTGGATTCGTCGGCGCTGACGGACAGGGTGCCTTGGGTTATTTTGACGTGATGGATGTTCAGGTGATCTTTTTCGTATTGATAATCGCCCGAGGCCGCATCGACCGTGATCGGTTGGTTGGGCGCCAGCTGCGGCGCCGCCTGGGCACCGGTCGCCAGCCACAATCCTAAGAACATCAATTTAATGCGTGAATGAACCATGAATGCTCGAATTTAAGTGGATTTGATGACGATTGAAATCAACGTTAAACCCCGCGGTCACCAAATGACCGTTGCCCACCGTCCATTGGGCTTTCTCGGGCGCAACGGCGTTTTTGGTGTTTAGGTTTACGGTGAGCAATGAGGTCAGAAGCGTGAGCGGGTTGCCGGAACGGGCGTCCTGCTGCAAATTGACCTCGTTGGAAAAACTGACGACGTCCGAGTGTACGTTGACGATGGCCGAATGGGCCGAACCGCGCCAGTTGGAGCCCTGTTCGCTGACTAACTCGAAATGCGGTTCATCGAGTAATAACGCGTTTGAGGCGACGGGTTTGTGGATCAGGGGGGAACGAAGGTGTAAGGTAAAGTGCCCTTGGCGGTCGGTGGCATCGATTTCGGTATCCACCAACTCGTATTGATTGATCAACACCCCGCGCGGCGCCGTATTCGGGGAGTGTGTGGGGCGTAGGGCAAAGGTCAGCATCGCGACCACCGTTAAACCTCCCAGGATCGCGACTCGCTTATTTTGGCGACGCAGTGCGTTGATCATCACATCACCCCGGCGCGGAGCAAATCGTGGACATTTAATGCCCCCACCACGTGGTGATTCGCATCCACAACCACCAAGGCGGTGATGCGTTTGGACTCCATAATGGTGACCGCTTCAATGGCCATCGCCTCTGGGTCGATGGTCACTGGGGCGCGGGTCATGACTTCACTCAATGGCGTCACGTGAACGTCTAAGCGTTTGTCGAGGGTGCGGCGTAAATCGCCGTCGGTGTAAAGCCCGAGTAATTTATGATCGGCGCTGGTGATGGCGGTCATGCCGAGCCCTTTGCGGCTCATCTCCAACAACCCTTCGCTGATCGTTGCGGTGGGCTTGACGGCGGGAATGGCGTCGCCGTGGTGCATGACGTCTTTGACTTTGAGCAGAAGTTTTCGGCCCAAACTGCCACCCGGATGTGAGCGCGCAAAATCCTCCGCGCTAAAGCCGCGCATGCGCAATACCGTGACCGCCACCGCATCCAGCAGCGCTAAGGTCGCAGTCGTGCTGGCAGTTGGCGCCAAGTTCATCGGGCAGGCCTCGCTCGGAACCTTGGCATTGAGGTGCAAATCGGCTTGTTTGGCCATCGTCGAATGGCGTTGTCCGGTGACGGCAATTAATTTCACGTTCAGCCGTTTGAAGATTGGAATCAACGCAATAATTTCGCTGTTTTCACCTGAATACGACAAGGCCACGATGACGTCGTCGCTGGTGATCATCCCGATGTCGCCGTGGATGGCTTCAGCGGGGTGTATGTAAAAACTCGGTGTGCCGGTACTGGCGAGCGTGGCGGAAATTTTCGTGGCGATGTGGCCCGATTTGCCCATGCCGGTGAGGACCACTCGGCCGCGCGCCGCCAAAATCAATCGACACGCGGCGGCGAAGGTGCCGTCGAGATGCGCGGTGACCTCGGCGATGCCGTTTTGCTCAATCTCCAGCGCTTGTCGGCCGAGATTGACGAGCGCTTGGTCGGTATACTGAGATGGTAGGCGATCCGTGGCCATGACTTGCCCTATTCGTCCGGTTGGTCTGCCCTTATGATACCAAGCCCGCGAAGGTTGGCTTGATTTTTGCAAAAAAAGGTCATTTTTATTCCGCAAGTGCTTTTAACCGGCCGAGGGTTTCATTAAACTGGCGGGATGACCCGACTTTTTTGAAATAATTTAGGAATTTATGCACTCCACTGAAATAGAACAAGTGATCCGCCAAGGACTGCCGGGCAGCACGGTGGTGGTTCGCAGCGATGATCAGACGCATTTTGAGGCCATTGTGGTGGCGGCTCAGTTCGCCGGTAAGCGTGCCTTGGCGCGCCATCAACTGGTCTACGGATTGCTGGGATCGGCGGTGGGCAATGAAATTCATGCGTTGTCCATCCAAGCGCTGACGCCGGAAGAATGGGCTACGCAGGGTGGCGGCTAAGTGGACCAATTTCTGATCGAAGGGGGCAATCGCCTGTCGGGCGAGGTTGCGATTCACGGTGCCAAAAACGCGGCCCTACCGATTTTAGCGGCCAGCTTATTGACCAAAGAAGGGCTGACGCTTCAAAACGTCCCGCCGCTGCAAGACGTGAAGACGTTCATTCGGTTACTCGAGCGAATGGGGACGACCGTCCGCCAGGACGCGCAGTCGGTTCATTTGGACGCGAGCGCGGTGACCGAGTGGTTGGCGCCCTACGAGTTGGTTAAGACGATGCGTGCCTCCATTTTGGTCTTGGGTCCCTTATTGACGCGATTTGGTGAGGCCCGGGTGTCTTTGCCGGGCGGGTGTGCGATTGGCGCGAGACCAGTGAATTTGCACGTGGCGGGCTTAGAGGCCATGGGCGCAGAGATCAGTATTGAAAATGGCTACATCCACGCCAAGGCCAAACGCCTCAAAGGCGCACGTCTGTGCCTGGAGACCGTGACGGTGACGGGCACTGAAAATCTGATGATGGCGGCGGTATTGGCGGATGGCCAGACCGTTATTGAAAACGCCGCACGGGAACCGGAAGTGGTGGATTTGGCGCAGTGCTTAATGGGCATGGGTGCGCGCATCCGCGGCGCTGGGACCGACACCATTGTGGTCGATGGCGTGGAGGAATTGCACGCCCATGATTACCGCGTGCAACCGGATCGCATCGAAGCGGGTACGTTTTTGGTGGCCGCCGCCATTACGGCCGGTGACGTCACGGTGTGTGGAGTTAATCCCGAGCATTTGGATGCGGTGTTGTTAAAGCTCAAGGACGCGGGTGCACAGCTGGAGGTGCAGGGCGATCGCGTGCGCTTGCGCATGTCGAGCCGACCGAAGGCCGTGGATATTAAGACGGCGCCATTCCCGGCGTTTCCGACCGATATGCAGGCGCAGTTCGCCGCGCTGAACGCCATCGCCCTCGGGGTGTCGAGCATCACCGAGACCATATTTGAAAATCGATTTATGCACATGCTCGAATTGAGACGCTTAGGCGCTGACATTCGTTTGTCCGGCAACACCGCGGTCATTCACGGTCAGGAAAAGCTCACCGCCGCACCGGTGATGGCGACGGATTTGCGCGCCTCGGCGGGATTGGTTTTGGCGGCATTGGCTGCGGATGGCGCCACTCGAATTGAGCGCATCTATCACATTGATCGAGGCTACGCGCAAATTGAAGGGCGTTTGAATCAGCTGGGGGCGCGCATTTCGCGCGTTAAAGCCTAACCCTCTTGCGTCAACGCTGCGGTGGTTGATTGACGATCGGTATGGTCGCGCTAAACGCAGAACCATTGGGATGGAGTCCTTTGAGGCTCAGGGTTTTGCCCACGTTTTCGCGCGCGACTCGAGCCAAAAACTCTTGCGCCGTTTGTACGGGTTTTCCATCGATCTGAGTAATCAAATCCCCAGCGCGCACGCCCGAGTCGATTGCCGGCGAGTTGGCGTAAAAGCCCAAGACCTGTACGCCTCGCAATTCGTTGCCACGTTCATCCACGCTGTAGGCAATGCCGCGAACCGCGATGCCACTCCAACCGCGACTGACCCGACCGTGCGCGATGAGTTCGGTGATCACGCCGCGCATGAGATTGACGGGAATGGCAAAGCCAATGCCCTCAACGCCGGAGTCACGGTTTAAAATCGCGGTATTCACGCCAATCAGTTCGCCGTTGCTGTCAATCAGCGCGCCGCCGGAATTGCCGGGGTTGATCGCGGCATCGGTTTGAATGAAATTTTCCAACAGAGCGACGCCCAGTTGCGATCGACCGGTCGCGCTGACGATGCCTTGCGTGACGGTTTGTCCTAGACCAGCGGCGTTGCCGATGGCTAAAACGATGTCGCCCACCCGCAGCTGGTCGCTGCGGCCTAAGGGCATTACCGGCAGACGCGCTAGGTTTATTTTGAGCAAGGCCAAATCGGTGTCCGGATCGGTGCCGACGAGGGTTGCTTTGGCCGTGCGTCCATCGCTTAATTGAATTTGAATGTCGGCCATGCCTTTGATGACGTGGAAGTTGGTGACGATGTGGCCCTCGGCATCAATAATCACCCCGGAGCCGCGGCTCTGTTCAACGCGCTTTTGAATGTCCGGCAAGTCTTGGAATAAAAACGCAATGGCGGGCGGGAAATTTCGCTCAACCACGACGCGCGAACTCGAAATATTCACCACGGCGGGGGCGCCACGCGCCACCGCATCCGCGTACGAGGCGCCGGCCTTGGCGACTGGACGGGTGGGTTCCGCGGCGGCGGGGCTGGGGGAAGTGCTGGTGGGGTTGTCCGGTACGATTGCAGCCGTTGGAGCGGGCGCTGGGCTAAGCCAGGAGGGGTGCAAATAGACCGCGGCGATGGCGGCCATTAGCCCCAGCGAAATCCAAGGAGATAACCGGTAAACGAGATCCTTTAAAGACTGCAAAGCCGCCCTCCGCGAGCCATTATGGAAGTGAGTACCTGTGTATAATAGCGCCAATTTAAGCGCCGAAACGGGCAGGGATTGCTGTGGGTGGCGTGTGTAGTTTGAGTGAGCCAAAAGAGGACGTTTCATGACTGATGCGGTGGATCACGGACGGCGACAATTGTTGGTGAAAGCCACAGCGTTGACCGGAGCGGTGGGCGTGGCTTTCGCAGCTACCCCGTTTTTAGCCAGTTGGAAGCCATCCGCTCGCGCGAAGGCTTTGGGCGCGCCGATTGAGATCGACATCTCAAAATTGGAAGCCGGCGGCATGGTCAAAGTCATTTGGCGGGGAAAGCCGGTATGGGTTTTAAAGCGTACGCCAGCGATGTTGGCGCAAATTAAAAACGCCGACCCATTGGTGTTGGATCCACAATCGGAAGGATCGGTTCAACCGGATTACGCTAAAAATGAAACCCGTTCACGTCGTCCAGACATTTTGGTGCTGCTGGGCGTGTGTACGCATTTGGGATGCTCGCCGATGTCTAAATTTGAAGCCGGAGACGTGACGGTTTCGGCGGATTGGCCGGGTGGTTTCTATTGTCCTTGTCATGGTTCCAAATTTGATTTGGCCGGCCGAGTGTTCAAAGGGGTGCCGGCGCCAGCCAATATGGCCGTGCCTCCTTATGAATTCGAGGGCGAAGACAAGATTTTGGTTGGGGCCGACGGTCCCAAGTCGGCTTAATTGGCCATCCGGAGTTAATTCATGGCAAATGAAGAGAAAAAACCGCGTTCCTCACGAATTTGGGGATGGGTGAACGAGCGTCTGCCGGTCGATGAGATGTTGAAATCTCATGCGACGGAGTATTACGCGCCGAAAAATTTTAACGTTTGGTACGTTTTCGGTGTGTTGAGCTTGGTGGTGTTGGTCAATCAATTATTGACGGGCATCTTTTTAACGATGAGCTACAAGCCGTCCGCCACAGAGGCCTTTGCCTCGGTGGAGTACATCATGCGTGATGTCGATTGGGGTTGGCTGATTCGCTATTTGCACTCCACCGGTGCATCCGCGTTTTTCATCGTTGTCTATCTGCACATGTTTCGGGCGTTGATGTACGGGTCGTACCGGGCGCCACGTGAACTGCTGTGGATTTTCGGAATGGTTATCTATTTGGCGCTGATGGCCGAAGCGTTCATGGGGTACTTGTTGCCGTGGGGCAATATGAGCTACTGGGGCGCGCAAGTGATTGTGTCGCTGTTCGGCACCATTCCCGTGATCGGTGCGTCGTTGGCGGAGTGGATCAAAGGCGACTACTTCATTTCCGACATCACGTTGAATCGGTTCTTCTCGTTACATGTGATTGCGATTCCCTTGATTTTGGTTTTCTTGGTGGTGGCGCACATTCAGGCGTTGCACACCGTTGGATCCAATAATCCAGACGGCATTGAAATCAAGAAAAAGAAGAATGCGGATGGCATTCCATTGGATGGCGTTGCCTTTCACCCGTATTACACGGTTAAAGACTTGTACGCCTTGGGTGTGTTTTTAATGCTCTTCTTAGGCGTGGTGTTTTTCGCCCCCACCTTCGGAGGCATGTTCTTAGAAGCGCCTAACTTTGATCAAGCCAATCCCATGCTGACGCCCCCGCACATTGCGCCCGTGTGGTACTTCACGCCTTTCTACGCCATGCTCCGAGCGGTGCCCAGTTTTATGGGAACGCAGGTGTGGGGCGTGATCGTGATGTTCTCGGCGATTCTGTTGTTGTTCTTCTTGCCTTGGTTAGACCGCTCGCCGGTCAAGTCGATTCGTTACAAAGGTCCAATCACCAAGGTGGCACTCGCCGTATTGGCGGTGTCGTTTGTGGTTTTGGGCTACTGCGGCATACAGCCTCCACAAGGCATATTCCCCTTATTGGCGCGAATATTCACCGTGACCTATTTCCTCTTTTTCTTATTGATGCCCTGGTACTCGCGTATTGACCGCAGTAAGCCAGTGCCGGACCGGGTGACTTACGATGCACATTAATATCAAACAAATGGCAAGTTCGCTGACGCTGATTTTAGGATTGGCGTTATCGGTATCGGTGGCGCAGGCGGGTGAAGGCGAGAGCTTTCCGCAAGCCAACGTGGATCCCCGAAATTTAATTTCGTTACAGCACGGCGCTCGTAATTTTATGAATTACTGCTCGGGTTGTCACTCCGCCAAATTTGTGCGCTACAACCGTATTGCCGCAGATTTGGGGATTCCGGAAGCCGAGCTTAAAAAGAATCTGATGTTCACCACCGACAAGGTGGCTGACACGATTCAAAGCGCAATGCCGGAAGAAGAAGCCTTGCATTGGTTTGGAGTGAAGCCGCCCGATCTGTCCTTGATTGCGCGCAGTCGCGGAACCGATCACGTCTATGCTTACCTGCGAAGTTTCTATACCGATCCGTCACGGCCTCGTGGCGTGAATAACACGGTATTGCCCGGCACCGCGATGCCAAACGTCTTAGGTGATTTGCAAGGTGAGCAAATTGCGGTGTTTAAGACGGGTGAAAATGGCGCGCCCGAATTCGAGAAGTTTGAGTCTGTCTCGAAAGGATCGATGACTCCCGAGGAGTACGATCTGTTTGTGCGCGATACTGTTAACTTTTTGCAGTACATGGCAGAGCCTGTGCAAAACACCCGAAAGGACATCGGTATTTGGGTGATGTTGTTCTTGGCGGTATTCACGAGCTTTGCTTACCTCTTATACAAAGAGGTTTGGCGTGACGTTCATTAAGTAAACACGTGACTGAGTTTAAAGCCACGTCGCGACGCCCGTATTTATTACGGGCGTTGCACGAATGGATGACGGATAATCGATTAACGCCACACGTGGTGGTGGACGCTGATGTCGAGGGCGTCGTTGTCCCCAAGCCGTTTGTTAAAGATGGCAAAATCATTCTCAATATTGATTACGAAGCCACCGCTCAATTGCATTTGGGTAACGATGTGGTGCAATTCAGTGCGCGCTTTTCAGGGGCGCCGTTTGAGATTTATTTGCCGATCAACGCCATCATGGGAATTTACGCTCGTGAAACCGGTCAAGGCATGATTTTTGAGGATATCGATCCCACCGACCCGGTGCCGCCGGAGCCAGAGTCGGGCCCTTCCGCCGAACCCACGCACAAGCGGCCTCAGTTAAAAGTCGTCAAATAGACGGCAAGTGATCCAGTCCCAATACGTCCCCATCGTCCGAGAATTGGGCCAGTGCGCTCGTTCGCGCGATTAATCCGGATGAGGTGATGGTCAGTTTGCCGGTCACTCCGGCGATTTCGGAGTCGGGAGCCTCTCGCACAATGGCGGCTGCAAGCCGATACGCATCCAAACCCATGGCGAACAGCCGTTTGTTCACAAACGCCTGAAATCGGGAGTTTTGGAAGCTTTGGCGGCGTTTCTTGATCTCTTCGGTGGCGTTGATGAGCCAGGGCGCGTCGGTGAAATAGACGCCCCCCAAATCGGCGTTGGTGAGGGGGTTGTCGCTATTGAGATCGGAAAAGCCCAGCATGGGAATCGAATCGGCGTACAGATAGCGGCATTGTTGGCGAATCTGCACGCCAAACAAGGCCGATCCGCTCACACAGATGAATTGAATTTGATCGCTGGGACGCGCCGTTGAGGTCAAACGCAGGCCGGTTATTCGAGCAATGGCTTCTTTGCGGTGAGCGCTTTGGCTCAGGCCTAACGCAGACGCCAGCAGTTTATTTAAATCGGTGGAATCAAGGTCAATGTTTTGTGAGAAAAGCACGTGGCCACCGGCTTGATCCAGCGCTTGTTTAAAGGCCAGTTGCGAGCGTTGACTCCATTCATTGTGCAGCGAGAGGCAGATGCCGTTGAGTCGATTTTGCAATTTTAAACAGTGCACCAATGAGGTGGCCTCATCCTCGGGCCTGAGTCCAAATTGCCAAACTCGTCGCGTGCTCGCTGGAGTCGTGGGCAACGTGTTGAGCGCAATGATGGGCGTTTGAGCGTTGCTGGCCGTGAATACAGCGTTCAAATCGGATTTTAATAACGGTCCGATGATCACGTCGGCATCGGTTTTTCCGAGGCGGTTGAGAACCGACTCTTTGTCCGCCGTAGAGTCTGAGTAGAGCAAATTGGAGTCGATCACTTCTAGGGTTGGTCGGATGCGTTCGGCCACTTCCGACAAGGCGGCCTCTACCCCCGCGCGGACCGTCTGCCCATACTCTGCGGCTGTGCCGGTCAAGGGCAGTATTAAGGCTATTTTGCGCAACGACTCGGACACGGCACTCTCACGTGATTTTCCAGATGCAGTATAGCTTCATACTCAACCCTCGCCAATTGAATGGGCAATTGCTATTTGAGGGTCTTTCGGTCAGGATTGGCGCATGGAGCACACTTCACATTCAAACGCGGTTGCGCCGCATACCTTATATGTGGTGGCTACGCCCATTGGGCATCTGGGGGATTTGAGTCCACGGGCACGCGAGGTGCTCATGGGGGTGGATGCGATCCTGTGCGAAGACACTCGCCACACTCAAAAGTTGCTCAACGCCATTGGTGCGCGGACGCCAATGCTGTCCTTTCACGAACACAATGAAAAGCAACGGGTTGACGAGCTGCTCCAGCGTTTGAGTGAGGGGCAAAGTCTGGCCTTGGTCAGCGATGCGGGCACCCCTTTGATTTCAGACCCGGGCTTTCGGTTGGTGCAAGCGGCCCACGAGTGGCGGCCGCGTGAAATCCACGTGGTCACCATCCCGGGACCCAGTGCGGTCATCGCGGCGTTATCGATTGCGGGGGTGCCGACGGATCGATTTGTGTTTGAGGGATTTTTGCCAAATTCAGATGCCAAGGTTCGGCAAACGTTGACTGACGCGCGCGTTGAGTCACGAACCATGGTGTTTTACGAAGCGCCCCATCGAATCAAAAACACCTTAAAAATAGCGTCAGAATGCTTTGGGCCAGATCGCAGTGCGGTGCTGGCGCGCGAACTCACCAAACGGTTTGAGTGCGTGTACAAGGGAACGTTAGCGCAGTTAAATGACCTGGCCATCAGTGATCCGAATATGGCGCGTGGGGAGTTGGTGTTGATCATTGAAGGCGCGGATCGTTCCGATCCCGCGCGCGACGAGCAGCCGTGGCGTCCGGCGCTGGAATTGTTTTTGTCGCAACTGCCGGTGCGGACGGCGGTGGACTGGGTGTGTCAGCTCTACGGGGTTAAACGCAATCCCGTTTACGAGGCCGCCATTGCCCATAAATCAGCCGCTCCCCAAAACCCAAACGAACCCTGAGGGGCGACGCCAGCGCGACCCAGATTGGGTGCGTAGTTCAAAAAAACCATTGATTTTATTGGTAAAATTAGCTATCGTAGCGTTGGAGTCGGCCAGGCGATCGCGTGCATTTCGGTGTGCGAGGAAAGTCCGGGCTCCTAAGGGTAGAACGCCAGGTAACGCCTGGGGAGCGTGAGCTCACGGAAAGTGCAACAGAAAGTAAACCGCCCTGCTGGGAAACTGGTGGGGTAAGGGTGAAAGGGTGCGGTAAGAGCGCACCGCTGCTTTGGTAACAAAGTAGGCATGGCAAACCCCGTTCGGAGCAAGACCAAATAGGGAAACACCGTAGGTTTCGGCCTACAACGCATGACCCTTGCGAGTTTCCGGGTAGGTTGCTTGAGGCGTACGGCGACGTGCGTCCTAGAGGAATGATCGCTCAACGACAGAACCCGGCTTACCGGCCGACTCCATTCTCTTTAACGAGATTTAGATAATTACGTCAACTATGAGATTTTTTACTGTAATAAACATTCGTAACTTGTTGATTTTTCATATGGCGAAAATGCCCTCTTTGGGTTGGCGACAATGCGGTAAGTAATTGTAAAGAAAAGAAAAAATTTAAATTAAAAGGTTGACCCCCCGACCTAAAACACATATAGTGGTAAGAAGTGGTAAAAAGTGGGGGAGAGTGGTTTAACCACTCTGGTTTTAATGTTTCGAGGCGCAAATCCAATCACGCTTGATGCTAAAGGACGCATGGCTATGCCCACGCGTTATCGCGAGCGTATTGCGCAACGATGCGAAAACCAAATGGTCATCACAATCGATCGGGACCATTGCTTGTTGCTTTACCCCTTGCCCGATTGGGAAGAAATCGAACATAAGCTCATGCGTTTGCCATCGCTTAATCGCACGGTGCGTGAGCTGCAACGATTGATGGTGGGTCATGCCGCGGAAGTGGAATTGGATGGCCAGGGGAGAATTCTGTTGCCACCAGACTTGCGACAGTTTGCCAGTCTTACGAAAGACGCCGTTTTGCTTGGGCAAGGGGCTCGCTTTGAATTGTGGGACGAAGCGCGTTGGACTGAGCGTCGTGATAGTTGGTTACAAAGTGAGCATTTGACCCAAAATTTACCGGCTGAGTTGGAATCACTTGCGCTGTAAGCGCGTTGAGTTGTTTGTTGGGATGGAGATGACGTGCAGCATGTTCCAGTTATGGAATCAGAAGTTATTGCAGGCCTGCAAATCAAAGCAGAAGGCTGCTACGTCGACGGTACGTTTGGTCGCGGTGGGCATTCGCGCGCGATTTTGCAAAAACTCAATCCCAATGGAACGCTGCATGTTTTTGATCGCGATCCCCAAGCGATTGCCTGCGCTTCTGAACACTGGGGCGATGACCCACGGGTGCGGATTCATTCGCTTGAGTTTTCCCAAATGGGAAGCGTCATTGCTCTCGAATCAGTCGACGGAGTACTGCTCGATCTGGGCGTCTCTTCGCCGCAATTGGATGAGCCCGATCGTGGCTTCAGCTTTTTACACGACGGACCGCTGGATATGCGCATGAACAACCAGTCTGGTCAAACGGCGGCAGATTTATTAAAGACGGTCTCGGTTGGCGATCTGGCGCGCGTGATCAGTCGATTCGGTGAAGATCGGTTCGCGTTGAAGATTGCTCACGCCATTGAGCGCGCACGCGCGAATGCTCCAATTGAGCGAACCTCTCAGTTGGCGGAAATCGTCTCCGCGGCGATTCCACGCCGATTTCACGAAGTCAAAAAACACCCCGCCACGCGAACCTTTCAGGCGATTCGAATTTGGGTCAATGACGAACTTGAGCAATTGAGGCAAGGCCTTGTCGCGGCGTTTGATGTGTTGCGGCCTCATGGTCGTTTAGCCGTCATTAGTTTTCATTCGCTTGAGGATCGACAGGTTAAGAATTTTATGCGAGATCTGAGTCAGGACGACCCACACTTTCGGGGATTGCCTTCGATACCGGTGAGCGCTCAGGCGCGTGGGCGTTTGATCGATCGCGCTCAAAAAGCCTCTGATGAAGAAATTGCAGCAAATCCAAGATCACGCAGTGCGGTGCTTCGAATCATGGAGCGGCTACGATGAAGTCCGAATGGAAACGCGCCACTGTTTTTGCATTGCTCTGGGTTTTGCTGTTTTCGTCTGCCGTAGGTGTGGTGTATGTCAAACACCGCGCACGTTCGTTGTCGGTGGAACTTTATCAATTAGAAAATGATCGTGACCAACTCAATATTGAGTGGAGCCGTTTGCAACTTGAACAAAGCACGTGGAATAACCATGGGCACGTCGAGCAGGTTGCCAGCAGTCAATTGGGCATGGTGTTGCCAACCGCCAGTGATGTAAAGCTGGTGCAGCCATGAAGTCTAAGTTAAAACCACCCGTTACCCCGGCGCAACAGTTTGCCCGACGCAGCTGGGTCATGGTGGGTTTGTTGGCAGTGTTGGGTTTGGGCATCTTGGCGCGAGCCATTGATTTGCAAGTTTTAAAACATGGGTTCTTAACCGAGCAGGGCAGTGAGCGCTTTATGCGAACCGCCAGTATGCCGGCGCATCGTGGCAATATTGTTGACCGATTTGGTGAGCCCATTGCGGTCAGCACGCCGGTGACCACGGTGGCGGTCAATCCTTCGATCATCACCCAGTACCCAGACGACTTGGCGTTATTGGCGCAAGCCATGCAAGTTGATCAAGACGCATTGATTCGACGTGTATCTTCAAACCCAGACAGCAGTTATTTGGTGGTGGGTCGACATATTCAGCCTGAAGACGCCAAGCGAGTCGAATCCTTAAAAATTCCTGGCGTCCTCACCGAGCGCGAATATCAACGCTATTACCCAGCCGGTGAGGTAACGGGCCATGTTCTTGGCTTTACGGGCAATGAAGATCAAGGACAAGAAGGCTTAGAGCTTGGCTTTGAGTCACGATTGGCTGGCGAAAACGGTCAGCGACGCATTATCCAAGATCGCAAAGGCCAAGTGGTGGAGACCGTTGAAAGCGTCCGTGCTCCCAAGGCGGGTCAACAGTTGGTGACCAGCCTGGATTTGCGCATTCAGTTTTTAGCCTACCGTGAACTGAAAGCGGCGATTCAAGACTATAAAGCGAAATCCGGCTCCATCGTCATCATTGACGTGCGCACGGGTGAAATTCTAGCCATGGTCGATCAACCCAGCTTCAATCCAAATGATCGCAGTCATTTAGAAGCTCAGATATATCGAAATCGCGCAGCGGTGGACGTGTTAGAGCCTGGCTCAACCATGAAGCCCTTTTTTGTAATTGCAGGACTGGCGTCTGGAAAAATCAAGCCCGATGAAATCATTGATACCAATCCTGGATTTATTCGAGTGGGTATGAACACCTTTGAAGACGAGCACAATTTGGGGCGCGCCGATATCGCAACGATTTTAGCCAAATCCTCAAACGTCGGTATGGCTCACATTGGTCTGCGCTTGGATCGACCCTTTCTTTATAAAACGCTCCAAGGGTTTGGTTTCGGAAAATTAACCACCACTGGCTTCCCGGGTGAATCGGCCGGCGTTTTGTCGTCACCCGCAAACTGGGGCGATGTTTGGATAGCGGTGGCTGCCCACGGTTATGGTATATCGGTAACGCCGTTGCAGTTGGCGCAGGCGTATGCCACGATTGGATCCTATGGCGTCCGCCATCCGGCGACACTGTTGCGTGTTGATAACGCGCCCGCTGGTACCCAAGTGGTTGATCCAAAAGTCTGCCAAGAGGTTATCTCGTTACTTGAAAACGTGGTTACCATGCCTGGCGGAACGGGTCATTTGGCGTCGATACGGGGTTATCGCGTTGCTGGGAAAACTGGAACCGCCTGGAAGTCGTCGCAAGGCGGTTACGCTGGCGGTAAATATGAGGCCCTGTTCGCGGGATTGGTTCCAGCCTCTCAGCCCCGATTGGCGGCGGTGGTCGTCATCGATGAGCCTTCGAACGGGAAATATTACGGAGGCGATGTCGCCGCACCTGTTTTTTCCTCGGTGATGAGCGGCGCTTTGCGATTGATGGCGATTCCGCCTGACGATCTGGAGCGCTTACCGTCGACCACGTTGGTTCAAGCGGTGCAGAAATGAGCCGCTCACTGACTAATTTGGCGGCCGTGTTAGGACAAGCGCAGTCGTGTGAAGTGCGACATTTGGTGCTGGATTCAAGAGACGTGCGTGCGAACGATGCGTTTGTCCTGTTGAAGCCAGAGCGTGCCGAAGCGGCAGGTCATTTAGATCAAGCGATTCACAATGGTGCAAAGGCAGTTGTATTAGAGAAAGGCGCCAACTCATTAAGATCGCGCATTCCTGAAGCGGTCGTGGTGTTTGAAATTTCAGACCTCACGGCACGGTTAGGACAAATTGCAAATGCCTTTTATGGGAATCCCTCCGAAAAATTGCACGTGACGGGAATGACGGGAACGAATGGAAAAACCACAACCATGTGGCTTCACGCTCAAGTCACGCGAGGATTGTATTTGGGGACTGTTGGCATCGGAGTTCCACCGACCATCTCACAAAGCACTCACACCACAGCGGATGTTTTAAGTTTGCATCGGCTGTTGAATCACGGCGTAGAACTCGGCGTAAAATTCGCAAGTTTAGAAGTCAGCTCGCACGCGCTCGACCAAGGACGGACGGACTTCGTTACGATGCCAGTGGTTGGCTTTAGTAATTTGTCGCGCGATCATCTGGATTATCATCCGACGTTTGAACACTATTTTGAGACGAAATGCAAAATATTTGAGCAGCGTGGCGTTCAATTTGCGGTATTGAATGGCGACGACGAGTACGCCCGCCGGGCCGGTGAATTGTTGCCCAGTCACGTCAAACCCATATGGATCGGTCGTGATGTTTACCACGGCTCGCGCTTTGTGCGACTAGAATCCGTCGTCACGCAACAGTCTGGATTGCTGGTGCGAGGCGAAACGCATGAAGGAAAATTTGAGTTCACATCCCCGCTGATTGGTCAATTCAACGCTGACAATCTTGCCATGGTGATCGGGCTCTGTTTGGCGATTCCGATGCCCTTGCCTGCGATTATTGAGGCCTTAAAAGTGTCTAAGGCGCCTCCAGGCCGAATGGAAGTATTCAAAGGTCGTGGCGCCACTATTGTTGTGGACTACGCGCACACTCCGGATGCATTAGAAAAAGCGTTGAATGCGGTGGTTTCACATACCCGCGGCCAGGTGTATTGCGTATTTGGTTGCGGTGGTGATCGCGATAAAGGCAAACGCCCATTAATGGCCCAAGTTGCGGAAAGCAACGCCGACGTGATCGTGCTGACGGATGATAATCCTCGCACGGAAGATCCGAATGCAATCATTGAGGATCTGAAAGCGGGACTCAAAGGAATTAAGCCCATTCAAGTTCAACGGGATCGGCTGTCGGCAATTGAATGGGCCTATCGTCAAGCCCATTCAAATGATTTGATCTTGGTTGCTGGTAAAGGTCACGAGGATTATCAAATCATCGGCCAGCAAAGACTCGCGTTCAGTGATCGCGATGTCGCACGACGATTGTGTCAGGAGGCCGCATGATCGGCACCTTAGGACAATGGTCGTCGCTGACTCATGGCCATACCAATGAGCCTACTGTTAAGGTCGCCGGGTTATCCACCGATACACGGACCATTCAATCTGGCCAAGCGTATTTGGCGTTGCGCGGCGAACGATTCGATGGTCATGACTTTATTGCGGATGCCATCAATAAAGGCGCGAGCGCCGTGGTGGTCGATGATCGATTTGAATCGGTTGTAGCGAGTCCGCATTTGAGAGTAAAGGACACATTGTTGGCATTACAAGCAATTGCTGCCAATTGGCGTCGTCAGTTTGAAATTCCTGTGGTGGCAGTCGCCGGAAGTAACGGCAAAACGACGACCAAGCATTTGATAGCTCGTTTATTGGCGGGTCAACGTGAAGTGCATTCCACTCATGGCACATTAAATAATCATATTGGTGTTCCGCTCACGTTGTTAGGCTTGGAATCAAAGCATGAAGCGGCTGTGATTGAGATTGGCGCCAATCATCCGGGTGAAGTGGCGGCATTAACTCAACTGGTTATGCCCACGGTGGGTGTTGTTACGAATGCCGGTTTAGAGCATTTAGAAGGCTTTGGAAGCTTAGAAGGGGCCGCAAAAGCAGAAGGCGAATTATTTGAGGGAATGACTCCCTCGTCCATCGCGGTCATCAATAAAGACGATGCGTTTTTTACGCTCTGGTCGAAGCAAGCGGTACAGTGTCGTTTGAGAACATTTTCGCTTCACAACGATGCCGATGTGGCGTTGGTTGGCTCTAGTCGTTTAGACGATCGTGGTTTTCAGCACTTTACAGCCCAAGTTGACGGTAAGCGAATTGAGTTGATGTTGCAATTGGCCGGAGAGCATAACCTCGCGAACGCATTAGCCGCGGTGGCGGCTGTGTCAGCGTTGGGGATGTCACTCGATGTCATCGCCGAACACTTAGGTCAAATTCAGGCGGTTGCCGGACGCTTGCAGTTCAAAGAAACTACGGATAAGCGATTGGTTATTGACGATACCTATAATGCCAATCCCAGCAGCGTTTCGGCAGCGCTAAAAGTATTGGCACAACATCCAAAGCCCTGGGGAATGATTTTTGGGGGAATGGGTGAATTGGGACATGAGTCTCATGCCTCGCACCGCCAAGTAGGGCGTGAAGCGAAGCAACTGGGTTTGGAATGGCTTTGGACGGTTGGTGGCGACGCTGCCTTAGCGGCTGAGGCCTTCGGTGAACACGCAACACATCATCCAGATGTGGATTCGCTCATTGCGTCTTTTAAACGCAGTCAGCCTAAGTTCAGCTCCGTTCTCGTGAAAGGCTCTCGATTTAACCGCTTAGAACGTGTTGTCGCAGAACTAATCAGTCTACCTACTGAGGCACATAGGAGGACGTCATGCTCTACCAATTAGCGGAATACTTAGTGCCTTACTTCACATTTTTCCGCGTATTTCAATATCTGACATTGCGCGCCATTTTGGCCGCGATCACGGCTTTGGTGATATCCCTATTAATTGGCCCTAAAATGATCCGAGGGTTGGCCAATCGGCAAATTGGTCAGTCTGTTCGAACGGATGGTCCACAATCTCATTTGCAGAAAAGCGGCACGCCAACTATGGGCGGCACGCTGATTTTAGTTTCTATTACCGCTGGAACATTGCTGTGGTGTGATTGGCATAATCGTTACATCTGGATTGCGCTGTTAGTAACTTTATTGCATGGCGCAATTGGTTTTTACGATGATTATCTTAAGTTAATTCTCAAGAACTCTAAGGGTCTTGCAGCGCGCTATAAATACTTGAGCCAGTCGTTGATCGCGATCGGGGCAAGTATTTGGTTATTAAGCATTGCACCTAACTTCGCGGCAACAGCGTTGTACGTGCCGTTTTTTAAATCCGTCGCAATTCCTTTAGGCTCAATTGGCTTTGTGGTGTTGACCTATTTTGTCATTGTCGGATCGTCAAACGCGGTCAACTTAACGGATGGCTTAGATGGGCTCGCAATCATGCCAAGTGTGATGGTTGCCGGCGCGTTAGGTGTGTTTGCCTATGTCGCGGGCAACGCCGTGTTTGCAAATTATTTATTTATCCCCCATGTGCCAGGTGTTGGTGAAGTGTTGATTTTCTGCACCAGCATCTTTGGGGCGGGATTGGGCTTTCTTTGGTTTAACAGTTATCCCGCAGAAGTGTTTATGGGCGATGTGGGTGCCTTGGCGTTGGGTGCGGCGTTGGGATGTGTGGCCGTTATTGTGCGTCAAGAGATAGTCTTGTTTGTGATGGGTGGCGTGTTTGTTATGGAGACGATCTCGGTCATTCTCCAAGTGGCGTCATTCAAATTAACGGGAAAACGTATTTTTCGGATGGCACCCATTCACCATCACTTTGAGCTGAAGGGCTGGGCTGAGCCTAAGGTCATTGTCCGCTTCTGGATATTGACGGTCATTTTTGTGTTGGCAGGACTTGCCACATTGAAGGTGCGTTAATGGCGTTAAAGCGACATTTAGTGGTGGGGTTAGGGCAGTCCGGCGTATCCGTCGGCCAGCACTTGCATCGTCACGGTGTGCCATTTTTTGTAAATGATAATCGTCAAAATCCACCTGGTCTTGCCGCGATAGAGTTGATTGCTGATTCCGGAGACGTGCATTTAGGTCAATGGAACCTAAATTTATTATCGAACGTCGATCGAGTCGTGGTGTCGCCAGGGGTCTCGCATAATGAGCCGATCATTCAAAAAGCAAAGTCGCTGGGCGTGCCGGTGGTTGGCGATATTCAGCTGTTCGCAGAGCACGCGAATGCTCCCATCATTGGAGTGACGGGCACCAACGGCAAAAGCACCGTAACCAGTTTAGTGGCTCATCTTCTAAATGGGGCTGGATACCGCGCTCTCGCGGGCGGCAATTTGGGTCGTGCTGCGCTTGATTTACTCACCGAATCCACGCCGGATGTGTATGTATTAGAGTTGTCGAGTTATCAATTGGAAGCCACTCAACGACTGCCATTAATAGCGGCTACGGTATTAAATCTTACGCCAGATCATATGGATCGGTACGCTTCACTTGACGATTATGCAGCGGCCAAAGCGCGGATATTCAATCACGCAGAAACAGCCGTGTTGAACGCGGATGATTCTTGGGTAAAGTCCATGGGACACGCCGACATGAAAAAAATATTTTTCAGCGAGCTGGATCCCAATCGAGAATTTTATTTGACTGGGCCATCCGAAAAGACTCGGTTGCTCAAGAACGGGCAGGAACTTATATCCGAAAATGATATTGCGCTCAAAGGCCGACACAATCATATAAACGTGTTGGCAACCTTGGCGCTAGTGGATGCGTTTAACATTTCGCCCACGTTGATAAAAAAAGCATTGGGAAATTTTAAAGGCCTCGCTCATCGAATGGAAGTTGTTCGAGTGGTTGACGGCGTGACTTACGTAAATGACTCTAAAGGCACGAACGTGGGCGCCACGGTTGCTGCGATCAAAGGTGCAGACGCTCCGATTGTGCTGATCGCGGGCGGCGATGGTAAAGGTCAAGATTTTTCGGAGTTGCTTGACGTCTGTCGAGTGGTGGTGCACGACGCAGTATTAATTGGCCGCGACGCGAAGTCGATTGGGGCGGTGCTCGAGAAAGTCTGTCACGTCACATACGCGGACAATTTAGATCAGGCCGTTTCGATGGCCGCTTCCGTTGCAAAATCTGGGGACTGGGTTCTTCTGTCGCCCGCATGCGCAAGTTTGGACATGTTTGAAAATTACGCTCATAGAGGTCGAGTGTTTGGTGAGGCTGTGGCGAGGTTAGCGACATGATTGCAATTAATCCCACGACTCGTCAAAACAATAATGGATTCCATTTGGATATGGTCAGCGTCGCTTTGGTGTCGGTCATTCTCTTGGTGGGATTGGTGATGGTCACTTCTGCTTCGGTGACGATGGGCGCTAAAGATGGCGAGCCATTCGGCTACCTCATACGTCAATCGGCATCGTTGTTTGGCGGGTTAACCTGTGCACTGATAATGATGTTCGTGCCTCTTGAGCGCTGGCAAAAATATTCTACGCCACTGTTGTTGCTGGGGATGGTAATGCTGCTCCTGGTCCTGTTGCCGGGCATTGGGCACGTTGTGAAGGGGAGTCGTCGCTGGATTCACCTTGGGTTTATAAATTTTCAAGCTTCAGAATTGGCACGAATTTTACTTCTGACTTACGTTGCAAGTTATGTTGTGCGACGTGAACAAGAGCTTCAAACCACGTTCATGGGGCTGCTTTTTCCGTTAGGAATTCTGGCAGTGGGCGCAGGATTACTATTGGTGGAGCCCGATTTTGGTTCAGGGGTGATCCTGCTCGCCACAGGCTTAGGCGTGCTCTTTTTAGCAGGTGCACGACTGCGCTATGTCTTTATGATTTGTGGTGGTGGCGCAGTTTTGATTGCCTTGGTAGCCGTTCAAAGCGCTTATCGCGTTAAACGGTTAACCGCCTTTTTGGATCCTTGGGCAGATCCGTATAAAACAGGATTTCAATTAACGCAATCCTTGATTGCGATCGGCCGAGGCGAGTGGTTTGGCGTCGGCTTGGGGGCCTCGGTTCAAAAATTATTTTATTTGCCTGAGGCTCATACTGACTTTTTATTTGCAGTCTTGAGCGAAGAATTTGGCTTTATTGGCATTTTTGTGATGGTTGCGCTGGTTATGGCCTTAGCGTTTCGCGCTCTCATGATTGCGCGCAGCGCATCTGGCGCTGGCTTGAAATTTCATGCGGCTATGGCGGCGGCGTTTGGAATTTGGTACGGGTTGCAGTCCTTCACGAACATGGGCGTCAATATGGGGTTGTTGCCGACTAAGGGATTGACGCTGCCATTTTTGTCCTATGGTCGATCTAGCCTCATCGTGACTGTTTTGTGGTTTGGTGTTTTATTACGTATCCACCATGAGACTGTTTTAGCGCAAATCGCCAATCTCAGAGGAGGGTCTAAATGACCACCATTCTGATTTGCGCCGGCGGAACGGGCGGCCATGTGATCCCAGCGCTGTCCGTAGCCGCAGTGTTACGCCAAAAGCACTGTGATGTGCATTGGCTGGGCACTCGACAAGGAATTGAAGCGAGATTGGTTCCGCAAGCTTCCATTCCGGTTCACTGGGTGCGGGTGCAAGGCTTACGCGGCAAGGGATTCTTTAGTTGGCTTTTGGCGCCCTACCGACTGTTGATTGCGCTGTGGGACGCTTGGTTGGCTCTTGATGCCATCAAGCCGGATGTCGTATTAGGCATGGGTGGATTTGTCGCAGGTCCAGGTGGCTTGATGGCAAAGTTCAAAGGCATTCCTTTGGTTATTCATGAGCAAAATGCCAGGCCCGGGCTAACCAACAGAACGTTAGCCAAAGTGGCGACGGTTGTCACTGAGGCGTTTGATCAAAGTTTTGCCCGCCGAAATGTCATTTTGGTCGGCAATCCGGTGCGAGATGAAATTAAAGCGCTGCCGGACAAAGTCCTATCGCCAAGCGCGCCGTTTAAGGTATTAATCATTGGCGGCAGTCAAGGCGCGGCCATCTTAAATCGCTTGATGCCGGATATTGTTCAACGCATTGATTCGTCGATTCGACCGCAAATCCGACACCAATCGGGTCGGGGTCGCGATCAATCATTGCGCGATAGTTATGCCGCATTGCACGTGCAGGCTGAAGTCATCGAATTTATTCAAGATATGGCTGCGGCCTATCATTGGGCGGATTTGGTGGTTGCTCGAGCGGGTGCTCTAACGGTTACTGAGGTGGCCGCGTCGGGTGTGCCTGCGATCTTTATTCCATTTCCCGCTGCCGTGGATGATCATCAGTCCTTTAACGCTCGCTGGTTGGTTAATTTGGGCGGTGCATTGATGGTGCCCGAGTCCACGTTAGCGATTGGGCAATTCGCCGATGTACTGACTGAGTTGTTTCAAGCGCCTGCGCGCCTGAGAGCAATGTGTAACCGAGGTCGCAGCGCGGTGCAGGGTGATTCACAGCAGCGACTCGCTGAGCTGTGCCTTCAGCAAGTCAAGGTGGCAGCATGAATGTAAAAATGCGCCGAATTGATAAGATTCACTTTGTGGGCATCGGTGGAAGCGGTATGGCCGGTATTGCTGAGGTGCTCATTAACCTCGGCTATCAAGTACAAGGTTCGGATCAAAAAGAGTCCTCAGTTACAGAACGCTTGGGAAAACTGGGTGCCAATATTTTCTTAGGCCATGCGGCTTCGCATGTTGCTGGCGCCAACGTTGTCGTGGTTTCAAGCGCCGTTAGTGATCAAAATCCAGAAGTCGTGGCCGCACGAGCCGCACGCGTCCCAGTTATTCAACGTGCGCAGATGTTGGCAGAGTTGATGCGTTTTAAAGAAGGCATCGCGATTGCAGGCACTCATGGCAAAACGACGACCACGAGTTTTGTGGCGAGTATTTTGGCGGAAGGGGGAGAAGATCCCACCTACGTTATTGGTGGTCGTTTAAAACACGCGGAAGGAAATGCAAAGCTCGGAACGGGTCAATACCTTGTCGCTGAAGCGGATGAATCGGATGCGTCATTTTTGCATCTGCAGCCGCATATTGCCGTAGTGACTAATATTGATCGCGATCACTTAGAGACTCACGAAGGTGATTTTGAAGGCCTTAAGGAAAGCTTCGTCACATTCCTACACAATTTGCCTTTCTATGGGCTCGCGGTGGTGTGTGGCGAGGATCAAATAATTCAGTCGTTATTGCCAAAAATCTCTCGGCCAATTTTGACGTATGGATTGGATTTCTCATTTGATATCTGGGCGACCGATGTTAAACCGCTCGGAATGCGGTCGCAATTTACAGTCAAGCGTCAAAAGCACGCCGATTTAAAAGTAGTCCTTAATATTCCCGGCCGACATAATATTTTGAACTCATTAGCGGCGATTGCCGTTGCCACTGAGGTTGGTGTATCGGATGAGGCCATTGTTAAAGCGCTGGGTGGATTTCAAGGAATTGATCGCCGTCTGCAAGTGATTGCGGAGATGAAGCTTGAGCAAGGCTTAGTGACGCTGGTGGATGACTATGGCCATCACCCCACTGAGATTGCAGCAACCTTAGAGGCGGTTCGCCAGGCGTGGCCGGGCCGTCGCATTGTGTTGGCATTTCAACCCCATCGTTACACCAGAACTCGTGATTTGTTAGATGACTTCGCTCGAGTGTTGTCGAGCGTTGACGTTTTGGTGTTAACCGAGGTCTATGCAGCCGGAGAAGCGCCCATTAAAGGCGCAGATGGTCGGGCAGTCACTCGAGCAATTCGAGGACATGGCAAAGTAGAGCCAATTTTTTGCGAAAAGCCAGAGCAATTACACGTTACATTGAAGCAGACCTTACAGGATCAAGACGTCTTGGTGTTGATGGGTGCGGGTCACATTGGTGCCATTGCCTTGAATTTGCCCAATCAGCTGGGAGCGTCATCATGATGCAGTCCGCTGCTTGGGCCAAACCGTTTGAGCCGCAAATTAAGTGGAATGAGCCACTGGCGCGGCACAATACCTGGCATGTGGGCGGTACCGCGGAATGCTATTTTGAGCCTCAGTCGCGTGAGCAGCTGCAGAGTTTTATGCAAGCGTTGCCAGTTGATTTGCCAGTTCATTGGCTTGGATTGGGCAGCAACGTGTTGGTTCGAGATGGTGGGATTCGTGGGGTTGTGGTTTCGCCGCTAGCCATTAATCGCTTGACGACGGACGGATCGACGGTTTTCGCAGAAGCCGGCGTACCCTGTGCACGACTGGCACGTGAGTGTGTTCAATGGCAGTTAGGGCCTGCGGCATTTTGGGTTGGAATTCCCGGAACCGTCGGCGGTGCGCTCGCCATGAATGCTGGCTGTTGGAACGGAGAAACGTGGCGTGCGGTAACCGAAGTTGAAATTATCAATCGTCAGGGAATGATTGAAAGAAAATCCGCCAAAGAGTTTACGGTTGGCTATCGTCACGTCGACGGTTTAAACCCCGACCAATGGTTCTTGTCCGCAACGTTTGATTTGTGCAAGTTGGATCAATCAGAAGCGGAGCGAATTCGTGAATTGTTAGACGAGCGTCGCCAAAAGCAACCGATTGGCGCTTGGAGCGGTGGTTCGACGTTTAAAAATCCTGTCCCTCAGTACGCCGCACGGCTTATTGAAGAAGCGGGCCTAAAAGGTCGCCGAGTGGGTGGGGCTTACGTGAGCGATAAACACGCTAATTTTATTATTAATGATGGACATGCGTCCGCTAATGATATTGAGACGTTGATTGAATTTATTATCGCTACGGTTAAGCAATCCTTTGGCGTGCAATTAATGCCCGAAGTAAAAATTTTGGGGGAGAAGCCATGAATTTAGGCTACCCTAAAATTTTGTCACCAATAGACGCCGGACGTGTGGGTGTGCTCATGGGAGGCACCAGCTCGGAACGAGAAGTGTCATTGGAGTCTGGGCGCAATGTATATGAAGCATTGGCTCGTCAGGGATACCAAGTCAGTTTAATTGACGGCATTGAAGCGTTAATTAAGCAAGCCGAGTCACATCAAGTGGATCGAGTATTCAACGTTATGCACGGCGCTGAAGGCGAGAATGGCGTTGTGCCAGGGTTACTCGAGGCGCTAAAAATCCCCTACACCGGTTCGGGTGTGTTGGGAGCGGCGTTGACGTTGGACAAGATTCGGACCAAACAGGTTTGGATCGCGGCGGGTTTGCACACTCCCGCCTACACTCGGGTTAGGAACGCTGATGATGTCGAGCGAGCAGCAACAGAAATCGGCTACCCCTTAATCATAAAGCCGTCATTAGAAGGCTCAAGTGTCGGAATCAGTCGAGTATTTAGTGCATCTGAATTGCATCAAGCGGTAGCGCTTGCGAGTCGGTACGCCGGTGAATTGCTCGTCGAAACATTGATCGTCGGTGATGAGCTCACGGTGGGCATCTTGGGAGAACAAACCCTGCCCAGCATTCATATTGTGCCGGCGACCTCTTATTACGACTATCACGCGAAATATAAAGCGGACGATACGCAGTATCATTGCCCAGGATTAAATGGGGATGCGGAAAATGAAATTCGCTCGTTGTCGTTAAGAGCATTTCAGTTGGCGGGGGCCAAAGGGTGGGGTCGGGTCGATCTGATGCGTGATCGGCAGGGACAGTGTTGGCTATTAGAAGTCAATACGACACCCGGCATGACTAGTCACTCCTTAGTTCCAAAGGCGGCCGCCTCGATCGGCATTCACTTTGATGAACTTGTGATGCGTATTTTAGGCACCAGTGTGAAATCGGGAGGGTTGCTATGAAAGGCTTCTCCTTGAAGAATTGGTTTAGCCAGAAAAAAGATGCCAAAGTGCAACGCCATCGTGCACGCATGGAAGTGCCACCGGTCCAGCTGAATTGGATTGAGACCGTCCAAAGGTCCCTGAAGATTTTCGCTTGGGTCGCGATTGTGGTGCTGGGTATCGTGGTGGTTAATCGCCCCATCACTCGAGTTACCGTTGTTGGTTCATTTCAGCGAGTGTCCGCGGTCGACGTTGAGCAGCTTGTTCGAATCAAGTTAAAAGGTGGATTTTTAACGGCAAATCTTTGGGAACTGCAGCACGAGCTCGAGGTGGTTCCCTGGGTAGCGGCAGCTCGCTTGGAGCGCCATTGGCCTCACACCTTGGTGGTTGTTGTTAATGAGCAGCAAAGCATTGCCACTTGGGACGATTCAGGACTGTTGAATAGCCGCGGCGACGTCTTCGTCCGTGACATTAAGTACGCTCCCGCGGATTTGCCACGTTTACAAGGCCCAGAGGGCAGTGAACATGAGGTGACGGATCTATTTTTAAAGATACAACCGAAGTTAGGTGAGCTTGGATTTGCTGTATCGGAATTGGCTTTGGATGAACGAGGAGCGTGGAGGCTGAAGTTATCAAATGGCGTCGATGTGCGATTTGGTAATCGAGCGCTGAGTGAGCGATTGGATCGATTTATTAAAGTAGGTGCACCAGTGTTGACGGGGCGATCCTCCGATATCGCTTTTATTGATATGCGTTATTCCAATGGATTTTCAGTGGGTTGGCGTACCCAAAATCAAGTTAAAAGTGAGTCACAAGCGGCGTCGGATAGTACGCCTAGTAAGCGAGATCAACATGGCTAAGAAACCGGATCAAAATATTATTGTAGGGTTGGATATCGGCACATCCAAGGTTGTGGCCTTGGTCGCGAAAATTACCGAAAACCATAATATTGAAGTCATTGGTATTGGTACCCACCCATCGCGCGGGTTAAAGCGTGGCATGGTGGTGAATATTGATTCAACGGTCCAGTCGATTCAGCATGCAATTGAAGAAGCCGAATTGATGGCTGGAGTTGAAATCAAGAGTGTGTTTACTGGTATCGCGGGCAATCATGTGCGCAGCTTGAATTCTCACGGCATTGTGGCCATTAAGAATTCTGAGGTGGATGCTCAAGACATCGTTCGCGTCATGGACGCTGCGCGAGCGGTCGCGTTGCCTGCGGATCAGCGTATTTTGCACGTCATTCCGCAAGAATACATAATCGATCATCAGGATGGAATTCGCGATCCAATCGGGATGTCTGGCGTTCGCTTAGAAACCCGTGTGCACATTGTGACGGGCGCGGAAAGCGCGGCTCAAAACATCATTAAATGCGTCGAGCGCTGTGGTCTCGAAGTTGAAGATATTGTGTTGGAGCAATGGGCTTCTAGTTTTTCTGTTTTAACTGAAGATGAAAAAGATTTGGGTGTTTGTATGGTCGATATTGGTGGCGGCACCACCGACATCGCGGTATTTTCGCAAGGCGCTTTGCGTCACACGGCAGTGATTCCGATTGCTGGTGATCAAGTGACCAACGATATTGCGGTTTCAATGAGAACCCCGACCCAGCATGCCGAAGACATTAAGATTCGCTATGCCTGTGCATTAAGCAAATTGGCACGGCCCGAGCAAACAATCGAGGTGCCGAGTGTTGGCGATCGTCCTTCCCGTTCGTTGTCACGACAAACCTTAGCGGAAATTGTAGAGCCCCGTTACGCAGAATTATTTGAGTTGATTCACAAAGAATTAATGCATTCCGGATTTGCGGAAGGCATTGCGGCCGGAATCGTCTTGACCGGCGGCAGCTCGCGGATTGAGGGCGCTGTGGAATTGGCCGAGGAGATTTTTCACATGCCGGTGCGATTGGGTATTCCAACCGGAGTGCATGGATTAGGCGATGTGTTGAAAAATCCGATGCACGCCACGGGAGTCGGCTTGCTTCACTACGCCAAGGTGCAACTTGAGCCAGTCACTGAGCGTAAAAGTGCGACGGTCACGACTCAAAATGTTTTTGAAAAAATGAAAAATTGGTTTCAAGGTTCGTTTTAATTTAGTCATGTTGATTCAGGAGAGAAGTTATGAAATTTGAACTCATCGAAGCGGACAATCAAAATGCCGTCATCAAGGTGATGGGCGTTGGTGGTGCTGGATGTAATGCGGTTGATCATATGGTCAACTGTGGAATTGAAGGGGTTGATTTCATCAGCATCAACACCGATGCGCAGGTTCTGAAGAAAGCCAGCGTTAAGACCACGCTTCAAATTGGAACGAACATCACCAAAGGCTTGGGTGCTGGCGCTAATCCTGAAGTGGGTCGTCAAGCCGCGATGGAAGATCGTGATCGCATAATTGAGCTCATCGAGGGTTGCGACATGTTGTTCATTACCGCTGGTATGGGCGGTGGTACGGGCACGGGCGCTGCGCCCGTAGTCGCCCAAGTGGCCAAAGAGCTGGGCATTTTGACGGTGGCGGTTGTCACGAAGCCTTTTACCATGGAAGGCTCCAAGCGAATGACGGCGGCGGATAAGGGTTTGCAGGAGCTGGCAAAGTACGTTGACTCGCTGATCACGATTCCCAACCAAAAATTGCTTTCGGTATTGGGTCCTAAGACCCGATTGCTGGACGCGTTCCAATCGGCGAACGGCGTGCTGCAAGGAGCGGTACAGGGCATCGCTGAACTGATCACTCGTGATGGATTAATCAATGTTGACTTTGCGGACGTCCGTACGGTGATGAGCGAGACGGGTATGGCAATGATGGGTACTGGACAAGCCGCCGGTGAAGATCGGGCGCGATTGGCCGCCGAGTTGGCCGTATCCAGTCCGTTGTTGGAAGACATTAGCCTCGCGGGCGCTCAAGGATTGTTGGTTAACGTCACAGCTGGTTTTGATGTGACCATTGGCGAATTCGAGGAAGTCGGTAACACGATCAAACAGTACGCCAGTGAAGATGCAACCGTGGTTATGGGTGCTGTGGTTGATCCGAATATGAGCGACGAGATTCGCGTAACGGTCGTTGCGACTGGTTTAGGGCAGCCTGCGCTTAAGGTGCAAAAGCCCGACCCAGCGGTCGCCGCTAAGCGTATTGAAATTGTCCGTCCTCGCGCCGCCAGCATTGCGGTGGAGGCGGAGCCAGAGCCGACGATTGCGCACCGTCCCGTGATGTCGCGTGCCGTTGGCGACGGCTTGACACCGGATTATGCGGCTTCTGAGGAACTTTTTGATATCCCGACCTTTCTGAGACGTCAGGCGGATTGATGAATTTTAGAAGTGGTTGATCGTAGGGCCATTCAACTTTTCATTGAATGGCCCTATTTTTTTAGAGGCATTATAATGGCGGTGTCATAGGACCTGGTCGAGTTGCCACGGTCTTATACAGCGCTTAGGTTTTGACAGATTAGGTTACGAGCATGGCACGACAATTTACTCTGCGAGAGTCCGTTACCACGACTGGGGTTGGCTTGCATTCCGGTAAAAAGGTGCGCATGACTATTCGTCCAGCGGCGGAAAATACCGGTATTATTTTTCGACGCATGGACTTGGAGAATGTCGGCGACATCAAGGCGCATGCGGATTTAGTGACCGATACGATGCTGGGCACCAATTTGCAAGCGAATGGCTCGCGGGTTGCAACGGTTGAACATTTGCTTTCTGCGATGGCAGGCTTGGGCATTGATAATGCGATTATTGAATTAAGCGCAATGGAAGTGCCCATTATGGATGGCAGTGCCGGGCCATTTGTGTTTTTGATTCAATCGGTTGGAGTTGTCGAGCAAAATGCGGAAAAATCGTTTTGTCGAGTGCTGAAAGCGATTGAAGTGACTGAGGGAGATAAATGGGCCCGCTTGGAGCCCTACCACGGGTACCGATTGAATTTTGAAATTGAATTCGATCATCCGGTTTTTCGTAGACATTCACAAAAAGCTTCTATGGAGTTTTCGACGACGGAATATGTCAAACAGGTCTCTCGCGCCCGCACCTTTGGGTTCATGCGCGATTTGGAAATGATGAGATCTCGATCCTTGGCTTTGGGTGGGACCTTAGAAAACGCGATCGTCTTAGATGACTATAAGATGCTTAATGAGGATGGTTTGCGTTTCGAAGACGAATTTGTAAAACACAAGATGTTAGACGCCATAGGCGATTTGGCGTTGTTGGGGCACCCGTTGGTGGGCGAATTCAGCGGTTTTAAATCGGGCCACGGATTGAATAATAAATTGGCTCGAGCCCTGTTGGCGGATTCCACAGCGTATGAAATAGTCCGGTATGAATCCAAACACGCCGCCCCGGTCTCGTTTCAGTTGGCGTCCTCGCCTGCTTAACGCAAGGGGCAGGCGTTTTAGCGTGCGCCCGCTTTGAGTTGAGATTTAACCCGAACGTGGATTCTCATCGATTCACTCAAGCCCAGTCGTTCTTGGATCAGGTGATGGATTTCCCCGAGAGCGAATCGGACTCGGGTGGCGCTTGGCGTCGACCCCACTAATACTTCGAGCTTTCGTCCGTCATCCCGAACGGTCGCGCCTTCAAGCGCCTCGGATAGATCCCCGGCCAGGAGAGATTTCAGCGCATCCAGGGTGGATTCGGCCTGTTTGGCGCCCGCCTGCAAGGATTTTAGGCGTCCCGGCTCTTTGGCCAGTAACTCTCCGATTGATAAGGGTTTTTTAGTCATAAATCGGTGCCAAAAGACTCGCTAAGGAAGGTTAAGGGTGGGCAGGGGCGGATTAATTTGGCATAGTTTACCCGTCGAAACGTCGGCTGGAGGGGAATCCAGCCCTGGTGTGAGGCTAAGCGACCCAGTTCGCTGCCTCGACCGCTCGTTAACTTGAGATTGACCCATTCAAGCCTCTGTAAAAGGGGGTCGGTATCGGTTCCTCTCAAGAAACTGAGTTCGGATGTGATGGAGATGGGAATGGCTTCAGTGTCGGTTAAAGGCCCGAACCACCAGGTTTGGACGCTCGATTTGCGAACCCCGCGTCGACTGGGCTTGGCGATGGCGCTCGCCACAGGCATTTTTTTCGCCGTGTTCGCAGTCGGTGCCATGCTGGGCGCATGGTTTGTGGATTCGCAGGACGGGCACACGGAAACGCGCGCAATTGCGCAATTGCAAGCCCAACGCCAAGAACTTGAAAGGGCCCGGGCGCAGGTTCAAAACACATTTGATACCTTGGCGGTGAAGGTCGGCGAGCTCAATGCCCGCGTGATTCGTTTGGACGTGATGGGCAAGCAGTTGTCGCAAGCCGCTGGCCTGCGCAGCAATGAATTTCAGTCGGATATAAGTGTGCCCGAAGCGCATACCCAACCACCGCCCGTGATTACCGATACGTTGAATCGCTTATCGGCGCTAATTGAACGCAATGAGCATCAAATGGCAGCGTTGGATGGTTTTTTCTTGGATGAGCGACTGCGGGATGGCATCGTTCCGGATGGCCCGCCGGTGCGATCGGTGCGCGTCACGTCGTTGTTCGGTTCACGCGCAGATCCATTTACCGGGTACAGCGCCTTTCACCCCGGAATCGACTTTGCCGGAGAACTGGGTTCACCCGTGTCTGCTGTGGCGGCCGGCGTTGTGGTCTATGCCGGCGATCGTTCGGGCTATGGCAATCTTGTGGAAATTGATCACGGTATGGGGTTGGTTACACGCTATGGACACAACTCACGACTGTTGGTGAATCCTGGCGATATTGTGCAACGAGGTCAAATCGTGGCGCTCGTGGGAAGCACCGGTCATTCCACCGGACCCCACGTTCATTTTGAAGTGCTCAAAGACGGGCAAAACTTAAATCCGCTCGCGTTCGTCACCAGCAGTCGCCTAAATGTCGCTCTAGCACAGCGCTAAGCCACTGACTTTATTAGCAATCCATCACTTTAAGTGCCTAATCAGTTACAATTAGGAGTTACGTGGCTCATTCCGTGACGCCCAGAGGTTTTTGTTGTGCTGAAGTTTCTCCGATCAATATTTGGTAGCCGTAATCAACGGCTGTTGCGCCAATACGCCAAGGCGGTTAATCAGGCTAATGCTTTCGAAGCTCGTATGCAGGCGCTGTCGGATAGCGATTTCGCGAACCTCACTCAACAGTTTCGCGACCGACTGGGCAAAGGCGAGACCTTAGATGATTTGTTGCCGGAGGCATTCGCCGCGGTGCGCGAGGCCGCTAAGCGAACGATAGGGCTTCGACATTTTGACGTTCAATTTATTGGGGCCTTGGCCTTGCATCAAGGAAAAATTGCCGAGATGCGCACTGGCGAGGGTAAAACCTTAGTGGCGACCTCGGCGGTATACCTTAACGCATTGCCAGCGAAGGGCGTGCACGTCGTCACGGTCAATGATTATTTGGCAAGTCGTGACGCCGACTGGATGCGACCGGTCTATGGCTTCTTAGGGTTGACCGTTGGTGTGATCCGTGCGGGCCAATCGTCGGAAGAAAAACGCGAAGCCTACGCTTGCGATATCACCTACGGCACCAACAATGAATTTGGATTCGATTATCTTCGTGACAATTTAGCGTTTCGACAAGAGGATCGCGTGCAGCGTGGGTTGGCCTACGCCATCGTGGACGAAGTGGACTCGATTTTAATTGATGAGGCCCGAACGCCGCTAATTATCTCGGGTCCGGCAGAGGAAAGCACCGAGCTGTATGTCAAAGTGAATGCGCTTGTGCCACAGCTGACTCAAGCGTCCAATGAAGAGGCCGAGGACGGCGATTATTGGGTCGAAGAAAAGCAAAAGCAAGTGCATTTGACTGAGCGCGGTCATGAGGCTATTGAAGCGCTATTTGCCAGCAGTGGTTTGGTTAAAGATGGTGGGAGTTTGTACGACGCCATCAACATCAAACTGATGCACCATCTGAATGCCGCGTTGCGTGCTCACTGTTTGTATCGACGCGACGTCGACTACATTGTCCGCGGCAATGAAGTCATCATCGTAGACGAATTCACCGGCCGAACAATGCCGGGCCGACGTTGGTCCGATGGCTTGCACCAAGCGGTTGAGGCCAAAGAAGGCGTCGAGGTTCGACCAGAAAACCAAACCATTGCGTCGATCACTTTCCAAAATTACTTTCGAATGTACAGCAAGTTGTCGGGCATGACCGGCACTGCGGACACCGAGGCGTTTGAGTTTCAGCAAATTTATAACTTGGAAGTGGTGGTCATCCCAACCCATCGCCCAATGGTTCGGAAAGATCATTCGGACTTGGTATTTTTGTCTCAGGACGATAAGTACGCCGCGATTGTTGAGGACATCCGAGGGTGTATTGAGCGCGGTCAGCCCGTATTGGTGGGAACGGCATCGATCGAAGCGTCAGAGCATTTATCGGCCTTGTTGGTTAAAGAAAAAATTGCTCATGAAGTCCTAAACGCCAAACAACATGAACGCGAAGCTCATATTGTGGCTCAAGCGGGTCGCCCAGGGGCGGTTACCATCGCGACCAATATGGCCGGTCGCGGAACCGACATCATGTTGGGTGGCCGCTTAACCTTTGAAGACGATATGAGTGATTCCGATAAGGAAGCGTTGCGATCGGAGTGGCAACAACGGCATCAACAGGTGCTTGCCGCGGGCGGTTTGCACATTGTGGGAACCGAACGCCATGAGTCGCGCCGGATTGATAACCAGTTGCGCGGCCGTTCCGGGCGGCAAGGTGACCCGGGTTCATCGCGCTTTTATTTGTCGCTCGAAGACAATTTGATGCGCATCTTCGGGGATCCTGCCCGAATGAAGGCGTTATTATCCCGAGTGGGTATGCGAGCGGGTGAAGCGATTGAAAGCGCCATGTTGACTCGTCAAATCGAGCGCGCGCAACGTAAAGTAGAAGCGTATAACTTCGACCTGCGTAAAAATCTGTTGGAATACGACGATGTGGCCAACGATCAGCGGCGCGTCATTTACGCTCAGCGTAATGAATTGATGAATGCTGAGGATATTGCCGACTCGATATTGGATGTACGCCAGGAAGTGATTGAAGCGGAAGTGGCGCAATTTTTACCTGCGGGCACGACAGAAGAAGAGTGGGATATCGCCGGACTTGAATCGGTTCTATTAAGAGATTTTGCTCTTGAGTTTAATTTAAAAGATTGGGTCTCGAACCAATCCAATGCAACGCCTGAAGAAGTGGTCGCGGAAGTCGTGAAACGACAAGAGGCGGCGTACACAGAAAAAGAGCAGTTGATTGGAGATCAGGATTTGCGACGTATTGAACGCACCTTCATGTTGCAAATGGTGGATACCCATTGGCGCGAACATTTGGGCGCGATGGACTATATGCGTCAGGGCATATTCTTGAGAAGCTATGCTCAGAAAAACCCAAAGCAAGAATATCAGCGCGAAGCGTTTCAGCTGTTCACGGGAATGTTGGACCGGATCAAGCGTGACACGATCTCGGTCCTTTCGCGATTACAGTTGCGTGTCGAAGATGAACTGGAAGCCTTAGAGAAGGCGCGCCAGGAGCGTTTGGCGAGGGAGATGCAATATCAACACGCGCCGCCACCCTCGGCAATGGGGGAAAGCGTGTCCTCAGCGCCAGAGGCGACGCCGGTCATGGAAGAGCCAAAAATTGGGCGTAATGAACCATGTCCCTGTGGGTCCGGTAAGAAATACAAGCAATGCCACGGTAATTTAGCCTTGCAAGGGGATATTGGTCGAAATCAACCTTGTCCCTGCGGCTCCGGCATGAAATTTAAGCATTGTCATGGGGCACTCAGAAGCCTCTGAGGATCAAAGGCCGGTCGCCCCACTGGTGGTGGTGGCCGGCGTCCTTCGAAATGCCTGCGGTCAAATTTTGCTCGCGCAACGGCCCGCCTCCAAGTCTTTTGCAGGACAATGGGAATTTCCTGGCGGCAAACGAGAGACCTGTGAGTCTAATATTGAGGCCTTGGTTCGAGAGCTGAATGAAGAACTTGGAGTGGAGGTCATTCACGCTCATCCCCGAATGACCGTTGTTCCCGATACCGAACACAAACGCCCTTTTCGAATCGAAGTGTTTGACGTGACGGAGTATCGGGGAGCGTTATCGGAGGAGGGTTTAGAAGGACAGGCCCTGTGTTGGGTTGAGGCGTCGAAGCTATTGACCATCGATGTTCTCAAGGCTGATTTGCCCATATTATTGAGTTTGATGTTGCCATCGAAGTGCATGCGTTGGACATCGCGAAGTGACTTAGAAGAACCAGATGTGGCTTGGGTTTGCGATCACTACTCCGATGAGGTGATCCAAAAAGCAATCGATTATCAAGTAATGTGTTTCGTGGAAATCGATGCCGATCGCGTAGCGTTACACCCAAAATTAAGAACGATCTGGCCAAATTTGGGCTTCGGTCAAATCCTGCCCATCGACGCACACTGGGGGGATCCGACGATCGGAGCCGCGCCGTCAGCGCGTGCGGAAGTACAATTCAATGTGTGGCGCACGCCAATACCCACACTGTTGTCGACCGATCAACGCGCTTGGCATCTCCAGTGGCAGGCTGGGGATTAACCGAGATTATTGCAACAGCGCGACTTCAACTTGTCTGTGAATTGAGGTTTGCTCAAAAAATAATAAATGGTCTTTTTGCACGACTGTCATGCCGGCCATCGGTGAGGGATCCGAATTTAAAGTAATGATGCGCGTCACTCGCCCATCGGCAAACGAATAATAGTGTAATTCGGTCGGGTGTTGATCGCGCCTGGAGGCGTACCAAATCCCCTGATCGGTCATCGCAAATAGTCGCCAATCGATGGGACTTAAATCTGGCAAAAGCAGCGATGGGTCAGAGTCGTTGGGGCTTTGTTGCCATAACCCGGCTCGGTCCGGTCGGATGTAGTAAAACGTACCATCGGCGGCTTCCACGCCACGCAGCGCTCCGGTTTTGGTAAGCGTTTTTTGATTGGTAAAGCTCGGCCAATCCGCTTGGTAAATTTGCCAGTGGCCATCGTGACGAGAACTGAAATAAATGCGCTTTCCGTCACGTGAAAAAATAGGTGATCGATTGTTTCCGTCGTGCGTGAGCGCGCTGACGTTGCCGTTGATGAGCGTACACAAATCAAATCGCCCGGCTTTCGCTTTGACGAACACAATTCCCGATTGATCGGGCATCCATTGAGGGGACTCTAGATTGGCGTCGTCATCGAGCGTTAAGATTTTTCTCTGATGGTCTTGTGTAAATAAAACCAATTGATCTTTGCCGCGCTCGGTCGAGATGGCGACGCAGGAGCGGTCGTCTGCTTGACAGCTGATTTCACGTAAACGGTGGTCGTTTTCAAACCGCGGATCGGTTAACAGCGCATTCGTGCTGCCAATGAGGGTGGCGTGGGTCTGTGGTTCTAAGCGGGTGTAGGCAATTTGCATTCCTCTGGGGTGGACCGAGGGGGAGGTGAGTTCATCCGCGCTCTCCAATACCAGTTCTGGCTGGAAGCCATCCAGGTGCGATCTCCATAAAGCGGCGTGGCCGCCACGCTCTGAACTGAGTACGACGGTTTGATCGAAAAAATCAAAACTAAGGCCATGCAGCGACACCAAATCGTGCGTCAGTGCAAGCGCCGCGGACGACTGGTGTGACAGTGCCCATAAGTCTTCAACGCCAAAGGCTTTTGTGCGTACAAACGCCAGCGTTTGCCCGTCTTTGGATAAGGTGGGTTGGTTGTCGCCGGGCATTCCGCTGATGGGGTTGGTGACCCCCGTGAGGACGTCGTCGTTTAAACCCACTGAGACCAATTGCAAGGGCAAACTATCGGCGGTGCGATGCGCAAAGGTGGCGTGTGCACCATCCGGCATGAGGGTGATCGGACCGAGGCCGTTGTGATCGCAGTCTGCTAATTTGACAATCGACTGGGAATCCAGATCAAGCTTCATAAGCGCGCATAATCCGCTTGGGGTGGTGCGCTCGAATAGAAGCTGATGAGATTGCGGGACGACGCGTGGAAATCGATCCAGGCTCGTGCCATCGGTCAATTGGCGTTGGGTCATGTTGTCCAGATCTAATGCCATCACCGCCGTGTGATCTGAATCCAGCCATTGCGTGAACGCCAAGGTTTTGCCATCCGCGCTAAATGCAGGATCGCTGGTGGCGTGGCCGTGCCCATCAATCGGAAACGTGTGCACCACCTGGCGCGCCTCGGGCGTTCCCCACAGCGTGCCGGCTTTTCGATCGATGAAGAGAATGAGCGCAATGGTTAATAAAAGGACCACAACCGCCAAGACGGCGCCAATGGACTTTACTTTGGAGCGATTGGTGAATGAGGTGGAATGCGTTGGGCGCACCAGTCCTTGTTCTAGGTCAGAGGAGGGGCTGATGGCGTGGTCGTGGTTTGGCTCCACGCTTAATGGCGCCGAGGCGTCTTGAATCTCCAACGCATACGCATCGCCGTCGTGGTGCGTGAGGTGGGCGGTTTTGGTCAATGCGAAGATGTGTCGGATTCGAGCCAATTGCCGTTGAAACGATTCGCGGTGGTCAAAGGTGCCTCCCTTGCCGTACACGCGAACCGCCAAATGTTCCCGATTGATGGCTGCTGGATAAGACTCTTTGAGCATCAATAAGATTCGGCAAGCCGCCGCGTCAATGGGATACTCGCGCGATTCGAACCGCGCCGTGAGTCGTTTGGGATCGATCTCCAAAGCCCCGATTGAAAATGGCTGGGCGTTGGCCAGGTCCGGTGCGGGTGGCAAATCGGGCACGACGGGACGCGCGGGGCGGCCAAAGAGCGTTCGGCGACCCAATTCTAAGAAACCTGGTTTTTTTCGTCTCACTCGATGATCTCAGCGTTGCGTACTGGGTCTGGCATTGACCCGAGTATACCAATCGCTTAGCCCGTGCCACGTTGGGTCAATTCGCAACTTGACGACGCGCGCAAAATCGATGGCTGAGAACGCCATGATGTCGGCAATACTAAACTCAGTGCCGGCAAGGTAGGGGTGAATTTCGAGACCCCGGTTCAGGCGTTGCATTTCCGCAAGCGCCAGTTCGCGTGAGCGCTGCGCTTGTGCCGGCACTTGCGCTAAGCGATTTGAATTAAACGGGTGTTCATGCAAAAAGACTTGCGTCACCGGTGTGTAGAGGCGAAAGCTCGCTTGGTCAAGCGCTTCTTGAATGCGTACGCGCGACTTGGGCGTTGTGCCAAACAAGCTGGGCAGTGGCTCAATTTCCTCAAACCATCGCGCGATGGCGATGGATTCGGTCAGCACACTGCCGTCGTCTCGAATCAAGACCGGAAGTTCGCCGATGGGGTTAATTGCCAAAAACTCCGGCGACCGCGGTTCCCCTTTGGCGATGTCCACTTCAATGACGTCAATGGCAATGCGCTTCTCGCGCGCCGCGATGAGCGCGCGCCGTGGGCTCGGCGCTTTCGAACTAACGTACAGTTTCATCGCGGCTGTCCGGATGCATCGGGTCTAAGGGGTCGCCGGCGATGGCGTGACGTCCGTCGATCCACGCGCCCAAATCGACCCATTGGCAGCGGTCCGAGCAAAAGCGCTTGACCGGTTGGTCCGGAGCGCGCGCTATGGGTTTGCCACACGAGGGGCAAGTCGCTTCAGTGTGCATAGGGATTAGGTGCAGCGCGTGAGTAAAAAGTGGACATTTCCTTGTGCTTGAACCCCACGATTGACCGCGGATTGCCACTCCAAAAACCGGATGCTGCAGCGGTGGTGACTGCCACTGATTTGGGGATACAGTTGGCTGCCCGCCGGCAGTGTAATTCGCAATAATTGAATGGGGCTTTCGCGTTCGAAGTTGATGTGATGCGATCCATCCAGGGCCACTTCTTCACGTGGCCGGGCATTTTCACGAGTGATCCACAACACATCCGTCACCGCGCCACCCAAGGGTCGCATCGGTTCGACCCACGCGTCTAAATCCTTTTGGATGACGTCGCGGGATTGATTAAGCCAGTGTGCGTAATCCGGCAAATCAAAATCACAGGTGCCACCCGGGATGCTGATGCGATGGCGGATGGCCGCTAAAAATTCACTGTCGCGTGCCTTTGCAAGCTCCTGCGCATTGATGGCGTAGAGCCGGTCTCGATGGGTGCTCAGACGGGTCAATACGTCGTTGAGTCGTTCAATATCAACGCCACGACGGCTTTGATATTCTCGAAGCAAATTGATGTGACGCTCAAGTTCTTTGATGAGCTCATTTCGCAATTCATTCCGGCTGGTGATCGTTTGCAAATCCAGCAACGCGTACATGGCCGCGCGCGCTTGCGAGGACTGACTGAGCGCACTGCGATAACCATCAAAGGACTTAAACAAAAACTCCAAACGCAAAAAACCCCGCATCCGCTCGTTGAGCGGATGTTCAAAAGTGGAGCCCAATGGGTTGGTGGACTCGGAGGTTGACGGGTTGGTCATAAGTCGGTTTAAGGCTATAGTCGTGTGAGCATAAACGTTTTTTTCAATTTTAGCTCAAACACGCTTAAATATTAGAGAGTTGAGCGCTCGAGGGTGACCCTTCAGGCGCTCGGCGTACCCTTTGGGGGTGGCGTTCGCAGGCGCTGGTCTAATTGGCGGACTTGGGTGTGAAGGTCGCTCAGGTCGCCCTCGTTGTGGAGTACAAAATCCGCGAGGTCGAGGCGCTGTTGCCGCGACGGCTGGGAATCGAGGATGAGTTGGGCTTCCCGCTCGGCGTGGCCGTCGCGCCGTTGCAGGCGTTCACGCTGGCGCGGCTCCGCGCAGTCCACGACGATCACGCCATCGAAGGCGTACTGCTCGGGCGCGGCGGCCAGGAGTGGAACGACGACGATTATATAAGGCGCTGAATTTATTGATTTTAATTCTGAAACGCGGTGTGCCAGACGGGTTCGAATGAGCGGGTGAAGTAGGGCGTTGAGCCAGTGTCGCTCGGCGGGATGGGTGAAGATGATCTCCCGTAAGGCGCGCCGGTTGAGGGTTCCGTCCGCTAGGCGGAGCGTGTCCCCAAAATGCTCGAATATCAGGGACAGGGCGGGCTCACCGGGAGTGACCACCTCGCGCGCGATGAGATCCAAGTCGATGACCGCCGCGCCCAGGTCGTGCAGCCAGTCGCTGACCACGGTTTTGCCGCTCGCGATGCCCCCCGTGAGTCCAAAGACCTTCACGGTCCGTGTCTCCACCAGAGCCCCCACCTCCAGAGACTGGTCGGGGGCACGAGGATCAGCAGGATGGCGCTGACCGCTAAAAAGCTCCCGAAGGGCAGGGGTTCGTGCCAGGAGCGCTTTTTGAGCGCGATTAAGGCCAAGGCGGTCGCTAAGCCGATCACCGACGCCAAAAAGAGGATTTGCAGCATCCCCGTGACCCCAACCCACGCGCCAATCGCCGCCAAAAGCTTCAAATCCCCATACCCCAAACCGTCGCGTCGGGTCGCCCAGTAAAAGCCCTGGCGCAGCGTCCACAGCACGGCAAAGCCACTCATGGCGCCAGTCACGGCGAGGTCTAGGCGAATTGGAAAGGATCCGTCGGTGGAGCGCAACGCGGCTATAAAACCGCACCACAACAACGGTTGGGTGAGTCCGTCCGGCAACAGCTGCTCGCGCCCATCGATGAACGCCAGTGTGAGCAGGCTCAAGGTGGGGATGAGTGCCCACAGCGCGGCCTCTCTAAACCCAAACCGCCAGCCGACCCACACCGTCAACACCAGACTTAGGGTTTCCACCCAAGGGTAGAGGCTGGAAATGGGCTTCTGACAATGGCGGCATCGACCGCGTTGCCGAATAAAGCCGATCAAGGGCAGGTTGTCGGCCAGCCTGAGCGCCGTTAAACAATGGGGGCAGCGCGAGCCTGGCCAGCACAGATTGGCGGGCGCCGTTGCGCTGGTTGGGGTGATCTCAAGGCTGCTTTGATATTGGTATTGTTCCCAGGCGGGGAGGCGGGTGATGACCACGGTGATGAAACTGCCGAGCAGCAACCCAACCAAGCCACAACAGACGTAGAAGATTCCATCCGCAAGCAGCAGCCAATTCATTCTTAACCTTCCATCGGGTGAATATGCGCATCCGTCCTGGGTGACGACAATCGACCCACCGGAGCGGACCCGTCCTTCGCAGGCGGATTCGGGAATTAGTGTACCACTCAAGCCATTAACCCCTTGCCCAATGGCACAATAGAGCCTTGGCAACACTCGGATAAGGCATGGCGCGTTGATGAAACTGTGGCTGGCACAAATGAACCCATTGGTCGGTGACATCGAGGCCAATCTGTCGGCGATTCGGGCGCAGCGTCCATTGGCGATCGAAGCCGGCGCCAGCGCCGTGATCACTCCGGAGCTGGCGATCTGCGGCTACCCGCCCGAGGACTTGTTGTTTCATCAGGGGTTCCAAGCCCGAATCCAGAATGCGCTGCGGGAATGGCAAGCCACGCCCGACCCTCAAGTGAGTTTTGCGCTAGGCCTGCCGGAGTACACCGAGGCGGGGTTATTCAACGCCTGCTTGTGGTCTAAGGCGGGATCCGCCGCGGCGCCGCAGGCGCACTCGACGAGCGCGGTGCATCGCAAGCAAGCCCTGCCGAACTATCAGGTGTTTGATGAAAAACGGTATTTCAAAGCGGGGCAACAGGCCACCGTGGTTGAGCACGAGGGCATCCGCTTAGGGTTATTGATTTGTGAGGATTTATGGGTGTACGAGCCCGCCGCGATGGCGGTGGCCGCGGGCGCAGAGGTTCTGGTTGTCCTCAATGCCTCGCCGTATGATCGACAAAAACCCGCTGAGCGCGAGCGCATCGCCAGAGCGCGTATTGCGGAGGTGCATCGTCCAATTGTGTATCTCAATATGGTCGGCGGTCAGGATGAATTGGTGTTTGACGGCGGCAGTTTTGTGATGAACGCGCGCGGCGAAATCACCACCCGTCTCAAGTCCTTTGCCGTCGACGGCGCAGCGGTGGAATGGGTGCGCACAGCGACGGGGGTTGAGCCCAAACCGGGTCGAGTGGAACCCCCACTGTCCCCAGAGGCGATGGTGTACCACGCGTTGGTGATGGGCGTTCGGGATTATGTGCGTAAGCACGGCTTCCCAGGCGTGGTGCTGGGTCTGTCTGGCGGCATCGATTCGGCCTTAACTTTAGCGATCGCCGCGGACGCGTTGGGGGCGCAGGCGGTGCACGCCGTGATGATGCCCTCGCGTTACACGGCCCAGATGAGCCGGGATGACGCCAAGGCGCAAGCCGACGCGATGGGCGTGCGCTATTCCGAGATGTCGATTGAGCCGATGTTTAAAGCCACTCAAGACTCTTTAAAAGCGGAGTTTGCGGGCAAGCCCGTGGATGTGACGGAAGAGAACATTCAGTCGCGCTGTCGCGGCGTGTTGCTCATGGCCTTATCGAATAAAACCGGTGCCATGGTGTTGACCACGGGCAATAAGAGCGAAATGGCGGTCGGCTACGCCACCTTGTATGGGGATATGGCCGGGGGGTTTGCGCCCTTGAAGGACTGCACTAAATTGTGGGTGTATCGATTGGCGCAGTACCGCAATCAATGCGCCGCCGTGATTCCCGAGCGGGTGTTGACTCGAGCGCCAAGCGCGGAGTTGCGCGACGATCAGAAGGACTCGGATTCGTTGCCGCCTTATGACATTTTGGATCCGATTTTAGAAGCCTTGATCGAGCGCAATGAATCGATTGACCAGATCGTCGACCAAGGGTATGAGCGCGCCGTGGTGGCGCGCGTCTTGTCGTTGGTTCAGCGAAACGAATACAAGCGCCGGCAGGCGCCACCGGGCGTTCGCGTGAGTTCACGAGCGTTCGGACGAGATTGGCGATTTCCGATTACTTCGGGGTTTCGACTGGCGGACGGTGCGGCCACGGCCACCACGAAACCTTAGCCGATGGTTGGCTCGACTTCGGGTCTTTAAAATTAGCCGCCAGCATTTTGTCGGCATCCGCAGCCAGTTCGTTCATGCCCAAGGCTCGGTAACTGCGGCCCATGATTTCAAGCGCTTCGCGCGTAGCCGGGGCGCCATCGTAACTTTCTAAGACCTCACGGCAACGCGCAATGGCGCCGGCGTAGGCCCCCAATCGTTCGTAGTAACGGGCGACCACAAGGTTGTATTCCGCCAGTCGATTGCGGATGGCGATCATGCGTTGGCGTGCCTCTGGCGCGTATTCGCTTTGCGGATACTGCGTGACGACGCGGGAGAAGGCCTCAAACGATTTTCGCGCGTCTTGCGGAGGGCGAGCGGACATGTTGACCTTGAGCCAGCGCTCTAAAAAGTTTTCGGAGCGTTCAAAATACACCAAGCCTTTCATGTAGTACGCGTAGTCCACCCGCGGGTGTGTGGGGTTTTCACGAATAAAGCTGTCTGCCGCATCCACGGCCGACTCTTTTTCGCCCATGCGGTAATAGGCGTAGATCAAATCAATGCGGGCTTGTTTGGCGGGTTCGCTGAAAGGAAAGCGCGAGGTGACTTGTTCGTAGGCTTTGACTGCGGCTTGAAAATTGCTGTCTCGCATGAGCTTGTTGGCTTTTTCGTAGCCCACTTCAGCGCTTTGAATGCCTTGGTCGTTGTGCTTTTGACGCCAGCTTTTACACCCAGACAGTCCCAGGCACAGCGCCAGCACGACGCACAGCGCGATCCGGCCGAATGAATGACGGTTCAATTTAAACATCGCGGAACACTCTCCACTCGGCACAACGCCTCAATTATAGCGTATCTTTAGCGCATGACTGAGTCTTTAGAACGTTCTATCGCCGAATCGCTGCGCGGTCAAAGGTTAGACCAGGCGCTGGCCGCGGTGTTCCCGGAGTATTCGCGCTCGCGCCTCAAAAATTGGCTCGATCAGGGGCGAGTGCTCGTCGACGGTGTGGTGTTGAGGCCGCGCGACCGGGTGATCGGTGGCGAGTGGGTGCGTTTGACCCCCGAACTCGTCGCCAACACCAGCGTCGAAGCCGAGGATATTCCCATCGATGTTCGCTATGAAGACGAGCACGTCTTAGTGGTCTATAAGCCCGCGGGCTTGGTGGTTCACCCCGGTGCGGGCAATGCCGGCGCGACGTTGCAAAACGCCTTATTGGGTTTTGATGCGCGTTTGAATCAGCTGCCGCGAGCCGGGTTGGTTCATCGCATCGATAAAGACACCAGCGGACTGCTGGTCGTGGCGCGCTCCATCCAAGCGCACACGGAATTGGTGCGCGCGCTCGGCGCGCACGAGATCAAACGTCAATATCAAGCGATCGTTAATGGCGTCATGACTGCCGGTGGTACGGTGGATGCGCCCTTGGATCGGCATCGCACCGATCGCCTTCGTCAAGCGGTGCGCATGCATGGCCGCGAGGCGACCACGCATTACCGCGTGATCCAGCGCTATCGGGCGCACACCCACATTCGATTGCAGCTCGAAACGGGGCGGACCCATCAAATTCGGGTGCACATGGAGCACATTGGCTTTCCCTTGGTGGGCGATCCGCTGTATGGGCGACGTTTGTTATTGCCCAAACAGGCCGACGAATCGTTGATCAGTTTGCTCAAAAATTTTAAGCGCCAAGCCTTACACGCGGCGGAGTTGGAGTTTAAACACCCCATGGGTGAGCACGTCGTCAATGTGAAAGCGGAGCTTCCGGAGGATTACGCGACGTTAATCAAAGGCCTTGATGCGGATTTGAAACGACAGGCTGTGAGGGACTAGCAATGCCCATTGACTGGGTTGAGGCGGACTTTCATCAACCGACCCCAGCGCGCGCAGTCACGACGTTATTGGGCGGCGGCATCAGTGAGGGCGCGTACCGAAGCGCCAATTTCAGTCACACCGTGGGCGATCAGGACCACGCCGTTGATGAGAACCGCCGCCGGCTGCGAACACAATTTCAACTGCCCTCCGAGCCCGTGTGGCTCACCCAAGTGCACGGCACAGACGTCTGGTGTGGGTTGAATCGCCCCAACACTACGGCGGACGCCAGCGTGACCAGTGAGCGCTCGACGGTGTTGGCGGTGTTAACCGCGGATTGTTTGCCGGTGGTGCTGGTGAGCGCGTGTGGACAGTTTCGCGGCATCGCGCACGCGGGCTGGCGCGGGTTGTTGGCGGGTGTTATCGAAAACACCGTCAACCAGCTCGTGGCCTTGGGCGCCACGGATTTAATGGCGTGGCTGGGACCCTGCATCGGCCCGCACTCCTTTGAAGTGGGTCCGGAGGTGCGCGACGCGTTCATCGGCCAGTCGGCGCGCAATCAAATCGCCTTCACGCCTTGCGATCACGGCAAATATTTGGCCGATTTGCAGTCGCTCGCGCGCGTGCGGTTGGCGAGCTTTTCCATCGACAGTCGCGCGTGTGCGCGCGACACGCGGACCGACCTGGACTGTTATTCCTTCCGCCGCCAGAACCCGACCGGGCGGATGGCCACGGTGGTGTGGTTGCCCCAGCGGTGAATGGGGAGGTTCATCGTGGGTTTTCAGGCCCCTAGAGCCGGCCCACGTGCGCGAGCGGGGTGGTCGCCCGATTGGGAATCAATTTGTGGACGGGTTGAGTTGAAATTTCAAACCCATCCCCCATCTTCTGGTCTAGGACAACAGGAGTGAGCCCGATGCGAGCGGATAAATTAACCAGTGCTTTTCAGGCCGTTTTGGCGGACGCGCAGTCCCTGGCGCTCAAATACGATCATGCGCTTTTGGAACCGTGGCACGTTTTAAGCGCCGCGCTTTCAGCCAACAGCAGTGTCAAAGTGCTGCTGTCCCAGTCGGGTGTCGACGTGGCGTTGGCGGAGCGGTTGATTGCGCAAAAACTGGAGGCGTTGCCGAAGGTGGAGGGCAATGCGGGCGAGTTGCATTTGTCGAATGATTTGCAACGCCTGTTTAATTTGACCGAAAAAATTGCCGCCAAGCGCAACGACGCGTACATTTCGACCGAGTTATTAGCGCTCGCCGCCTGTGAAGACAAAGGAGAGGTTGGTCGATTATTCAAAGAACTCAAGGTGGATCGACCACGCTTAGAATTGGCGATCGATCGCCTGCGCGGGGGTCAAGGCGTGGACGATCCCAGTGCCGAGCAAAATCGCGAGGCGTTGAGAAAATACTGCATTGACGTCACCGAGCGCGCGCGGGCCGGCAAATTGGATCCCGTCATTGGGCGGGACGATGAAATTCGGCGGACGATTCAGGTGTTGCAACGACGCACGAAGAATAATCCGGTGTTGATTGGTGAACCCGGGGTGGGCAAGACCGCAATTGTGGAAGGCTTGGCGCTGCGCATTGTCAACGGCGAGGTGCCGGAGAGTCTCAAAAATAAGCGAATCCTCGGTCTTGATTTTGGGGCCTTGATTGCCGGCGCTAAGTTTCGTGGTGAATTTGAGGAGCGCTTGAAGGCGGTTCTCAAAGACCTTTCCAAAATGGAAGGGCAGGTCATTTTATTTATTGACGAGCTGCACACCATGGTGGGTGCTGGTAAAGCGGAAGGCGCGATGGACGCCGGCAACATGTTAAAGCCGGCCTTGGCGCGCGGCGAGTTGCATTGTGTGGGGGCGACCACGTTAGACGAATACCGCCAATACATTGAAAAAGATGCGGCGTTGGAGCGACGATTCCAAAAAATATTGGTGGATGAGCCGTCGGTCGAAGACACCATCGCCATCTTGCGTGGACTGAAAGAGCGCTACGCGGTCCATCACCAAGTTCAAATCACCGATCCGGCGGTGGTGGCTGCCGCGACCTTGTCGCATCGCTACATCACCGACCGGCAATTGCCGGACAAAGCGATCGATTTGATTGATGAAGCAGCCTCGCGGATTCGAATGGAAATGGATTCGAAGCCGGAGGAAATGGATAAGCTCGATCGACGCATCATCCAGTTGAAAATGGAGCGCGAGGCTTTAAAGAAAGAAAAAGATGAGGCGTCGCTCAAGCAATTGACGTTGATTGAGGAGAACCTCAAGTCGCTGGAGCGTGAGTACGCGGATTTGGATGAAGTCTGGCGCCGTGAAAAAGCCAGCTCGCAGGGTGAGGCGGCGATCCTAAAGCAACTGGAAGACGCGCGACAGGAATTTGAACGAGCCCGGCGTGCCGCCGATCTCAATCGAATGAGTGAGCTGCAGTACGGCAAGATTCCAGAGCTGGAGCGGCAGTTGAAAGCCGTCATGAACGTTGCCACGACCGCCACGACGCTGGTGCGCAATCGCGTCACCGAGGCGGAAATCGCGGAAGTGGTTTCCAAATGGACGGGCATCCCGGTTTCCAAGATGCTGGAAGGCGAAAAAGACAAACTGCTTCGGATGGAAGAGCGCCTCAGTGCGCGTGTGATTGGTCAGCGCGAGGCGGTGGAAGCCGTGGCCAATGCGATTCGCCGTTCGCGGGCGGGATTGTCTGATCCGAAGCGACCCAACGGCTCGTTTTTGTTTTTAGGCCCAACCGGTGTCGGTAAAACCGAATTGACCAAAGCGCTCGCTGAATTTTTGTTTGACACCGATGACGCGATGGTGCGCATCGACATGAGTGAGTTCATGGAAAAGCACTCGGTATCTCGTTTGATTGGCGCCCCGCCGGGATATGTGGGGTACGAAGAAGGGGGCACGTTGACCGAGGCGGTGCGCCGCAGACCCTATTCCGTGGTGTTGCTGGATGAGGTTGAAAAAGCCCATCCCGATGTTTTCAATGTGCTGTTGCAAGTGCTCGACGACGGGCGTTTGACGGACGGTCAAGGCCGCACCGTGGATTTTAAGAACTGCGTGATCATCATGACCTCCAATTTGGGTTCACAACAGATTCAAGAATTAACGGCAAAAGGCAAATTGGATCAGGTGAAATCGCGGGTCTTGGAAGTGGTCAGTGGCCATTTCAGACCCGAGTTTCTGAATCGGATCGACGAAATCGTGGTGTTTCAACCGCTGGGGCGTGCTGAGATTCGGCAAATCGTGACCTTGCAGGTGAACGGCCTCGGCGCTCGCCTGAGTGAACGAGGCGTCACACTGCAGATCAGCCCTGCGGCCTTGGATCACTTAGGGGAAAGTGGGTTTGATCCGCTGTACGGCGCGCGGCCGTTGAAGCGCGCCATTCAGAGTCAACTCGAAAACCCTCTGGCCAGTCAGTTGCTGGCGGGTCGGTACCCGCCGGGTTCCTCGGTGGAGGTGTCGGTGGAGGGTGGCGCGTTGGTGTTCAAAGCGCCCACACGTCATTGAGTGAGGATGGGCAGCTGCGCTGAGCCGGTCGTGGGGTTCACGGAGGGCGCCGGGTGCGGCCGATCGTCGTGTGGTGGAGCCCTTGAAACGGTTGAACGTTGCCCCCACTATGGGCGTTGGATTTGAGGGAGAGCGTTCGCATGCCGTTTTACGAATATCATTGTGCCGCATGTCGGTCTCATCACGAAGTGTTGCAAAAAATCAACGATCCACCGTTGAAAAAATGTCCTCAGTGTCAAAAATTGACGCTGACCAAACTGATTTCCGCGCCCGTGTTCCGATTAAAAGGCAGCGGTTGGTATGAGACTGACTTTAAGTCGGATCAAGAGACCAAGCGCAATTTAGTGGAATCCGAGTCGGCGTCCAGCGCCGGCGCGACGGACGCCAGCACGCCTGCGGCGGCTAAGCCTGAGAAAAAAGCGGCCAAGACGGGCGCCACCGCGCCCCGAAAAAACGCGCGCAAGGCGCCGAAGGCCTCGGGTGGCAAAAAAACCGCGACCAAGAAGACCGCAAAGCGCTGATGGGCGATTGCCTGGTGTCCAACCGATGCAGGTCCAAAGAATGCGAGTGATGCGGCAAGCGTCCTCTTTTTCGTAGAGGGTGCGCGATTGGATGGCAGGGGAGTGATCCTCCTTCGAGCGGTATTCAATCGTCGCGTTCGGATCGCTTAGGCGTCGGGCGCGCAGCGGGGATTGGGATCGACCTAAGCTAATCCGCGTCGGCGTTGCGATCCCGCTCCAAAATCTTCACGCGCCGCTCGATGCCGGCGAAAATCGCCTCGGCGATGGGTGCGGGATAATCGCTGGGCAGTTGGGATTGAACCGCTGCCACTGCTTTGGGGCTTGAGGTGATCACCTCGTCGATCACGTCGACAGCGAACTGCGACCCAAGGTTTGCCAGTTTGGCGGTTTGGATAAAGTGGCGCGCGGTGATTTCCTTGATCACGTAGTGCCGTTTTGTGCCCACGGCCATTGCCAGCTTCATCTGATTTTGCCGAATTTGGTGAGAGACCAAACTGGGTTCCGCCGACAGCACATCGTAGAGCGGCGTCAAATTGAAACCGCCTCCCGGCGAGAGAAACACACTAAAATTTTTCGCGTGGCCGTCGGTGGCGCCCAGTAGCCAAAATACGATTTGCGCTTTAAAAAAATGGCGTTGGTCGAGACGGGGCTGGTCGCTGGCGGCGAGCAGATTGAGGATCTGCCGAATGCCAGGCCCGCGGTCCCGTTCGTATTTGAAGGTCCGGGGCACGGAGAGTGCTTGACAGCAATCTTCCTGCGGAACGCGCAAGAGGCGTTGATCGTCAGTCAGCAGTCGGTCGAAGCGTTCAATGATGAGCGTGCGCGTGTCGCCGAAGGTCGCCATTTCCACGCAGGCAGTTGGCAGACCAAACGCCGCGGTGAGTTTGAGGCAGAGGAATTCATTTTCAACGGAGTGGGAGAGGTCGAGTCCGTTGGGAAGCTGACCGATCTGGGGTTTTAAGATGTGAGTGGTCGGTGTCGTGCCGGTGGGTTTGAACCAGCGTCCTTCCGAGCGCAGCAAGGCGGTTTTTTCTTGAGCGCCCGCGAGGGAGATTCTGAAGTCGGCGTCGTCATCGAGGCCCAGTGGATTGCGGGCAAGATTGCCGAGCATGGCGGCGATCTCGTCATCGCGGATGGGGCGTCCGGCAATCGTGCCGGCGGGGCCGGGCGTGACGTCATCGGGCAGAAACTGGAGCGCGCCGACGCAATCGCGACCGAGGGCGGCCAGCAAGCTGAAGGCGTCGATCCCCGCTGCGCTCACGCGCGCCGCGACGGATTTGCGGATGCCGTCATTGTCGGGAAGCAGATTATCGAAGACGTGGGAGACTGGCGCGCCGACGTAGCGCTCTTCACGCAGCGGCAACGACAGCGAAACCGGGAGCGTATGCTCCCACTCCAGCCAGGTCGGCTCGTACCGAAAATCGATGGCGCCGCTGGATTCGCGGTGGAGTTGTCCGACAGGACGACTGTTGAGAAAGACGTTCAGCCGACTCGCCCGACGACGCCCCATTAGAAAATATCGCCGAGTGTGCGCCGATCGCTCTTGCGGCGCGGCTGAACGACCAGTTCGAGTTCAAGCGCGCTGAGCACGGCGAACAGCGTTTCCAATGTGCCGCTGCCATCGGCTTCGAGATTGGAAACGGTGGCCTGACGTTTGCTGATGCGACCGCCGAGCTCTGCCTGGCTGACGTTCAATTGTTTGCGATAGCGTCGCAGGTCTGCGCCTAATTGTGTCGGCGTACGGGATGCGTGGGTCATGGCTTTACCTCCGCTCAAAATATGTGCTTTTCCGCATAAATTGTCAATATACGAAAAAGCGTATAAATCAACACTATACGGAAAATCGTATAAACAACAATAATTTCAAGAAGCCTATGCGCCGAGCCCTCACCGGCCGGATCGGATCTCGCTTCCGACCGCGGCTTGGCCGCGTCGTTTCGCGCCGACGTGGCGGCACGGGTACGCCGTTGCAACGTAGGCGCGCGGATCGCAATCGAATGCGCAGAAGACACCATGAGCCGTGTGACACGGTCGGCGAGTGCGCAGATCCATCCGCCGGCCTACTGGAGAGAGGTCCGCGTTCCATTGGACTCATCACGCAGTTCGAACACTGGGAGCGTGTCTGAGTCGATCCACTCGTCAGCGCGACGATGCGAATCGGCATGAGCGTCGAGCCCTCTGAACCCAACACCGTGCCCGATGGAAGGAAGTCATTGGTTTGACGCCCAGCGGAGCCGTCGGAGCGTCTTTTTGATGCCCGTTGAGTGCGGTGACGCCAACAAACCGACCGCGGCGACCAAACCCGAGAAAAAAGCGACTAGGACTACCGCAAAGCGTGAATGGGCGATTGCCCGGTGTCCAAACCGATTCACGCCAACGAGTGGCGAGGCGCATCGGTGGCGAGGGCTTTTGATCCGGAACGGAGCGCTCGTTTATGCGATAATTAGCGTTTTTAACGGGTTCCGTGGTGTTGCGAGAGGTAACGACGGAAGCTCACGGTCGTCAAAGGTAAAGGGCTATGCGCACGCATTACTGTGGTCAGGTTAACGAAACGCTCGTCGGTCAAACGGTGACCGTGGCCGGTTGGGTTCATCGTCGTCGCGACCACGGCGGCGTCATTTTCATCGATTTGAGAGACCGCGATGGCCTTTTGCAGATTGTGATCCACCCCGAGCACGCGGATTTGTTCAAAGAGGCGGAACGCGTGCGCGCGGAATACGTCCTCACCATTTCCGGTGAAGTGCGGCCCCGTCCGACGGGGACGGTGAACGCGCATTTGGCGTCCGGTCAGGTTGAATTGGTGGCGCGCCAACTCACCGTGCTCAATCGTTCAGAGCCCTTGCCGTTTCAGTTGGACGAAGAGGTTCGTGAAGAAGTTCGTCTGCGTTACCGGTATTTGGATTTAAGGCGCGACGTGATGCAAAAGCGCTTGCTCATGCGTCACCAAATCACCACCGCCGTCCGTCATTACTTAGACCGTCAACGTTTTGTGGACATCGAAACCCCGATGCTGACCAAGGCCACTCCCGAAGGGGCGCGCGACTATCTGGTGCCTTCCCGTACCCATCCGGGCAGTTTTTTTGCGCTTCCGCAATCTCCACAAATCTTTAAGCAACTGCTCATGATGAGCGGCTTTGATCGCTACTATCAGATTGTCCGCTGTTTCCGCGATGAGGATTTGCGCGCGGACCGTCAACCCGATTTCACGCAAATCGACATCGAGACCTCCTTCCTGACTCAGCCCCAGGTGATGGATCTGATGGAAGGGTTGGTCCATGAGCTGTTTCAAACGGTTCTGAACGTCACCTTGCCGGCCTTTCCGAGAATGACCTACGCCGAAGCGATGCGCCGATTTGGTTCGGACAAGCCCGATTTGCGCGTCAAGCTGGAGTTGGTGGACGTCGCCGATTTGGTGCGCGATTGCGAGTTCAAAGTGTTTTCAGCGCCGGCACAGAACCCGCAAGGGCGGGTGGCGGCCTTGTGTGTGCCGGGCGGCGCGGAGTTGTCGCGGGGTCAAATTGATGAGTACACCGAGTTTGTCGGTCGCTACCAAGCCAAGGGTTTGGCGTACATCAAGGTCACCGACCCTTCGAAAGGTCGTGACGGGTTAAGTTCACCGATTCTCAAATTCTTATCCGACCAAGCGGTTGCGGGCATTTTAGAACGAACCCACGCCAACGCCGGTGATTTGATTTTCTTTGGCGCCGACTCGGCTCGGGTCGTGAACGACGCCCTCGGAGCGTTGCGGCTCAAAGTGGCGAATGATCGGGGATTGGTGCAAGCGGGCTGGCAGCCATTGTGGGTCATCGATTTCCCGATGTTTGAGCACGACGAAGACGCCAATCGATGGGTGGCCATGCATCATCCGTTCACCGCGCCGGTGGTGGATGACCCAGCGGCGCTCAAAGCGCAGCCGCAAATGGCGTTGGCAAAGGCCTATGACTGTGTGTTAAACGGCTCGGAAATCGGCGGCGGTTCGATCCGAATTCATCGCCAAGACATGCAAGCGACGGTGTTTGATCTGTTGGGCATTTCGCCCGAGGAAGCGCGCGTCAAATTCGGCTTCTTATTAGACGCATTGCAATTCGGGGCGCCGCCGCACGGCGGCATCGCGTTTGGCCTAGACCGAATTGTGATGCTCATGACGGGCGCCGACAGCATTCGCGAAGTGATTGCCTTCCCGAAAACTCAAACCGCGTTCTGTCCATTAACCGAGGCGCCGACGCCCGTCAGCGAAGCGCAATTGAAAGATTTGCACATTCGCTTGCGTCCGGGAGTGGGTGCGCCTCAGGCCTGATTGAAGCGTTGCGGGTCGATCACAGCAACGCTTTGAGTTTATAGAGCCACTCGTGCGCTTGTTTGGGCGTCAGTTGATCGGGGTCCATGTCCGATAGCGTTTGTCTGAGCCGCTGCGATTGTAAGATTGTGGGGCTCGCGTCGTCGGTGCTTTGGGCCAGGGGCGTCGTGGCGGGCGTTGGGCGGGAACGCTCGTGATCCGAAGAGTCTTGCGACAGTTGGGCTAAATAATGCTCCGCCTCGTGGATGACCGACATCGGTACGCCCGCTAATTTCGCGACGTGCAGGCCATAACTTTTGCTGGCCGGTCCGGGTTTTACCGTGTGCATGAAAATCAAGCGCCCCTCGTGCTCGGTGGCGTCCAAGTGCGCGTTGGCGACGCGCGGCAAGGCCAATTGCGTCAGTTCAAAGTAGTGGGTTGCAAACAACGTCAGCGATCGCAGGGTGTTCGCCATATGCGCGGCGGCCGCAAAGGCCAGGGACAGACCATCGTACGTGCTCGTCCCGCGTCCAATTTCATCCATCAAAACCAAGCTCGACGCGGTGGCGTTGTTGAGGATGTTGGCGGTCTCCGTCATTTCCACCATAAAGGTTGAGCGGCCACCGGCCAGATCGTCGGAAGCGCCGATGCGGGTGAAAATGCGATCGATGGGCCCCACCGTAAAGGATTCCGCTGGCACAAACGAGCCCATGTGCGCCAGGATGACGAGCAACGCCACTTGGCGCATGTAGGTGGATTTGCCGCCCATGTTGGGTCCCGTAATGATGAGCATGCGCCGCTCATCGTTGAGATCTAAGTCATTGGCCACAAACGGCTCGGTGATGAGTTGTTCCACCACCGGATGGCGTCCCGCGCGCATCACCACGCCGGTGTCATCGCTAAATTGTGGCCGAACGTAGTTGTGGTCGGAGGCGAGGTTCGCGAGATTGACGAGCACGTCCAGCGTGGCGATCGCGTGAGCGGCTTGGCGTAAGCTGGCCAAGTGGTCGTTGAGGCGATCGAGTAAATTCTCAAACAAAAATCGCTCTCTGGCCAGTGAGCGCTCTCGAGCGCTCAAGACTTTATCTTCGAATTCTTTTAATTCGGCGGTGATGTAGCGTTCGGAATTTTTGACGGTTTGGCGACGAATGTAATCTTCGGGCACCCGTTCTGCGTCGCGACGACTCAGTTCGATGTAAAACCCAGACACGCGGTTAAAGGCAATCTTTAAGCCCGTAAGGCCAGTCCGAAGACGCTCGCGTTGCTCCAACTCCAGCAAAAAATTATCCGAATGTTGGCTTAGCGCCCGATACTCATCCAGCTCGGCGTCATACCCCGAGGCAATTACGCCACCGTCGCGCCAATGATGAGGCGGATCGGCCACCAGGGCTTTGCTCAGCAGCGCGTGTACGGTCGGGTGCTCATCCAAGTTCGCTTCAATGGTGCGAATCAGGGTGGAGTGAAAGCCTGCAATTTTTTGACGCAAGTGACCGATGAGCGGCAAGGAGTCGCGGCACTGGGTCAGATCGCGCGCGCGCGCGGTTTTTAAGGCAATCCGAGCGAGAATGCGCTCCAAATCACCGATGCCTGCCAGCTCATCGGTGAGCGCATTGCGGGGCTGATTCAGCAGTTCGCTGATCGCGTCCAGCCGCTCGTTTAAACACGAGCGATCGCGCAACGGTCGCGACAACCAGCGCCGGCATTCCCGCGCCCCCATGGCGGTTTGGGTGTGGTCCAGCACCCCGATGAGCGTGGCGTCTTCGCGTTGGTTTAGACTGTGTTCGAGCTCCAAATTGCGATACGTCGCGGCATCGATGACGATGGCTTGTTCGGGCCATTCCGTGGTTAAGCCGGTCAGGTGGGGCAGCGCTTGGCGTTGGGTTTCTTGAACGTATTGCAACAATCCGCCCGCCGCGGTGATGGCGTCAGGCCATTGGTCACAGCCAAATCCTTTTAAATCGCGAACCGCAAATTGATGGGTGAGCAAGCGCACCGCAACGCTCAATTCAAAATGCCAGGGGGCGCGTTTTTTAGCCTCGCGCAGATGCGCCAAGCCGCCGCCTTCGGCCACCAGAATTTCCGCCGGTTGCAATCGTGCCAACTGCGCCAAGAGGGCGGTTTCACTGTCGCATTCCGTCACGCTAAAGCGGCCGCTGGACAGTTCTAACCACGCCAAGCCAAATCGGTGGCCGCGAAAGGCGCTGGCCACGAGCGTCGAGCGACGCGCGTCGAGCAGCGAGTCGTCGGTGACCGTGCCGGGCGTCACGCAACGCACGATTTTGCGTTGCATGGGGCCTTTGGTTTTGCCCGCTTCGCCAATTTGTTCGCAAATGGCGACCGACTCGCCCAAGCGCACCAGTTTTGCCAAATAACTGTCCACGGTGGCGGCGGGAATGCCCGCCATGGGAATGGGTTCGCCGTTGGAGTGGCCGCGCGCCGTGAGTGCGATGTCCAATAATCGAGCGGCCTTGCGCGCGTCTTCGTAGAACAGTTCGTAAAAATCGCCCATTCGATAAAACAGCAGCGTGTCGGGGACCTCCGCTTTCGCCGCGAGGTATTGGCGCATCATGGGCGTGTGAGTGGCCGCCGGCGCGCGCGCCGGGCTTGGCGGATCATCAAACAACGATAAGGCGGAGGGATGATCGGAATTCATGGTGTGCGGTAAGTTGAGGGGCGAGTGGGGTCTGGGAATCGAGGCGCGATCGAACGCGGGTGTTCAGGACGCTGATTATACCCGCGACCAGAGGGGGCTGTGGCGTTGGGCTTGGGCGGTGTGAGCGTACGGACGCAGGGGCGTGGTTGAAAACGGCTGGGCTTTACAAGGGGTTCGCCGCGGGGTGGCGCGTTGGGATGCCGTGGTCTGATTAATTGGGGTATTTGCACTCATGGCTGCGACAATTGCGTTTACACTAGGCGGGAAATAAAACCGGCGATTTGGGCTTTGTATGTTGCGATCCCTTTTGGTCTTGCTGCGACCTCACCATTGGTTAAAAAACCTGTTGGTGGTCGTGCCGTTGGTGACGTCGTTTTCGATCACGGATCCGTCGCGGCAACTCGCGTGCGTGCTGGCTTTTTTGAGCTTATGCCTGGTGGCGTCGGGCACCTACATCGTTAACGATTTGATCGACCTGCCCCACGACCGCGCGCATCCGGCCAAGCGCTTGCGGCCCTTGGCAGCGGGCGACGTCTCCATTGGGTGGGCGGTGGTGATGGCCTCGGTCTGGATTGTCGGCGGTTTGGTTGTGGCCACCCAGGTGGGCGTTCAATTCGGTGTCGTGGTCGTGTCGTATGTATTGATCACGCTGTTGTATTCGCGCTTTTTAAAGGCGCAAGCGCTTTTGGATGTGTTGGTCTTGGTGGTGTTGTGGAATCTTAGAATTTATGCCGGCGCCGTGGCTATTCAGGTTGAACTGTCGGTGTGGTTATTGAGTTTTGGGGTGTTTTTGTTTTTGAGCTTGAGTTTGCTCAAGCGTGCCACCGAACTTCGCGCCGCCACGAGTGCTGCGGCTGAAACCGTCGCGGGTCGCGGTTACCGTCCCAGTGATTTGGCGCTCATCTCTCAAATGGGGCAGGCCGCCGCGTTGGCCGCATTGGTGGTCTTGGCGTTGTTTGTGGATTCGAGCAGTGCGCAGTGGCGCTATCCGCATCCGGAGCGATTGTGGTTGATCTGTCCGCCCATTTGGTACTGGTTGTCACGGTTGTGGCTTAAAATGCATCGCGGAGAAATGCACCACGATCCGGTGGTGTTCAGCCTCAAAGATCGGGCGAGTTTGTTGGCGATGGCGGGCGTTGTGGGCGCGTTGGTCTTGGCGCATTTGGGCACGTAGATGAACCCCTCTCACTGTCGTTGGTGTGTATACGCCGCATTGTTTTTGGGTACGATTTGGACGCTCATTGGCCTAGAGGCGCTGTTCAATCCGTATCTGTACCCGTTTCCGCCGGATAGCGCCTCGTACATCGAAATGGCGCGCCAATTGATGGCGCACCACGCGCCGTGGGTAACGCCTTGGGATCCCTCTCCAGAAGCGGATGCAATTCCCCAGTTGTTGTTTCCTCCGGGGTTTGCGGTCTTGATTGCGCTGTTTGGGATCTTTACGTCGGATGCGGCTCAGGCGTCATTGTGGGTCGTTCACGTCTTTGCGGCGTTAATCCCGGTGACCTTGGTGTGGATGTTCGATGGGTTGTTGTCGCGTCGAGCGCTGCTGATGCTGGGGGTGTTGACGCTGTTTGGCGCCGGCATGGTTCAGATGCAGCACTTTGCGTACTCCGATGTGCCCACCGTGTTTTTTGAAATGGTGGCGATTGGCGCGATTGTCAAAGCGCTGCAAGCCAATCCGCAGAGTCCTGTGCCCAGTGCGTGGTGGTGGGTGGCGGGCGTGGCCATTGGTCTTGCCTATGATTGTCGCAACGCGGCCGTCGCCGTGGTGTTGGCGGTGGGCGCTTGGTTTGTATGCCAATGGTGGCAGTCGCGTTCGCAGCGCGGGGCGTGGTGGCAAGCCGCGTTGCGCGTCGGGTGTGGGTTTCTGATACCGGCCAGCGTTCTCTGGGTCTATAACTGGGTGGAATTCCACGCGCTACAGCCTTATGTGATGCCGCCGTCCGAACGCAGTGCTTATCTTAATCTCCTCGATTTGGGTCACGCGATCAGTCGCGATGTGGGCATCCCCCCAACGTTGTTGCCCGCGCCATGGTGTTTGGTGGTGTTGGTGGTGTGGTGGATATTGGCCGTGCAAGGCTATTGGCGGTTGCGCAACGAGGCCATCGGTGGGGTGGTGCTGTTGGGGCTGCTGCTGGTGGGCGCGCACGAAAGCGTGTTGTGGTGGTCGCGCACCAAATACGAATGGGGCGGTGCGATTGAGGTTCGGCATACCCTCAGTTTTACCTGGGCCGAGTATTGGGTGCTGGCTTTGGTGTTGTACCGACAGGCACCCGAGTTGAGGCGTCGCCAACTCGGGACGGCGGCGGTGTTGTCGCTGATTGGATTGATGAGCGCGGCGGCCAGTACGGTGGACGATTGGCACCATTGGGGTCCCGAGCCCTGGGTGCGCTTGTCGACCGATTTGTCGTGGGTTGAGCAGGTGCCCAAGGAGTCGCCAGAAACGATGGTGGTCTCCAACATTGCGCCCTTCTTTAGGGTGCAGTTGGGGTTGCCGGTGCGAGAATGGGAGTTGGGTGGCAATGAACAGGACGCCATCCATTCGTTTCAAAAATTAAATCAGTTGGTTGCTGGAAGGCCGACGGTGTTGTGGTTGGCGTGTACGACCTATACGGGTGAGTATGCAATTTGTGGCGATCATCCCGAAGACTCGCAATTGAAGTGTCAATGGATTCGTCGGGCGTACCCCAAGCTGCTGCGCTGTGAGACGACCGTGGGCAAGCAACGCATTACCCCTACTGAGAAATGAATGCCGTTATGAATGCGACCAAATCAAAATCCACAGCAACGAAGCCGATGACGTCTAAGGCGATGCTCAGCGATGCCAACTTGGCGCGCTGGGCAAAACAAGTCAGTCAGAACTTAAAGCGTCGAGGAGAAACGCTGGCGGTTGCGGAGTCGTGCACCGGTGGCTTTTTAGCCAAAGTGTTGACCGATTTGCCGGGCAGTTCCGAGTGGTTTTTGGGCGGCTGGGTGGTGTATTCCAATGATGCCAAACAACGCGATGCCAAAGTGTCGACCCACATCCTGAAACGACATGGTGCCGTCAGTGAGCCGGTGGTCGTGGAACTGGCTCGGGGCGCGTTGACGCGTTTTGAGTCGCATTGGAGCGTGGCGATTTCCGGGGTTGCAGGTCCTTCGGGGGGTTCTAAAGCCAAGCCCGTAGGTTCGGTGTGGTTGGCCTTGGGAAACCGACGGGGCAGCCGTCAGACCGTCGATACCTATTGGTGCCGGTTTGAGGGAACGCGCGATCAAATACGCCGCCACAGCGTACTCATCGCCTTGCAAGGGTTAGCGGCGCAGACGAGCGCACCCGTGCGCGCGCAGAAATCGGCATAGTGAGTTAAACGCGCTCATTATTGCCCGTCGGGTCCACCCTAATTCGCTCTACACTGCCGTCTGAGAGCGGAGCTTATTTTATAAATATATGATTTTTATGATTTTTATAAAATTTAGGGGCACTTCGGGCAAAAGTCTGGTGATCTGTATAAAAAATCAGTATACTTTGCCCACTCGTCGATTTACGGGTTGAAAATAGCCCACCCCTGCTGCCGAATCGGCAGCGCAACGCGGGGCGCTGTAAGCCAGACGAGACCGGTTTTGAGTCCCCTAGGGGCTTAGCGTGATGAACACTCGGAGGATCGATCGATGGATGAGAATCGTAAAAAAGCACTGGCAGCGGCCTTAGGCCAAATCGAAAAACAATTCGGCAAAGGCTCGGTGATGCGCTTGGGCGACGCCTCGGCGGCGATGGATTTTGACGTCATCCCGACGGGATCCTTGGCGCTCGATGTGGCCTTGGGCGTTGGCGGCTTGCCGCGCGGCCGAGTCGTTGAGATTTACGGCCCAGAGTCGTCGGGCAAAACCACGCTCACGTTGGAAGTGATTGCGCAATGTCAAAAAATGGGCGGCACCGCGGCGTTTGTGGACGCCGAGCATGCGCTGGATCCGACGTACGCTGAAAAACTTGGCGTGAAGGTCGATGATTTGTTGGTGTCGCAACCGGATACCGGCGAGCAAGCGCTCGAAATCACCGATATGTTGGTGCGTTCGGGTGGCGTGGACATTGTGGTTATCGACTCCGTCGCCGCATTGACGCCGAAGGCGGAAATTGAAGGTGAAATGGGCGAGTTGCAAGTAGGCTTGCACGCCCGATTGATGTCGCAGGCCTTGCGAAAACTGACCGGCAACATCAAACGCTCCAACACCATCGTGATCTTCATCAACCAAATTCGTATGAAAATCGGCGTGATGTTTGGTAACCCAGAGACAACCACCGGTGGCAACGCCTTGAAGTTCTACGCGTCGGTCCGTTTGGACATTCGCAGAATTGGGGCGATTAAAAATGGCGAGGAAGTGGTCGGCAATAGCACCCGCGTCAAAGTGGTCAAAAACAAAGTCGCGCCGCCGTTTAGAGAAGCGGAATTTGAAATTCTGTATGGCCAAGGCATCTCGAGTGAAGGGGAACTCATTGATCTGGCGGTTACCCACAATCTGATTGAAAAATCCGGTTCCTGGTACGCCTACAACGGTGAGCGCATTGGTCAAGGCAAAGACAACGCACGGCAGTTTTTGGTGTCGCATCCAGAAATCGCGGACACGCTCACGCAGACGCTGCGAGCGAAGTTGTTGGTGCCGAGACGAGCCGCCGCGGCGGCCGAGTCGGATGGCTAAATTCAAGTCACCTCGCCGCGGGTTTGGTCCCGCGGCGAGCGGTGCAGAACAAGCGGAGAGCGCGACGGGCCAGCATCGAAGAGTCCGCGCCTCCAAGCCTTTTAATCCCGATGATTCAGAGCGCGCGACGCTGAGCGCGATGCGCTCATTGGCCAGAGTGGATCAATCCCGGCAAGAACTCAGTTCCAAATTGTTGATGAAAGGCTTTACCCCCGCAGTGGTGGAGTCGGTGCTCACTGAACTCACGCGCGCCGGGTGGCTCAACGATCAACGCGCCTTGGAGGCGTTGCTGGATCGAAGTCACGCGCGCAAGCTGGGGCCGTTGCGAATTAAAGCGCACAGTCGTCAGAAGGGGTTTGATCCCGATCAGGCCAAAGAAAAACTGGCGGCAACCATCGAGCAGTCCGCCTCCACTGAAAGCGTATTTTGGGAGCATCAGGCCGTGGACGCGCTCACGCGTCGCTTTAAGGCAAAGCCGTTGCTTGACCAAAAATCCATTCAGCAGGCGCTGCGGTTTTTAGCGCAGCGCGGCTTCACGTTTTCACACAGCAAAAGCGCGCTCAAACGATACCAGCTCGAGTGCGGGGACGCTCCCGTCACCGTGGACGATGACGGGAGCGTGTTGGAATAATCGCGCCGGCGTCGGGCGCTCGCCTACGACACGCCCCGAGGGCTGTGCTCGACGGAGCGCGGTTTACTCCACTGTTTAAACCCAGTCGCCTCTGTTTTAGGCGCCATAACAGCGATTTGGCGGTACTTTTGGCGCAATTGCGGTCAATCGGTGCCCTCAGATCGAGCGGGCTCGTTTAAAATAAAGCACTCCCACCAAGGATGATTGGCTATGACGATGAAAATGACATCGGCGCAGGTACGAGCGCGATTTTTGGAGTTCTTTGAGAAAAACGGCCACACCGTGGTCGCTTCCAGTTCGCTGGTGCCGGGCAATGACCCGACGCTGTTGTTCACCAACGCGGGCATGGTTCAATTTAAAGATGTGTTTTTAGGTCAAGACCAGCGCGCGTATCAGCGTGCCGCGACCAGTCAACGGTGTGTGCGCGCGGGTGGCAAACACAACGATCTGGAAAACGTGGGCTACACCGCTCGCCACCACACCTTTTTTGAAATGTTGGGTAATTTCAGCTTTGGCGATTACTTTAAAGCCGAAGCGATTCGATTGGCGTGGAGCTTTGTGACGCAGGAGTTGGGCATCGATCAAAGTCGGTTGTCGGTCACGGTGTTTGAAACCGACGAAGAGGCGTTTGAGTTGTGGCAAAAAATAGCAGGACTGAGCCCCGATCGGATCACGCGCATGGGTGCGAAATCCAATTTTTGGGCGATGGGCGATACCGGCCCTTGTGGTCCGTGCAGCGAAATTTTTTACGATCATGGCGCCCACATTCCGGGTGGCCCGCCGGGGACGCCGGATGAAGACGGCGATCGGTTTGTGGAGATTTGGAATCTGGTGTTCATGCAATACGAACGTTCCGCGGACGGCACGTTAACCCCGCTGCCCAAACCCAGCGTGGACACCGGCATGGGGTTGGAGCGCATTAGTGCGGTCATGCAAGGCGTGCACTCCAATTACGATATTGATTTGTTTCAGACCTTGATTCAGGCCGCGGCGAAGGCGGTGGGGTCGACCGATTTGTCTTCTCCCAGCTTGCGGGTGATCGCGGATCACATTCGCGCCTGCAGTTTTTTAATTGGCGACGGCGTGGTGCCTTCGAATGAAGGTCGCGGGTATGTGTTGCGCCGAATTATTCGCCGGGCGATTCGTCATGGGTATCAATTGGGTCAGCACGGTTTATTTTTTAACACCCTCGTCCCAACGTTGGTGGCGTTGATGGGGGAGGCTTACCCGGAGTTAATCCATCAATCGGCGGCCATTCAAAAAGCGCTCAAAAACGAGGAGAGCCGGTTTGCGGAAACCTTGACCTCCGGCATGGCGATTTTGGACGAGGCGATGAAAGCCATCCCCGCGGGACAACGCCACATTCCAGGCCACGTCGTTTTTAAATTGTACGACACCTACGGTTTTCCGGTGGATCTGACCAACGATGTGGCGCGCGAGCATGGGTTGACGATTGATGAGGCTGGGTTTGAGACCGAAATGAACGCCCAACGCGAGCGCGCTCGTGCGGCCAGCCGGTTTCAAGTGGATCTGAAAGAAACCACTCTGATTGATGCGAAGACGACGTTTGAAGGGTATGAGCACGAGGCCATCCGCGCCCGTGTGGTCGCGTTATTTGATGAACACAGTCAACCGGTGGAACAGTTGAGTGCCACAAAAATCGGGCGCGTGGTCTTGGACCACACCCCGTTTTACGCCGAAAGTGGTGGTCAGGTGGGCGACACCGGCACCTTGCAAACCGACCAGGGTGCGGTGTTTGCGGTTCGCGACACCCAAAAACAACGCGAGGCGTTTATTCACGACGGCGAGTTGATTGCTGGCGCCTTGAGCGTGGGCGATGCGGTCAACGCGCACATTGATCAGGCGCGTCGGGCATCCATTCGACGCAACCATTCGGCCACCCACCTGTTGCACGCCGCTCTGCGCGGCGTGTTGGGAGCGCACGTTCAGCAAAAGGGCAGTTTGGTGACTGCCGAGCGCTTGCGCTTTGACTTCTCGCATGGCGAGGCGGTGAGTGCTGAGCAACGCCAGGCGATCGAATCGATCGTCAATCGAGAGATTTTAAAAAACAGCGAAGCTCAAGTTCGTCAAATGAGCTATCCAGCGGCACTGGAAAGCGGCGCGATGGCCTTGTTCGGTGAAAAATACGGTGATCAAGTGCGTGTCTTGCGTTTAGGGGATACGTCGGTTGAGCTGTGTGGCGGCACGCATGTGAATCGCACGGGCGATATTGGCTTATTTAAAATCGTCGCGGAATCCGGTGTGGCGGCGGGCGTGCGTCGGATTGAGGCGGTCAGTGGCGAGGGTGCATTTGGGCATCTTGCTGGATCGGATCGTCTGGTGGATGAGTTGAGCGCGCAGTTGAAAGCCTCGCGCAGTGAGCTGTCTCATAAACTGGAACAAGTGCTGGAGCGCTCCAAACGACTTGAACGCGAAGTGTCGGAGTTGAAACTCAAGCTCGCCAGCGGTGGCTCCGGGTCTGACTCGCAGGTGAAACAGATTCACGGCCGATCGCTGGTGGTGCAAAAGCTCTCGGGCTTAGACGTCAAAAATTTACGAACCGTGGTTGATCAATGGAAGCAAAAAATTGGTCAAGGCGTGGTGCTGTTGGGTTCGGTGGATGAGGATCACAAAGTCACCTTGGTCGTGGGCGTTACGGACGATCTCACCGCTCACGTCAAAGCGGGCGAACTGGCTGGATTCATTGCCGCCCAAGTGGGTGGCAAGGGCGGCGGTCGGGCGGATTTCGCGCAAGCGGGTGGTCCACTCGGCGCGCAATTGGACTCCGCGCTCGCCAGCGTGGACGCGTGGTTAGCCCAGAAGCTTGGGTCTTAAATCGGCGAGCTTGAAATTCCCTGCATTTTATTGGGGTTTTAAAATGCAGGGCGAGGAATGTTTTTGTAAGTTATTGAAATTTATAAATAAAAATTGAGCATCCTCATTTTTATCGAGTCAGCTGTGATTAAATACCAGTGAAAAGATCTGCAAAGGTCTGCTTATGTGCTCTCGTTATTGAAACTTTTAAGCCGTTTGCCTCGAATTCTAAGGAGCACCTTGGAAAATTCAGGAAAGAATCCAATGTTAATTTTAACGAGACGAATAGGGGAATCGGTTGTCATCAATGACAACGTGACGGTGACGATTTTGGGTATAAAAAGCAATCAAATCCGTTTGGGAATCGAGGCTCCCAGAGAGGTGTCGGTGCTTCGCATGGAGATCGTTGATCGCAATCGAATGGAAGCGGAAGAAGACGCCCATACGAGTTATCACGATTAATTTCGGCAATTGTCCGATCAAAACCGATAATAAACTGGAGTAAATGAGTCTAAAGTGTGGTCTTTAGGCGCATAAATCGGTATCATTCGCACTGGTGCGGAGAGATGGCCGAGTGGTCGAAGGCGCGCCCCTGCTAAGGGCGTATGGGCCTAAAGCCCATCGAGGGTTCGAATCCCTCTCTCTCCGCCAATTATTTTATAAAATCAACGACTTGGCTGCATTGCCACGAACTGCATATCCAAAAACAGGCCCAAAATAACGCCTTGACGAGTCGGTGTGGAGACTCCAGAGCGCGCTTGTTTTTACACGCGTCGAAAAAATTACTCACCAAATAAACGGCAGCGTATCCAATCAGCGAGGCAAACTCGTTTGGACTGGGACTTGATGAAAACCGCTTCAATCACTGAACAACTCTAGATAATGCCCAACATGGGTTGTTCTGACGATTACTAATGATTCGGGGTTCATCCATCGTTTATAGTGAATGGTCTAACTATTCAATCCACTCTAGTTTTTTGAACTACGGCAACCGAATGCGTAAGTCTTAATTTCAGTCCATAGCAAGTGCTCAGCAATATTATTTATTCAGTCCTTCGGAAATGGCAAAGTCGCGTATGCAGCATACGATGCAGTCTAGCGCTTGTGATGAATAACGTTGAAAAAAATTGCACTGAATATTAGTACAAAAAGATTATATGTATTTTTCGTATTTGAATTCAGGAACTAAAAAAATCGCATTGTTTTAATGTTATTGAATAATCTCTGTTACTATCCGGTCCATAAATAATTCACTAGTCAATTTGCCAAGGAGGGCGATGTGACTAAAGTGCGGGGGATTGGTGCGCTGATCGCAATGCTTGCCGTCGCCTCCTGTGGTGGCGGTGGTGGCGGTGGCAGTAGTGCTCCTCCTGCACCGACGCCAGTGGCGATCGGCTCAGTCTCGCCGGCCTCTGTAACGTTCTCGAATCAAATCATCAATACCGCGAGTAGTGCCCAGACGGTTACGCTGTCCAACACGGGCAACGCCACACTCTCCTCAATCGCGATTAGCATCGGCGGAGCGAACAGCAGTTCTTTTACCCAAACCAACACCTGCTCGGCAACGTTGGCGGCGGGGAGCAACTGCACCATCAGCGTGGTGTTTAACCCGCAGACAGCGGGTGCGTTAACCGCGTCGATTAACATAACCGCTAACGTCGCTGTGCCTACAGTAGCATTATCAGGAACGGGCATACCCACGTTTACCATCGGTGGAACCGTAACCGGTCTGAATGGCGGCAACACGGTGGTGCTGGCGAACGGATCCGATTCGGTTTCGGTCGCCGCGAATGGCGCTTTTACGTTTAAAACAGCTGTCGTGCAAGGGAATGGGTATGCCGTATCCATCACCACACAACCGACGGGGCAGACTTGTACTCTTTCCAACCCAACCGGTTCGAACGTCACCGCAAACGTCACCAATGTCAACGTGAGTTGTGCCACGAACACCTATACCGTGGGTGGGACACTCAGTGGAGCGTCGGCGATCTTTCCGGTGGTGCTTACCAACAACGGTGGGGATAATTTAACGCTCAACGCCGCAGGCTCATTTAACTTCGCGACTCCGGTGCCCTACGGCCAGGCATACTCGGTCGCCATTGCTTCCAGTTCACCTGGCGAGACCTGTACGGTCAGTAATGGTTCGGGCACGGTGACGGCTACGGTCAGCAACGTGGCAATCAGTTGCGCGGTTAATAGTTATGCCATTGGCGGATTGGTCTCGGGCTTGGCGAGTGGGCAGACGGTTGTGCTAACCAACTCGGGCGGGGATTCGCTGAATGTCAACGGCAATGGCTCATTCACTTTTAAAACGCCAGTCACCTTCGGTGGAAGTTATGCGGTCACGGTGGCGACGCAACCGACGGGTCAGACCTGCACGGTGACCTCGGGTGCTGGTACGGTTGCCAATACCGTCAGTAACATTGGTGTGATTTGCGTGACCAACACGTATACCGTAGGCGGGTCAATATCGGGCCTACTGAGTGGTCAATCGGTGATACTCAAAGACAACAGCGGCGACCCGTTGAGTGTGACAAGTAATGGCAACTTCACATTCTCAACGAAAGTTGCGTACAACGCCTCGTATAGCGTGACGGTGGGTACCCAGCCTGGTAGTGAGACCTGCTCGGTCAGTGCCGGTACGGGTACGGTTGGATCCTCCAATGTGACCAGTGTTGTGGTCAGTTGTGTCGCGAACACGTACACCATCGGGGTAACCGTAAACGGTCTGGGCAGTGGCGGGAGTTTAACCTTAAAAAATAATGGGGCCGACGCTCTGCCGATCAGCAGCAATGGCAGCTATACGTTCGCAACGTCCATTGCCTACAACCAAAGCTACAACGTTACGATTGCCACTCAACCCACTGGACAGAACTGTACGGTGGCGAACCCATCGGGTACTGCTTCCGGAAACGTTAACAACGTCACGGTCACGTGCGTAACGTTGAAGGTTGGCAAGTTCATTGATGCGGCGGTGGGGGGGTTAACGTACGATTGTGGCAACGGGGTGACGGGCACCACCGACATGCAGGGTCAGTTTAACTATCCACCCGGAGCGTCGTGTAAGTTCAGTGTAGGCAACGTCACGGTAGGGCAGTTGCCGACGATCCCACCGGATGGCACGGTGACTCCATACGATGCAGCGGGAGTTGCCAGACCAAGTTCCTCCAACAACACCGCGTCTTCACCAGCTGCGGTGGCCATTGCTCAGTTCTTGCAGTCGGTGAGTGCGACTGATCCCACGACGGGGGCTGCGATCATTGCGCCTGCGGTGTCAACTCAACTGTCGAGCATCCCACCGGTGGTGATCGCCTCACCGACGACGGGTGTGGTGTCGCAGTCTGACCTCGCGACGGTAGTGGCCAGCGCATCCCCTACGGCGACATTAGTTCCACCCACACAAGCACAAGCCGCTGTTCAGACAGGGCTAGCACAAGCGGCGGTTGATCCAAACGCGGGTGCTGTATCTCCGACAGCCCCTGCCATACTAGTTGGGCTGCAACTGTCGGCCGCAAGCGCGGTGATTGGAAGTGGAAGCACAGATCAAATTACCGCGACTGCACTCTACTCCGACGGCTCAGCCAAAGATGTAACGGGTTCCGTCAGCTGGTCGAGCTCTGATGCTACCATCGGAACCGTTAACGGCGCGGGGTTATTGAGCACCAGTGGCTACGGTGTGGTGACGATCTCGGCGTCGAATGGCACGCAAACCGGATCCGCAAAAATCACGGTCGCACCATCGACCGTCACTCAACTAGTAATATCTGCCATCAGCAGTACAGTGGATGCGGGCAAGAGTGTGGTGCTTACGGCCATAGCGACGTTCTCGAATGGTGTGCAGCAGGTGGTGTCGGGATTGGTTACGTGGGTCACCACATCCTCTGGAGGGGCGAGTTCTTCAGCGACCGTGACTTCATATACGACGTTGAATACGGCAACGATGACCGATAGTGCTGCTGAGACCGTATCGGTCACAGCCAGTTATGGTGGAGTGACGAGTAATGCGATCCCAGTAACGTTCGTGAATTACTCGGTTGGTGGAACGGTCACGGGTCTGAATAGTGGAAATGTGATCACATTGGCGCTCAACGGTGCTACCACGACCGTCAACTCCAATTCGTTTACGTTCTTGGCTCGGTTGAACTCTGGAACCGCCTACGTCGTCACGGTGGCGACGCAACCGACGGGGCAGACGTGTACGGTGTCGAACGGGCAGGGAAGCGGAATTACAGCGAATGTCACTAACGTGGCGGTTGCGTGTACGACAAA